>Ga0116231_10002668_pt1 | contig 37284 bp, 30 predicted proteins | sample S1TSphgellanicum_2_FD_89695 | JGI IMG/M metagenome (GOLD analysis project Ga0116231, IMG submission 89695) | Host-associated microbial communities from peat moss isolated from Minnesota, USA - S1T2_Fd - Sphagnum magellanicum MG | ecosystem: Host-associated > Plants > Peat moss > Unclassified...
AAATATATATATATATATATATATATATATATATATATATATATATATATATATATATATATATGGTTAAATTGATTATATTGAAATTAATTATAGTTCAACTACCTATGAAGAAATTAATTAAAATTAAAAACAACCATAATTAGTCTAACCATGGTCAATTTAATCATGTTCAATAACTATGTTTGTTTAACCATAGTTTGTTTAGTTGTATATGTTTTAATCATGGTTAGTTTAACCATATTTAATGTAACCATGATTCATTTAATCACAATAATTTATTCCATCATTTTTTTGGCCATATTTAGTTTAATTTTGGCTAGTTTAACCATAATTAATTTAGCAATTATAAATAGTTTACCCATGGTCAATTTAACAATAGTTGGTTTAGCCCTAGTAAATTTAGCCATGATAATTAATTTAACATAATTAAATTAACTATATTTATTTTAAACATATGATAATTTTAACTTAATAATTTTAACCATAATTAATAGATTTATAATTAAATCAAAACTATTGTTAATTTAACCATGGTTTGTTTTGCCATAATTATTTTGAACATTTTTTTTTAAACCAACTTCATTTTATTCATGGTTAGTAGTTTAACCATGGTTGGTTTTGTCATAATTATTTTAATCATTTTGAATTTAGCCATAATTATTTCATTCATGTTTATTTTAACCATAATTCATTTTTTCATAATTGGATTTGCTATAAAATATTTATTCATTAGTTAGTTTAACTAGATTAACTTTATTAGTGGTTGATTTAGCCAAATTTATTCACTCATGATTAATTTAACCATTTAAAATTTAGCCATGGTTAATTGTTTCTTAATCATTTTAACCATTTTAATTTTAGCCATAATTGTTTCGTTCATGTTTCTTTTAGCCATAATTATTTTTTGCATAATTGGTTTTTTCATAAAATATTTATTCATTAGTTAATTTAGCGATATTAATTTTATTCATGATTAATTTAATCAAATTTACTTACTCATGGTTAACTTAACCATTTAAAATTTAGCCATGGTTAAATTAGCCATAATTATTTTAACCATTTTGATTTTAGCCATAATTATTTCATTCATTTTATTTTAGCCACAATTAATTTATGCATAGTTTGTTTAACCATAAAATATATATTCATTAATTAATTTGGGCATATTTATTTGACTCATGGTTAGTTCAACCATTTTTAGTTTAGCCATAAATATTTATTCATTAGTTAGTTTAACAATTTTTAATTTAGCCATGGTTGGTTTTCCCATGATTATTTTTAATTTAGTCATTATATATTTAGATATGGTTAATTAAACCATAATTAGTTTACTCATGGTTATGTTTTCATAATTATTTTGAATTTTTGATAGGTTTAGCCATTATTAGTTTAATAATCTCTAATTTTCCCATAATTACTTTAGTTGTGGTTGGTTTAAGCATTATTATTTTACCAATCATTAAATTTTCTATAATTAATTTTTCCTAGGTTAAATTAGCCATCTATTTAATTTATGTAATGTAAGTATGTGGCTAAATAGCTTAAATATGAATACCTTATATGAAAGACTTATACTCCACTTATTTATTTATATTTTAGCATATAGGTAACCTAATTATATAAGGTAGGGCATGCCATTTATATACCTATGATAAATTATTAGTTGGTTATTTAATTATTTAATTAAAATACACTAATGAATGTGTAATTAAATAGTTAAATATTAATTATTACAAATTCATTGTTGATAATATATAATGAATCAGGTCAAAATTTTAAAGATTAGTTATAATTTCATTGTAATTATTAGTCAATAATATAATACATTATAACTATCTTGATATTATATATAATTCAAAGATTTATAATATGATTGTAATTATTAATTATAACTAAATAACTAGACATTAATTATTATTAATTTTGATTTTAACTTAATTAACACACATATTTACCTACTTTTTTATTTATTTTATTTATGTAGTTATTTAGGAATAATGTTATGTGAAGGCTGTGGTGTTGTGTGAACATGAAAATGGCTTTTCCTCCCAAAAGTTTGTCTTATATTGTTTGTCATCCTTTCCAAATGATGAGCAATATAAATAGATGAACCATAAACATTCAAGACATAAGAAATATTTTTAAAAGGAAGGCCACTTGGGATGAACCAATTGAAAAGGCTCAACCTTAAAAGCCAAATTCAAAATGAAATAGGATTTTCTTACCTAGGTCATAAGCATTCAAAACATAAGAAATATTTTAAAAAGGAAGGCCACTTGGGATGAACCAATTGAAAAGGCTCAACTTTAAAGGCCAAATTCAAAATGAAATAGGATTTTCTTATGTAGGTCATCTAGGTGCAGACTTAATCTAATTGGTGTACATTTAAACATGTTAAAGGTCATAAGTTAGGTTGCCCTAACCTATTTTAAGCTTTCATACTTAATCACTAGTTATAAGCTCCTAGACTTAGGCCTAAGAGCTAAGGTTGTAGGTTCTTAAACATAGGGACCTTAAGAATAAATATTTAATTTTAAGTTCAACCTAGGTTACTTAGGTTCTATCCACGTGGCATAGCCTAGCAACCAATGTTTAAATGCCATGTGCCATAACTTAGGTGGACAATGTTTAAATGCCATGTGCCATAACTTAGATGGACAATGTTTAAATGTCATGTGACATAACCTAGATGGTCAATGTTTAAATGCCATGTGGCTTAACTTAGGTGGCGATTGTTTAAATCCACACGACATTTGCTTAATCAAATGATGTTTGACGAATCAAAAAATCATTTGATTGTTGTATTGATTAGTCAAATGATTAGTAAAAAAAAATACTAGTCAAAATGACTTATCAAAAGTGCTAGTCAAAATGACTAGTTAAAAATGCCAACCTAAGCCTAGTCGAAATGTACACAACCTAGTCCCAATGGACAAGTTTGAAACAACTTATCCAAAATGATAGAGAGGTTTTTTTGACGCCCATCCAAAATGGGTTTTTTTTACCAAAACATTCTAGTAAAAAAAATTAGGAATTCCAGTAGTAATGTTCCCGTCTTTGATTTTTATATATAAGGTTTTTCTTCAAACAAACAAATTCCACTAAAACCATGAACTAGATCTTTGTTGAACGTGGTGAACAATGGTAATGAACATATAAAGCCTATACTCCTTTGTAGTCCTTCTACATTGTACTTGTGATGGCACAAACATTTGTGACCTTTTCATAGTTTTGTAATCTAGATTTCACATGTGAATGTTTAAGTCTGAATTTCACAAAAAAACATTTCATCTTTCATGTGATTTTTGTGTCCCTTCATTACTACTGCTTGTAATAGCTCTTCAGATTCCTTTGACTTTCTGTTTAGATTTTCACAATTTTATATCCGATGAATTGGGTGCTCGCACAATAACACAATTCTACAAACAAGGAGTACAAACTACAAACATACTATGCATTCAACATTTTAGGGTGCTAGGGTTTTGGAGAGTTTTAAGGCAATTATGAAGGGATGACACTCAGTTTGGAATTGTAATACTGAAAAATGCATAGGTGATCATGGTGGTGGGAGGGAGATTGGACTTCGGATGTTCCACATGGAATGGATTTGGGTCCATTTCAAATGTTTCAAAAGGATTTACATTTGAGTCTATTTCGAATATTCTTCTCATGTATTGGATTGTGAGGAGTTAGAACAATTGGCAAGGATTTTTGCAACGGAATGTCTTCATCATTGGTGTAGCAAGTACAATTGCCATGTGCAAAGATATGACTTGTTTCTAGACCATTAAAGCAACATCTCCACCACCACATAGGGAAGAGGCAGGTTGAACAAGAAGAACCTACTGCTAGCTTCTTTTTTCTGCAGTTCTGGGAGGTCAGATAGAGAAACTATGGCAGGAGTTCTTTTGTGTCCTCAGCAATTCAGATCACAGGTCAGAGAAGGTAACTAAACATCAGTCATGTCAGAGTTCATTTGTCAATGGACCCATAGCTCTTGTTGGTGTCAATTGTATTGCTCTCTCTTGGTCGCTATCCTGCCATGTCCTAAACTTTGGCAGAAATTCTTTGGCACTGGTCAAATAGTAGTAGTCAATATCCTGTGACATAATTCTTTGCTGATACAGAAAATCATGCTTTCTCTGTTCCTATGATACCATTTATTTGTGGGATGTGGAGAATACATGGCTGATCAGTTCGATCCGGATTTCTGGTTGTATGCAAATGAATGGTCCCCAGATTCCAAACATAAGAACACACAGGAAGCACTTTGGCTGGAGGCGCGACAAAATCCAACATTTATCCATTCATACATGGTCACAAGCAGGAGCAGAGGTGCAGGGCTTTGGCTAGTTGAATTTTACTGCCCACAATCAGGCAAGGTGGCAACTCTCCTGTAAGATTTATGGTGATCAATTTATGCCTACTGCAGTTAATGTCTGACAATAGTTTAGGTTGTTCGAAGCCATGAGTGCACTCTTTGCTGCTCAGGTGATTTTGACTGACCAGGTTTTCCTTTGACACCTTTTATCCACACTTTGTGATTGAGGAAGAGGAGACTAAGCCCTGTGTTCAACGTCTGAACTATGATGATGACCAGTGGCTGCAAGAGTATGTGCTCCCATTAAGAGGGATCTAGTGAATCCATATCTGAGAGCTTTGTGAACTGTAATACAGGTTACCAAGAACACAAATATGACATTGAAGTGAGCACTTCTGATGAAGGTCAGTTCCCAAATGTATCAAATAGATCTATTGTACGTTTGTACGAGCCACTGAAGGCAACTTTTGAATTTGGCATACAAATTCAAGATGTGAAAACTCATGAGAGTTATTGTCTCCTTTGTTCCCTCTTTGCTGATATGTTCATAGATCTGAAATATCTCTCGCCTTAGAACTAGGTTATTTTTCAACTCTATTCAGGTGAAACACTGGTCTGTGGTTAGAGATGTTTGAGCTCCAAAGTACTTTGTAGTTAATTATAATCAACTTTGGAGAACAATTCTCATGAGTGTTGTGCAGGGTTGTCCAACTCCCAGGGTTGTGCAACTCATATCCTTATCCATGAGTGTTGTGCAGGGTTGTCAATTGTTTCTCTGATATTTATTCAATTGCAGTATTTGTCGAGGCCTTTGAGGCTGGTTTGTTAAGATTAAGCAAACAGGGTACTCAGTATGTGTCATTAATGTTTCTGACAGCTAGTGATCCAAGGCATTGACCAATGGATGGGCGGTTGCAGGTTTATTTACAAGATCTTCTGGTTTATTCCTCAATTATCCCATTGAAGGCAAAGCATGTAGCCATGCCCCTTAAGGTTTGTTTGTATCAATGGATCTGAGCCATGTGATTAGGACCATCATGGGAAATGGCTGCTTTCCTCATTAGCTTGTCCTCAATGCTGTCCTGGATCATCGCACAACTGCCTCAATTCATCAGCAACTGGAGATTGCTAAGTGCAGAAGCACCACCTCCTTGGTTCCTCTTCCAATGGCTTGCAGTAAGTAATCATCTTTCATGTGTATCCATCCATCCCACCCATTGCCACATCCTCAAAACATTCATATTTCTCTGGTTCTTTGACCCTGAGGGCCTTAGGTTGAGGTCTAACTAACGGAAGAGGATTTTATTTTTTCAAGTAATTCAGCATTGACGCAATTCTCTCCACCTGCCAAGCATCAGAACCAAGTCTCAAGTCTCAACCCTGTATTAGATAGCTTTCATGACTGGCAACCTACATATTTCTGTTAGACCTGTGCCCAACTCAATTAAAAGGATCATGGCTTTCACAAATGCAATATAAACATGGCACATTTCGTTAACATGTCTCATTTTCTCATTAGTTAGTCTTTTGTTGATGTTTTTTTCTAAGCATTTTTTGGAGCTTCTTTGGCACCCTGACACCAACAGAGCCCAACTTGGAAGGAGCAACAAAGTGGAGGAGATGAAAATCATGTAGGATGTGCCATCAAAATCTGGTGGCCACATGATCAACAGTCAGTATCTTCATGTCGGTCAATGCTAGACTTCTTTGCTGTATGTAGCAGACCATCTAACTGACTTTAATATGCATTCACCTTCATCACCACATGATGAAGCAGTGCCTAAAGAGAGTACAATCTGAATAAACTACCACCCATTGAAAGAAACTCGAATTATGAAGCCCCAATCCAAATGTATCTCAACATACTCTGTACTGCAGGTTTCAGCTCAGAAGCCCCATGTATGGATGGATTTCTGAGAGGTTACTCCCAACAAGAAACTCTTTTCACTTCTTGTGGCTGATGGCTTTGAAGCTTATGAGAGCTTTATTTGAAGCTTACAAGAAATTTAGAGACCTCAATTTAAGAACAACACTTCTGAAATTGGAGAAGTGTACTGCCTCGCTTTGAACACTGCCCGTCACTGTACATGGGAGCCAGCATCAGTGCTTACATTTCAATGAAGCAGAATAATGTATTCCCATCCAATTTTTCATATTCAGCAAGTTTTTATTTCTTGTGGGCTGGGTTGCTTTATCAGATTCTACAAAGGAGAGGTTGTTTTTTATGATTCAAAAAAGAGGCGCCACAGGGTGGGATGCTGGTTATCAATTAATTGTATATTATCATTCAGTAATGTGTGATTTCATGCACAATATAGTGCCCTGTGGATGCAAGCTTGATAGCTAAGTTGCTCATTTCCTTCCTCCTTGCCAATTCTTAGAAGGAAATAAGGAAGCAAAGAAAGGCACTAAACTGGTCCATTTGCATATCCCTCAAGGTAGTGTATGACGATGGAGAACAAGAAGTCCTTAATCTGCTGAAGGAATGTTGGGAACTCACTGCTGAGAGGAAGGGACTGAAAGTGAGTTTTGAAACTTTGGCCATGTTTTTGGCAACTGAATTCGCAATTACGCTCAAGGGTTTTTCCTGTTTTATACACTGCACCAAAACCCAGGGATTTACAGATCTCTAAAGTAATGCTGCTGCTTTCTATCTAAATAATTGCAGCATGGTCTTAATATATTTTTTCATGTTCCAGGTGTCAGTATACCCAACTTCAACATCCACATGGACAACAGCAAACCAGTAAATCTCTCAGCATTGGCCTCCTCAATGATCTCTGCATATTTAGTGGTTGGGATCGATGCCATGTCTATTATTTTCTATTATTTATCTTTGCTTGTGGAAGAAGCTACTCCGTTCCATTTTGATTCTGCTGTGGGCTATGGTAAACATTGTATTCTTGCAAGACAGGGAAAGAAGAAGGTGACAACAGGTAGCAAGGCAGCAGAACAGCAAGATTGTATCTCAGGACTGCCTCAGCAAGTGTATGTACCGGTCCCTTGCTCAGATGTACATATTGGTGTGTATATGCCTGTTCCACATTGGCTTCAACCTTTGTCAAGCATGTGCTATTATTTCTAAGAGTCTGTCATTTCACCATGCCAATCTGGAAAAAACCTTCATGCTTTTAAGATTCATTGTGGCCTTTTTGTTCAGTTTCGTGATCTTCAGAATGCAATTTCCTATGAGATTCTTAAGAGGAAGTGGAGTGCATGGGGCCAAGCTCTTCTTTCAGGACCTTGGATTCTATTTCAATTTGAGTCTTTCAAAGACAACCATTCAAGCTTATATATACTTTTTTTGGGGTCATGTCGCTAGGAAGGGAAAACCATCATCAAAAGCATCTGAAGACAGTGATCCTCAGAGGGCTGGAAAAGGAACTCGGGAGGTCAAATCTGCTGATTTCAAGAGCTCACCTTTGAAACTTCTGAGTGAACAAGAATTTGAGAATGATGGTGATGATGCCATAGGCAACAAGGATGCTGCAAAGCAAGTGGAAACAGGTCACCTGTCATCTTAGACTTATGCAAAATAGTTTCCTTTTGCCTTTGAGGGTACTCCCTGTATATAGTCAATGAAAGGACATGGTTGAACACTGAAGTACTGTGCTGACCTGTATATAATCCATGTTGCCAGGATACATAGCTTTTGAATTTGTAAACATTGGAAATTAATCATTGCTTTCTTTGCAATACTGCTTCTCTGTACCTTTCTAGTAAAGATGTGCATGTGCAGATAAGCTTTCTGTTGTGTACAGTCAATCTCGAGGAAGTGTGAAGTGGGCGAACCGGTTGTGGTTTCGGGCATTTTTTAAGGCTATCATCCTATGTTTCCTGTGGCATAAAAAAATTCATCTGAGAACATTAGTAAGGCTGATGGAGACAAAAGAAGCAGAAAACTCGAACGAGGAAAATGTATATGGAGTGTCATGGTTTCCGGAAGACCAGATTCAAGGAACATGGCTGTAGGTGCTGCTGCTGATGATAACCAGCCTGTCATCAGGCTCCTATCTTCATCTCACTATTGTCCTCTACATTTCTTGTGTCCATTTGATCAAACACATTGAGACTACTCGTAGAGATAGTGTCATATGGCCTAAGCAATGTAGTGCTATCAGACTTACTGCAAGGCATAGAGAGATATGGCAAAGACTGTCTCGTGGCTGTTCGGCTGTGTTGGGACAAAGCATCTTCATTTTGTTTCTTGCTTGCTAGAACTGAGGATTTCTTTTTGCCTATCTTCAAGAAACCATAGGTCTTTGGAAAGAGGTCACCCACACTTCAGTAGACTACAAGCCATCAGATGTAGGTTTCTGTGTTGAAATTAGTGTCATCAATTCCTTGGTGATTTGTTGTGTAGAATCTGCAATCTTATGATTCTATCTTTGTGCTAGGTGGGTGCATGTTTATGTTTGTAGATGTTCAGATGAATTCAGACTAAAGCATGATCACCTGGAGGCTCTGTTGCAGGACATGTGGAGAAGGGAAAGACAGATGATACACTGATTTTGTATGCTGCACTGAGTGAACTGCAATCATTCTTTGAGCAAGTAACTTTTCAGATGAATACTTCAACCTCAGGATGTTGGTAATTGATTTGTAGCACTGCTGGGAGTTGTTTGGGGTTGAGCATTAACCATCATTCTGCTGTTAAAGATGCAAGGTGAATCATGTTGGCTGCCTAAGTAATATTGGAACATAAGAGGAGGGATGAATTTCAAATTAAGCACATAATGTCATAAGATGACTTCCCTGTGAGTTCATGTCATTATCATGTGGGTTTTTTTGGGCTCTTGTGGGACTAGGGTTGTTTATGAAGAGAGATAAGCCAATTTGTTTCACTACTTCTTTGAATGCTTGGGGCTGAACAAGGTCAATTGAAATCCCCTTTAAAGCAGCTTTGGGACGAAGGTAAGGCATTCCACTGCTGGGAGATTTGTACTGTTTAGGCCTTTGTGTACTTAGGCTTAGATTTTGCTTGTTTAAGGATGAGCTAAAAGGGAAATGGAAATGAAGTTTAAAGTTTAAACCCCACAAGCTTGTCACAAGTTTAATGAGGATGCTATGAAACTGTAAGATTCTCTGTGGCTCAAGTGTGCTGCTGAATGTCATGAATGAGTTTTGCCTCTGCTTCCAGAAATGCACCAGAAACTCAGGACTGTCATGTTTATGTAATAGTCTACCCAAAAGTAGACACCCCTGCTCATAGATAAGCTGCCCCTGAACATGATTCCCAAAAACCCCCTAGATTCTTTGAATTGTCAGAGGGGACGACTGCACCTAGTGGACCCTATATCTGCTTCACTCATGCCACCTCTGATTTACATCAAACTAGAATTATACAAGTTTGATCAGAACATCACCAAAGGACACTTTTCCTTCACCCTAGGCAAATCTTTAGTAATTTAATCCCATCAAACCTCACATCAGTTTAGACATTGAATCTGTAAATATGCGTAATTGACCATCACAAAACACCACAACAACCACTCTCATTCACAAGGCTACTCTTGGGAATATTTCCTTCACCCTCACAATGAGCAACCTTTCCCTTTCTTGGTTTATCAGCTCACCATCATTATCTTCACATGAATTCTTCACACATCTTTGAATCTTCTTGTTTATCAAATTTCCTCCATCAATGGCTTGGTCTTCCTTTTATCAGTATGCAACTTGTTGACAGTGCTTTCCATGTTCCCATTGCTGATCAATGTCACTCTCTAATCATGCTCCTGGGAGTCCAAATACTTGTTTTGGTTTCCCATGAGTCATGGATATTCTGGGAACAGAACATAGGGAGCAGCTCAAGAAGGGTGTTAACAAGAGAGCCAATTTGATCAAGCTAGCAGAGCATGGATCCTTGAGAAGGGATGTAAAGGCATGCATTGATGCAGTTCTACTGAACCTAAAACACTGCTATGAGTCACACTGGCCATGAATCAAAATTCAAGCCAATCTGATATTGGTAGAGCATCATCTTGTTTTCCTTGCTGATGCTAAGGTTAGCCTACTGTAGATTGCTTCTGTGAGAACACTAATAATTGGTTTTTTATGCAGAATGAGACTTTTTAATAGCTTCTATTGTGGTACTGTATATGTTTATGGGCCCCTATACAAAACTAGAAGGCTCCCTACCCAGGTTCTCAAAGCATATCTACATGATTGTTAGTGAACAATATACACCAGAGCTCTTTCATGAGGTGATTTCCCATTGTATGCCATAGCCACATAGTCATAGTATCCAATTCCTTCTTCGAAGCCATAGCTGCACAATGCCACTAGAATTCTTCTCAGGATGCACTAGAATTTGGACTAATACACCAAACCCATGCAATAGAATGAGTACCTAAATCTGCTTCAGCATTCACACTTTGAGCAACTATCAATCATCCAACATCTCATGGGTTCCATAACTTACCCTTGGGTACAGGCAATGGCAGACCATATTAAAGAATAATATTCTAACCTGCTTGCATGTTAGAGACTATCACATCAGCTCCACAGTCTAGAAGAGCTGTAAATAAGTTCAATATGATTTTTCTAATGTGATTGGCAAGGCTGAAGAATAGAGCTGGTCATACAAAGTGAACTACTTAGGTCAACATGAAAAGTTCAATCAACAGCAAAATGATCTTGCACTGATCAAAGTATTCCAACACCTACCTTTCTACTAACAAAATGCAGAGTTTTGAAGCTAAATCAGCATTCTAGGGGTAGCTAGTTGCTGCTTAAGAAAGCCAATATTTGAAGTATACACAAAGTTGCGCATGACTTGCACTCACTCAATTTTCTAGGTCAGTGAACAAAACTGCGATGCCAAGCCAGGTAGAGAAGATGGCATTACCTCCATCAGTGCCAAGTGCCACTCCTAGCTGTGATGAACACAGCTGCGTAATAGCACACCTCAAATGTATCTGGTGGAAGAGAGTTGTAGATGTGTCTTCTGGAATGATACACAGACTACCCACGTGATAACTGCACCCAGCCACAATGTGGTGACACTGCACAACAATGTGCTGGATGTGATCAAATAGTCATTGACCAAAGAACCCTCCAGGAATAAAAGACTTGAGGAAATCATCAGAGAAAAGAAGTCAAGGAATGTACAGCAGTCTGAGTTTTCACCAGGCTCAGGAAAGTCTTTGAGCATTCCTCACTGTTCATGGAATTCTGATTGAAAAGATCCACACAAGATATTAACATCACAAGCTCGAACCTCTCAGCATCTCCAAGTGTGTGCATGCTTCTATTTTTCTTTCATGCAAAACAGCTAAATGGATAGACCCAAGACCCGAATCCTTAAACTTAACCAGTCTATCCTTGTTGATTCAGTAAGGGTCTGATTGAAAATGTACAAGATGGTTGAATCACATACAACTAGGTAGGTCCTAATCAATACATACCATCTGTGGGAGAGGTAGGAGACCATTGTAACTATAATTCTGAAATTTCAAACAGAAAAAAGTAGGCCTGGTATCTTCCACAACTTCGAAACATACCAACCAACCTGCATTTTGCCCAGAAACAACACTGCACAATGCCAACATTTGTACCTTGTGCAGAAGAGGAACAACATGCTGAAGGTGATACAAAACCAAGCGCATTGGTGAGATAGCATCATCCATGCAGCTATTCAAACCTTCTTTCTCAAATCTTGTTTTCCACACAGCCTGGATTCCCACAAGTAAAGGCATTAGTTGATGTTTTACAACCCATGAACTTGAGCTTGAACAAACTACAAATTAAGTTGACTGATGTCTCAACAAGCTATTGATTACTTTAACGAAAAGATTAACCATCAAAGTCGTTACACTAGTGGCTAGGACTCATCATGGTCCCTTGAAAGTAGTTTTGGGTTGAATTCACTGCAAGGTTGTGCTAAATGATGGGCATGATCACATGGATACATGAAGGTCACTGGTAAATAGGTCATCAAAAAAGTACAAAACGATTCAAGGTTTAGGGTCACACAATCTACTATACTCCACATTGGTCCAATTGTGTGAAACTCTTGCCACCTGATGAATGGTACACATCAAATTTAGAATAAAAGTCAGAATCAAAGCCACGTTCAACAGATGTTAGAAAACACAGTGCAAAAAGGGATTTAACTACTCACCAACAGAGTAAGGGCAAGCTCATTGCAAACATTATTGAAATGCTGACTAAATTCTGTTGAACACAATTAGGTTGTCAGGAGTGAATAAAAATTCCCCTCCAGGAATGTTTTCAGGCAGAACGTCAAAAAGCTTCTCTGCTGGAATCTCAAGTGAAGGACCATCATATTGAACATTCGCGTTCATCGTCAGAGAATGCACCATTCCCGGTATCCGACTGTAGTTATTAGTGGACCGATTTGGTCGTGTCCTAGGAACTTCCTTCCAACGCTCTACCAAAATTTGCCGGTCTCTCCGGTCGATGCTCAACAGGATCACTATGCGAGTTTTCCCATCACTGTTGGTGATCCAAAAGGCAGCATCTCTACGCAACATAGCAAGCGACTCTGACACACCAACTTCAATCACAAAACTTGGCCATTCGTCTTCCATGTCACGAGAACAGGGTTTGTAACCGATATCTGCTTCCTTTGATCTACCTGCAGGGCGTCCAAATCTACCAGATCCAGTTGCTACAATTGATGTACGAACGCCTAGAAGGACCAACTTCATATCGAACATTAAGGCAAATTCATGTGCTACACCTTCATGCATCACATCAACCATAAGTTTGACGATCAAAATTCCATATTGGACCTGCCATTGTAGTCATAACAGTATTTCTGAGTTATCTGGTGATTCCCTTCGGCCATTCTTCTCTCCCATCGTACAGAATGGTCATTCGTAGTAGCCAACCTCGTCTCGCCTTACGGATCCTATCAATCTCATCAAGACTCTCTTGACTCACACTTGTGAATGTCAAGTATTGAGGTGTTTTGTTCTCTCAACCAGACTCTTGAGGCGTGCCAAGCAAATCCTCTTGAAAGCAACCAAGTTTGCGAAAGGGGCTCGGGAAATGTTAGGATATCCCATTAGCACTTCTTCCGAATCCGCATCTTCCGGAGTTGGACTCGGTTCCCTCAAAGTTGGACAAGATGACACAAACTCAACATCATTCTCCCCGCCATGGTATAACGCCATCTTGAAGATGCTGCCCCTGAACCAGCACACAATATATTTCAACACTTGGAAACAAACATTCAATCCAAAAAACAGGTGCATTAAGTCAATCTCAAAACACAAGAAAATTGACAGAGAGAAACTATATAACTCCCAGAACATGACTTACCAAGGCTATGGCTTCAACGAGAAATAACTTCCACGACTGCCAAAGGAGAGAGCTTGGATCCTGAAACGACTGCAGAGATCGAAAAGCGACAGTTCCGCAAAGTATTGCTTCACATCCAAGAAATTGAGAACTCCATTGAAAGGAATTGTAGACTTTATTACCCCAGACAAATTTTACAATGCAGCAGTTGAGAAACAAATGCGCAGGTGGAAACGAACGCGAGAACTCGCACGACGTCCATTCATTTGAGCGCGCCAATCTGTGGAGAGTGCTCGACGTTGCGAGACGACTAGAAATGATTTCGCGTTTCGCTCGTTCGTCGAGATATTTTGCCCTCTGAAATTGCCAGGTGGCGCCAAGAGCGAACCGAATGAAACGGTGACGGAGCAAAGACAACACATGCTTGCCCACGGAAAACGTTGAGCGTCGTTCAGCTGTCATCAATATCATCAAGAGCCGATTGATGTTTTCAGTCCGATTGATATTTTCTCTCTCCTTCTGGTCTGTGTTTTGTTTTGTGTTTTTCTACCAGGAAATCGAATACATATTGGTGAAGAGTTGTTTGAAGTTGTTTGTTTTGTTTTTTTCTTGTCGTATCGATGCTACAAGTGTTACCTTTTGAGGATCTCTTCAGTACTTTTTCTATGTATGCTGCGTTTAGGGGCAAGCTTCCTGCGAAGTACGACATGGTGTGTTGCTCGGAACTGCTTTCTCTGCCGTATTTTCTTCGATTTGCTTGAAACAATGCACCAACGTTGAACGAGCTCAGGCGTCTCGTAGCTTTGTTGCTGGACTGGTCACGTTAAGGTGCCGTATCACAACATAGATACCGGGAACAACGCCTTAGTAGAGATGGAGAAATCTGCCTGAAGCTGCCTTAGGCTCAATAGCTGTACCTGGAAATAGCTTTTGGAGTCGAGACGGAGCTTTAAAATCTTCTCTTCGAATTTGATGTGTTGAGGTTTGTCTCTCGCGTGAGGATGCAACACTGACAATCTTTTCGGAGCAAGAATCTTTCATCGCTTGCTGCGTCTGAGGCAATCGAAGCAATAAGAACGGCCTGCTTCGTTTCTTCACTTTTTAAAGAGGTTTTGCACAAACTCTTTTCTTATCTTCATGAGTCGTACGCCATATGCTGTGTGTAGACTCGGGCTCTCAAGAACCTGTAGTTGTCTTACACTTCGAACTACATATGCCTACTTTTGCCACATCAATCCCGTCCTTGCTTTTCCTTTGAAGAGCAAAACTTGCCATGTTTTGTGTAGGTTAGGCTGTTCTGAAATCTTAGACCTCTGCACTGGTGTAGGGTTCCAAGGTGAAGCGCGTATTAGTCTTGCAAGACTGTTAGATATGCTGCGGCTGCAAACTTGTACTATAATTCTTGATGATGGACACTTGCCGAGTATGACCTACAGGTCTCTTGCATTCTACACTGCCTTAAAGAGTTAATATTCAACTCCAAGGTTGGTCTGACCAGGGATGTGGAGAACCATCAAAGGAACTGTGAATTTTTGTATGCAAGATTGCCTTGTATGTTTTGATGTTGTTGAATTGCTTTTGTAGAACAAGTGTGCTTTGCTTTATACTCCATTTTTTGTATGGTTGTGTTTCTTGCCAAGAGGTGGAAGAGAATGCTGGTTACACATCCTGTCAAAATATCCTGCAGTGCATTCTGCAGCATCAGTGTCTTTTGTGTCTTTTGGCTGTCTGAGTTTTTCCAAGGTTGGAATCTCAATTGATCACCAGGCATCTCTTCTTTGACTATGATAAAGAGATTCTATCACATAGTTTGTTCTGCAGTCCCTTCTGCACTGATAAGGTGCACAGAGAGGACTTTGTTGACCTTATCAACTGTGGCCAGACAATGAGTACTAGCTATTTCAACATACTGTCATCCTCTTCCTCCTTTGTCTTGCAACCAGGGTAGTATGGAGCAGACAGCTGGCCCACTTCCCACTGATGATGTCTCTCATGTTGTGTACCTTGGAGAGGAAGCAGCACCTCTTTTTCCTCTGGCTGAACATTGTGAACTTCCAAGCATTTCTGCAGATGTTGTGAGTGCAATTCTTCTCCAACTTTCTAAGTCTATCCATATTTGCCAATGAAAACCTTATGTCAATGTTTGTCGAACCAGTGAACAACAATAGCTGAGAGAATACAATGACCTGTATCAAGGGGACATAACATTTGAGCACTGGAAGTTCTTTGCTGTACTTCCATAATTTCATTCTAGCATGTTGAGTGCCTGGCATTGGCAGTTTTGAGAAGCAGGAACTTGTCAGGGGTCACAAATTTTATTTTCCTGATCTGTTGAAATGACTTCTTAAGATATTGTAAATCACATCTGTTCTAGAAGCCTCAGCATGCAACAAGAATGTTGAATGTGATGGTGTCTGGATATTGAACTTCTTGATGAAAGCATCAGCTAACACTTTCTTTTCAAGTCTTACTGCAGCTGAAGTCAATCTTAACTGAAGAGCAAGGGTATCCAGCTCAATCAGTTGTGATAGTAGATTCACGCCATCATTTTGAATATGAAGGTGGCCATATCAAGGTACACCATTCATGGATTACAGCTGCCTCAGTTTCATTTTCCAGAAACTAATGAAAATTTTCTATGACCCAGTTGGTGATTACAGTGTTTCACCTCTTCGATTCATGGGTTGGTTACAATTGATGATTGTCCTCATGTACCCTGTCTTGTCAGGGTGCAGTTAATCTTAGAGACCCCATTGCTATTGAGGAATTCTACTCTAGGAACATCAATGTTGGGAAGCAGATTGCAATTGTCTTCCACTGTGAGTTCTCTTCCTCAAGGGCACCAAAGCTGTAAGTACACATACATCTTAAACCTTGGCTTCTTACCTATGAATTGTCATACATACCTTCAGTGTTAAGGTGATTAGTTGTTCACGTAGATATACATATTTCTGATAGTTCTTGGTAGTGACGATTTTTCCGGTATTGCTTAAGGGGTTTTAGCAACATATATCACTCCTAATTGGAGACAGTATATAACCTGTGTGCTCCAGCATGCTTGAGAACTCTCCTGAAAAGTTCCATGTTGCCAAGCTCATAGACTTGGTCTCCACCTATTTGGTTTAGTTCATTCCAAGCTGTTTGTATGTAGAAGCTGGGTTGTGTTTTGTGAGTTGCATGTAGACTTTACACTTGTATTTTTCATATTTTCATTTGCAGTTTCAAGCACATGCGCAACTTGGACAGGCTGGCACATATGGAAACCTATCCAGAGTTGGCATTCCCAAACATGTTTCTTCTAAAAGGGGGGTACAAGGCCTTCTTTGAGCTTTATTCGGTGAGCCACTTGCAAATTCTCTGCACAAATCTCACACCCTGATCTGTTATGGTACAGTTATTCTGTTTCTGCCTGCAGCAATTTTGCTTGAATTGGTAGTCTCTTCTGATACACAACTCTAGAGATCAAGAGACTGATAGAGAGAGAGAGAGAGAGAATACACCAGGTTGGAACATTATTTTCAGATCTTTCAAACTTGAAGCAGTCAAATGGGGCCCTTTCCAACTCATGGTGACCCATTTGTACAGACTTATCTTTGAATGTTTTCAGCCTAGCTCACAATTGAGCATTCCAAATATGTGTATCTGTCACACTTATCTTTCTTTACCATGTGCAGGAACTCTGTGTGCCGAGAGAATATGTAAAGATGTCTGATCCTAAATTTGTGGATCATCTTCGTGTTTCATCCAGTTCTTTGAAGAGGAGTTGGAACCAACGGTCAAAAGATTTCATCAATTCTCACTGTGGAGATCATGATGCACCTCTTATTGATGTCTCAAATGTACAGCAGAAAGAAAAAGTAAACACTACATGGAAATGCCCCATCTCTTTACGATTTAATCAACAAGTGCTCTAGGGATGCCACTAAATGTAGAGCTCAGGGTTGATCTTTTGACTCTCAATATTCTGCAGCCCTTGCTGAACTTGATCCAGACAAACTGGATCCAAGAACCTGGACAAAGGACAGTGTCCCCTGTTTCCTTACTTCCCACAAGGAGCTATGTGGCAGGTTCTTAGATCATGTCAGAGTGCAGATGCAAAACCTGAAGGACTTTGTTATCATTAGTACTTGTTGCACTTGACATCCAGGATTGTCCACCACTCAAGTATTTTCAGTGAGTTGATTGTTGTGTGCATGTTTGGTTGCAACATGAATTCCATGTACTTCTTGAGGGGAATGATAGTTGCCAGGGTAAATCACAAGCTTGTTTCAGGTTGAATGAGGATAATGCTAATGACTTAAAAAAAATTGCTATGCTTCTTGACTGTGAGCCAACTTTCATGGTTGATACCTATATTTGTTTGACTATGCACAATTTTCAAACACAAATTGAGACAATTTATGTGAAATTAGGACATTAATATGATTGAATCAGCTTTTCAAGAGGTCACATGTCATTTGAAGAGACTTAGGCTGTAGGTTTCATACTTATAATCTAACTATGTACTTGGAATGGTGGAGACTGTATGTCAATGTAAGGTTAAAAGAATGCACTAGTGGTAGGGTAAATATGCCCATCATCAAACACATGCTGGTGATCAAAGGTCATCGCTCCTTATAACCAAATGCACGACATGTGAAATTTGTGTTCAGCTTTCTTCGAGGTTCCAACCAATGATATCGTAAATATGTTTCGTGAGGGGTTTGGTAACCAGTGTGACATATAACAATTGTCAAAAAAAAGTGTTCAGTTATCTAAAAAAGTTGTTTGGTAATGGGTTGAGAGATGCCACATTTTAATGGGCAAGGATGCATCCAGGGTATCCCAAAACATGGGATTTCAAGTGTTTGATAAAAGGTGTGATATAGTGCAAATTTTAAAAATTTAGAGTTCAGTGAGGGTAGGGTTTGGTGATGGGCTCTTACTTGTCACAATCTAATCCACAAAAAATAATAGAAATTTGCAAAAATGTATATGCATGGGGGGCTTTAAATGATTGGTTAATATTGTGATGTAAAGTAGATCCATAGATTTTGAGGCTCATTATGTGAGGACCATGTTTGGTGATGGGAGACAATTTCTTACATTAAAAGGATAAATAGCACTATAAATGCTTTAAAACCTTAATTATCTTACAATGCACATATAGCCTTGTTGCCTTGGGATGTTAAAACTCAAAATTTATGAACAACTTAATGATCTTACCATAAGAATCCTTACACTTTACATTTCCCACCAAAATAGGACTATCACAATCTCAACTCTAGAATGCCAAGCTCATTCCAATTGTTCATCAAGTCATTCATTTCCTTCACACATTCAAAGCATGTCCAAGTCATCAACAAGTGTGCTAGATGAGTTCCCAAATTTCCTATAGATGTTAGTTTAAAGCCTAAATATGAAGAGCATAGAATAGATGTGAAAGTAGAAGGCCAATTTGATGAATGCATAATTTTAACAAAGTTCACAAAGAAAAGTTTACCAAGTATGTGTATTATTATTGGATACAACAATTTGTAATTGTCCCACATGTAGGAAAGAATGTAAAGAAAGTTATCATAGAATGTGCCGCAATGCATAGAAGCTTAAAATTCACCTACGACCTACACAACAACAATAGAAGAGGATTAGATTAGAAAGAATTTTCAGATTTTTTTTATTTCATCTTTTTACTAGAATGACAAAATGTATGATGTTCAATATTTTCCTAATCTAACTTTTTTTTCCCCCTAGTTATAGGAAGGACAAGGGCATACCTCTTGTGAGGCCTAGATGGAAACCCCCCACTTGCTTAAGGCTAGGGCTAGGAGGAGCAAGCTCATAAAATGTTCAATTTGCCTTGCAAGAGAATGAACCACTTGTTGGATGAGCCAACTATGGATAAGGAAAATGTCCCACCTCAACCTAAATCGCGTTCAAAGCAAAAACTCAATAAGAGTAAATAGGATCCTTGTTGCAAATCCAAGACGCACATGGACAAATGTCTAATTAGAGGCCATAGATGTAATGGAAAGAGGGGTAATATCCATGAAGGCATTGGAGCTTACCACTAACACCATTTTTTAATCATTTGACTTGCAAGATTAAATCCAAACAAACTATTGGTGCACCAAATGTCTTAAAGAAGCTAATGATGCAACTATTGTTGCATGGACTCTAAATACATAGAAATGTGGATTGTCTATATCATTGCAATAGTTGTTTAAATTGAAGGTGACAAAATTCATTATACCATTTCAAGGTGTTGCACTTGGAAATTCTTGGTGGTATTGGTTTAAACATAGATATCCAAAATTATAATTCATATCATAAAGGGCTTCATAATTTGCAAAAAAAAGGTTTAAACACCTAATCATGCAACTTATTTTACCATTTAACTTGCAAACATTCTACACTCACACAATCACATTATAAGTCATGTTTTGAATTTTGATGAGATAGGAATTCAAGCAAATAAACAAGATGCTTGTGTTTTAATTAAGCATGGTTCATTGCAAGTATATATCATCATACCTAAGTTTAGGGAATGGTTGATTGTAAATTGTGTTGTAAATGCAAGTGGGGGGTTTTTCCTTAGGTTTTACATATTTAAGGATGAAGGAATCAAAGATGGTTACATTAATAACTGCAAATTAGGATCATGCATGGTGATGCAAAATAAGGCATGGATGATGTTTTTCCTTTAAGGAATTCCTATCATTCTTCAAAAGGTCATTTAAAAATCTAATCACCACTTATTAATTCTAGATGGGCATGGTTAGTGCATATAATTTTGGAAGTGATAATAGGTATGTACGTCAATAGTTTGGGTTGGGCATGATCACAATACCTTTACACATTTCCCATGCCCTATAACCTTTAGTTGTGAGTTGTTTCAAACCTTTAAAAACAACCTTTAAGGAGAAAACAACAACATTGTGATTAAAAATAATTGTAGTGAATATAATAAAAATACATTCACAAGCTAGGTAAATAAGGTTTTAGGTAATCATTGTTCACACAAAACATCAAATCTAGGCTTAAAGTTACAAAAATTTAACCACTTAATTTTAGGGCAATAGATGACAAGACAAAACCCAATGAAATATACACAACAACAACAAACATCTTAAATGGAAACAATTCAATTAAAATGAAACAATTAATGCCCATCAACAATGGGGGGAATATGGTGTTGCCGTGGTGAACATAACATCTGCATTACAAATTATAAAAACAAAGGATGATGTTGATGAACCTAATCAACAATGGGTCAACAATTAAGATATTATGTGGAAATGCTAAAGAACCCTGTTATCATTAAAGAAAGAAAACATGTCCATGAGTAGAAGAAAACCTATTCAAGCTTACTTATCAATCAAAACATGAGGTCCAAATTTCTACAGATGAATCCCCATAATCTTTACATCTTGTAAATTTGTTGTTGTTGTTATAGCCTTTTGTTAAGAAAACAAGGGACAAAGAATAGTTAATAGATTACAACTAATCATATGTTGTAACCTTTAATGAATATTTAGATATTTTGCAACAAAAAGCTATGGATGAAAAAGTAGAAAAAGAAATTCAAGAACGCAAATGAAAAAAAAAAAAAAGGAGAAGAAGGTTAGGTGAATAACTAATTCATTGACTATTGTTGAACAAATAGCTCAAAGGTTAGTTGACAAATGTGCAATTATCAAGGACATGAAGATCCATAAGAACAAAGGTTAAAAGAAAGGTTTAAATCTAATTTTCAAACAAGGAACAAAACAAAATTATGTAATTCAAAAATAACAACACAAAATGAAAAATAAGAACACGAGATGTGTAAAACAAACGTGAAAACAAATCTTTATTAAGCTAACATATGCAAACATGAACATGAAAAGAATACTAAATACATAATTATTACTTTTATATTTTGATCTAAATTTGGATTAAAACATGTCATAAAACTAATACCAATAAAATATGCTCATTCATATCTATTCATATCTAGTTTCAGAATTAAAATCTAGTAATGGAAGTATTATAAAAACATCAAAACAACAAATTTGGCTATGGAAGTGAAGTTTTTCCAGAAAACAAAGTGTTATTGTCTCTTATAAAACCCTAAAACTCAATGTTCTACAATGAATCTCCCTTTATTATCCTCCTTCTTCCAAGATATAACCATCTATAAATAAATAATCCTATGATCTATTCAAATTCAAATGGTGACAAAAACTATGTAATTTAATTAATAATTTCTAAAATAGTAACGAAGTAAGTAAAAATATACTAACTAATTATTACCATGAGTAATTATTCTTTTAACATTACTCCACGTGTATTTTGAATTATGTCCCGAAATTTTGGATCAAAAATATGTTAAGAAAACTAAATTTGATGTTATTTCTGATCCTGTGATTCAAAAATTTCATGTTGCGCTTGTTGTACTATAGTGAACTATTTATATTATAATCTGTTATGTTTATTGTTGTTGTACTTCAGATTGAATCAATGTTCGATTATCTATTATATACATAATTTGTTATTACTTTTTTAGTTCTTATGTTAACAACTATATATGTCGCAACCCCACTTTGGCAAAGTGTGGGGGTGAAGCCCAACACTCCCAAAGTTGGGGATTTGGAGTCCTTTGGGACTCCCGAATGTTTAGAGTTCGACAACAAGGCCCAAAACACCTTGCATTGGGGTGTTCTTGATGTCATTGGAAAGGTCTTGAAGCGTAGATATCGAAAATGGCCTCGCATTGGTCATTTGGACATCTGCAGCCCAAGTTATGGGCAAAAGAAGGGCCGGGAGTCAAACTGGTAGTTTGATTCTCGACCACTAAAAGTCGGGAATCGATCTCTTCCCGATGTCCGAATTGAAACTGCGACATGGCGTTGGAAAGATCTCGACAAGGGTTATAACTTTGGTTCAGACCTTGTCGCGATCAAATTTGGCAGTCGGGAGTTACGAGCTCCCAAAGTCCCGGGACTCCAACCAAGACAATTTCGGGACAATTTTGGGACTCCAACTTGCGAGTCTCGAGAAAAAGAGCCATTTGGATGTAGCCTCGGTGGTGAGACGTAGAGAATACTATATGGGGGAAGGTGGTGGTTTCCCCCAAGTTCAGGCCGTGGTGTGTCAAGTAGTCCAAGTTGCCCGTGGCTTGTCCCAACACCCAAGGGTGTTCCCGAATGTGAACTAACCCTTTTGTGGTTGGTTTTGGATGCAGATTCGTGCTTGATATTCTAATCCATCTTCCTAATCTAATCCCAGGACTTCTAGCACGCCCCTCTACCCCTCTTTAGTGCTGGAAGTCGGGAGCGCCCCTCAAGTCCCACTTTTTCGCAATTACACATAGTTGGACCCTCAAGTGGGTTCAACCCGGGACTTGGGAGTGCGTCAATATAGCTGTTTGATGATGTGTTGTTAGCTATTCATGTGACTGCAACTTTGATGTCATTTGTGGCTGCTGTTGTGATTGCAGATCTAATGTAATCTAAATCTATTCCTATTGTTGCAACTGTGATGTAATATGATCTTGTTGAACTTCTTGAGTTCTCTATTCCTCGATTTATATCTACTCCCCTATTTTTGTGGTTACAAATGCATATTGCTAAGAATTAACCTCTTATCAAATAAATTCTATTGGTTTAAAATCTGTTCTAATGCATATGTCATACCACTAGCCTCCTTCTTAGGGCTATCCTTCCTTCCTTAAGGTCTCATGGTTCCTCTTTTATTGTTTTTGTACCTAATGGTCATGCACCATTAGTATTTCTTCTTCTTCATCTAATGTGTTTAGTTCTAGAGAAAGGACTAAAGGTTCATACTCAAATGATGGCATGATTTTTTCCATCTGAGATGTCCTTTGCCTATATAGCCTTTCATTTCTCTCATATTTTTTGTAGACCTTTCCAATATCTTTTTGGACAATATCTTACATTGCATCCTATCACAAATCCACATCTTTTTCTTCCATCAACAATGCCTTGAGTTTTACTTGAAGCAAAGTATGTTGCTTGTTGAATTCATTGTTTTTTTTAAAGACAATGTCATAATTGAAAGGCTTTACTTTTTGGGCCTCCTTTAGAAGTTTCTACAACTTTTCATTAAAGTCCATCTACTTCTGCAAAATTTTATCCATTTGTGCATGTTTCTGGTCAGATTGCCTTTGTATGTGATTTTTGGTTTGATGTACATTACCATTGTCCACTCTGAGCTCCTCCAACTCCTTTTGTTGCTTCAAGAAAATTTGCTTCATATTTTTGTAATATTTTAAAGTTTGTTGTGTTCTACATTCAAAGTATCCTTCTTTGCCTTCAAGTTTTGGTAATTAGCATTTGTTTCTTTTAAAGTCGCTTGCAAAAAATCCCTTTTCACTTTGATGTTCTCCAAATCTTTGACATGCTTTTCCATGTTATTAATATTTTGTCTAGTTGCTTATAGTTCTACCAAATACCTAACTATTCTCATTGTTCCTATCTTACAACTCTATTTCTGTTCCTTCTCCAAAGCCCTTTGTAAATTCTAAACATATTTGTTCTTCTATTTTATAATCTATTTATTTATAATTTCCAAATCAAAAAATTTGAGCAAAAAATTGGTTATTTTTACATTGTACTTTATTGCTTGTCGAAACATAGTAGTAGCCCTCCTATGTTCATCCAAGTCTGCTTCTAACCCTTTTACAGACTTTGGTGTATGAAACCTAGGAGTTTGATCCCTAGAACTTGTACTTGAAGAACCTAAACTTCTGTGTGTAGTCTAGAAAGCTCCAAATATATTTGTTCATGTTGTAGAACTTAGTCTTGAAAGTAGGATACCTTCATTATTTTGTGGTACTAAAACAGATTGTTGTACTTCTAGTGGATCTAGGTCCAGGTCTTATATCTACTCCTTTGATGGTTACTAAGCTTGAGATTTTAGTTCCTTCTTGGGCCATCTCTAATGTTCTTACCCATCTGATCTCAACTTTTGCTTGGGAGAGATTTGTGGTCTTGGATTAGATTTAGAAGATATGGATTTCTCCTTTTGTTTTTGATGTTGTTGTTATTGCTTCTTTAAAATTTTTGTTGCATGTTGAGGATTAATACTACCTTTCATTGTAGTATCCTCTTGTCTTTTCTACCTCTTTTGTAAAGTCTCCCTCTCTTTATCATCATCAAACTTAAACATCAAAATTACTTTTTTGTTTGTCTTAATCTCTAGTTGTTTTTATTTTTTAAGAAAAATGCATGTAAGGTCTAAAGGTTTTTTGTTTTTGATAAACCTCTCCCTCATATTTTCCTTTCTTTTGTTGTCTTCTTGTGGTTGCTTTGCCTACTTTTTCTTCTCCTATGGTTCTGATCCTTCTAGTGGAAACCACTTTTGAAACAAAACTTTTAGGACTATACTATAATGACATACCTTTTTTTGGTTTTTTGTTTGTTGTTCCTTCAATCATGTTTTTCTAATACTTTTCCCATTTGATCAATCCTTTAACCAATTGAGAATATATAATTATAGCCCAATTGATAGATTCTCCATGATTTACTCTGGAAATCATCATGGCAAATTTATTGCAAAAATATTGCACCTTATCTTTTTGGTAGATAATGGGAAAAATTGCAACAATTCTACTAGCATACTTTGACCTCATCTTTTTTACAACCTACCTTTCATTGGTGTTGTAAGTATTTGGGACTCTATTTGCTATGTCTATTAATGTTACTCTAGCATTTGACATCTCTACCCGGATTGCCTATATTGCTCTTGTATGGCAAAATTTTAAAACTTCTATTAATAGATATTTATTTATAATTCTCTGTTCTTCCCCCAACATGACCTTGATTTTGTTATGTTCAGAATCCAACTTCTAGTTATTCAGAAATTCAACCAAAATGTTGTGACATGGAGTCTTCCATTCAACCTCAAATAAATCTACTAATCCAGCTCTATTTGCCCATGCTTTTTCTTCTTCTCCAAAGCTTGTCCAAAGCAAAATATTCTTCAAATTGCTATTATAACTCTACTTTGTAAGAGTAAAAAAATACCTAATTTCATCATCCTGATGAGTCTATACCTTTTTCCCACTTAGATTTGTAGCCATTGCTTACCGATTTAATTTATTTGTGCACTTCTTGTTGGGAATGTGGACCTTTTATGGGATCTAGTCCTGAGTAAGCTTCTTTTAATGTAATGACACTTCTTGTTCTTGTTATAAATTGTCCTTCTGTTTCTTTTTTTCAGAGTCACAAACGGAAATCAAACCGACTTGCTCACTAGGACCTACCTCTCTTCTAGGTTTCCTAAAACTATATCTCTTCAAAGTTTCCTTGTAATCTCTCTCGTTTTTTCTAATTGCATCAAAAGTTTTCTTAAACTTGGATATTAGACAAGATCTCAGAAAGGAAGAAAAAGAATAAGCAAGAGAAGGAAAAGGTGGATCTCTTTTTGGAAACCTAGATTATAAAAGCAAAATTTTTGCAAAATTTTAAAGTTTTTTCTATTTCTTTTGCTCTTTTTCCCTCAACTTTTGCAATTTCTCTCTAGAGCATCTATGCAATTTCTCCAAAAAACTTTCTTCTGCACTCGTTCTGAAGATAAAAAAATGATAAAAACTTGTTTATAAAAAATGAAAACAAAGAATTGTTTTGTTGTTTGCCACCTTTTGAAATGCAATCATCTTGTTTCAAGAACTGACATTTCATTTTTTGCTTTAGGGTTAACATTTTAACGATTTGTTTTTTTTTTTGGTTTTTTGACACCGGTCATTTCCTGTTAAGGTTCACATTGACAACAACATGGGCTATAATTAATGCTTGTTACTTAGGAACTCTATGGACGGAGCACTAAGTTTTTTTATGGCAACTCTAAATTTGATGACCTAATGTTATTTACATTATAGATTTCCTTTGTCTTATGCTAAGTCATCAAATCAACATAAATTTTTTTTGATGTCACAAACCTATCTAACCTATAATCCAGTGACTGTGAAATTATATATTCATGGTTTGTGAACATTTTCATAACCTATTGACTCATTAGATTTATTAAGGTTTTTTCTAATATTATTATCTAGTTAGTCCCAATGATCTTTGTCTTTTTGTGATCTTTTGAATTTTCATCAATTTTTTTTTCCATGTGGTTAGAATCTATAGACTCTAAAGATTTTTTATGGTCTAAACTGTGACTCACCTTTAATGTTTGATGCACATATTTGTATGGTTTCAACTTATTAACATTGACCAAAACTAGGTTTGGTTCAAAATATTTAATATAAACAAAAAGAACTATGTTACTAGGTAAGCAATATTGTACTTTCAATGGTCCAAACAATATTTTCTAAAATTTGCCTAGATGTGTTTTTTTTCCCTTGGGAAACCAAAAAACATAATCTTCAAATTGAAACTTTTTTCTATGTGTTTCTACTAACTCCACAAACATCTATTCCACTTATTTTCTCCAACATTGTTCTAAGCTTCCAATCTGTTCTCTTGTAACTTCTCTAGCTTTATAATTCTAGCAGTTAGTATTCTAGTTGGTTTGGCATTCTTGTGGTCCCCATTAATAGCTGGTAGAACATATTCTATTAGCATTAGAGGATGCAAACCATACACTAATTGGTAAGGTGTATATCCTATTACCACCTTTTAAATAATTTTATATGAAAACAAAATTATGAACATATGTTCATCCTAGTTTGTTGTTTTCTCATTGACTAATTTGGTCAGTAATCTACCAATAATTTTGTTAGTAGATTTTGCTTGTCCATTTCCCTGTGGATAATATGTAGTGGAACTAACATGCTTTAACAAAAACTGTTCTGTCAGATATTTGATTATATCATTAATGAAATGTACCCCTTAATCTGTAACTATGGTGAAAGGACATCTAAATTTAGTTAGAATATATTCATACATAAATTTGGTTATAATTACTACAATATTAGTTTTGAACTCCTTTGTCTTTACCCACTTGGTTGCTTAATCTCTAGTTAGCAAAATGTATTTATTTATTGTTAATATCTTTGTTGGTTTAATTGGACCTATAAAATCTAAACCACATTTCATAAAAGGTTTTTCTAGAAGTGTTATTACCAATTTGGCCAAACTTTTTGTTTTTAGTCCTCCAATTCTTTTACAACTGTCATAACTTTTGCAAAATTCGTGAGTATCCTTGAATAAAATTGGCCACCAATATCCTACATTTAGAATTTTCTTTGTAATAATATATGTAGCAAAATGTCTTCCTGACACTCCTTCATCTAGCTCTTTTAGAACAATATGTGCTTCTGAGATGGTCAAACATTTGCACATTCTATTGTCTTGTCCCATGGTAGAAATGAACTTTAATTCTTGCAAAATTATTCCACATTACAATAATAATAGATTTGCACTTCACATGCACACATTCATTATTTTTGCCTTGATTTTCAACACAATTTACTCACCCATTCATTAAAACACTAGGTTCATGGTTATTTATATAACCAGAATTTACACTTCAAAATACATATTAAAAACTCCAAAAAACAAAATCACAATTCATTTCATCGTATTTTGATACTACAAAAAATTCACACAACAATATGAACATTGAAATCACTACAGAAGTTTGTGTTTCTCTATATTATTGAAAACTAAATCATAATTACAGCAAAATTCCATGTTTTGTTGAAAATGAAATCAAAACAACAAATAAAATTTGTAGTATATCAAAAGTGGAATATGTGGTTTTTTATACAAAGTACCTACAACTCTTTTCACTCTTCCCAAAACTGTGTGTTTAAGAATGTCCTTTATTTTCCAAAACTCTCCCCTTTGGGACTATCCCAAGTCACATCACCATGATTTAAAACCAACAAAAATTCAAAATTCAAACTAACAAAATTCCTTCATTAGTCTTTATCCTAAATGCCTTGTTCATTCAAAATCATGTACTCATCCTATCCCCTTAACATCCCACTCTATACATTATTCCCTCTTTTAGAATAAAGGGTTCTACCTTTCTGGCTAGCTTTTGTTTCTAAGTTAGGTTTAAAGTTTCTGGGATCTAATCTATCTTCAAGTAGCTCCTCACTTCCTACATCCATATAGGTTCTACAAAAAATAATGATGTATTTACAGTTTGATCTCGAACTCCCAATGGTTTTGAACTATTTAGTAATTTGGATAAAACGTCAACTATTGCATGTGTTCTACCAAGCTTGTAGATTATTGTGAATTAATATTCTAAAAATAATAATAGCCATCTGGCTATCCTTCCAAACACATGTGGTTTGTTGACCAAGTATATTAGAGCCATGTGGTTTATATAAAAAACAATTTTGTTTCCCAACAAAAAAATGTTTAAACTTATGCAAGGCATAAACCATTGCTAAGGATTTTTTCTCTATAATGTATAATTTCTCTTTGCTTTATTTAGCAATTTAGAGGCATATATTATAGGTTGGTCATCTTTACTAGTTGGGTTATGTGCCAACATTACACCTATTGCCAATAATGATGAATTTGTGTGCACATGAAACTCCAACCGCCAATTTGGAGGTATTAGAATTGGTGCTTCCATGTAATTCCGCTTAATCTAATCCCAAGCTTCTTGACATTTGGTGGTCCAAATAAAGGGTTTTGTCTTCCTCATCAACTTTGCAATTGGTGCCATGATAAAGGCAAAATTCTTGATAAAACATCTATAAAACAGAGCCATACCAATAAAGACATGAATCTACTATGGGTTTGTAGGTACTAGCATATTCATTATTGCATGAACCTTCTTAGGGTCTAGTATTTTTCCTTCCTTGGAAACTATGCCTTAAAATCAATCCTGAAATACCATAAAGGCACATTTCTCTTGGTTAAGACTAATTCTATATTCTCTGCATTTCTAAAAGCAAAGTTTGAGCTTCATCAAAAGATTTTCCATATAACTATAGACAATGAAGTCATCTAGAAATATCTTCATAAATTGGCCTAGGTACTTTCTGAAGGTTTTATTGACTGTTTTTTGGAATGTTGGTGGCCCATTTTTGACACCAAATGGCATCACCATTTAAATAAAAGCTCTTTAGTATGTAATAAAACTTATTTTGTATCTATCCTTAAGGGCTATAAAAATTTGATGGTATCCTAATCATCCATCTAAAAATGAATAGGCTTCATAGCCTACTACAATGTTCAATACCTCATTAGAAAATGACAAAGGGTAAGGATTTTTTTTTGGTTGCCTTATTTAGCTTCTTGAAATCCACAAAAAAATTCAACTTTTCATTCTTCTTAGGCACTACCACCATAGGTGATAACCATGTAGCCTCCTTTATTAGTTGAATGAATCTTGTTGCTAATAGTTTGTCAATATCATTTTTGATAGCTATAACATAGTTAAGGTTCAATTTGTACCTTGCTTGATGTGTTGGTGGGATTGAAGTGTTTAACTCAATTTTGTGTTGAGCCAATTTTGGAGGTATGTTTTTTAGATCCTTATAAATCCAAGCAAATACATTTTTGAACTCCTTGAATAAAGTCTAAAGCTCCTCAATTTTCTCCTTTGTTAATTGTGCATTAACTTTGATGCACTTTGGATTTGCCTCTATGCCAATATTTAGTTTAACAAGTTGTCCTTTAGTCAAAGTCCAACCTACTTCTAAAGATTCTATACTTGTATTTTGGCTAGTGTTTCATCCACTTGAACATCATCTTGGGTATGATGATAATAGGTTTCTAAATAAACCTTATCTTCCAATGATATTTTTGATCTAACATAAAAGTCTTCTGATTTTGTTGTTGAAGGTGCCACTTTTGTTGCTCCTTGCTTTGATGTCCCTTGCTTTGGGTTAGATTCTCCATTGATTTTGATTTCTAACACTCCAATATTTAGTAATAAAATTATTTCATTTGAGATAATGATTATGCCAATTGAAAATAGCTTTGGTTTTATTTCAAAGATTAGATTTTCTTTTGCGTATGTTAACCATTCTAGCAAATCATAATAGACAAGTATTTGGGGCCTTCTCGTTTTTCCTCCCAATTTCTTGTTAATTGATATTGTTTTTATTGTTCCATTATTTCGAACAATAATGACATTGTTACCCCAATCATGTGTAACCTTGGCATCTTTGAGCCAAGGTTTTCCCAACAACATGGAATAATTAAAATCTACCACATTGTTTTGCAAAACAATAATGTGGCTACATATGGTATACCATGTATGTGAATCTTCAAATTTCTAATGATTCCTAAAGGTCTAGTCATATTTTGATTTGCCATTTTGAGGTGGTATGGAATTGGTCTTGGTTTGGGTAAACCTAATTTTGTTTTGAAGTTTTCTGTTATGATATTAACATTTGCATTTCCATCTAACAGAACATATTTAACAATGTTTTTCAACAATGTTCTTCCCAACTTGTACTTGAATAACTACCATTTGATTATCTATTTCTATAGTTACAATGTCAACTTTAGAGTGTGTTTCAATCACTATGGCTACATTGGGCTCTAATATCACTTTAGTAGCTATATCGTGTTTTTTTCGCTTTAGTTTCAACCACATATATTTCTTAAGATTTGGTGCAATCTTCAATATTTGACCTAACCTCAAGGTATAGGTAGTTTCCATCATTTGTTTAATGATGTCTTGGAATATCTATTACATAGACATAAATGTAGTGTTAGGAATAGTAAATAGATTTTGTGGTACAATTGGTTTTGTGGACATTTTAGTTTCTGGTAATCTTGCCCAACTTATACTCCACTATGTTTTTTCCTTTTGATTCAAAGTTTCTAGTGGCTCTTCTACTTGTATTTCTTATATTATTTTGACAAAAGACTGTTGTAATCTATGCTCTTCTTCCCAATTAGCAACAAACTTCTTCATAATTGACTTTTTGTCTTTGAACACTTGTTTTTTAGTAACTTTGCTTCTGGTGATGCCCATGTTGACATCCATTATATGGATTGAAGGATTGGCAACCTTGGGCTCCACCATAGATGAATTCTATATAGTCTTCACTCCTTTGTTCTTAAACCTATTTTACATGTCACTATACTTAAGACAATCTATGATCTTGTGTCCAGTGTCACCATAGATATGACAAGAATATTTCAAAGGTTTTTGTACTTTAATTTATTGAGTGGTAACTTCAGAAACTATAGGAACATGGTCTTCTTTTTTTTCGACTTTACAATTTTCAACATTATGATTTGTCATGTGATAATTTGTATAATACATTTCTTATTACTTTGTGGTATTGACACATTGCTTATAACTTCTACTTCAGAAATTCCTTTTTCACAAACCAAAACTACTTCCTTATGTTGTTGTAAGGTTTCTCTCTTCATGCCTGTTATTGTTAAATGCAAATATGGTTGTAATTTAAATTTGAAAATAATAGGTTTTTTTTTACTATTGTCTTGTGTTGAAGACTATTGGCTAACTTCAATAATTTATCATAATAAACTTCCACTTTTTCATTATTTTCCTGCTTCATGTTCTTTAACTATAGGTAAACTTGCTCATCATTCTAAACTGTTATATATTTTTTACAAAAAATTAATTACAATTTTGCAAAAGTACAATTTGGATAATCTCCCATGTAATTGTTATAATAGTTAGACATAATATCTATGAGGGTAAAACTGAACAAATTAATAATCTCTGCATCTTTTGTTTCACCATTTGCTCTTATGGTTGCTTTAAGAATTTTGACATGAGCATCTGGGTCAGAATCCTTCACATACTCAAGATAATTAAATGGCTAACGATAAAGCCTATTTGGTGGTAATGGTGGTTTGCTTGGATTTGTATTGGCAATCCAAAATATCCTAGTGGTTTTGGTGGCCTTGGTGGTTTTGAGCCTCCTCTTCTTGGATTTAATGGCTATTGAGCAAAAATCCTATCCACCTTTCTAGGCATCTTTGTATGCACATTGACAAGTTGTGTTTCCCTTGGAATCTAGGTTTGTACCTCATAGTAACAATAATATGGTTTGGTGTTATTACAAATGGAGCTTTATTAACTGTAGCCATAGACTAAGGTATTGCCATAAAATATTATGGTACAAATTTTATTGGTTCCATTTTAAAATTGGAAATTTGTGCATAGGTAACTCCAATATTGTTGTAATGTAGTAGACTTAGTGTAGGAGCTATAATATTGGCACTACATCTACCACAATTTGAGTTCTCATTTCCATTCTATTATTTTTCCAAATCTGTTTTTTTGAATTTATCCGGAATTTTGACCCTATCATGGTACAGATCCTCTAGCTCAATATATCCATGGTTCTTTGTTCTTGTAGGCTCTAGATTTAGATTTTGGAAATGCTTAGTAAATCCTTACTTCACATTATTTTTAATAAATGGACATTCCTTGATTTTATGTCCAATTTGATGATAATACATGCATCATGGAAGGTTAGGTTTTAGAAGTTTATTCATACTATGAATTCCTTTGCTCTAGTCCTTTGAAACTCTTTTAACAATGTTTCCACTTTGTTGATTAAGTTTGGGTTCACTATACTTTATTTTGATAACCATAGGTACACCTTTTGCTATTGTTGGTTCTACTTTTGGTAAAATTACAGTTTCTTGTGTAGTTATAAGTACTAGTTCAACTTCTCTAGATATTTTGATGTCTTGAGTTGGAATTTGTTGTTCAACCACATAATGAATTACGGGATCAAAATTTTAAGTTTTTTTGTTTAAACTTTTCATTTTCATGGTCTTCTCAATAATAAGGAGGTGAACCAGATCTATACCTTGATACTACTTCCTCCCTTCCCAACCTATTGAGTTACTATTCTTCTTCATACATAAAAGCATCAGAGTTCTATTATTGCATCAGACTTAGTGATTCTAGCACAATTCTTTGTTGAGGTTCAAATTCCCAACTCCTTTGTCTAAACTCAACCCATGAGGCTACATTTTCAATTTGACATTCTTCTTTCTTAAAATTTCATTGTAGATTATTGGTGTGCTTATACGCTTCACTAGTTTGCATTTCACGAAGAATAATCAATGCTGCCTAAAGCGTTTTATGGCCAATAGGTCTTGCTTTTGTTCGTGGATGTCTATGTTTTATTTAAAAACCTCTTTTAAGTGTTACAAATTGTTGTTCCTCTCGATTTGCACTCAAATTGTTATTGATGGCAACGCAATTTTCCACTTGTTCATGAAATAAAACCTAATTTAATTATCTTTTAAGACTTCTAATTAAAATTTTATTTTCCATTTCTCCACATTTTGATTCAAATCTGAACAAACTTCTACATTAGAACAAAATCCTCACAATTAACTACTTTATTTAGATTTATTTCCTAAACAAAAACTTATGAACAAGATTTGAAAAAAAATGCAAAAAATGAAACTAAAGTTCACTATCAATCTTTAAAAATAAAATTTTTAACAACAAAACATAAATAACATTTTGAAATTCATTTTGAATTCAAGCCTTAGGATGGTCACCAAATGGTAAATACAAAATTCTTAATCTTGTATTATGATACAAATTTGGACTAAAATATGTCATAAAAATAATATAATAAAAATTTCTAATTTAGATATATTCAATCTAATTTTAGAATTAAAATCTAGTAATGAAAGTATGATAAAAAAAATCAATGTTTTATAATGAATCTCCCTTCATTCTCTTCCTTTTTTCAAGATATAACCATTTAAAAATAATAATCCTATTCCATTCAAATTCAAATAGTGACAAAACTTATGTAATCTAGCTAGTAATTCCTAAAATAATAATTAGGTAAGTAAAAATATATTAAATAATTATTATCACGAGTAAATACTCCCTTAACAAAAAACATGACAAGGTTATGGTTCAAGATCGTGCTAAAAACTACTGTTGAACAAATTGAAGGAAATGAGGGGTCTTACTTTTATTTATGCCCCTTTGAGGATCTAGCTCAAGGAAGTTTCCAAGGAGGTTTTTATGTGTGCATTGAGTGAAGAAACTTTTTGATAATTTTTAAAATTAAAAGTCAACTATGAGTTAATTAAAATTTAATTGAAAATTAATTGGGTTTTAATTAAGAATCAACTAGGATTTAACTAGAGTTAATTAACTTGATTTAACTAAAAGTTAATTAAAAATTAACTAGGATTTAACTAAGAGTTAACTAGGAGTTAATTTGAAGTTGATTGGAAGTTAATTAAAACATAACTAAAGTGAACTAAAGGTCAATTGGAAATGAACTATGAGTTAAGTGGAAGTGAATTAAAATTTAACTATAAGTTAATTAAAGTGAATTAAAACTAAACTAAAATTTAAATACATGGATGAACATTCAAATGAATGAACTCTATGGCATCGACATATGTGACAACAATAATAACTTTAGATTATGCTTGGTTTGTAATTATAATTAAAAATACATGCCATACTATTATTCCATTGCTAATAAGGTTTTAAAGTTCACCCACTAGGTTACATTGAAAGGTGTGAAGCTTAGGATTACATGAAAAGTCAAAAAACAAGTTAGTGCAGGGGCAATAATGAAAACCAAATCATGTTGCTTAACAAGGTGGCAAAATTTACTTAACATAGAATAACTAAAAGTAAAAGGGGGAAGGATATCTATGAAACCAAAGAAATATGTAAAAGGATTTAAACATCAAAGAAGAGGTAGGGCTTGAAAGAGAAAAGGTTTAAGATAGAGTGTGAAAAATAATGAAAGAAAAAAATGTTTAAAAGAAACGGCTTGAAAAAGAAAGAGGGTCTATGTGAAGATCAAACAATAAGAGGAGGAATTTAAAAGAAAAAAACATTTTCAACAAAGGGTGTAAGAAAGAAAAAAAGGTCTATGAAAGGATTGAACACCAAGGAGGGGGGGGAGGGGATTTGAGGGAAAGAAAAAGGGTTTTTTTGGTCAAGGAGGGTGGGGGGGGGGTGGGGGGGTTGGGGGGTGGAAGTGGGGGGAGGGAGGGAGGAGGGTAAGGAGGGGGGGTTTTGGAGGGAAAGAAAAAGGGTCTTTGAAAGATAGATGATCATCATTAGAATCACATGACACACAAGTTTATGAAAAGATTGAACAATGAGGATGGGGCGAGGGGGGGGATTCTGACAAAGAGTGACCACCATCATTGGAATGGGTTAACCAATTTAATGGACCTTAAATCAAACAGGGGTAGGAGGCTTGTGTGACAAAGATATCACTAATTTGAAAATCACAACTTATGAAAAGATCAAACATTAATAAAAACTCAACACATGTGGGTTTTTAAACAAATCAAATAATAAAGAGGGGTTTGTACCAAAGGGACGATTTATGAAAGGATTGAAGTTCATTGTAGCCTCCAACAATCATTGTAAACATTTGCAACACATAGAAAACAATGTTAATGGAAACTTGCAAGTGAATAGTTTACAAACTCAAAAAGGTCATGACCAAATATATGAGCATAAATAACATACTAATCAAAAACTTCATGGGCCATAATTGGCAATAATAGTTGTGTGAAATTTACTTTTTGTATGTTTGTATGGAATTAACATGAATGCCATTCATCTATTTATATTGTTTAAACATTAATATTATGCACATTGTTTAAACATGAATGTCATATGTTTATTTGTATTGTTTAGACACATATGTTGTATGTATATTCATGTTGTTTACACACAAAAGTCGTACACATGACTTTTGTGTTTAAATAATGCATGACATTCATGTTTAAACAATACAAACTTATGAAATAATATATTTTGCATAGATTTGAAATGAACCCATGTAAATTTATGATAGTTTAGTCTATAAATTTAACATGTGACAAATCAATAATAAAAATTGTGTGAAGTTTGTTCATTTATAGGTTTGTACATTATGTACACAAATATCATGTGTTGAAAACATGTTTGACACATGAATAAATGTGTTGATAGATGAAGTATGAATTTATAAATGAATAATGTGACACAAATTTTGCATCTTTCTATAAATTTGTGTGTCAAATGTATTTTTAATGCATAATATCAATAAATGAACATACAAATTATGAATAAATAAAATTTGCATGATTTCCATTATTAAGTCATGAGATGTTAAATTTGTGATGTATGCAAAAGGGATGAAATTAAATAACATAATGAACACAAACATCCACAAACAATAATGATTGAGAAAAAACAATTCTAACCAATAAAAAAATGTACCATAAGACAAAATAAACCAAAAAGAAGGAAATAATTATTGTTGAGTGGAAGGTAGGAACACTTAGTAAAACCCATAATCCTAATTAAAGTGGTGCCATTTATTGTTTAAGATTTTAGATTTTTCCAAACTTTTTTGCCCCCACCATTGTCAATTAATGAACATATTTTTTTGGAAAAACCATGGCCATTGGTGTATAATGCATATTTTAAAAACAAAATAACACGATGTTTGATTTTTTCAATTTTGATAAAAAGGTCATATTTTGTCATGTTGTCCAATACATTAAGTTCATGTGTAGTGTGTAAATTGTTTGTTAATTAAGGGGGCTTGTGTTTGCTTTAAATCATTTTTAGTTGAAAGACACCCCGTATTTTGAAAATTGATACCTTCTCTTTTAATCTCAACCAAATTCATTGATTTAAAAGACTATGAATGTGCCCAAAGATGAAAAAAAAAAAAAAAAAACTCTAAGATCAATTGAAAAATAAAAAACAAGCCCCTATCCTTTCAAAACCCAAAAAAAAAAACAAAAAATTATTTAATTAATCTTTTATTTTTGTTTATTATTTTTAAAAAA
>Ga0116231_10002671_pt1 | contig 37278 bp, 32 predicted proteins | sample S1TSphgellanicum_2_FD_89695 | JGI IMG/M metagenome (GOLD analysis project Ga0116231, IMG submission 89695) | Host-associated microbial communities from peat moss isolated from Minnesota, USA - S1T2_Fd - Sphagnum magellanicum MG | ecosystem: Host-associated > Plants > Peat moss > Unclassified...
TGATGTAAAAACCTATCGGAATGTTTTTTGAAAATGTAATACCCAGGGGGTATCATTGAGGGAGGAAAAAAAAAAACAAGAGATGGGCATTTCTAATTTGCAAAATGAAAGATTGCACTCTCGGAGTTTATGTCTAAATACACTAGAAAAATTAGGTAGGTCTTTTATGATCTTGTTTGGAGCCTGGTGGGAATATTTTGTGGGTGGTTATTTGATGTTTTTTCAATGAACCATTGTAACATATTAGAACCAGTTCTTTGGTTTTTTTTTTTTTGGGGAGAACTGCAGGTTACATATCTTATGAACTGCCTTGATAACCTGGGGGTTCTGTTCCTAGTTCTAATAATCACCCAACATTATTAGTTGAGGCCCATGGCCACCTTGGAAGTGGTAATGGGTTCAATTCACAACAAAGACGTATTCAACATTACCCATTATATCCTTCAAATACATAAGGTCAACAAATCAAACATTTGCTAATATCCATTTGGGTATTTGGGGGTCAACCTTTGGGGGGCAATTGGACAAAATACATTGCCCCCTTTTTCCAATAATTAGAATGCAATCACCTTCAAGAGAGGATATATAATAGCCCTATTGAGGAAGAACCATTTGGTAGTTATTAGTTGATAAACAAACGTTTCCCTTTTCTAAATTCTTTCATTTATATTTTTTTTATGGACATGAATGAATTGTTTCTAGATGTCATTTTGCATGCATGGCAGCCTTTTTATTGCGTGTGCAAAATTTCACAACTGTTTGCACAGTTTGATAAAAATTTGGATTTTAAAAAAATCACCAAAATTTGAAAGCAATGTGCCAGATTTCTATACATGGTTCAAGTATGTAGCCCAAAAACATAAGGATGTTTAATTATTTTTTCCTTCAACTGATGTACGGTCTTCATATACATATGTAATGAATGGGAGTGCTAAAATATGTAATTAGGGTTGGGTAGATTTAGGGGATTTTTATTAAAAAAAAGGTGATTCCTAATTGTATATGTTATTTTTGAACCATGCAAAATATTTAGAACATAAAATGTTCTAGCCTAACAAATTTGAGATCAAAACAAAATATTTCATGCTAAGGTAAAATTTAGATGGGTGACATTAATATGACATGTTAAAAACACCTAGTTATTGTCTTATTGTGTCTCTTTTTCAAACCACACATCCCAACCAACATTGCCAATTATCATCCAAAATTTGATATACCTACTAGTTGCCACCACCGGCCTTTTCATGCTCGAACATGACTTGTTTTTAGGTTCCATTTCATGATCTTGCTTCCTCTTGGCTTTCCACGATCCCTTCATGCGTGTTTTTCTGTTGGTGATGCATTTATAATTGTTGTGTGCTCCAATTTTTTGACAATTATTTTGAAGCAAGCAATTGCCAATTTTGGAAGAATATGGCATACCCTGAATCAAATCTGAACTTTCACCACATCATCCATCATCCATTGGATGAGCCTAGATGTTACATGTGGGCTATGTGCAATTGAAATGAACCCCCTTCATTGGCCACAATGGCATATTGTAGAATACCATTTATTGCTTTGCACTTGGGTGACCACAAGTTATTACAATTTTCATGGATTTTCTTTATTTGGTAATATGCATTCTCACTTGCATATGGCGTTTCTTTGAAAGATCATGCGCCCTTCCTGTTAAAATGGACAAAGTGAGAAGTCACAACATAACACCATGTGCATGTATACATTAAGCCATAATCAATAGCATTTAATTTATGGGATTAGCTCATATCCATCCATCCATTGTCTCTATGAGCAAACATGAAATCAAGCATAACGTGGGGAACATATAGGTTTAGTGATCATAACAACAATGGGTTATCCTAGCAAATCCAAATGACTTTGGATGTTTCTCCAAACCTAAATTTTAAAATTTGGCCTTTGAAGTATCTATACAAGTTGACATAGTTCCATTCCATCACACTAACTTGAGTTAGATGGACAAATTTGGCATGCACGGTACATTTCTAGTATATATAATAGTATTGGTTGTCATTGATGTGTTTCAATCCATCAAATTGTATTTTCCTTTACAAGATAGTTATTGACATATATTGCCATTTCATTTATTCATTTTGGTGATTGCCATAGCAAAAACCAACCACTCCCTAAAAGGTTAGTATGATAATAACATTATTTTTTGGAATTCACAAAATCACAAACAAATTATTAAACCTCAAGTGACTTAGGCAACTTGGTTTAAAACATTTTTACAATATATATTTTTCCATTAAATGATATCCCTGTGCATATGTGTGGATTCAAATTCAATGATGTGGATTGCTTTATTGTTTGAAAAAAGGTCAAGTAATATATGAGTCCCAAATTTTTATTGACAATCATATACGAACAGACCAAACTTTTTATAAATTTTTTTTCTTGTATTTCATTAGTCTTTTCAAAACCAATAGTCTAATTTGAAGTTTAGACATAAATAAAATTGTAGGTAACATATAAAGAATATTGTAGTGGGTAACCAATAAATCAGTTAAACTTTATAACATCGTCAATGATAATTTGGAAGCAATGAGTGCATTTACAATGTATTTAGAGTTGTAATTAGGTATCAAGTCTTTTTTGGAGAAGATGATAAAGTCTAGCTACATGTCTAGTTTTTTTTCCATATAAAAAAATTATGTGTAGTTTTTTTCGGGTGTTGATTTTTTAAATTCATCAATTTGATGGTAAACATTTAATGAAATTCATCAAGTTGCTCAACGAAATTACCTATAATAGGAATTACAGTACACTTGTGTTATCATTTCTGTCTATATTCACCTCTTTAATTTCACAGAAAAGAGCTAACAATAATATATTGGAATTCATATACCTTGATTGATACCTTGTTTGTTAACCCATTCAACATGCCTGACTTATAGCCACAGGGAATGTATGAAAGCTTGAATTACATGTATCCCTGGTATAATTCAATTAGATAATTAAACTGGATCAATGAATGCATCTGAGCCAGTCTTTTTTTTCCTTTCCACAAATTTTTTTCCTTTTTTTACCAAAAATATTGGGACATTTTTGGAAAGTTTTGTATGTCTAGTGTAAAAATTTGACTAATTTTTTTTTTATAAATTTTTTTTTGGTGTTGGGGGGAAATTTGCCAAATCTTTGATATAGAGGGGAAAAGAAACCCTCGTCTGACGACAGTGTTTTCTAATGATTTTTTCTAAAATAAACTATACTACTTGCCTTGTTCATTGCTTCATAGAATTAGGGTATGGGCATTGAATGGGACACTTCTATACACTAAAAGCACTTGGAGAGCGATACTTCCTATTGTATTTGGAAGGGACCTTATATCCATGAAGATCCCCACTCAAGAGTGAGAGGGAAATTATGTGTACTTATAAGTAAGCGAGTAAGCATATAATAAGGCATAATTTGCTTCCAACTCACTCTTGAAGAGCAAGCATAATTTTAGGATTTTGGGATTTTTCCCATGGTACCAACCTAGGGGCTGGTTTGCTTGCCCAAGGTTCAGTTGATTGGCTGAATTTGGCAGAACTTGAAGTGCAAGTGTAAAAATTAATTACTTAATTGATTGATTAATTAATAATAAATAAAAAGATTTAGAAAAACCAGATAAATCTTCTTGGGAAGGATTGTCCTCTGCAACATCTAAGGCATAATCTAGTTGTGATTTGAACCCAAAAACCCCCTTGCATGTGGTTTAATGCTAAGGGGTCTGTCATATTTTTCTTAAAACATGTGCTTGCAGCCATCTAGATCTCTTGTTTCTTCTGAAATCGCCTTATTTACACAAAAAGTTTAAACATAGCAGGAATCCTAGTTTTTTCTTTACTGATTTCCTCTCTGACCTGTAGCCAAATTTGGCAAAATCTTCTTGTGGATGGTCAATTGGCAACCAGAAAATTGAATTTTTTTTTTAAAGAAAAAGAAAATACCCTGATCAGAATACGCATTTGGTATTGATCTTTAGAAAACAAACAAACAAAAAGCCAAGTTAGGATACTCCCTTGAACTTGTCTTTGATATTGTTCATTCAAAAGCCCTCGATGTGTATGATGTTTTGGAAGTGACTTGTAATTTTACATCCAAGGTGCATGAAAGATTGAATTTTCAATCATTTTTTGTCCTTGAAAAATTCAACTAAGTGACCAAAATTGATTTTTGAAGAAGATTTAATTACTTGGGCAATGAGTTCCTTAGGCCAACAACACAAGCAACAGTAGTCCATATATCAAGATAGATGATTTTTTAAATTTTTTGTGTGTGTATGGTTTGGATGTGACCACATAACCCACCCAAACCATGGTGCACCCGCTCCACTTTGATATTGTCGTAAGCCCTCAATGAGGTGCTGTGCACATTTGTCAATTTGACAATTTTCACACACCTCACCAAAGGGTATGTGTGCCTCCAATGCTTTTCCGGCCACATTTCCATTTGTGGAGGAAGAGAATGGAAAGAACCCGAGACGAATTAGAATAAAAGAACCTCTCACAAAAAAAGCATAAGAACAAAAGAAAAAAATTGGTTTTTTTTTTTGGTTCATATTCTAATTTTTTGGCTATTTTGTTTGGGTACCTACAGCAAATTCCAGCTATCATTATACCCAAATCAAACACCTCACAAATGTACTACATCCCACAAGAATAAGAACAAAACAATAGCAGGCCGGGCATAGGTCCTTCATTAGTCCTCCCCCATCCTAGCGAATGTCCACAAAACCTTCTTTTGTTCGAAGACAAATCAATTTGAAAAGGAAGTGTCGGAAGAAGGGCATGATTAGAAGTACTCTATTGTTATTGCAACTAACGACGGCAGTACTTCCACAACTTTTACTTACTTACTTACTACAGTGGCGGTCTTATTAGTTTCCAAAATATTGGTAGAGTGCAGCACCATTTACTAGCACTAATTGTCAGCCATCAACAGCCCTTTTATTCCAAGGGGAGCAACTTTCAATATTTTAAAAATGCTAAATGAAAATAATTTATTAGATTTTCAATTGCCAGAATCCTGAAAATAATAATAATAATAACAATAATAAAAATATAATCACCAGATTTCTATATATGGTTCAAGTACCTAACCCAAAAATATTATTATTATTATTATTTAATATAAGACTTCCATATCTTGCTTATGAACAAATTTGGCTAAATCTTCGTACAAATGATTACCACTTTGGCTACATTACAAAATTCACGCAAAACAAAAGCACGTCTCATCTCATCGATCTATTTATCGGTAGCCTTCCTTGTTCTAAATAATATTTTCCAAGTATGTACTTGAATTTCAACTTGGGTCTTTGAAAGTAGAGTACCTAACTATATTCCAATTCACAATTGCAAATAAGAGCCGCAATTATGTTCTTCCTAAATTGCGTGATCTATGATTGCTTGCTCCGGCCTTCCCATTGTCAGTGTTATGTACTGGATCATTTGATTATGGGGGAAACAGTTAAGCTGTCTGTAGTTTTTTTGTTTGTAGATTGAAACAAATCACAATTGTCTTCCATAGTTGATGGAAGAAGCATGATGGGTGGTGTACGAGCTTTTTACAACTTTTGCCATATTACATACATTCATATTACCACATTTGGTTAAATGTTTCCAAATTTCAAGTGAGCACAGCAGAGATTGGGTGATCTTTCGGGCAATTTTATGAAGAAGCTCCGAGCTATAATAACATGCCAGGTTCCTAGTCATGTTGGACAAACATGGGTATTTGATTTGTTAATAATCGCTGGTTCCATTTTTATCAAGGGTTGTGTCACACTGTGGCCTTGACATTTACATTAAAAAGTATCTTAAGGCAAAAAAAGAATTATGAAAGTTCAAATATTTCACCATGCAAAAATATAATCTTCAAAAAAAATCCTCTCAAAGAAATCAAAATCCTTCAAGATATCTTAACTCTATAACTAATCTCAAGTTTCAACACAAGCCAAAATATCATCTTTTAAAAATCCTCATATAAAAATAGACCTATTATTATTACCTAGGGGCCAAAATCCCTTAAGCTACTATACTCTATAATGAATCTAAACACAATATCCTTGGCTTGGGAGGCAAGGCCAAAAAGACAAAAAAACACTGATCAAACCTGGCTTTTTAATAAATTAGAACCATGGGTATCATTCATAAGAACCACCATGATAACCATGGGGGGGGGCGGTCTCTTCCTGTTTATGATACCCACCCAACACTAATTCTGAGGTTCCAAATGGGCTTTTTATATGCAAAGTTTTGAAAGATTATTCAGAATTTCAGAATCTTAATTAAAAGCAAGAAATTAATTTCTAAATAATAAATAATTCTAATTCTAATTAATAAAGGAAGAAATTGGTTGAATCAATATTGACATTAAATTAAAAGAAAAGAAAGAAAGTTGAATCAATATTAGCCGGTGGAAAGGTCTCTTCACAATCTAACTTATCATGTGACAAAAAAGAATTTAGAAACTTGTTGACCTAAACCCTAATTAATCCTTATCAAGAGAAACAAGTCTTACTTGATATGCACGTATATGGATGAAGTTGAAATCAAGTTGAAACAAATGCCATTGCCCAAACACTTCAAAATCTAGTGTTCACTAAAAAGACCAAATTTTCTCAAACCAAAAAAGAAAAGCACAAGTCAATTCTATTATTATATTCAAGGTAATCCCAATCAAAGAGTTGAAAACTGGGGGGCATTTGGATTGTACCTTATATCCATGAATATCCCTTGTAAAAAAGAGGAGGGATATTATGTGTAGTCCTTAAAAGGATGCCTATTTATAGGTTTAAGATCCTTCCAACTCTTATGGAGTAGGTGTAAGAACCGTGTCTCCATCTTAGGCATCATGATCTACCTATAGTTTTGCTAATGACCTTTGCATCCTGCTTTATTTTACCATGGGTAAAGCCCACAAGTGGGTCACACTGTCAAAATGTAGGGCCTAACTCCACTATCTATCATTTAATCTAACTTTCAGGCCCACTTTAGTGGATGGGGTCCAGGGTCCAAATTCCTAGGAACCAATTTGGACTCATTTGAAGCAAATTGAATCCTTGAGTTGGACCTTGCCATGGACCCTAGCTTGCATCTTGGATCCCTAGATTTACCACTTTTTGGTCTCGGACCCTCATCTAAAAAGGCCATGGGTCCAATTTATGGCTCTCAGCCAATAGGATTGCTCTATTTCATTGGACCCTGGACCTTAGACCCCTCATCTAAATAAAGAGGCCCTCAAAAGTGTCCAAATTTAGACAAACTTTTTGTCCTCTAATTTTGTGAAGCAGCTAATTGTTGAACTGCCAAAAACTAAATAATAATAATAAAAACAACAACTGCCCTTTTGGTTTTGTGAATCTTAAATAATTATGTGCTCTGTGGTTTGTACTGCCAAAAAACAAAGGGGGTAGTTAAACAAAATTTAAAGCTTGCCCCCAGAGCTAGCTAAGCTTGCAATAAAAACATGTGAATTAGTGTTCCAGGTGTTACATTATTTAATGGCAATTTTTAATCACTTTAAAAACCCCTGCTAAGGCCATACTGTGCAGTGCAGTGCAGTGCAGTGCAGCCCATGGTACTATTTTTTTCCCCCAGTTTTTACTACTAATAACCTACGCGGCTACTATAATTTTAAAAAATCACTTCTTAAATTTGCCGCCCCCTCCCATCTTTGCTTTGCTGTTGAAGCTCTTTGCAGGCATTGATCTGCCAACTTTTGGAGCTTCTTTAATGTGGCGGTGTTCATGTGTTGCTGCTGCAGCAACAGCAGCAATTGAAGCAGCAGCAGCAATTGCCCCATGCATGCACCCTCTGGCACATGGCAGGTGATGCATTTATTTATCATATGCAAACAAACTCTGTTTGTTTCTTAGTGCTGCTTATTACATTCCTTCCTTCCTTCCTTCCTTCTCTGCGTATTGAAGTGTGTTTTGCAGTAAGTACGTAAGTAAGTACTATGGAAGGAGTCTTCAGAGGAGCTGCTCTTGTTGTTTGTTTGGAGGTACCTAGTACCCACCCAGTGTGCCATGCGGGTATCTATTTTTGAACATACCAGCTACTAGATACCCGCCTGGTACACTGGCTGGGTACTGGATCTTTTTTGTGTTTTTTTTAATTCTTACCAGTGGTACTCTTATTGGAGCCCTTTTTTTGTTTAAAAAAATTCCATGCGGGTCTGGAATATTAGTACCGGATGTTTTTTTTAACTTTCTACTTGCCTGGTCCTTGTATTGAGTATTAAGGTCCATGGCTGATGCTTGGCGGGTATGAAGCAAGTGTATAGTGTTGTCTGGTTCTTACTTTTTGGCCGGTTCCGGTTCTCAGGCTGGTTGTTGGGCAATTGAACTGTCTGTTCTAGATTTTGAGAAAAACACCTAAATCGGAATCCGAACCAGGAACACCTCACCTAGAACTGGCCCCAAAACCCATGTTTACAAGTTTCAGTTTTTTTTTTAAATAAATTATTTTAAGTTTTATTTTTCACATTTTTATTTTTTCTGACTAGGGTTAGACACGTTGTTAGTTTGAGAAAAAAAATTCAAGTATATATGTTTTTTAATAATAAATTTCAGGTGGGGGGTGGTGGCATTAGAAATGCAGTTGTTACTTTTGGAACATGTGTTAGTACGCAAGTTTTTTTTTGTTTTTTTGGGGTTTAGGCATGTAGTTAATGCAGGTGGTCATTTTTTATTGATTGTATGATTTTAATAATTTTTTAAAATTTTGTTTTGCATTATTTATAGATAGGTGGAACTGAATCTGGTTTGAAACCAGACCAACTTAAGAATTGTTTTTGAAGAACTAAGAATATATGGAGTCTTGAAATGTGAATAATCAGGTCCAAAACTGGACAAAAGGATCTATTAAAAATAAATAAATTCTTGAACCAAAGTTAGGGGTTCTCTATAAAAAGAAGTTTAAAAAGTTGGAATCAAGACTAGAGGTTCTCTTGAAAAGTAAGAACTGAAAAACATATCCACATGGGTTGTGAGAAGTGTGTGAAAACCAATGGGTAAGGATCTAATATTAATATCTAGTTCGGACCCTAACCAAAATCAAGAATCAAATCCAAGATCCTGCTTAGGTCCAAAACTAGGTTTGGACCCAAATTTGGGAATCAACTTTTTTTTTGCGAATCACAAACCTAGCATCACCCTATTGTACTTTTTGTCCTCCAATTTTATGTATGGTTTAAAGCTTTTGCTTGTTGTTGGTTCAAGATAGTCATTGTCCATTGAGCTTTTCATTCCTTTCGACATTGTTGTTGATAAGAATTTGGGTGTTGCAACTTTCTATTTCAATGTTGATGCAATTCAGATTGAAAGCATGGTGTTCTTGCTCTTGATTCCTAGATTTTTTTTTGCCTTTCCCCTTCTCTTTTGATTTTCCTCCCTTTCTTTTTTTTCAAGTTTTGGAGTGAGTGTTTTTATTTAATTTTTGTCTTCAACTATTGTCAATGCTCATGATTGCAATACATTTCTACATGTGTTTGTTGTTTGTCCAAGAAAATTATGATTTTTGTTCATGAACTTTGCCTTGGTTTCTATTGAACTCATGTTTGTGTTTGGCTTCCACAACATTGCACTTTTAAAGGTTTGAATCTTGGTCAAGTTTGTGTGAAGCCTTTCTTTCTATTGTTTTTTATTGTATTTGTTATGAACTTTCATAGTTTATTCTTCATAAAATTTGAGGAATCTTTTTTTCAATTTATTTATTTATTTATTTTGTTGCTTTTGTTTGTAGTACATTGTTTATTTATTTTTTATGTAGGGGAATTCATTTATGCTTAAATGGCATCAAGAAGTGTTACTCACCTTAATCATCTTGATACAACATGTGAAAAGAACGAAAAAAATGATGGTGATTTTAAGTTCAAATCATTGGATCACAGAAGATGTTGTGACATGGACCTATGTCAGCAAGTTCATTTGTGTGATTCAACCCTAATTTGACGAGACCTTAAACCGATGGATGATTTATTGCATAGAATGTGACTGGCAAAAAATGCCAAAGGATGAGGCAATTTGTACCATGGACATTAGAGGAATTGCTTTTTATTTTTTTATGTTTTAAAAAAAAATTCTTGTGTTTTTGTTGTTTACAACTTATGAATTTTGGTTTGTGTTTTTCATGGAATGTCGCCACCCATATCAAGAATTGGTGATGGAGCTCTGTTTCAAAGATTCTCTTTTATTGTGAAGATGAGGATGAGGTGAAAAGATTGCCAATGCACTTGGTGGTGGATGGTGATAAATATCATAAGGCGAAAAAAGTTAAACACTTTTGGATTCAAATTCATTTTTTTGATTTTATGTTTTTGGTTTTACTATTATGAATTTTGGGAAGAAGCCTGAGTTCAATTATGTGAAAATTTTGCCTTTTCATTTCATATACTTTGTTGCACTGAAGTTAGTGGGTAGAACATTATGTGTCAATGAGTCAATAAAGACCTAAGATAGAAATGATGAAAGGTTCAAGAGGGTCAATGGGTTGGCCTATTGTGTGGCATTTTGTTTGAGTTTAATGTATTTGGGACTTTTGTTGGGATTTGTGAAAAATCTAATACCTCTGTGTTTGGGAGCTCTAAGCAAATTCATTTGTAGTGGGAAATTTGTTGGGAAGTTGAAGGTTTCAACATCCGAATTTGTTTATCTATAATATTTGGTTTTCTTATAAGGTTTGGATGTTGGCTTGATGTGGATTTTCTTTATTGATTTGCCCACAACCATTAGGTCATGATAACCCACATAGAGAAAAAATCCAAAGTGAATTGATCCATCAAAAGTGACATTCTCCCAAGCTCCTAGATGGATTCAAATGTGAGTCCAAGGTGAAAACAGCGAAAGGCTCAGGAGTTGGGGCATGCTCCCTGGCTCATAACATTTTTGGGGTAGAGGGGCGTGTTAGAGCTCCGAGATGGGGACTAGGAAGAGTGACAAGCAATTCAATTACTCACACAAACTTGCACAAACCAAATAAGAAGTTGGTTAGTGTGTAATTTGAGCACATTTAGTGCATGAACGAACCATGAGCAAACGCAAATTTGCCACGGGCAAACATGAACTCAGGAAACTCACCACAACCCAAACTTGAAGGAAACCACCACCTTCCCCCTTAAATTATACTTTGTGCTTAGCCACAGGTTAACACCCAAATGTCATTTTGTTTTGAGACTCCCAAGTGGGAGTTTCGAAATTCCCAAAGTTAGGATTCCTGCAATTTTAGACGCCCACAACTTTGTGTGTAGACTTCTAATTGAGGTGAAGTCTAAAGCAAAGTTATAGCCCTTATTAAGAGCTTTCCAACGGCATGTGGCCCACCACTACACACAAAGGAATCGGGGCAATTCTTGACTTTTAGTGGTTAGGAATCAAATTGGCAATTTGACTTCCGGCCTTTCTTTTGGCCATAACTTATGTTTTAATGCCCAAATGGGTCATGCAAACCCATTTTAGACATCTACGTTCCAAAAGCTTTCCAACAATATAAGGAACTCTTCAATCCAATGAGTTTTGACCCTTGAAATCACCTTATAAAAATTTAGGAGTCCATCGAAATTCCAACTCCCAAAGTGGGAGCTCACTTGGGAGTGTGAAGGTTCATTCCCTCACACTTTCCTACATTCCCAAGAGCATGAAATGTGATTCCCATGCTCCACTCTTGATCCGCACCTTTGCCAGCCCTTGCCTTCGTCATGAGCCTAAGGCTAAAGTTACGACGAAAGGTTTATAAAAAAATTCTTATTCTTATGTTATTAATGTATCTAAGTTCGATAAATTGTGTGTTCTCATCTTGTTATGCTGATGCATTGAATACTCACTGTTGAAATTTTCCTTTAATGTCAAGGCATATGCATACTTAGATGAGCCCCTTTTTTTTTGGTGACCATGTCATCATCATTTTTTTTGTTTTCACTAACCCACTGGATCACAAGTTGCATCCAATCCTAATGTAGATGTAACTTGGGCATTGCTCCTTCCAAAGTTAATGGCCAATGTGGCTTTATGGTATCCTTTTCATCATTTGTTAAGTTATTGGGGTTTTTATTGTTGTCAATGATGGTTTAAAAATCAATTATTGTAATCCCTATATCACACAATGTGTTGTGTGTACTGTTCAATTTAGGAATTTTGACCATATGAAGAATAAGAGGTTTGGCATTATAACAAAAATTATGATACAAGTTTTTTAAAAGACATGTTTTTCATAAATAATATAGAAGGTGGGGTTGTTGGTGCAAAGAAATTTTTAAAAGGTGATAATGAGATATAGACATTAAAAAAATATATCATTGTTGTTTTTTTCACAAAATGCATGTTGAGGTAGGTTTAAACAAAAAATTCCAAAAAATAATATATCTAAAAAATCATTTATAAGATATTGTAATATATAACACTAGATCCTCATGAAATGCATGTTGAGCCAAATTTATTTTCTTGAAGATCTAGGTCATTGTTCGTTGTTTTTTATTGAAGGTCCTTAGCTAAAGTATTTTGGTTTTACAACAATGTCAATGTGTGCATTTCCACCTCAACACTAATTAATGATTAATGTATTCCAAACTATTGTAGATAAAATTAAGCAAAAACATATTTTTTATTATCTTGATGAATGTATTACATACATAATTTCATTTGATCTTTTAATGTCTCATGTTGGATATGGCACATTTGCTATGGTTGTGAACTTCATTAATAATTTTCATGGAACTTACACATGTCATTATGGGAATTTTTGAGGTACACAACACAATAGACATAATTATTTCAAATTAAGTAAAGGTTTTGTTTAACAAATTATTTTTTAATGTGAAAAAGAAAGGGTTTAATTTTAAAACCTTAACAAATACATTAATAAGTGTAGTTTCTTATTATCTCTTTCAATTACCAAGCCGATTCATTGGTTCATGTTTTTGCCATGTTATGCCAAAAGTAATACAACATGATATTAATGGTGCCAAAGTTTAATATGTTAGATTTCTAAAAATAACCTTGAAAGGTGTTTAAACATTTGTCATGTGTGTTATGTTAATTATTCAATTAAGTCATGATTAGTTTAACATTAAATTTGTTTAACCAAATTAATTGGTTTAGTGGTTGATTAATGAAAAATTAATTCCAATGTGAATAGGTTCCAATTATTTCATGGATGGGGTTCAAAACCCCTTTGTTGTGGATAAAAAATCACTTTTGATAATTAAAAATTCCAACAGATTGTTTAAGATTGTGTTTTTTTATTTTAAAAAAATTATTTATGCATTTTTGCAATTTTGTGAACATTATGTTTGGGCTTAGATTCTTATGTGTTACATGTGAATCATACTTTGAATCACCAAAAGTAAACTCCTAAATTTTATGGCATTCAAGAAACTCATTAGTGTTTGTGGACAAGATTTGTTGCACACGTTTTGTCTATTAACATTATGTGACATGGTTGTGGTTTTTTTTATTATGTGTTTCTAACACTCCTTGGGGATTTGAACCCCAATGGGGCCAAGGTATCCCAAAATGTAGGGTTGTGTGAAAAAAAAAGAAAATAAAAAGTATTATTATGAGTAGCCCCTATGAAGGAATTGCATGGAGAAAAATATAACAATAAGAAAAGGAACCTTTGCTTCTATCACAAGCTACCCCCCCCTCTTTTCTTTCATTTTGTCTTGCTAATTTTCTCCCTCTTTATCTCTTTCATCATCAAAAGTGCAAAGTGGTAATGGCCACGATGAACCATCACCACAACCATTGTTAGGAGCTTAAGCTCTTAATTGGGTTCCTTTTCAATAACAAATTGATCAAGGGGAATTTTATCACATTTTCCTCCTTGTCTTGTGTTTTCAAGCAATAACACATTTGTTACAACTAGAAGGAACCAAAAGAAAAATGAAAGAAAAATGGGTAAGAAAGGTCCATCTTCTGATCTTGATCATCATCGTGTTGTTCTTTACACAACCCTAGCAACAAGAACAATAGGAATGAATGCAACAACCACCATAACTACCCCACCATCTCCATTGTAAGAATTCAAATGGGCTTAAACCACCATCACCAATGGGCTTGAGCTCACTTTTGAGCCTCCTAGGGTTGGGTTTAATTTGGAGGTTTGTAAAGCTTGGGGAAGGCTTAAGTTAAAGGGGAGGGGGGGTCCAATTTGGACCTCCACTTTTTATTTTTATTTTTTGTGATTTTATGAACATAAAAAAGATGTTTGGCACCAATTCGAACCTAACACATGGTAGGTTTTTTTTTTTTTAATTTTGGAATTTTTGGGTTTTCATTTTCAATTTTTTCATCGCCATTGAAATTTTTTCATCCATCCAATCTTCATATGACTAGTAATTGAACAATGGGTTAGTGACCAAAAAAGGTTATTTCTAATTTTTGAACATATAGACCTTGTGATTAAACAAAAAAATAGAAATGAATTCATTTTGAATTAGGTATATTTTTTTGAATTCCATATCTTTGGTGTATGAAGTTGGATTGGAATTGAAAGATTTTTGTGAATAATATGGAACACCAAAAGATTTTGTCTATTTGAAAATATGAAAAGAATTAAACAACTTATGACTTTCCAATATATATTTTTTCAACTTCCATTTTAAGGTGTATAAAAGAGTGAAACAACATGACAAATAACTAATGTAAATTTTGATTTTAACAGTCATGGCTTTAAGTTCTTCAAATAGATTAGATTTTGTGCTCCAAAATCTAATAGAAAAATTTGCACTTCAATTCCCTGTGTTGCACCAAACAAAACATCATCATCACCATAAAAAAAACAATGGTGTGTTACCATGGGTTAAGAAACACTTCTAGACAATTGTGGAAATCAGAATTTTCAAGCCAAATAGTCATTTCAAAGCTATAGATAACTGAAAGAATTTATAGATGGTTGGGTGCATAAAAAGACAATATTTTTGTCAACACACAACAACTACCTTCCATGTCCAAGTATTTTACATACAAAGGCCCAATCGTAAGTTGAGATTAAATTGTTATAAAAGAATGTAACATTATTTATTTTGATGTTAGCAAAAAAGTCTTTTACTAGTTTTAAATATTAATACAAGGCTAGAATATTCAAAAGTAGAATTTATATTTGGTGCTAATAATTTTTACAAATTTTAGGTCATGTTTTTATCTTCATGGACATTTTGAATGTCAACTACAACCAAGATGACATTCATCTCAATAAATGAAATGTATACAATTTCATCCATAAAAAAATACAGTATACTTACAAAGGAACTTCAAGTCCATACCACTTCAAATGTATGTTGTTTGAATTTGATAAAAATGATGACATAACATCTTACCTTTTTCTCTAATCTTACCAAGCCATGGAGAACATTCTTCAAGAGTTGGACACAATTGTGAAAGATGATTTTGCATCACTACCCTTTGTTGTCCCTTCTCAAAAGGTGGAATCTTTTACAAAAAAATCAATTAATAACCAACAAGTTTCATTGCCAACTCAAGTGGAAAAAAATTCAAAATTTATCAATGTTCAACATGTTTTAGAGATAGTTGAACTTGATGATTTTGACATTGAAAAAAAAAGGTTGTAAAAACACAACCTTTGAAGTGTCTAAAGAAAACATTATTTTTGCCTGAAGCATCTAAAGAAGAGGACAAACAAACTAGTCTAATTGAAGTTCATGAAAAAGATAACCCAACTAATCCAAAGAAAAATTATGGTTGACCTTTTGGATCAAAAAACAAGAAAAATCCAATTGCAAATAATGTTGTCCAAAAATGTAATGTACCTACAAAAAAAGGTCTTTGAACAAGATACAAAAGCATTTTGTGTATAACATTAGATGTGAAAACAATAACAAAATATACATTGGGCATAATATTGATCCATGTAAAGGGTTCAAACAACATATGCTTAGACCACCCAAGAAAATGAAACATGACATTGATATGAACAAAATAATTGATCTAACATTTAAGTTGGATGTTTTGTATTCAAATATGCATAAGTACAAGGTTGATAGAATGGAAAACCGTTACATTCAATATTTTGATAGTATGTTTAGTACATGCTATAATAACCTTAAAAGAAAACCTACATCATACAAAAAGTATTGGTATTTGAAAAGGAACTTGGTATCATATGTAAATGTTAAAGTCATATGAACAAATCAACAAATCAAAATCCATGAACCAAAGTTGTGAATGTAATGGTGAGGGGATGAAAAATGCCCATACCTCTTAAGTTTGTATATATAACTTTTTATGCACATCTCTATGTAAAACCCACGTAAATAACAAGCTTCACTTTGCACATCAAGGAATAATTGACACCTTTGTTAGATTTTAGCTTTCACTATGGCATGTACAACTTGCTCAATAATTCCATGTGCACATCCCACAATTAAACACACATGGCAACTTTGTAAACATAATTCCATCACATGCCATATGAGCCATACGAAGTTGTTGCATTCCTTTGCCATTGTTTTGTAGTCTAATAATTTTATTTCTACTTCAATAGTTAGGCACACCCATAGAGGTATTAGTTGTAAGGCATCCTTGTAAAAAAAAAAAAAGGTATTGGGGTAAGTGGTCAGTGGTCACATGATTTGTCAAATAATGCAGACAACCCAAGAATGTAGATCTTTAGTGTTTATGAAAGTTCATATTGTATGTTCTTAAATGAACAAAAAAATAGAAACATTACAATGCACACAATAGGTGTCAATTATTTCCTAATAGGAATTTGGATGTAGCAGATGGAACAAACTAAAACTAAGATTGCATAAAGCATGATTATCCTACCTTGCCAAAACCTTGGTCCATTGTGCCAATATATATCTCCCCCAATTTTATAAAGAGTGTCACGTTTGTTAGAACTGGTTCCTCTACACCATTAAGAGGTCTTATAATTTCATTACAAGTTATCAATAACAACACAGGGAAAAGAAATTCAAAGCCCATTGCAAAGTATCATCATAACCATGACTATATCCCTCTACATATACATGGACATTTCAAATAATCAAACTTTTCAAAACTGTTATGAAACTTTCCATACCTTGACAAGTCATGGTGTTAACAAGCAAATCAAATAAGCAAAGCAAAACAAAACCATAAATAAACTACCTTACTAGGAATTGAATACACCTATTGAATTAATATGTGAAACATTCCTAGCTTTTCAAAATTGTTTGATAGATTATGGTCCAAAGTGGTTGTTAGACTCTTCAACATTACCATTGAAACCTTTGCTTTGTCATAAGATTCAATCATCACATCCTTGTCTATTTCACAAATGTTAGGTTCAAGGGAGGTGGTGAAATTGTTGTCATTTTGAACCTCATCTACACCATTTTCACCATTGCCAAAAACATCAGTAATCCCAAATTCTAGATCCTTATGTGAATCATTTTGAATACCAATATGAGAGTTTGAAATTGGACTTGCCATTGGTTGCTCCAAGACACCTAAAGGGGCTTTCATAGGTCCATCATGTTCATAGTCTACCTTGGACTCAATTTATAGGTTGATAGATGAAAGAAAATTGTAGACTTTTCCAACATGTTGTTTTTCTAGCAATTTTTCCTTGTCTAACTTTTTGGAGCTCTTAACTTTTCTAGCTTTCATTAATGCTTCATGTTATTGAAAAGCAATAGCTTTCTCCAACGTGGTTTCACTAATAAGCTTGTTCCAATAGTAGTACTTTTCAATTTTTTCAAGCAAGATGGCTTACCAATCACACACCACATCAAAGCCATGATCTCCAACTATTCCAATAGACCTAGATGCCAACTATGGCCCCTACTTTCCCAATTTTGTGTTCTTAGATATGTCCCCATTATGAATGGAGATTTCACCATCTTCTTTTATGACTTTTGTTAGGGTAAAAGAAGCTGTTGATTTGTCCGTGGCACATCCAATACACTCTCACCTATAATGTTCTCATCCCCCAACATATTTGTTGTTTCCAAATTTGCAAAGAAGTTTGCCACCTTCACAATCAAAGTCATAGTCATCAGTGACATAAACACAACAACACTCTTACATTTGCATCAAGATAACAACATCTAATTTTGAATTCAAGCAACCAATTTTTTAAGTCAAAGATGAAAACATAAACAAAATCCTTTTGCACTCACCATGTATTGACAATTTCAAAATACCTAGTGGTTGACAAATGACAAATGTCAACTGTGCACCATGTTTACCCATAATCCCCCAACAATAAATTGACTAATTTGATGTTGCCATCTATTTGTAAACAATAAACCAAGATGACTTTGTGGGTAATAAGCAAGAAAATACATGTTCATCCACATGCTCTAAGATCTTGGCATTGTTGAGACTTAAGACCTTTGTCCCATTCACATCCAATGGTATATTGTTTTCATCACCATCATCATCATTACACTGTCCAAGTAATGACAAGGGATTTTCCTGCACATGCATTGCAAAGCAACACCCAAATGAACAAAAATTGATAATACTTTTATTTCTTTGTCAACTTTGAAGTTTAGATTATGAACTTTAGCCTTAAGACCTTTATTTTGGATTCCCATTCTTACTACTAACCATGATGAATAGTAATTTTGTCAAAAGGTCAAAGGCCTTAACATGCACCTTGCTTTAAGACCTTTGAGACATATCATTGGAGTCAAGACATTATGAACATAATAAGAAAAGGGGTTGGGTTTACAAGCCAAAGAAGCTAAAGTCATATGACCTGAATCCTACTAGTTTGCAACTCTCCACCCACATTGGTTCATGGCACGTAGGTTCAAACTAACCCCAACTGACAAAGAAAAATAAAATGACAACATTTGATTCAACATTCCTTACTATGCTTTGCGGCCACAAGAAATAATTAAACTAGAAGCTCCATAACCACTTTTGTGCCAAGCCAAGCCAAGCCAAGCCACATTGATTGAACCAAATTTGTGAAAGTTCCTTCAAGCAAAATGCCATGCTACACATTTGTTTTACTTGTAGGAGCACCACAAAGGCAAACTCAGTGAACCCACCTGGTAAGGCTGGTAGTGAAAAGTGTTGCACATTACTCACATCCTTTGTATCATTTCTAGCATCCACATTTGCTGATGTTGTATGCCCCACCCTTGCATTAAAGATAAACCCCATAAATAGATCCGTTAAATTCAAACAAATTTTTTCCACTTTTGGATGAAATAACTATTCTGCCACTACCTTTCCAAACCCTACAACCTTTTGAATGGAATGGGCAACATTATACAAAAATTTGTGTGATGTTGGAAAATGCTACGACACATTGCTTTAAATAAGATCCTTGCCTAAAGCATTGCTAGAGGATGATTAGGATCCATAAATAGAGACTAATTTGTTGGTGGAAACTCCTAGTTGATAATTTTTTTTTTGACTTTGGCTATTAGCACCTCCTTGACAGCCAACTCAACTACCCACATACATTGAATCATTTCTTCTTGAGTCTCAATTTTGGACATTGAAGGTTCCTAAGTAAATAGTCCATGTCCACATCAACATTTTCCTATTCAAGCGTCTTTATTTTCCTTCTAGGTATAGGTTGCTCATCCTAGTAAATCTCATCTTTCTCTTGAAAGCTTGAGTTAGGGTCATATCTGTAGTCTTCAAATTATGGCCAACAATGAGAGCACAAATGAAAGAAAAAAAGAAAAAAATAGCACTTCCCTTTCATAAGATGTCAATGAATGACAAAAGAAAAATAAAATCTTGCACACAACTATTTCTCATGACTTAGAAAAGAACAAATTATGTGAGCTACTTAATATAGGGAAGGATTACTTAATTTGGTTAGTGGAAGCCTTTGTAGATTATACAGTAACAGAGAAGATTGTTTATTCACTATCTCATTTGATAATGACACAAAAGTTTGAACCATGATTTGTCTTCAAGCACACCTAATAGTTGATATAGTAGACAATTTATATGAAAACCTAAGATATCATGTAATATGGCTAGTAAAAGATACATTGTACATAGTGTAAGACTATTTAAAACTACAATGTTGAAACGTAACAATATTACTTTCATTAAAGTTTCCATTGGAGATCCTTCATAATCATAGTCTAGAACATCAACATCATGGTAATCTTCAACATTGCATTTGTTGTGCACCATCATGATTTCCTTTTCAAACATATAGTGATTCCACATAAAAATGTTCATGACATGCATTTTTGACTCTGTTCTTTTATTATTTGACCATCCACTTTTGCTCTATTGATCGCGGTTGAACCCACTATTGCATCATCCTTGATGGAGATTTGCACATTAGCCACAGTATGGCCACAATAGACCTTAAAAGATTCATCCCACACAAGATCTGTTACTTGTCCTTTGAGCACCCATGTGCACCCCACTCATGTAGGTACAAGATCCATGGTTGCATAGTATTAATTATAACCCTTGCCAATCCTAATTAGTGATTTAACCCATTCTACTAATTGCAACACATAGACCCACACACACAAATCCTTGATTAATCCCTTGTAAATCCTCAATACTGCCATAGTTTTGAAAGCCTACAAACATGAAAGATAACAACTTTTGTGAAACAATCTGACATATTGGAATGGAGTTGAACTTGAAATGATTTGACCAAGCCCATATAAAATGAATACCTACTTGTTTGAAAAGAGCAGGGGTATTGCTTATGCTCCTCTCCACATTGATGAGATCCTATGTTTGGTAGATGGTAACATCTGATGTGCCATTGAGCATGGCCATTGTTATTATTGTCCACACACCACTACAACAAAAACAAACACATTTCCATCATCAATTGAAGCTTTCAAGATCATTAAATGGTAAGCAACAAAAATCCTTGAAAACAAAATGCTTAATAATGAAAATTTTGTAACAACAACTACACAAAAAAAAGCTTCCTTAAGGATCATCAATGGAAAGCAACAAAATTCTTTTTCAAAAAGAAAATCCAACAACAAACTTTGTAACAAACTTTGCAACAAACACTTAACATAATTTAAAGATTCTTTGAGGATTAATCATCAAATGAAAAACAACAAATGTACTCTTTACTGCATTGCACCATAATGTCTACACAATAACATTACATAACTGAAAACCCAAACTTGGTGAAAATCATGATGACAACAAAGTTATTAAAAATGTGAAGCGAAACTGGAATTAAAGAAGAACAAGTTGTAATTACAGTTATTGAAGGAGCTATTACAACTACAATTGCTCACTAGTAGAAAATTTCAAATATATGATTGGGTTTATAAGTAGTATTCTAATCATAAAAGACAAAAATAACTAATAGCCCTAAAGTCATTATGGATGAGTTGTTTAAAACAATAGTCATTTAGGACTAATGTGGCACAATGAGGTGGCAAATATCATCCATTAGTCATAAAGGACATATGTGAAGTTAGTAATGATAGTTTGGTCATTGTTTAATTATTTTTATATTATTATAAATTTATTATATATAATATAAATAATAAGATATATGTTTATTTCAATTATTTTTAATCTCATTATTTTTCATCCTATCAATTGTTGACATGTGTTGCCACTTAAGCTAAGTTTAAAACCTAATTTAAGTGGTTAATTAAATCATTTTATTACCTACTTAAGCCTGCTTAGGTAATCACCTAACTTAGGTAATTTAGGTAGGTCCAAAATATTCAATCAATATTCCAATGTTGACCACAACAAATGCCATTTGTGCAGCTTGATCCTTGGACCCCAAGGATGGAGTTCAACTCCTTTACCACCAAACCACCTTGCTTGTTGTGTAAATAATTTAATTTTCATTTTATTTAAACCATACTTCATTTAAACATTACATAAAACTTCACATTGAATATTTGAAATGGATTGTATATCAAGTATATTTAAGAAAACTTTGATAAATGTTATTATATTACATATATGTATAAAATTAATCAAAATTAATTTGTTGCATGTTGTAGTTCATTATGTCTATTTATATTCATATTAAATTATTAATAATCATTTTTGAATCATTGTAAAATAATTATATGATCACATTATCTATGTAATGACACATCATTTTATCCACGTAAATAATTTCATAGTTATTATTTAATTATATTTTAAATGATTTTATTCTAGTTGCATTTTCAAATGATATTATGAACATCCATGTCATTTTGTCATTAATTATAGATGCCATATAAACGAAAACTTTCAATGAAAGAATGATGTCATTTTTCTTGTTATCACATCATTAGTTATAGTCAAATGCACTATCAACATATGACTACAAACTATTTCACATAGGATTTGAAGTAATATCCTATGACTATAGTCAATTCTGTAGTCATTTAGGACATCTAATTGTTGATTTCTTGGTTGCAAAAGATAAAATTCCTTCTAATAGCTGCACTAACACTTAGCAAAAATATTAGACTAGTAGTACTAGAGCTCTCTGGCTCTGTAGCTGCTTCTCTTGTCAAACCTCTGATTGTCTAGCTCTCTCATCTGATTCCCAGAGCTCAATTACTCCTACATTTGCCATAATAGATTGGAACCATCAAACTATCTTGTGGTTTGAAGGATGAGGCAATGCTGAGATTGAAAATTGAACAATGAATGCTACTTAACTATCAGCAACGTTTATGCCATGGAATTATCGTAGGCCTAATCAGCATCACATTCAATAATTTGACAAGACTTACTGTAAGGGATTGATCAGTCAAGAAGGCCAAAAATTGAACAAAATGAACTCAAATGAAAGTATACATTTTGAAACATCTGACAATGAAGTGGGTGTGTTAGAAGGAAAACTATTGAAATTGATACTACTTAGAGTTCACCTCATTGAGAGCCTCCTTTGCCTCTAGTTGCCAGCAACATTTCACCATAGCACCCAAGAAAATATTATTACCCAAGTCAAGGATAATGGAAATGCAGCAAAAAAATTCATTGGCCCCTAATTATACTACTCTGTTAATCAGAACTTGGTTTTAGTTCAGGGCTGCAATTTGAAGAGAAGCATGTTATTTTCTACAAATTCACATTAAAACCAGGTTTGAAGTCCTAGTACATATTTAAAACTCATGCAACTTACACAATTACATAAAATGTGTACCTTTTGGTTGCCCTGAACAATTCTTTGTAGTAAGACCCAATGTTTTGGCAGTGACTATCCATTCCACATTGGGCTTCATCAGAAGATGTGAACTCCACAAATACCTCACCAGTTGGACAATTTGTAGCTCCCATAAGAATATGAATGCCATTGGGCATGATGTTAAGTCCATCAAAGGAATTCATTATCTCTCTGTGTAGCATTATATGGGAGACCCTGCATCTTGATGCAAACATGCTCTGATGTATCAATTAAGCATGGTATCCTTGTGATGCCTCCCAACCCTGCTGCTTGCATAGTTTTTAAATTCACCCTGTTAACCCCTGCACTCCAAATTCTTCCATCATCCCTGGAATCTGGAAACGCAAACATTCCACCACCACATTTACATTATCCATTTGTAGAAGGAACTCACCCTCCACTACACATCATTGTAGCCTGGTAACCAGCTGCAAGGGATTTGACAAAAAAATTCCATGTCTAAAAAAATTCTAGGACCTCTAAGACATAGAAGAGCAAGATAAAGAAACACATCACACAGATCTGGAGAAATTCCAGTAATGCAAAAAAATGCAGGGATGAAGGACTGACCAGATCCAAGGCATAGAGCAAGACTGAATGATGCTACAAGTGCACTGTTCTTGATGAAATTGGCAAAGCTGCTACTGCTGCAGCTGTGAGGATCACCCCTTTGCTGCTGCTGCTAGACGAGACTTCCTATTCTTCTTGTTGAAGCTCTCCCTCTTTCTTTCTCTTTCTCAAAAAAAAAAAGACCCAAGACAACAAAAAGCACCACCAAGTTCCATTTACTCCCAAAAGTAGTCACAAGGTTCTTGAGGGATCTATTTCATACAGGACTGACTAAAAACATTCCAGTTTAAATTTTTTGCATAGATTGAAGTTGCAACAAAAGAAAGCTCTCCAAACTTACACTCAGGAAACTCTTGCTATCAGGGAAGGAAATCTTGAAGCTTTGTGGAGAAAGCAGGGCTTAGAAAAATAATGAGATCCAACACGAGAATGATCAACAAACCAACCTGATGCTGCTGGGGTGGTGCTCATACATTTTCATCCGAACTCCATGAACTCGAAGGAGGACAAGAAAAGAGATTCGCCCCATTTAGGAAAGGGGTATAATGTTCCCCATCATCATCCAAAGTCATCGGCATACCTCATGTGCCTCTAATCTGTTGCAAAAGCTGTGTGTGTCTACAATCTGCTTCACAAAAGAAGAAGAAGAAAAAAGAAAACCATTACTTGAATTATAGAATCTGCTCGCTCTACAACAGAAGAAGAAGAGAACCATTACTTGCTTCCTCTACAATCTGCTTCAATGGAAGAACAAAAAGAAGAACAAGAAAAAAACTGCAAGAGTTGCAAGAGGCATTTTGTATACCTTCAAGGGAAAGAGAAACTGCTGCTCCATGCATGTGAAAGGCATAAGTGTGCATGGGTGATGAGCTTCGATTGTTGAGATTAGCAGGGTTCTAAGCGTCAGGCTGGAGCTTCCGACGATGTTCATTGTGGCTTATTAGTCTCCTTCGGTAGCTACGCTTGCCTTCATCAAACTCGGATAACACATGAAACCTGCAGCAACAAAAGACATAAAGAAAAAATAGAAGAGCTGAAAGTTTTTCTCAGTCAGTCTTCTCTCAGGGCGAGCTTGTGCAGAAAAGAGAGAGAACATTTTTGTAGTCTAGTGCACTCGGAGGTGTAGCTACCGGGAGCAACGTTGGCACAAGTGTTCCTCACAGAAAGAAAGACACAGCTGTAGAGACTGAAGGCCTTGCAGAGCCGCAATGTTGCTGAAAGAAAGAGCTCCTCGAAGATCAAACCCTATGAACAATAGCTCCCATGATGTTCAGTATGTGGCCCAACAAAATAAAATTGGATGAAGAAAAGTCAAATGAAACGATGCCACGTGACACTTTGAAATTTCAGATTGCGTTTTGAGCCCTTAGGCCTACCTCCACTAACAATAGATTATAACAAGGCGAGAATTTTATTTCCTACATCTACTCTTGCCCATGCATGCATTTTCACTATTCTACAACATGTTTCTAGATTCCAAAATTGTGCAACCTTGGTCTAATTCTAGAGGACTTACTATGTTTGTTAGACGGGGTGTGGTTGGTTTTGTAGGTTCGGTAATGGTGGAATTGGATATAAAGCCTGGAGCAACATTCTACAAAGATTGGATTTTGTTGAGTTCCTTTGTTTGTTAAAGTGCAAAGTATTCTTGCACCTCAGCTATCATGTTTTCTTTTCTTCTTGCTTGACAATGTTCTTGGAATTTTGGCAATGGTGAGTGACATCATGTTTTGCATGTGATTCAATGTGAGTTGTTGCAAAAGTTAGTAATCACACTTGATGAATGTGGGTGTGGTCCCAATATGTGTGTGTGAAATGTGAGGCTAACGACATCAGACAGAAATCGAATGAAAAAGTATTTCTTGTCCACAGACCGATGATGGGCTGGTGAGTGCTGGTTCACTCTTCTGGCCCATGAGCTTCATCTGGTCAAAACTGTTGTAGTACCTGAGTTCAATGTGCAATGTTGTCAAGATGGTGAATCAGATTGATTGCGCGGAAGAAGATTCAAGCTTTCAGATTTGTTTCAATCACATCCAGGAAGCTTCACATAAATAGCAGCCTTGAGCAGATGGGTTTTTCCAACAATGTATTTTCCAGGCTTGAGATCATGCTAGCAGAGCTGAATCACCTTGTCAAAATTGTTGTACACGAGTTTGTGCAATATTGTCGAGATGGTGAATCAGATTGTTTGATCAGAAAAAGAAGCGATTCAATCAAGTTTCTTTCAATCAAATCTGAAGCTTTTACATAATCGGTTTAGAGCTCCACAATGCTAGTCAGAGAGAGGCTTCACAGTTTTCTGTTTGGAAAATTCTCTAGATGTCAAGCTGCCAGGGTTTAATGAGCTTGCAGGGTTTAAGAGAACTTTCGGGTTACTTTAAGTACGTATTTTCAGACGGTATTTTTCTTCTTGTGACGGACGTTAGATTAGATGTAACCGCCATTGCTTCCGCTGCTTCTTCTTCTTCGTCTTCCTGTTCCTGCACAAAGTCTTGTGAAGAAGAAGAAGAACTTGAGGAGAAAAAGAACAAGCGGATAGACAAATGCCATTCTTCAAAGCATGAATTCCATGTTTTTAAATTGTGGTGTTGTTGGTTTTGTCTATGCCTTTTCCTGTTGCTTCCTGGAATTAACCCACTCATCCATGCAACTTCTGGAGCACATGGAAGGGATAAAAGACAATACAAGAAAAACTACCACTTTGATGATGGAGGAGGAAGAGGAGGTGCGGTGCACCCAAATCCTCTTTTTTGATTCATTTAGTAGACTCTGAAATTAGACTTTCTGTGATTGTTGTCAGAAACTTAGGCAATGACTATGCAATCGAGCAGCAGAAATTAGACTTGAAGTGATTGTTGTGAGAACCTTATGCAATGACAATGCAATTGAGCAGCTGAAATTCTTGCCGTGATTGTTTTCAGAAAGGTGATGACAAATGTGATTCAACAGCTGAAATTCTTGATGTGATTGTTCATGAAACCTCGAACCAAATTAAATGCAGTTCATGTGGAATGTGGCACTTTGAACAGAAGAATAGCAAGGAAAGGCAAGAAGAGCAGCAGCACTTGGCTAACATGGCAGTAATTGTGGGAAGCTTTCAAGAAGTAAACACTCAGCCTGGCAACAAAAAGGGCATCAGCCCTGCCATCACCATGACAATGACAACAAGCAGCAGCCAACAGGTATCAGGAGCTTGTGAGTGCAGTGTATGTTTTAAGGAACTGGACTCAGCCAAGAACAAGAACAACAGCAGCATGACTGGTAGCAGCAGGGGATCATTGCCTCATGTTGGATTCTTCATCATCGGCCTAGAAAAGAGCATGCTTCAGACCTTGCAACCATGCCACTGTGTGTTTGGATTGTGCAGTTAGGATATGGAGCAACATCAAAACCTGTCCTATTTGCAAGGCCGCACTTACAACCAAGCCAGAAGCAATTTATTGGTAAGAGTGTTTAGGGTTTAGGGTCTAAGTGACAAAAGAAGAGTGAAGAAGAGAAACAACCCAAGTGTTCATATTCAAATTGTTTGATGTCTCCATTGTATTGATGTAATTTTTGTGTTGTTGAAGTTGCTGGAATCCAAAAAAACCTGAAGGGGTGTCAAAGAATATAGGGTAGCAATAGTTGATTTGCAAAGCTTCTTGATGAAAAGAAAGATAGATAAGACTTATTAAATTTGTTTTTGAGTGTTGGGAAATTTAACCCACTACTACAAAAGGGAAATAGATATGTGCCACAACATGACTAGTCAAAAAAGGCCATCAACCTAAACCTCTCTGTATTCAAAGGCTTATTTGGTTAGAACTCTTTGCAACTTCTTTAGCTTCCCACTCCATAATTTGGGAATTCCTTTAGTAGCAGATTGTTTAAATGGCTTCAACTCGAAGTTGGACTGTAGGATGGGACTATTTGTGTTCACCCATGCTATGTACCTGTGCCATCACCACCACCAATGGCACCTATCATGGTTGACTAGCCAGGTACGTCTATTTATTACATTAACTTGGTAAATGGTAAACAAAAAATCAGATAATAACTTATATACCAACCATGTATAGGTGTGTATATGGTTTGAAAGTTTTCCCAATTTGAGAATACATGACAATTATATATCATTATTGGCAAGTATAATGGTAAGTAACCCACATTGGATATGAGCACATAAACCTAAGGTTAGGGTCAATTGGAAGATGTACAACATATGTGCACAATTATGGCACAGTGGCAAGTGAGCGAAGATGTTAGTTGTGCAATTGGCATGACATTAAAATATTCTAAGGGAAAAAATAACAAAATAGAAAGAAATTATGTGGCACCTTTAGTTTGGCACCTTCAGTTTTACACTTAAGGCAATCCTATAATGGTAAATGGTATCATAACTTACAAAGGTGTGAAGGTATAATATACCCTAATTAAGGGAAAGAATGGAACAAACTACAAAAGTTAGGATTGTTCTAAGTCAATCACCATAATTCTAACAAACAAATCCATCATAATTGAATGCATTGCAAAATGTGGGAATGCATGTAAGCTATAAGATTATTCTTTTAAATTCCTTTTTTTACCCAATTCAAAACAATTACCCACCCTTGGATAAAGGTAAACAACAATGTCGGGAGGTTATTTGACTTTCGGAAGAACCACAGTTCTAATTCTTTCAAAAAATCATACTTTTACAAACCTCAAGTTTTTAGAACTTTTTTCTTTTAAAATTTAAAAAATATTGTCCAATTTCAGTTTTTTTGAAATTCATTCTTTTGTCAGTTCTTGGTGGGATTGTTATTTCAAGACCAAAAATAGGTTGCAATATCTAGTGGTTCTTTAGCTTAAAGAACTTTGACATGGTAAAAAATTTGATGTTCTATATTTATTAACATAAGGTGGGTTATTTCACATCTTGTGCATTGCAATTGCATATAAAGGTCATTTTTGTTATTGAATAAAAGTAGGTATGCTCCATATTCAAACATTTACTATTTAGTGTTTGGATTCGAGTAATTGGAATTGATGATATTAGCAAATAGTTGTTTAAAAGAGGTTTGCTAGAAGATTTTTTTAATAATTGAGGGACACTTGTGATTAGAGCAAAGTTTTGTGCTACAAATGAACTTTCTTGTGCTTCTCCAACCTTATTACAAACAACAAACCAATTTATTATGCTAACCTCTGTGTTGAATGACATATATGGTGCAAGATCGTGTGACTTTTTGTAGTGACTCCAACAATCAACCCAAATAAGGTATATGCAAAAACATGATGGCACAATCAATATATAATACATATACCATGGATAGAATTGCTCCAACTTGTAACACACAAAGGCCTATCAAACATTTAGTATATTTTTTGATATATTCACCACCATTTGTAGTTTTTTCTTTTAGGCAATTGAATACCTTGAGAATAGGTACAATTCAAAGAAAAAAAAGACATAGTCACAAAATACCTTATCATTAGTCATGTCAAATTGTTAAACTACATATTTGATGAGCACCAAGTGCTTTCACAACACTATGACACTATTACAAATATTTGCCAAAAGCAAATGCCACATGAGGTTTTCCAACAAATGTTAAAAATACAATAATGCAACTCAAACAAATAAGAACATAAGAGCACATTGCACTAAGTGTGGGGCTTGATTAGGTTTATGGAATACACTTATTTGGTAGTGGGTGTCAATAATTAATAGGTGATGATCAATGGATACAAACCTTATAATATGTAACCATGTTTCACAACAATTGCATAACATGGCATGTGTTTCCACATTTAAAGAAACAAAAAACATTCAACATTTGCACCCACTAAACAATAAAATGATTACAAGAATTTGATACATAACACCATCATACAAATTGCAAAGATCTAGAAATAGAGAAAGTGAATGGACATTACCAAATTAGACATAGAACATGAGTTATTCCTCTTGCTTGTCAATTGCAAGGTTTACAAATTGTGAATCATTCCACAAATTAATAGTTACAAAGGGGTAAGCAATAATTATTTGTTTTGTCATGCCCATATGCTTGGCTTCATACATGACGGCCGGTTATGGGCATGCCAATCATGCCTTTAGGGTTAATGTACGTTCTTAGGTTATTGTATGTTATTAGGTGTTTTAGGGTTATGGCTTGTTTAGGTTTTTAGCTTTGTTGACAATTGTATAAAAGGCCAAGCTCTTCCCTTCTTTTGTTAGTTTTTCTAGAATTCTTTTGTCAGGGAGAGTTTATTCCATAGTCAGATTAGATTTCTAAATGCTCACGGTGGCTATTACACGGCCACTATTTACCTATATTACGTTCTCTTTCCTTCTTTTCAATTTAATTCTAGAAAAACTATTCTGTGTCACTTAATCTTGAAAGTGGCAAATTTTTCTTGGCTTTGGGTTTCTTGGGTTTATTTTGCTTGTTGGTTTCTTGTGTTTTTGAATTGCTGCTACTTCTTTTTCTTTTTCTATTCTTGTATTACAACTATAATAGGAACAACAACAACCATAATTAGCAATAGCGCAAGTAAGGGAGAAGGGACACTAGAAACAAGCTACAAACTGTGAAGTTTTGAATTTTCAAGCTTTGGAAGGAAGAAAGAGCAAGCAACTCCAAAGCTTGTTTTATTGCTAGCTTTAGGTCTTGGGAGCACGCACACACACACACACAAGGTTGGATTATAGTACAAGATCTACATCGGGTGATGCAACCCCACATACACTTGCTTTCCTTGTAGATGGGTTTTGAGGTTAACATCTGGGTTATGCACTCTTGTGTGTTTTTGAGCTTATAGTCATGTAGTGAATAACTTGTGTAGTAGCTCTGGAAGAAGAAGATGAGAATAATAATAATAATAAAAAGCATGAAGTAGAAGAAAAAAAAATTCTTTCTTCTTTTTTGCACACCATTGCCGTAGAGCTCGCGAATGCGGATCACTTTGCAGCGTTGCCGTTAGCATAGTTTGTTGAAATCACAGTCCGTTTTGTTTCGTTCCATTGCAATTCGTTTTGTTCTATTATTCTATCACCATTTTGTTTGATGTTTGACGTCCATCTTTGTTTCATTTGATGTTTGTTTTCATTCTATTTGATATTCATCCTTGTTTCGTTTGATGTTTATCCTCATTTTGTTTGATGTCTGTTGCCGTTCGTTAGTCTGGTTCTATTGGTTTGGCCCCTTCTGTCCATTAATGTTCATCCACACATCCATCCACCAACGTCCGTCCATCATCATTCATCATCGTTGATGCACCGTATTCTTCAAATCGTATGTTGTGTTAGAACTTTGTAACTAGTGCTTTGTGTTGTTACGAAATTTCGGGGCATGGGACAACACCATGTCCTCAGATGATGAAAGCACAACTACATAACTAGAACCAAAGTATCAGCTACAAAGCAACACGTAATCATTTGAGCCAATTTATTTGAACTCACGATTTTCATGATGGTACCATCAAGTGTTTACAACGCCATGGTCATCTAGTACAACTCCTACCAGGAATTCATGTTTAAGTTACACTACATCAACAATACATCAAAGTCCATTCGGAGGGGTTAATTAGTGGGGTATACTTGTTGCTGCACCAACTTTCACACCATCACTGTATATTCTACTACAAACTATGACCTCTACACCCATATACACCATGGAGGTTAGTAATTCTTTTGGGAGAATTGAAAAGTTTAGCGTAAAGTTAGGTACTATTTCTTTGAGGGAGTTCAAGGTAACTTTTTCAATTGTGGTTTATGAATTGGAGTTCAAATATGGTGCTAATTACACCGAGGCATTCGCATTCAAACAATTGGCCCATTATGTGTATTATGAGGCATTAAATGTTTATGAGTAACATTTTTCAAGGATTTTGGGCATCACTCTGATTCCCAATCCAGTTTATGTCACAGCCATCGCCACTGCCTCTCAATGACGCACTCCCAAATCCCGGGTTCAACCCACTTGAGGGTCCAACTATGTTGAGTTGCGGAAAATTGGGACTTGAGGGGCACTCCCGACTTCCAGCACTAAAGAGGGGTAGAGGGGCGTGCTAGAAGTCCCGGGATTAGACTAGGAAGATGGAATAGAAGATCAAGTATGAATCTGCAACCAAAACCAACCATAAGAAGGTTAGTTCACATTCGGGAACACCTTTGGGTGTTAGGACAAGCCACGGGCACTTTTACACACAAGACTCACCACAGCCCGGACTCGGGGGAAGCCACCACCTTCCCCCATATAGTATTCTCTGCGTCTCACTGCGGAGGCTACATCCGAATGGCTCTTTTTTCCCGAGACTCCCAAGTTGGAGTCTCGAAACTATCTCGAGTTGGAGTCTCGAGACTTTAGACGGCCATAGCTTCTCGCCCCAAACTCCGATCGGGACGAGCTCTAAACTAAAGTTGTAGCTCTCGTTGAGAGCTTTCCAACGCCATGTCTCACTCCTTGAGGCGACGTCGGGAAGAGGTCGATTCCCGACTTTTAGTGGTCGGGAGTCAAACTGGCAGTTTGACTCTCGGCCTTTCTTTTGCCCATAACTTGGGTTGCAGATGTCAAAATGGGCAATACAAGGCCATTTTGGACATATACGCTTCAAGAGCTTTCCATTGATATAAAGAACGCGCCAAGGCAAGGAGATTTGACCTTTCAAATTGTCTTCTGAGTTTTCAGGAGTCCCGGAGGACTCCATTTTCCCATCTTTGGGAGTGTGAGTTGCATTCTCCCACTTAGCCCCAAAGTGGGGTTGTGACACTTCCCAACTAGCTAGTCATGCCTAAGTTGTACAAGGTTTAGGATCATGGGAGGGACTTCCTAGGTCATTTTATGGTCTTTCACACGATGCCATGGTTGGGGAGTATGTTCTTTCCAGTGGACACAATTTTAGTCTCACACCAGAATTTGCCACTTCTTTTTGCCTTTCCTACTTCGTGGCACAAGAGGTTAGTGTGGCACCGAGAGTTCTTGCCACTAGGTAGGTAATTTAGACAAATGGACACACATTTAATTCAAGTCCTATTACCAGGGCTAAAGGAGTTCGAGTAATCATGCCACAATCTTTCCGTCTTTTCAACATGGAAGAAGAATGCACCTTGTTAGCAAGGGGGGAGGAGACTACTACACCACAAGCTGCTAGGGCATCAAATTTTCGTGTCCCAAGAGTACATGTACATAAAAAAACACACAATTTTTCACTAATCAGCTTATGGAATGTCAACTTCAAATGCGTGAAGTGGTGTAAAAGCTTGTGAATACATCGTTATTTAGTTTTTAAGATTTGAAGCTAAACACTAAGGACATAATTGTAGTAATAAAGGATACCTTGAACATTACATCAAGTCTTTTACTAATCCTTGATCCACATGCTGTAGGGGTCCCATTCAACACCTTGGAAAGACATTCAATTAGCTCACATGTTGTAGATGGGGTTCGTAATTTGGTCACTAATCCAAGCATGGTTGAACTAGTGGGTTTTCTTACTTCTGATTCTACATTCACATATTAGAAGGGAGCTAAAAACACTTCACTTGTGGATTTGTTATTCAACAAAGGTGTTGTGGATAACCATTCTTTCCATAAAGTCTTTCACTCATTTTTTAAGGAGGTGCCTAGTAAGAGAACTTCCATTGTCACCGAAATTACCATTGTCAACAATACTGAGTCAACAATCTAGATGGGAGGACATACACCCAAAATTGTACTTCTTGATATAGGTGCCCAACCAGTGATTCTTGGAGTTCAATTCGCCAAGAAGATGGGCATGCTCGACTCTAAACTATGAAAATTTATGTGGCAAATTCGCACCGCTAGTGGGAGTGTAGAGGAGGTACTTGGGGAGAGTTGAAATTTAATTGCACTAAACTTCAATGAAGGTACAGATCAGGAGTTTTGCTTATAGGTTAGATGTTTAGTCACCAATGCCATTAGTTATGATGTATTCATTAAGTAAGAGGCCCTGTTTTTATTAGGTTTCATAATTGACAATTAGTTCGAACATGCGTACTAGCGAATGGATTGGGAGACTAATGGCCACCACCTAGGGTACATACCCTTTGATTTTCATGGGAACCATAGTCTTATGGCTCACCATCGTATGTTAAAGGAAGCACACACTATTTCCTACATCCAACAAGCTAGCCATGAGTGGATAGAGGGAGATGAAAAGGAAACAGTTTACGCCCAAGCTACTAAAAGCTTGAGGGTGGTTCTTATTGACATTCAACATGGACCAGAAGTTTTATAGAGGTTCAAAGCAACCCACGAGCCTTTGGTCAAAGCTCTGTTTAGTTTTAAGAACATGGAGAGCCATGGCGAATCGATTAAGCTAGTATTTCGTTAATTAATCACCTGGACACTACCTAAGGAGGGGATTACATTACTAGAGTTTTTTGGTGGTATTGGTATAGGTCTCGAAGCCCTATTATAGTCATGGATGGTGGTTCGGAGGTAATTCTATGTAAACATTAATCCTATTGCAAGGCAAGTGCCAGCATTGAGAATGATGGAGCTCATAGCCAAATTTCCATAACAGTTTGCAATCATCGCATAAAAGGCCAATTTCACTTTCTTGCCTTCTAACATACAACTAATTTAGAAGAAGCATATGGAATTACTTGGCCTTATGGACCTCATCATACTTGGGAGTGTTAAGGATTTTTAGTGGCTGGATTTGGAAAAGGCTTGAGTGACACAAAATCTGGTCTTTTCATGGACATGGTACGATTGATCACCTAGGCTCAATCCATTTTTCCTATGCTTGGTTATGTAATAGAGAACACCCTTTTTTAGCTTGATTAGAATGAGAAAGTCCAGGAGCACTATATGTTGGTCAAACATTACCTTGGAGAGTTGCTCCTATTTGATGTGGCACAATGCGGTTCCTATGTGCACCAGCTGCACAATTGGTGGACCAACCTTGCACCACTCTTAGTTCTGCAGTTGGCTTTGAGATACACCATCAAAGACCCCAACCTGCAGGTTTTTCACATATTGGATGATCAGAGTTTTTGCTAACCAGTTACAAGGCAAGAAAAACCTCCTTGGTTTCCTATGAACATAATAGGAAAACCAAGAGGTGCTTGGCCCACCTTTGTCTCCTTCCTAGGAGCACACACCTTTTAGGGAGATGGACCAGGCCTTGTGTATCATCATGCTTTAGTCACTTGGGATGAATTGAGCCCAAAAGAAAGAGAAAGGGTTATGGGGTTCCAAATTGACATTATTAGTCACACCAAGGTGACTAGATTAGAGCATAACGCTCTATTGGGGAAAGGCATGGACCTGAATTCCTTTACATGGTTGTTGGTAACTTGTGTATTCTTTCAAATATACATAACACTAGCATTGATTCAATCAACTTGCAGTTCTGGTGATGTGATTACATGGCACCCCAACCAAGTAAACTTGCTTATTTTCAACATTCTACACTTCACTCTTAGTGTTGGGGGGGAGGAAGTACCATGTAATTTGATTCAAGTTGTTTCTAATACACTTGGAGGTACACTAGCTTTTGGAGAAACAATTACAACCTTTTATGAATTTGTGCAGTTGGATAGTGGAGAACCCAATACACTAGGTTCTTCAAACACACTTTTCAGCTACCTTTTCGTTATGGGGAACCAACTCACCAAGAAGGAGAGAGACTAGGTCACAAACTTGTTAATTAAGTATGAGAATGTGTTCGCATTCTCAATGAAAGACTTAGGTAGGTGTAAGACCATGCAGTTATCTATAAACCTTATAGGTGAGACATCCATCTATTAGAAGAAGCATAGGTTAAGTAAGCACGAATGGGAACTGGTAGATGAAAGATGCAAAGAGTTCCATGGGGCTAATCTCATTTAGCCATTAAATTCTAATTTCGTAGTCGTTACAATAATGCCAACAAATAAAGATTCAGTTGGATTATGGACTAAGAAACGAATGTGCGAGGATTATAGGCCTTTGAACTTAGTTACAAATGAAGACAGGTGCCCCATGCCCGTCCTTGAAAAACTGTTTGATAACATTAGAGACTTAAACATCTTCACAATTGTGGAATTAAGGCAAGGCTTCAACCAAATTGTGCTCGTTGTAAAAGATTGCAAGAAAATGACATTCCATGGAATCAACAAGTTGTGGGAATGGCTTGTGATACCTTTTGGATTAAAGAATTCACCTATCTTCTTTCAACGAATTATGGCCAGGTTCTTGAAAGGGCAAATTTCTTGAAATGTTACATAGATGACGTCCTAGTGCATAACAATGGACTTTTGTAGCTCTTGGCTCATCTTGAGGACTTATTCAAGAGGTTCCACAAAGTCAATATGAAGATCCATCTTAAAAAGTGTGAGTTTGCTATCACCTCAATATTTTACCTTGGACACAAAATTTTGCCAAATGGTATTATGGTTATTTGGGCCAAAGTAATAACCATTTTGGAGATGCCTAATCCTATTGATGTTCACACTTTGAGGAGCTTCATTGGACTATGTAATTACTACATGATTTATGTTTAAGACTTTAGTACTATTGTTCATCCTCTTTATGCATTGTTAAAGAAGGATGTTACTTGGACATGGAGTGAAGAGGCTAAGGAAGCTTTCAGCACATTCAAGGAAAAGCTTTTGAAGTTCCCCATTTTGAGAAGACTTGATTTCAGCAAGGTCTTCATTCTACACACTTACTAGAGTGTTTTTGATATTGGTGTTATTCTTGGTTAATTTGATGAGGAAGGCAAGGAATATGTTATTGCTTATGCATCTTGAAGTAACAACAAGGTTGACAACAACTATTATTCATACAAAAGGGAGTTTCTTGCTGTTGTATGGGCTGTCATACATTTTAGGCCTTATATTTATGGCACCAAATTCACTTTATATATCGACCACCGGCCTATCAAGTGGTTGATGACTAACAACAAGCTTACTAGTAAGTTAGCTCATTGGGCGCTTATACTTTAGGAGTATGAATTCAAGGTTATTCACCAACTTGGTATTACACATTAGAACGTGGATACCATGTCACGGAAACCCTTCATTACCTTTGAAGATTTCTCAGAAGTCAGGCAAGATTTCGACCATATTCGAATAACACATGTATCTTATGCATTTAGTTATTTTGCACTATTGCAATGTAACTTGGTTGAGCATCCCATTATGGATATATGGAAGGACTTAGACACTTTGAAGTTTATTCAGCATGGGGAATACCTTCCCTAAGTTACATCAAATCATCGAGATCGCATACAACAACGTTCCAAACGCTATTCATGGAGGGACAATCACTTCGTCCAATGCTTACCAAAAGGCAATAGAGTGGTTCCTCCACCACATGAACAACTTGGTCTTATTCAGAAGGTACATTTGGAGCTTGGACACTTTGGAATTAAACGTATTTATAGCCTTTTTGCTCCTCATTACCATTGGAGAGGTATGTATGCTCAAGTCCGAGACATTATTGTGAATAATGTGATAGAGTGAGAACTTCCTTCTCCTCTCACCAGCTAACATACATAAACCTGCATACATATGTATATTGTTCATATAATGAATCGCAAAATTAATATTTGAACTTTGAATTTTTTTATTCAAATATGAATATTGATATTTCAATTATGAAAAAATGTTATTTTAACTTTTTAA
>Ga0116231_10002672_pt1 | contig 37264 bp, 33 predicted proteins | sample S1TSphgellanicum_2_FD_89695 | JGI IMG/M metagenome (GOLD analysis project Ga0116231, IMG submission 89695) | Host-associated microbial communities from peat moss isolated from Minnesota, USA - S1T2_Fd - Sphagnum magellanicum MG | ecosystem: Host-associated > Plants > Peat moss > Unclassified...
AACTTTTGGGACTTTATGGGAACATGAAACATTTCTCTTTAAATAATTTGGGGAAACCCAAATCCAAAAAAATTCCCCCCCCCCCCCCCCGTTTCCCCCCTCCCTTTTCCACCAAAAGAAAAAGCCTGGGCCTCTTGGGTGCATGCATGTTGCCTTACCTCATTGACTGGAAGGGATTTCTACTTCTAACCGTTTTGGTCACCATTATTGGTGTATGGTACTGGCAGGGGCATGAATTGCAGCGACACAGTTCATGGGGGACGTAGTTCATGGAGACAACCACGCCAAAGCTTTCCTTGAAAACCCACTTCATTCCATACATGGCAGAACACATGAGAGCTCCGATTCTGCCAGGAGCATCAGAAAAGCATATGAGAAAATTCCCAATCACAAGCAGACAGCCTCGCATTGTAAGAAGTTGAAGACAACAATTATTCGCCAATAAGTAGTATTATAGAAGTCTCCGGCTGTAGATTCACTCAGGAACGCTCATGAACTGCTTCTAGCTGGAGCCTTGGCGACCAAATTCACTCATCCACACTTAGTGCACCGAAGGCCTTCATGAACTGCATGTCGCTGGAGACTTAGTGACCAAGGTTTCTTTTATTGGGGGACCCGGGCATCCTTGGTCCATGCGGGAATGTTGAGCTGTACAATGTAGTAGTACTGGACCCACATTGGGGCCTAGGGGCTGACGTATCCCTTCATGAATTATGCCACCAACCATGTTCTTCATTGGTACCACATAAATAAGGGAACGACTGGTCGAAGAAAACAGAAGAAGGAAAAACGACTGGTCAGGCACTTCTTGCATTGGACAGAGCTGATCATTAGGGTGTGTTTAGCGTGTTCAGTAGCAAGGTGTCTGCAGATTTCAAAATGGACTTCACTCGTCCACATTCATAAGCTCATGTGCCAAATGTGTTATGCTGCAGTTTGATAGATGTAGCACCTGAGACTCGAATTTCTTTAATAGGAGCGATCGAGATCATTGACATTGTTTTAGTTGGCAGCTTGAAGTTTTAAGTTGTAAATTGACTTCTTGGGTCGTGTGGATTTTGGGCTTATCTTGTGACAAGTAAGTTAATTTGCTTGCATGATGAAGATGTACATGTTTTGTGGTGTTGGATCATGCTTTAGTGTTAGGAGCAGAGGACTCACAACGCTAGTGGTGAGTTTGGTGGTGCTTACTTTTAGCTGCACTAGAAGAGTGCAAGGGCTACCCTTTCCTGCACCCGATTTCAAGAATTGTAATAACACAGAAGGCTGCTGCCCACCTCCCTACAATGGGGCACCAATTCAGGACTTTTATGTATTTGACACAACGCTCCCATTGCGTATAAGGCAGCCTGCCCACCTGCTGGACGATGCTTACATTGCCAAGTATCAAAGGGCTTACCAGCTTCTGAGGGAGCTACCAGAATCAGATGGGCGGTCATGGAAGTATCAAGCTAAACTACATTGCGCATATTGTGATGCAGCCTTCTATGTTCCCACGGACAACAGAAGGCTTGAGATTCACTTCGGTTGGCTGTTTTTGGCATGGCACCGATTCTTCCTCTACTTTCACGAACGTATTCTTGCAAAGCTTCTGGATGATGACACATTTGCACTCCCCTTTTGGAACTGGGATAACCAATCATCTGATCCACCTCTTGCTAATGTGCTACCTTATGCTTTTGCAAATAAGAAGTACCAAAACAAGTCTTCATCGTTGTATGATGTGAATCGGAATGAATGCACAAAACGGCCAAACATCATTGATTTTCAAATTACCCTTGAGTGTGTGAATCAAACCGCAACATTAAAAGCGTCATTACGGGAGGCAAACAACCGCATCATGTATAATCAAATGGTCACAGGTGCACCAATTCGTCGTCTATTTTTCGGGGAATCTTATGAGTTGGGAGGTGTGGCCGGTCTTGGAGCAGGAACGCTGGAGGCTATTCCTCATGGCACAGTGCATTTCTGGACTGGAAACCCAAAAGCAACACCGCCATTCGCAGACATGGGGATTTTTCGCTATTCTGCATATGATCCTATCTTTTTTGCACATCATGGCAATGTAGATCGCTTGTGGGAGCTTTGGAAGACGTTGCCTGGAGGGAATCGCAAGGACATCACGGACCCTGATTATCTGAATACTGAGTTTTTGTTTTATGACGAGAATGGAAATTTGGTGAAGGTCAAAATATCACAAGCTTTGAACGCTATCAGCACCTTGAGGTAATTATTAAACTTGACCTGATTTGCAATTGTCTACGAAGTTTTTGAATCCTAACTTGACCTAATTTGGAATTGTCTACCAAGTTTTTGAATCCTAACTTGACCTAATTTTGGAATTGTCTACCAAGCTTTTGAATCCTAACTTGACCTAATTTGGAATTGTCTACCAAGTTTTTGAATCTTAACTTGACCTAATTTGGAATTGTCTACCAAGTTTTTGAATCCTAACTTGACCTAATTTGGAATTGTCTACCAAGTTTTTGAATCCTAACTTGACCTAATTTGGAATTGTCTACCAAGTTTTTGAATCCACACTTGACATGTCAATCTACCCAAGCTATGAAAATAGGGGAGCCCAGGCTTTTTGAATATAAATGTTTCATGAAAGTCATTACATTGTTTGAAGACAAAGAAAGATATATGTTATATTATGTATTTTAGTAATCTTGTGAAACAAAACATTTAAATTGTTTTAAGGATTTGTATCAAATAGGGATCTTAGAACCCCCACCATATCCTGTGTATATTTTCCACAATTTCTTTTGGCTCTTTAATATGATTTAAGCCGTTTTTTTTACATTATAGAAATATTTTTTTTCTAATAGTGAAATTTTTGAATATTTGAAAACTTTGCCTAAAAGATGAAGAGTTACAATTGTATGAGTTGCGAAGTCTTAAGGTTATGAGGGGTGAATATGTTAAGAATATTCTATTAGGGTTTCATGATTATTCTATATGTGAATTGTAATTTTTTTTTACTCCGAATATGTGGGAATTGTGTCAATATGCAACTGAACAAATTGTGTTCCCTTTGTGTTGCTAGATACAACTATGCAAACGCCCCCAACTCGTGGATTTATGATGGGTCTGATGCAGCTTTTAAATCATGTTTTCCAACTTCTACTTCAGAAATCAACAAGCTGATCCTCAACACACATACATTAAACACGAGCACCTTGAATACTTTTGCAAATTCCACTATCACATTTCGTGTGCAAAGACCTGCCAAAAAACAACTTCATGCTGAAGAGGTCTTAGTGATTGGGGGTTTGAACCCTCCTCTCAATGAAAGCCATTTTTTAATTAATGCCTTTCTTTACTTCCCAACTGCTAATGTCAATACCTCCATTACTTGTCCCCAATTTTTTGGCAAGCTTGGCAATTCTGCTGTAATGTTTGGTGACACTGTACCCAATTCAAAAAAGGAATGGCGAATAGCACTCACAACTAAACTACAAAGTTTAAACCTGGATCATTTTTCTCATGTTGTTGTCACTTTGGTGGAGGCGTCAGGATCTTTCCCTCAATATTTGCAAGTTCCACTTACTGCAAAAATTGTGTATTTTGACTATTGAAATGCTACTTGAATCAACCCATCCGCTATGTGATAATGCAACATGGTTGGAGCTCATGAATAACATTCAGTTATTTGTGCAAGGGTTGAGTCTCATTTGGACAATTAACTTGTTTAGATTCGATCAAATTTATTATAGTTAGTACTAGGCAATGAAAAAAAAGTTATACATTCTTGTATTGGATAGACATGTGAGTGAAAGCACACTACGGTGACCTCATTGGGGGTTTTACATTGTATCTCAAGATAAATGATACTTGTCATCAAGTTGATTTGAAAATGAAAAGCTTCCTTTTCTTAGCCCCATGTATTATTTTTTTGAATTTGTGAAGTTCTTTTTCATGGTCCATTCTTCAACCATGATTGTTGGTTGAAAATGGCACTTGTTAACTATTTGTATGAAATAAAACAACTTATCAATATAGTTTGTGTTATTGATGCACAACCCTTGAAATACAACTTAGATAACAAATGAAAAGATTGTAGGACATGTGTGAATGTAGACTTGTATTAATAAAATAAATTTAAGTTAAAAAATAACTTCTATTGCCTTTTAGAAGTTGGGTTGATCTTATTTGGCTTATTAGACTATTAATATTTTTTTTGTTGTCTTCATGTGAATTCAATGATTTTTGTAATTGACTACATTCAAGTTAATAAGAGTCAACAAATGTGTAACCAATGCTTGATTTTTCATGTTTTAATATTAAATTTTATATTGATGTTATAAAAAAAATGAATGTGTTTATATAATAATGTTTCAAAATATTATGCAAACATGTGGAATGATTCGAAATGAATTTAATGAAAATAGTTTACTCAAAAGTGCTCCTAAAGCATTATAACCAATGTTTGTCGTTACTTAATGGATTCTTAAATAAAATCTATGTAATTTGAAAATGAAACATTTTTTAGGAAATTTTTTTAACATATCTTTATATAATAATATAATTCAACATTTATTTAGGTCATAAGATTTTTTTTTTAAATTTCAATTCACAAATGCAATATTTTGAAAATAAGCAGTCTTTTTCTGGTGTATCTAAAGGTTGCCTTGCAAAGTTTAAAAAGCTAGTGGGCTTTTTTTTTTTTAAAGTAATGCCCAAAACTGGCCTTCTTTTTCTCATGATACTCACCAGGTAGCATGGGAAACTTCTCTTTTTTTTTTTTGGTGGAAAACCTTTTTGGAAATTTTTTGATTTCTTTGGCTCCCACCTTAAGTAGGTACCTTATTTCTGCTAAAGCCAGTCCTAGGGCTTTACCCTACACCAATGTACTCAATTTGACCCTTGATTTGGGTCTGGCTCCTGGCTACCACAACACTAGAATTTTACAAAATCACGAGATGGCTAGAGAGTTGGGCCTCTCTTTCCCCAACTTAACATTGTTTTTCATATTTAGGCTTGGACCCAGGTGTCCTATACAATGATATTTTTTTTCAATTTTTGGATGTTGCATCATTGATTGACATTTCAAGAGGGACGCTCACATTAAATGATGACAAGTTCTTAGAACATGTCTAGATGGTTTTTAAAACTAGTTTAAAAAATGCTACTATACTAATGTTAGTCACTTTACCTTCAAAAACCTACAATACAAATATATGCTATCATGCAAATGTCAGTCCAAACGTGGTGAAATTTTTTCAAAATTTTAAAATTTTTGATTTCTTTAAAAAAAATGAGAATATTTGTGATAATTTTTTTTAATTTTTGATTTTCACGTTTTGGCAAAATTTCGCACCAAAGAAAACCTCGGTCATGTTATGTCTTTTTTGGTTGCCTTTGGAAGCACAATGTCACCATTAAGGAGAGTGAAAATATAATATAATGAACTAGTGATACCAAGATTGAAGTCTTGTTTCAAGGATTACATTTGACATGTGACATTTGTGTGTTAGTTTATTATTCTAAATTTTGTATTTTTTATACTTAGTTTACAATTGTGTGCTACACATAAATATTTTCTTATTACATCTTGATTTTATATCATATAAAGCATCCATGCTTTATATCATTTGAAAACAAATACCATCCTCAAAATTGATAATTTTGAAAGCTAAAGCACATTAGAACCCAAAGCATATTTGATTGTTGAAACTTTATAAGTAATGAAGGTTACTTCAAAAAATATTGAGAATTCAAATTATTATGCTCCCTTTGTTATTTTTCAAAAATTCAAAATTACAATTTTAAACATTGTGCACACCACTTTTCTTTGCACCCTAAGATGACTTGTGAAAATCCTTTGAAAAATCATTAAGCCTGCAGCATGTCATTTGTGACATGCAATTATTAGCCTCACAAATTCTGTTAAATATGAAGATGGAAAGAATAATGTGATGATTATATTGAGAATGTTTTGAGTTGACAACAATTTTCCAAAATCTTCAAGTGGGATCACATTCTGATTGCAGATTACATCTCTGGAGATGAGTATACTGTCTTCTTTTGAAAATGCTACAATCTGTATGTTTTGATTTCTTGGTTGTAACCTACAAACATGCAAGCCTTGCTCTTTGACTCAAGTTTCTTCCTGGGTTATTTTTTAGGTGTATGGGCAAATATTTCAATGCAAAAAACTCTCAAATGGCTCACATTAAGTTTCTTCCCACACCAAGGCTCAAATGGTGTTTTCTCAATGAGGGTTTTACTCCTGCAATTATTATAAACATAAATAACAATTAGTGTTGCATCTGCTAAAAATTGGAGATTAATCTCTTCTATGTATTCTATTTCTCACGATCTCCACAATAGTGCGTTTGTCATGTTCTAAATGCCCATTTTGCTCAGGAGTATGGGGAGTTGTTAGTTCTTGACAAACTTTAGCTTCTTGCAAAATGTTTTTGGAACATGTCACTGATAAACTCTCCTCCTTGGTCACTCCTCAACTTGGTAATCTCACTTCCAGTTTCTCTAAATGATTCTCTCCCAAGCTTTGGAAACATTCATATGCATTAGACTTATTTAGTATATAATAGATAATCCTGTAAACACCTTGGTCACACTTGAATCTTATTAAATACCCAAAGTCACCAGTAGAAGGTACACTCATTGGAACACAAATGTCTGCATGGCAAAAGACACCAATCTTATAAGATCTGTCTCTTGGTTCATTTACTGGAAATGAAACTTGGTGATTTTTCCCATGAGCACAACCACTACAAAACATATCCTCCTCTCATATAGATTGGATCCTCAACCCAGTTACTACCTTCTCTTTAATCATTTGTTGATTGTCTGAAGGTTCACATGACCCAACCTATTGTGCCATTTCATCACACACTATCAGCAACACAGACTTGACCTGTTGACATAACAACTTGAATAGTAGGTGTCACAACCTCTGGATTCATTTTGTAGAGTTGTCCAACTTTAAGAGGTCTGTCATCATGATCCTTCCATTCTTGCTTTGCTGTCTCATTTGACAATTATATTCCCCTACAATTTCGTTGCTAGTCAACTGTCTTGTAGACAACAAGTTCTTCAACTCTAGGACATACAAGGCTTTCTTGATAAAGCCACCCTCTCTCTTAGCTTCATCAACACAAGCTCTCACTTCTATGTCACCAGTTCCCTCAGCCCAGATGGCAATGTCATTGGCAACTCTCACACCCCAGAAACCATTGCCTCTAAAGTCATACATTGGGAGCATGTAGAATTGGCACACCATTCTTGGTCTTGAGAGCTATCCCACTCATTGAACACATAGCAAGCCCCATCACCCTGAGTGGTATCCTTTGTATAATCACCTTCGAGGGTTTCACCAGTTGTAACACAGGCACTATCTTCCATAACATTAGCATAACTCTTATTCTCATGCCTCTTCCAGCAATTAGGACACATACATTCTCTCATATTGATTGTTAGATAGTCTACTGCATTTTGTCCATAAGATAATAAGTCATAGTAGATACAAATGCCAACAAGATGAATAAAGTATATTCATCCAACTCAATCTCACCTTAGATTTTGCCACATTTTGAACATAAGATTGGAATGAAGATAACCTATAATCTATAGGGTACAAAGAACCTTCTGTTAGTGTGCTCTGTAGTCATCCATAACAAAATATACTTGCCTTGTTAAGCAGGTTCAATAAATACATAATTAGATACATGATTGTCATGTTCATATACACATATCCTCTGTGTTTTCACCTCTTCCACCATTGAATGACAAACAAGTTCATAAGAAAGAAAGGTTTCAACCTCCTCACCTCTTTCTGATCCCCTTCAAATAAAAGCATATAAGTCATGTTCTCAATAAAACAATCTCATTATTCCAATACATGTACCTAAATTGGCACCTTGCTTGGGCTCCATGGAGTTGAATACCAATTTGTAGGAAAATGCAACAGCTTAGACAACGCTCTGTTTTGATACACCCTGAACCCTGCACTGTAATCTGTAGGTCATAAGACAAAAATCTTTAGGCTTTAAGACAAAAATCTTTAAGCCCTAAGACAAAACTCTTTAGACACTAAGACAAAACACTTCAGCCCCTAAGAGCTAAACTTGAGCCCCTAGGTGCATTATCTGATCTGAATTGACTCTTGAATGTTGCAACAACAGCAGCATTAAGGATTTCCAGAGTCACTGAAGGTGACTTGATGCATCGAGATATCTTATACTGCAGTGCAGATGCACCTTTACTCACAGCTGAAGTCACAACCTCGTTGAATGCTCCCCTCTTTACAATGTGCAGCTGTAAAGGCCCAATTGCCCCTGCTGCTCTCCACTTTTGGTAGATCTCATTAAAACCACCATCAATTGTGTTGGCACACATTTGCAACACTTCCAAATCCAAAGTTTTGTTGTCCCTGGATCATGCATTTGGAACACTTAGCCCAGTCAGGACCTGCATCATTTGATAAAAACAAGAGTACAACAAACTGGACAACCAAACCTTGCATTTGGTTCTTAACAGCAAGAAAACATTGACTTTGCTGCTACATCACACAAAACACCATATTTGTCTGTGCAGATGACCAAAGAAAGGATATTTCAGATTAGTACCCTCTTGTTGTGATCTCCCAAAACAGTACATAGCACCCTGGTGAAGACACAATATCTACAGTGCTGCTGAAGTCTTCGAGTTCCATAGATGTTCCTGCAAGGTGTTGAGTAGCCTTCTTCACCACAGCTTGCAGTTCTTCTTCCTCTATCTTCTCTGAATGAATGCTCAGATTAACATTCTTTCTTTGGATGATTTCAACAATTGGTGCTGTTTTTCTGAAACCCTTCACCTTCAGAATATCCCCAAGTCGGTATCGATATAGCCCTGAAGAAATTTTACAAAGGCACAAAGGCACAATGGGTAAGAAAATTTTACTTGTGCGCACTAATCTGTGTAGTTCTAAATTACTTTCTTCTGCCTCTGGATCTACAAGTGGTTTGTATTAGGCAGTACTTAAATTATAAACAAAATATTCATTGAAAACCTTGCTTCTTAGCACTTCAATTCCCTTTCTGGAAGCCCTATCCTAGACAAGTTCAAAGGAATCTACCAGAATCTTGTACTTTGAATGTTCAAAGGAACCTACCTGAAACATTTGTGACCACAATCTCATACTTTTTATCCAGCTCAAGGTCAGCTAGATCAACTGATTGCAAGATGTCCCCTGTGTTATCGTTGGTGAGATCAGCATCATGCAAAGCATCTGCAACAGGAATGAACTCATAGTAGGCTGTCTCTGGCCAAATCATGTATACAACCTTTTCAGGTGCGCAATCAAGTTCCACATTAAGACCAGCAATAGAGCATTCACTGGCAGAGTAGCCAAAGGAGATCAATGGTACATCCCCTGCAAAGTATTTCAGAATGGGCACATACTGTTTCATGCTTCCACTCACTACACCAGCAACATACATTGTGTTTGGCCAGATGCGTGAAATAACACCTGCCCAGTCATTTTTAGGACACTCCCTTTCTATCATGCTTGCAAGGTCAGGGTCTGGTTTCAGTAGCTTTTCCACAGCCTTTCTAGCTTCAGGGTCAGTAATTCTATCATTCAGCCTTCCCTGTCGAATATCCTCACATATGTCATGCAAAGAACTTTGAAGCATGCGTATAGCTGAAACCACTGTTGATGCAAAAGTGGCATGCACTTTCACAATTTCAGGTGCCTGAACTAGGGCACAAACCAGATGGCAGTACATACTCTGATTGAGGTCACCACAAAGAACCACCTCATCAGGGCTGCAGGAAACATTGCTTGGATCAAATGGCCGCTGTCTGAACATTGGACTCCTGAAATAATTAGTGCTTGAAGCCCCTGCTTTCAACCCACTAGGAGTTTCAATCTGCTGTCCCGCAACTATGAAATCCAATGTCTTGCCATGACGCCATATTTTGATCACTCTGTTACAATGAAATGAAGACTTACTTAGGCACATTGAGCATCTCAACACCAAAAGACTCATGTAAACAATACAAACACTCTGTTTATAGAGAATGGCAATTCAACTATCACTTCACAATAAGGTGCCTGTCTCTGAGTACAGTTGAGAAAATGAGCCATGCAGAGGAGAAATCCACTTACTTTCTAAGCATTGCAGATACCAATCTCTTGCCAAAAAAGAAAATTTCTCGTGCTCCCCCAGTGACAGGTATGAATTTTGATTTTCCATCCACTGTCCCTGAGCTGCAGAATAAACCCCACAGGATTGCATTCAGTTGACACAGAGCAAGAAAATTCTACTGAATGACATGGACAATTTTTTGCAATTATTCACACATTGAGTAAATTTTCAAGAAGCAAAGGAACATTTTCAGATTCATAGCCAATTAGGATTAACCCTCTCATTAATACACATATGAGGAGTCCACAAGCTCAACATGGTGAAATCTGCATGAGCTCCCTTTTGTCTCAAGGTGGTCATGAGTTGTAAGCACTCTGCTACTGTCTTGATGTTTAGAATAGTGTGCTCAGAAAGAATGGAAGAAACTGAGACAGACCTTAGAGCAAACTCGCTGACAGGATCAGCTGTGAGGATGGGAGCAGTCTCCCCATTCACCAAGCGCAAAATATCAGGCTGCATATCTGCATAGCTGACAACAGGCACACATTTCTTGAAGCTTGCTGCATCAGTGCGGCCATTCAGCCCATGTCGCTGCAAGTACTCAACATTGGCATTGTGTGACAAAATCTCGTGCAGCTTCATCCGCTGGATCAGTCCCACATCCTCTGCAACCAAATCCACAAACCCTTGTGGATCGAAATCCGGTGCTTCACAATTGATTCCCCGTTTCATCGGCATCACAAAAGGGCTGTTGCTATGCCCCTTCATTGAACCATTCATCCTATCATCAGTTGCACAACTCTCTTTGCCAGCTGATGATCCATTGCTCTTTGGCACTGTTGTGGTTGCCATCTTGGATCAATCTCTTCCCACTTCAAATGCTCATGAAGCTCTGAGCCTGGAGAGAACTCTTTCACCACTGGCACTAAATTACATATAATTTTTAACTCAGTGTCTTTTCTATGCATAAGAATTGCCTTCAAGATGTGGATCAGAAGCAGATTGTGACACAATAGACCTACAAAAAATAGAGCATTTATGTACTAAACTCTGCTAGAGGTATCTGAATGGCTGCAAATGCCTGAACTGATCCTAGGATTTCACTTACAACATTGCATTATTGTACGATTTCCATTGCATCTATGGCATTGAATAGCAGATAAAAGAATTTCAAGAGCTTCATTGCTAAATCTAACTTGCTAAAGCTTCAATTCAAGTAAGACCAAGATGCTGCAATGCTAAAAAAATCACTGCGCATGCATGTGACGAAATGGTAGTAGCTCATGTAACCAGTTCAGCTGAGTTTGTTGGCAGCGAAGAAAGTTGAACTGTGAGGACAGTCCACAGTATCCTCTATTCCAGGAGCACGATGTGTGCACCTTGCTTTCGAAATCCTCACCACCTGCCAAATCATCAAAGAATGCTACACCTTTCTCAGTGTGCATTTGCTTAGTCTTTCCTAACTGCTCCTACCCTGTCTTCTCAGTCAAATAACCTCCATGAAAACCACCCCTTGCAGCTAACGAGCTCTTTGTAAACCCGAGAAGCTCGACCCACAAATCAGAAAACGTCACAGCAAAAACAACACACTCACAGGAACACGATCATTGACTTCCAGTTACAGATCAATGCAAAGAAGAAGCTCCCGATAACCCGCCACGGTCAACAAGCAACCTCTCCCCCCCGCCTACATTTTTATTTTGTTAAATTAAAAATTAAAACAACAACAACAACAAAAACAAAACAAACAAAATAACAAACAAACACCCAGACACCCAGAAAAACGAAGAACGAAAACGAAACAGCAACCAAGCAAAATAGTAAGACAGAAGAGTTTCGTACCTTGCAAGCTTCAGTCAGGAGCCCAAGACTGCAGCTCTCTCGTCAATAAAAAAATTCACATTCTTCTTTAGTCTTTTGGCTAGCGCACTACTAACTCCTCCAGGACGACTCCTCCTTCTTCTTCTTCTCTTGGCTCTTCCAATGCCCGAGCAGGTTTCATTAAATAGCCTGTGCATTATTTAGATCAAGCAGCAGCCAGCAGATCTGCTACAGGGCGGATTATCTTATCGTAGATGTCTGCCGCTGTTTGGCTATGAGTGTTGAGACGTGGTCCTCGCTACTTACATTCAATGCGCGTGTGAAATGCAGTTCATCATATCATGTCACACTTGACACTACGCTGACATACTTGTTGCTATTGTTGGGAAACTTCCATTTGGGAATGTAGCATGTGTCCATTGTCCATTCTTGGTCAGATATTGACCCCGGGTTACCAGGAGATCTGTTTGGTGTTTAAACTCTTGGGATCAATGATTTCCGTGAAAGAACTGCAGTTTTTGGATGATGGATTATTTATATATATATATATATCAGGACCAGTTCTGTTATTTCCTCAGAACAGTAGTATGAATGAAAGATGATGATAATGGGGTGTTTGATACCCACACAACACTAGTATTGCCTTTAGTACAGGATAATGCTCAAGGATGGGGGCACAATTTCCCAAATAAAGGGTGCCCAGCAGGAGAATGTCCCCAGACTCCCACCCGCTGTAAAGCTCAAGACAAACATTATGATAAGTGTAGACAAAACTTTAGTCATCCTTCTATTTCTGTGGTCTACACAATCATTCATATTTATTTATTTATTTATTTTTGGTGGTTTTACTATTTTCTTCCCTGGCTTATGGCAATTGAAAACTTCCAAAATCACTTCATTTTCAATTTTTATTTTTTATTTCGCTTTTTGACGAAATTGTTCCATTAAAAGAAAGGATGACAGTTCAATTATCCCTAAGGAGTGAGAGGCACCTGAACCCCACTTATCACACCCATGGGTATTATCCATTGCAAAGGCATGAGATGAATATCACAAGCCTAAACATAGGTACATCACAAGGTGGCAGGAGTGAGAGGCAGCCAAACATAGGTAGATGACCCTGGTGAGAGGCACCTGTGCCCCACATCATAGAGCATCACGTGAATGTTGTGGTAAGCCCAAACACAGGTAAAGGTGCATTCACACCTAATGTTAAGTCAGTGTTAAGTGAAAATCTAGGTGGCATCTTAGGTGGCATGTACTGTTAAAGGAGTGATTGTTTAATATTAAGTGAATGTTAACTTAACATAAAATGTTCATTGTAAATAGGTTTAGGTCCTAAATGATTAGCTTGGTGTTAGGGGACTTAATACTAGGGTCCTTAACATCAAGTGTGAATGCACCTAAAGTGGGAGGAGTGAGAGGCACCTTAGTAAGTGTAACAGTCTCTAGTAAGCATAAGGTGTCTGATGTTTTCTTTTTTTTTAATATATTTTTTTTGGGCACAAATGAAACTAATTTCATTGCAAAGAAGAAGGGAACACAAAGAGACCACCTAGAGGCTAGTGGGCAAAAGACTGCACACACAACCACCAACCAGACAGGGACCAACAACCGACCAAAGACAATGCAAAGAAACCCAGCAAGGGCAGGCTACAGGACCACCTAACAGGTATCTCCTGTTTTTTGAGGCATTACTATTGTGTGTATGGTGGCCTCCAAATACACTTAAGAAATTTGTCTTGCATGCTTATGAGCATATTGGCCTTCAGATCCTGGCGATGCATGATCAGTTAAGAAACTTGCTTCACATCAATGGCCAGGTATTAAACAGTGTGGGGGCGTGTATATGGCTTATGGCTTATAATTCATGTAAGGGCCACTTTAGATGAAGGTGCCAAACCAAAAAGTGGCAAATCAAGGCTAAACTTACATGGCACCATTTTGGAAGGAAAATCAATTGGTTTGAACCAAAAAAAAGTTTAAAAAGAGAGCTCATCATTTGCACAACCAAGCTCAAGGATTCCAACCTAAACCTGTTAGGTGGTCTAACTCAAGGATTCAATTGATGATGAAACCTTGCCAATCATAAATAAACCAAAGCACCCAATAAAAGGGGAATACAAGGAACAAAATGGATGGACCCATGTCCAGGAAGACAAAAGAACCACCCAAGAGGGTGAACCACAATCGGAACATCAAGTTCCCAAATCCCTCTTATCATGAGAAGTATATTAAATAGAGAAAGGGAAGGACCTCTTGAAAGGACACGTAGCCTAGAAGAACCTTCATTTACGACAACATCATGTCTCAAAATAAAGATTGCTTGCACATGTTGTAATGCCACTAACACCCTCTATTTATAAAATATGCGCAAAACTGAAAAGGAAGGCCTCTAGTGACCTTCACTCCCCATGCCATGTTGGCACATTGATGAAGGAACTTGTCCGCCTACTAGTGTAAACATCCAAAAACCTCCACAACTAGAGGGAAAAACATGTTCATTGGGAACCAATCGCAATAAAGACCATCCTTTGCCTGAACCACAACTATCACCGCAACCCCATGAAAAATAGCAACCTGTGAAACCAATCAATGTGGTCGACAATGACAACATTTGTGAATGTGCGGACACCATCAATTGATAACACAATGTCAATTTGACAACACAAATATTGTAAGACAGGGGGCGAAAGGACATGGGTCTACTCTTGCGAAACATGAAATCATGCATCTCTCACAATGGCTGTAAAAACATCTTGCACAACATCATGTGAGGTCATCCTCTCCCCACCATACCCACAATAAAGAAGGTGGATCCTCATAGGATCCAAAGGCTAACTACAAATGCAATGTGATACCTTGAGGACTAAAGTATGGGAAAGACCCAACCTAGTGCGCAATGCGATGGAGAAAACGTATAAAGATAGGTGGAAGAAAAGAATGATTGAGAACCATATGCCCCCACTAAAAATGGGGAAAGCCTCCTACCAATTGACAATAAGGGCCTTGGGGCATTCTAATGAACTCGGACCCAATGGCCTCTCAAAAACTCCCATTAGGTTAGAGTTTAAAATTGTAAGCTAACTCCAAAAACCTAAAAGGAGGGGGGAAGTAATGAAGCCCAAAAAAAGGCCTTTAGGCAAAACATTGAAAAAGAATACCAAAAGCCACATGGATGTCCCCTAACTTCAAAAACACATCTACATGCCAAACATCCTTGCCTAGAGCTTATTGTAAAAAAAAAGATGCGAAAAAGGCAAAACCAAAAAGGACACCAAGGATTTTCATGCCACTAAGGAGGCAACAAAACTCAGCAGAAGGGATAAACCTAGGAGGTAAGATAAATAAAGCCCAAGTCAAACACTTACAAAATTGAATAAACAACCCCATGGTAGCGAATTGGGAAGCAAAATGATCAAAAGGGAAGGAGACAACATGGGCAAGGCTAAAAATATGGGTGTTGTTGGCTAAAGAAAGGAAAAAACACGAAAGGAAAACCCCTGAAGAACAACGCAAAGTGCAAAAATGAACAAGGACAAATAGAAGCCATGCTAAAAGGTTGCCCTACTATGTGCCCATAAATGAAAGAATGACCAATAAAACCCCTAAAGAAAAATGATGACTTAAGTACAAAAGAACTTGAAGGCCATAAAAAGAACGAACAAATGGGAAAAGCTAGGACAACTACCCCCCTAGTACCCAAAGTTCCTAAAAAATGGCCTAACATGAAACAATGTTGAAAACATTTGCAATGTTAACCTAAAACACCACCCAATCAAGATGGGCATCCAAAATGGGTTTAATACCATGAACCATAGTCTCATGACCTCCTCTTACCACCACCTCGAACTATTATGGTGACAAATGAAAAGCAAACATATCATGAAACTACAAGCATAAAGCCTTGCACACCAGCCTTTCCCATTGCAATCATATGGATGCCACCCAAAAGCTTAGCCAAATCCAAAAGTTGACTAACCCCAAGAACTTAAGCCATGGACCCAAGGATGCAACCGGTAGCCACATGAGAACACAACTAATGGAACTTAATGAAGCCACTTGTTGAATTTTCAAAGTCGAAAAAATCTCAAAAATGCTCAAAGACCATGCCAAAAGGACCACATGAGACATGTGTAAAAATTTCGATCTAAAAAAATTCACAAAGAGCTTAAGGTCTAAATTAGGCTAAAAGTCCAACAAGGAATCTGAACAAAGGGAGTGTGTGTTTAATGGGTGCAAAATTAATAATGCGTTAACCATATCTAAAGATGCCAAAACTAGGGCAAGAAAGGCAAAGAACCTTAACGGCACACTCCCCGACACACCCCAAGGTTAAATTCCATCCCAACTGACATGGGGGGGTGCCACAAGGGTAGAATTGAAATCGAACAAAGCTGATGATGCACCCACAAGTAAGGACAAGGCTGTTGCATGTGCTTGCATCTGCAAAAGGTGTTCAGCCTGAAATTCTTCCCAATCACAAGAAAGGAATTATTAAAGGCATAGCCTAGTATTTCTATGCTTAAACAATCCTCCACAAAAGGGGAAAAAAAACCACCACTGGGGAAACAATAAAAATAAGTACCACACCACCACGTTAAACAGATCATGTGTTAGGTGATCAAAAGGAAGGTGAAAAGCAAGCTGCACCTCCCATCAAAAAACAAAAAGGATGTGCATGTCCAATCATAAATGAAGTAGGCCCAAATCGAAAGTTTTCAAAAGATTTAACACCAAAATCCAAGCCTAGGCCGTTTGGGGGGGAGAAGGGTCTAAAAAAGAGATAGAAGTACTTGGAATGTCATCTAGAGGGAAAACCTAATAAGCCTAACAATGTTGATAATGTCAAGCCAAACCACACTGAGAAAATAAGACCCCACAACAAAAACATGGAACATCACAAAAGGCCCCACACCTACCCCAAGGGACGACGAAACACCAAAAGGGCTACAAGCCACTAAAGGAATCAAACTAAATCAAAAACTTAAGGGAGGCCTTAAAGCTAAAGAAGGAAAGGCCTCCGTCACACCAAAGGATAAAGAAGAAAAACAAAAAAATGAAAGAAACAAACAAAAAGGGAAGAGAAAAACAAAGCACAAGAAAAAAGGAAAAAAAAAGGAAAAGAAGCTAGAAAAAAGGAAAGAGGGAAAAAAGAAAAAAGGGGGGGAGAAGGAAAAAAAAAAAGAAAAAAAAAAGAAAAGAGGTGAAAAAGAAAGAAAGAAAGAAAAAAGGAAGAGAATAACAAAGAAAAGGAAGGAAAGGAAAAAGGGAGAAAAGAAAGAAACAAAAAAAAGAAAGGAAAGATGGGAAAAACAAAAAAACAAAAACAAAAGAAAGGAAACCCAAAGAAAAACAAAACCTTAGACCGCCACGCTACTCACATCCATTGATCCATCTCCTCCTCCAACCATCGACCCACTTCCTCCTGCCATGGCTAGACCTGGCTCCCCTGTTTGTTGCAAGAAATTTCTTCATCTTGAATAAATGCACTCCACCACACAACAAATACCCAAACACAGGTCAAAGCCACAAGGCCAATTTTGTTGAATTGTGTTGGTTCTCCTCCTTTTCCTACTCCCACTCTTGTTTTCAACAATAATAAAATCATGTGCATGTTTTCTTCCAGTTCATCACTAATTGGAGCAACACAAGCTTCTTCCTCAACAGAAGCAAATACATAGATTATTATGGCATTAAACCTAGAAGTTACAACCAACCAACTGAAAGAATTATCAGAAGGTTTTTTCAAAAGTTCAATTTTTGCATTCAATTGTGGTGTAAGTTGTAATATGCTTTATGGTTACTTTATTTTCTAGTAAAAATATACCCCCACAATCTTCAATATGTGACCTTTTGCAAAAAGAAAGCCGAAGACATCATAAAACACTATTTGCACACTTTGTTAGTGGTGTCTTGAACACATCAATGAGGCAACAAGAACACACCAACCATGTTCTCATAATGTTTATGGCAACTATGGTCGCAACAACTTCACTATTTTTTGCGCCATTACTAACATCTTTTTTGCATGCCAATCTTGTTGGCATTGTCGAAAAGCAAAAAATCAAACAAAGAAAAAGAGAAAAGAAAGAGAACAAGCGAGTGAACGAGTGGTGCAATTCTAATATTTTATCCCCACATGTTTATTCTGGGTACCATGGCTTCTTCTATAACTCACTAACTCACAACTAACAAGCACCAACATTCCTACAAGATGTGTGTCTAGCCAAGCTTGTTTGTTCCTCAATACCAAGAAGAGCTCTTTACTCTAGTTGTTTGCACTCCAAATCAAATGAGTGAAATGTGTTAGAGAAATTGTTTACATTCAACTTAAGTGTATAAGGTCCAATTACAAACTTGTAAGTGTATAACAAGGGACATGCAAATGTAAAATAATGTAAGTTCATATTAGGCCCTATGAAATAATAATAGTATAAAAGCATCTCCAACGGTCGCACTAAACCCTACATTGATGGCACTTTCAAGTGGTGATCCAAAAAATTCTTAAAAATTGCATCCCACTCTTGAACCTACACATCAAAATGGGTGCTAGACTTTCAAAACTTTTGCACACATACCGAGACCACACATAATGTTGTCAAGTCTATTTGTTGGCATCAATTATCATTGACAATGTGCCATGTGCAAAATATCATGTCATCCACCATTGCAAAAATTTCAAGAACATTGAACAAGACAAGGAAAACTTTTTGTGCCAATGAAGAATGATAATTGTGTTGTTCCTTCCTACACATCTCACAAGACCCAATCATAAATAATAGGCAGAGGAGCTCAATATTTTGGGACAGAGTTTGTGATCTCTATAACAAGCATCATTTGATAGCATGCACAAAAAGGCTTGCAAGGTCACTAGAAACAAAGTGGGGCACCATTAAATACAATGTGTCAAAATTTGTGGGGAACTATGGAGTTGAACTCAAACATTGTGTGATTCTAGAACTAATGAAGATGACACTCTACAAAAAGTTTTAAATCTTTACAAAAATAAGCACTCATGAACACAAAACTTCACATATGTACATTGTTAGTCCATTTTGAAGGATTTAACTTGTTGGGGTGATGTGTGCAAAGACATGAAAAGAACTACACCCATTGAAAAATGTCAAAGTTGAGAGCTAGTGGCATTAGCACAAGCAAAAGCAACAATAAACATGGATATTACTGCTTTGAAAAAAAAAATCCTAGAAGATCAAAGTGCAATGGCACTTTTCGCCTTGCCTAACAATTCATTATTAATAGTAGAGGCATGAGAATATTTTACACTTCTATGATATGAAAAACTCAATAAAATTTAATTTCAATTGAGTGTTGTTCCTCGGTCCTCATTGAGTTCTTCAATTGCACAACATGTAGCACCCAACACACCTCCTTTAGCCAACATAATTGATTTCTAAAAGTGGACATAGATTACAAAGTTGTGGGGTCTCAAGATATTAGAAAATGGAACAATTTGCAATTAGAAATAAGTGTAGGCAAACAATAGAAATTACACCTTCATTATATCTCATTGTTGTTTTTCAAAGCCCACAAATGTTAAATGAAGTCACTATGTAATCTATCTGAGCATCTAGATTTTCAATCTCTCTACTACCATGTGTATATTGTGAGGCACTTGATGGGAATGGTAATAACATCAAAGCAAATTTCCAACCCTACATTTTTTTTGTCTTTTATGATCCAATGATGCTAGTGGGTGAGCAATGAGTGATGAACGATGAGTGGGTTAACAAGCTCACAAGCAATTAAGAATCTCTATAACATATTCATGCCACATCATCAAATATTCGCTTGTCACATGGTTGTATTTTTTGTGATGTGGTAGAAGATTCCTTGTTGACATGCAAAATATTTGCCACACAAACAAAGGTCCAACTACTTTCTTTTGGAGGTATTTATTTGTTTAAATGGTGGTTTTGAATTATAACATTAACCTAGGGGTTTTTTGAAGATTGAAAATCACCTTAAAAACATTCACCATAATAGAACAATTAGCCCATCCAAAGATGATAAAAATATAGCATATTCCAAAAATGATATTCATTGCACCATGAAATTCTTACATCATCCTTGTAAGTTCTCCACCAACACTAACATGGCCAATCCTAGTTGTGCACACATATTAGACTTTGAATAGTGAAAATAAAATAGGCACTAACCAAAAATTGACACAAATCCAATTTTATTATAATATCATTGATTATCAAATGTTTTAGCACTTGCCAATAGACATTGAACCTCGTCCCAACTCCATGTGGGATAATGAATGAACTTTTCAAATTGCCCATAATACATTATGTTTTGTAGGATATGATATAAGTGTTTACATTGCACCCATGCCCCATGTCTACCCAAAGAAATTATTAACGTGACAATGAAATATATGCAATAGTTGTCACAGGCATGAAAATTTACAAGAACGGAAATTAAACCAAGGACATAGTAAGGAAAACAAATCACAAGAAATGCAAGCTTAAATCCAATCCAATCCAACATTGGAAACATAAAGACACAAGGCAAGAACACGATATATGTTAAAAGATGATTCAATCAAAACTTGATTTTAATAACGTATGAAGACAAAGGTTATGATAAGAAAATGTACCCAAAATTAGTGTTGAACATATTGAAAGTAATGGGAAGTCCTATCCTTATTTATACCCCATTGGGGACCTAGTTCAAGGAAGCTTTTTGAAAAACTTCCTAATTAATAATGAACTAAAAGTCAGCTAAAACTTAATTAAAGGTTAACTCAAATTATACCCCATTGGGGACCTAGCTCAAGGAAACCTCCATAAAAGCTTCCATGTGTGCACCGATTGAAGAAGTTTCTTGATAAACTTCTTAACTAATAATGAACTAGGAATTAACTAATAGTTAATGATGATGCAAGCAATGATACAACCAACTATGTTGTTACAAACAATGATGTAAGCGACGAGTCATGGTGGTGTCCATTACAATAGCAACATGGGTAATTTCCAATTGTCACATTGAAACATTTATGGACGGAGAAAATGTTGTAGATTCGTCCATACCCAAGAGGTTGGACATCTACATGGGGCATAATAGTAATAGGATTGAACAATTTTTTAACCTCCTAGTTGTTGGTGTGTTGTTATTTTAATTTGAACACTAAAGTTGTTTTCACCTTCTTGCCACAATGATATGTGGGCCAACTATTTGCATTTGCATGTCTAACTACATTTTTATGTGTAGGTTGAAAGAACTTAGCAATTACTTGAGATGGAAGGTTCACCTATAAATAAACTCCAAAGGTTGTTCCTTAGTTTATAGTGAAACAAAAACCCAACTTCTTCTATAGATGACACCATGTTGAACACATACATTCGATATTTGTGGCTTTGCACCGACATACTTTTACACAAACCCACCCACACAATGGTTCAAGTCATTTGAACAGAATTATGCTTATGGTGCTCGAGAACCCTGAAAAACTAGAATAACTTGGAATTGGGGTCCCAAATGTTGTCTTCTGTGTATTGATCTTTCCCATGCACTTGGCACTTGTATTTTTTTGCAATGTAGAACATTGCATTGCAAAACTAAGAGGACGCCGATTAATATGCCAAAAGCCATCCCCATAAATAATCTCACCGACCACTATCCCACCTTGAAAAAGTATAGGATACATACTTTGTGGAACACTTGGGGACCCATGGATGTGCAAGTTGTCAACAATGTTAGGTTGAAATGCAAGAATGGTGATCAAGAAATTAACATGATCGAGCCTATGTGATTCATCATCTAAAAAACAAAACCCTTAATGGGGTTGGCAAAACAACCAAGAGATTTAAAAGTGGGTGTCCCATTGTTCACAACTTTGGGACTCATGGGGGGAATCCATAGTTCAAGTGGTTGCTCAAATTTAAATCTTAAGTACCCCCAATAATATTTCAAGGGTATTCAAATAGGAAAAATAAAAATAAAAATAAATTCCCCTCAAATTGATTTGAACCCACAATTAAGGTGCTACCCATGGTAATTTTCATTTCAAAACTTGATAAGGCATTAGAAAATGTTATTTTGAACACAAAGAGGGGTGACCTAATGCGAAAGGTAAAAATAAAGGTATTTATAAAAATGGACAATTTTTTGTTTCAATTATATTGCCAATAGCATAATGGGTGGTTGTTGATTCTATTGGCATCATTTGCCATTGACAGCTAACACATGTGTTAGCTATCAATGGCATATTTTGTTTTCCAAAATGGTGCATGTAACATAATAGTTCAAAGGGTGCAAATACGAGTGTGTCATGTTGGACAAAATTCACTACACATACAATACCTATGAAATACCGTGTAAAACTAATTGCATTTATTCCATCTTTTGAAACTATGGTCTATTTTTTAAGCTTATATACATTTCCAAATTAAAAAAATTCTCCATCATTTAAAAATTGTGATAAATAATATTCTCCACCCAAACAACTGCAAAAACAACGAATGAATAATATTTTGTAATCACCCCAAAAAATTGTCACCCAAATACCTATAGTTTGCATGCAAAATCTCATTAGGCCTACATATGTAAACAATTGGCCTACATCTTGTTGTGACAAAAAGGTGACAAAATTCAATGTTCAAATTAACACAACAACACACCAACAACTAGAAGGTCCATAAATTATTTATCATAGTGACTATTTTTCTCCATGTAGATGTCCAACCACTAGGGTATGGATGAATCTACAACATACTCTTTGAACACAAATGTTATGATGTGACAATTGGAAATTACTTAGGTTGTTCGTGCATATATTTTGTTATAATGTCAACATCTTCTTTGGGTGGGCATGGGGCATGGGTGCAATGTAAACACATGTATTATATCCTACAAAACATAATATATTGTGGGCAAGCTAAGAAAATTATTCATTATCCCATGTGGAGTTGGGACAAGCTATTAAGGTTCAACATCCATTGGCACAAGATAAAACATGTGAAAACCAATGATATGATAATAACTTGTTGCATTTGCATCAACTTTTTGTGCATATCTCATTTACATTATTCAAAGGAATATATGTATAAAAATACAATTAACCATGCTAGAGTTAGTAGAAAAGTTCAAAGGATTATGTAAGAAAAACGAATTTATTATTATGTGGTCAAGAGATTCAATTCAAGACTATGTTTTAGTTCTCTCATTCTTGGAGGAGCTAGATTGTTTAAGTTGTGGTGAATGCTTCAAAGGTGGTGCATTTAGGTTCTACGACAAGATTTGGTGACATTTGATGATTTGAAAGTTCCTTAGGACTTTCTTAAATAGCCCCTTAGGTAACCCTTAAATAACCCCCATGATAGTCTTTAAATAACAACCTAGGTAACCCCTAAAGAGTCCATGGGTGGGTAGGAAGGTAACCCATAGGTGAGAAGGTAGGTAAGTTTAACTTAATTAACCCCTTATTAGATAGGCCATATCATGTAGCTCTAGTCTATGGCTATGAAGGTAGATCATAATGTGGTAGAAAGTGACAATGGTAATCAAATTTGAGGACTAGTCCTAATCTTGTTACATTGTTATGGATAGCTCAAACATGAAGGAGGAATGGGACAGTCAAGATCAAAGTGAAACTGAACCTAAAGATTATTTTATGGATTACTTCATTGCCTGAATCTTTACTTTAAATGAAGATTGGTAATGATAAGTGCAATTTTTCTTTCAGTAGTGAACATGAGCATGTTGATGAACAATGAAGGAGACATTATATATTAGACATCCATTTCTAAATTATCTTATTTCTGACCTTGTTGAATAGGAACTTTTTAGACGATCAATGTGCACATTTATTTTGCCAAGTGCGCAATATAAAGAAGAATTACCACTAGTACAAAGGGCCTAGTTTTTAAAGCAATGTTTGGCATTGCTTGTATAGCTCACAATTAGTAATAATAATTATTTTGAATTATTGACAAAACGGTGAGCTTGTGTGTTGCAAGAGATCATTAGTGCCATTATGTTCAAATTTTAGAGGTCTCACAAGTGGTGGTTAGAAAAAACAACCCTCTGACATAAAGCTTGGAATTTGAACTTTTGCCATTGGAAAATAGTTCTTATCTTTCGAAAATCAACAAATTGTTTGCAAAATTATGGATTACATTCGGATTTCTTTTCAAACTATCAAAATTTCCAATATTTAAAAATTTTATTTTGAGGCTTGATGTCTTTCAATGTTAATTTCAATATATTGTGAAGAAATAAGTGGGAAATACTTTTCAAAGTTAATTAATTAAAATAGGGTTCACAACCGCTAACCTTGAATTTCTGAAATTTAACACTTTAAGAACAAATCTAAAGGAATTAAAAACGAGCACATAATTGTGTTAACACAACATAGAAGTTGAGAGTGCAATTTTGAAGCTTTTGGTTGCAATGGCTTGAAAAAAAATTCTTTTCCCATTGGTGTTTTTGGGTATTTGGCTAGGAAAAATCATTGAAGTTCTTCTCAATATTAAAAACGTATATACTTGTAATATAACCACATAGGATCAAAGATTTCCACAAATGAAAAAAAAATTGGAAATTTTGCGAAACTAAAATCTAACTTATTTGTCATTCATGTAATCACTCAGAAAACGTGTTGCAAAAAACCAACCCTGTTGGAATGGGGCCTTTTAGTGGATAACCTAAGTTGACACTTGGAGACCAAAGAATACATATTAGTTGAATGTTTAGAAGCAACCCAAAAAATGGGGGCATTTTACCATGATACAAACGTAAGTGCGGGTTCTACCAAGACCAAGAAAGCACCCTATGATAGGGTGCAGTCTAGGCTCTATTCTTTTGTAAGCTTTTAAGTGTAGGGTAAATTCCAAAGAGTGGGCCATTCCCAAAATGAATGCCTTGAGGTGGATGAGGAGTGGAATGTTCCAAAAGCAGTCACCCCTCAACTCAACCTCAAATAGGCCATTATATAGAGAACACTGTACTCCCCAGCCATTAACCAACATAGCTTAAAGCATGGGCAGACAATTATATTTAAAATTCTATTCCCATGATAACCGGTGGGTATCAGCTAGGTATAGTAAAGAATTCTAACCAAACCAGGCATTTCACTTTTCAAAGAACTAAGGAGGAATTCCGTTGGATACAATGACCTCTAAATACATTAGAAATTTTCTACGGGTGCTTTACAAGAGGCTATGCATTAGGGGTAGAATGTGCCCAGGGGTGCCTTCATCAGCATAAAAGGTTTTCTTTTTTGACAGATTCTGTGACAGATAATGCAGTTTAGTTTTTTTTTTTTTACATACAAAATTTGTCTCATAATTAGCACTTTTTTAGTAGTGGCTAAAAATTGCTTGAAAAGTGGCAGAATTTGTTGTCAAAATTTGTTATGGGTACACTGTATTGTTGGAAATGAAGTTTCAAGTGCAAAAAAGACCTCCGTATTATGTAATTGGTGGAATTTGTTCAAATAAAAGTGGATTATTTAAGTGTGTTTGATGAGTCTTCAACATACTAGGGAAAACATGCACATTCTGCCTTCTAGAGTCATACATAAATGGTAGAGGTAGGTAGAAAATGAGAGAATGGGGGAGTGGTGTATGAATGAAAATGATTGAATCAGCCACATTGCCACTTCTGCAATTTTAGATGCCTCGAAATCTTGCAGAATATGCTTTAAATTCAAAAAATGAGAATGTAAGAATTACTTGTGATCTTTTTTACATGTCTTCTACATTGCAAATTTTGTGTTGCAATGTTTAATTGGACTTTTGAACTCCTAAAAATATGGGACATACTTCAGTTTTGGATATGGTACAGTGTTGGGGAGTTTTTAAAATTTTCAAAGAATAGTCCACATTGAGTTCTTTTGTTACTTGCACATGAAATAACCATTAATTTTTTTCAAAATTCCATTCAGACCAGTTCCTTATACCCATAAATATTTTTGCTCATTACAGCAAGTCACATGTTAGCAATTCTAAAAATGTTATTGAAAAAAGACAACTCAATGCTATTTTTTCCAATTTTTAATTTTAAAAAGTGGCCAACATTTGCTTGAAAACCACATCTCATAAGTTTAAAACATGTTTAACAGATTTCCTCCAAAAAATCACCATGCAATAAAAATTCACCACATAAAATTTTGATGAGATGAATCATTCTTAACATAAGGGAAACTAGGAGGAGGTGATAGCATATTGGGAAATTTTCCCACCCATGGGGAGTTTACCCATTGTAAAGCACAAGTTCAACTCCACATTTTGGGAATGTTCCCCATCTATAGGTGCTTTATCCATTGTAAAGCATGAGGCAAAAGTTATCATGAACCTACAAACTAGTAAAGGCATAGGTGTGAAGGTATCTTATGGCTATGTATAGGTGTAGGACTCCTCCCACTTTTAAGGAGTAGGCAGGATAATCCTCCCCTTGTCTAGGGAAGATATTTGAAGATAGAAAAAAATGTCTTTCAAGTTAAAATAAAGATGTGAGCATCATTATAGGTGCAAGTTCAATGTAGACTTCTAACACCTTATGTAAGGGTAAATGTTTTATGTTTGGGGGGACCAACAAAGCATAAAACTTTGGCACTACCAAAGAGGATTTAAATTTGAGCCTTGGTCATGTTGCAATTGTTTTGTTGTAGAAAGTTTGGAAAAAATAGTGGGAGTTCAATTGTTTTTTCAAGGACATCTAAGCCATGACACTTCCTTGGGCCAAACTTGTCTTTGGTCCTAATAATAAGATGTCGTAGGTACAATGCAAAGTTTATATTGCAATATTAAAATTAAAAAAAACTTGATGGGTTGCAATGGCATGCAAGTTGCTAGATGGCAACCAATGCACTCCCAAGGGTGAAGACTAGTGAGTATTATTTTAGCTTGAACAATCAACATGCAAGGAATGAAAAGGACTATGCGAATTTTCATGGGCATGTTTATTTGGCCTAGTAAGTTGCAAATGGGTTCATGTTGAGTAGAAGCAAAAATTCACGCAATTTGCCACAATTTTCCATTTGTTGAAGGAAGGGTGGCCTATGACAATTTTTGAGGGTACAAGTGAATTGTTTATCTTTTTGAAACTCTCAAACATCTTTCATAAACATTGACAACATAAGTTGGAGCATGGTTGAATCAATGCATGTTTTTATTTTCACTTCCATGGAGCTAGTTGTGCAAAAAGCTTGTTTCAAATCAACTTCATGTGATGAAGTTACAACCATCAATAATTGAGCCATTTGTTGCATATATGAATTGTGAAAAGTTGGAACAACTCCCCGTTGTAACATTGCAACAAGTTCTACAAGATTCAAATGCCAACAACTTGACACATGTAATTGTTGATGCCTTGTTTGTTGATGGTGGTCTTTCCAAATCAGATTTAACTACAAAATTGGTTTGTTTCGGTGCAAATTGATTGACCACTTTTCAAAGCAATAAGACTAATAATATAGTGTAGTTGAAAAAATGCATTATTCATGTTTGGTGTGCATGTGGTGCACGTAGAACTAATTTGGTAGTTTAGACTTTGTCTCAATTATTGTTGGTGTTGAAAATTGAATTGTTGCTCCAATCAATTTACAATTTCTATGTGCAAATTCTTAAGTGCTCTTTGGAAATAAATCAATTGGTTAAATTTTTGGAGCAAAAGGCCTTTAAAGTCCTTCACAATGTCAAAACACAATGGATTTCTATGTTATTTCCTATAAAATGAATCTTATATGAGTATAAAAACCTTGTTGTGGTGCATATGTTTGATGAACATGTAGCTGATGCCAATGTTAAATCAAATGTGGAGATTTGTGTGACATCAAAACATTTTTTATTCTCACGTGTACCTTGCCCATGTTTGAATACTATGTGTAATTTATTTTTTAATTTGTTTAATCCCATGACATTTTCATTTGTAATTTCATTGATGTAATCAAAATAACTAAAGGGGATCTCTACATGATGTATTTAAATCTAATGACAAAACATGAAAATGAGGATTATACGTTTGAAACTTTCCTTAACCTTGTGACTAACATGTTTGATGCACTAAATATTGGTTGGATTACTAAACCCAATTTAGGTGTGTAATATGTTGCATTCAAGTTTTATAGGCATTCTTACATGTTACATAAGGAAAACAAATTGACTTAGAATTCTTGTGTTGTTTTCAGGATTGAATGGATGGTTGCATTGAAGTTATGAAATAGCAATGCACTTGAGCTACTTTTGGTATCATTGATGAATTGGAGTGCAAATTTCCTACCCAAGAAACTTGGGAATTGATTGACAACTATTTGGATTTGGTCGCAAAGATGTTCACACAAAAGTTTTTTATTTTCAACACATCCCCAATGTTGATTTCTAAATAATTTTTAAAAAATTCATTTTCAACACAACATTATCAATATTTGGAGTGTTGCAAGCATTATTACTTACAAACCTTGTTTTTTTTGGCATGGTTGAAATTTAAACCATATTTTTTATTGTTTTCATGACATTGTTTTAACAATGCAACTCACGCCATCATAGAACTTCAACTTAGTCACCTTTACATTGTTCAATTCAATCTTCTAGGTTAGCCTTCCAATGGTTGGATTTGTCAAAGTTTTGGGGTAGCCATGGTTAGGATTTTTTTGCATTTCTAAACTATTTTTAAAATTGTAGGATATTATAGGTGGTTAAATTTTTTTAATTCTAAAAAAGGTTTTATTTGCATATAAATTTTAGCCAATATTGCACATGGATGTCAATATATATGGGATAATACAAGAAGCTACATGATCATAAATGCATGTAGGGAATCATGGCATGGCACATATGTCATGCCTACGGATGTACTAGAAGTCATGATCGGTTTGTGTGAATATATACTTTGCCCAAATATACCCACCAAATATATGTAAAACATATCACATAATTTTAAAGTTATTTTCTTTAAATTGATTTATCATTTAAAAAAAGAACCTATTCCCATTTGCATACCATATTTGTAACCTATGTATGTACCCATTTTGCACATATAGGACTTATGCATAATTGGGGGCATATATAATTGGGAGTCAAGGTAAACAAAACTTATTGTAAATAGGAGTTATATATATATAACCCTAATGTTAAATCAATAACATGTTTTAATGTAGATAGTACAAAAGTACTACTACATTTCCTTTTTCATTGTTTGACCTTAACCAATTGGATTTATATATGTCGAAAAAAATGTGGATGATGCCCCATGAATTATGCACATTTTGGATGTATAATTTTAATGTCCATTACGTGTCCAAAATGTGCATAATTCATAGGCCCAAATGTGTTTTGATAACAACAATATGTGTATGGGCTCATCAAACACATTTTAATCGAACATTGGGCAAGAATGTAAAATAAATGCAACATCACTTTTGTACTACCTCCATTTATTACTTGTTAAAATTTAACATCAAGCTATAATATATAACCTAACTATTAACCAAATTATATTAACCTATAACTTCACATAATTAATTTAAAATTTAAAATGGAAATATTCACTTGTCAAATATTAAATAATAAAAGAAAATTACATACATTTATGACTAATGCCCTTCCAGAGATCATCTATAATTTTTTTATTAACACATAACTATTTTTTATGTTTTATCCATGTTTACTGTAGGTAAAGTATATTTTCAAAGTGGGAAAATTACATCCATTTGTCACCAGTGCCCTTTCACAGATCATCTATAAGTTTGTTTATTGACACATAACTATTTTTGGTGTTTTTTTCATGTTTATTTTAGGTAAGGATATTTTCAAAGTGGGATATGCATGTGGTTGTTTATTAATTTCATTTTTGGTTTTGCCAATTTCACTTGTAATGTGAATCACAATGGGGAATGATGTAGTGATGATATGAATGAATGGTCAAAAACATAGTTCTAATATAATTCTAGACTTTGTTGACCGAGGTGTGACAAGTGATAATTGGATTTGGGGTTTTTTAGTTTGAATTATTTCAAAATGTATTTTTCATTATTTAACTAAAATAATAATAATGTATATATTAGTGTTGGGTAAGTAAATGTTTTACCTATATATACCCATAGGTAAACCACATGGTAACTATATACCTTGTTTCATTAATATTATATTTTTTTTACCTTTTCATTACCCTATCAATTGGTAAATAAAAAATTAATATTATTTATATATTTTACCCAATTGATATATAATTAAATAACTTTACTCATGGGCAAGTAAATGTTTTGAGGGAGGGTAAAAGGTTGGTGTAGCCCAAATTGGTGTAAGAAGGAAAATTATCACTTGAACAATTTTGGTTTAGTGTGAACATGATTTGGTTTAAGGTGGTTGTATCACATTTGTTTGTAGTGGACAAGAAGGAGGGAGAAACAAAAGAGAACTTGTCTTTGTCAAGTGGAGATGAAAACACTTGTGTGTTTCATTATGAAACCATTTTGAAAATGACATGGCAAGCTATGTGTTTGTGATTGATTTTTATGTGTGTGTTGTTTCCTCGATGTTATTTTAGTGACAATTTGTAAATGTGTTGCTTGCTCCAAGGCAACTTGGCGCGGGTTTCCACACATGAGCAACAAGGGCCCCAGAACAAACCGACACAAAAACATGTTGTGTTTCAGTGGTGGCTCGACACTCATTTCTATTGGTCGAAAATCATGCGCCACAAAACATGAGCCTCCAAACAAGAACCTCAAAACCTACCACCCACAAAAACATGTCAAGTTTTGGCGAGCGGGTAGAAACCTGCAAAAATATGATTTAATTTTTGGATGAATGTATTTTAAATGGATGGAATTCATGAAACATAGAGACACAAAAAATATAGCCCTAGAAACAAAGAATAAACCTTAATATACACAAGAAATGATCAACTAAAACATCCCCTTGACTTGAAATTTTGATTCAATACAAAAACAAGCACTTGATACTAAAACATGGCCTTGATATAAAACTATATCTTACGACATGAAACATGGCCATACTTTTGAAACATGGCCTTGATAAAGAAAAATAAACTTTATATTGGAACATGATAGAAACATGTAATTTAATAAAAATCAATAAATACAGAAGCCACAAACCCCATTGAAACATAGAAATCCAAAGAAACAGATTATGTTTTGGTCCCAAAGGCTAAACCATGCGAAAGTAGAATACAATGTCAAAACAACTTTGATATGGTTATGAAAATATGATGGTAGCAAGTTTTGGGACTCACTTCCACACTTGGACAATGTTCCTTATTGCCACGCTTGTCCATGTATTAACTAAAATATTCTACAACTAGGTATCCACATTCCCATGTTCCATTTTGTGGGGACAATGGGACATGTACAATTAGCCTGATGCTAATAACTGCCCATTCGTTAAAATTGTGCAGTATGCCTTTTATGTAAGACCACCAAAGCGTTACACACTTCACAAATTGATTCGCCTTTTAGGTGCTGTGATATCTAGGAATAGAATCAAAGTGTAATGTGCAATGGCGTTTTAAAATGAAAAGAGACCAATGGTTTTGCTCATTGTATAGAAGCATCAAAGTGTCTTCTAACCCGTTCGTATTGTAGAGGTTTCTAACACCCCACTGGGCAATCTTTTCTCTTATATTGCCTTCTTTTATGTGCATAAGATCCAATACTAACACAGTTTAGTTGTGTACAATATAGTAATGTTTTCGAACATGTTTTTCCAATTGTAACATAAACTATAAATAAAAGTCTAGCATTCTGCTTCGCAACTCCCATTGTTGATATAATAGTGCTTTGAAATCATTGTCCTCTTGCCAAAAATGAGTCTCCTTCTTTATATCACCCCCAAATAATAACACATAGTCACAAAGTTCATCCTCAATAGACGCTTCAGCCCTACAAATAGGTGTATATCAATTAGCATTTGGGTCAATATTTATTTGCTTTCATGTTTTGGTATGTATCCAAATCATTTACAATATCTAAAATTTCCATGTCTCTAAAATAAAATATTAATGTTTTTATCTATTTTTATCTCTACGTTTCCATGTTCAAGTACAAAAATGATGATATTTTGTGGTCTTGAAAAGCTCAAGTAACTTGAAAAAACACAAAAATCTTATTAGGAGATGTACTTAAAAAACAAAATAAATAAAAGTGGAGAAATATTTAGTTGAATTAAAAACCTGTCATTTGGTTTTCACGAAGCAAACAAGTCGTTGGTTAATTTTAGGTGTAGCCTCCAACACAATATAAAGTCCTTCTTAAGGTGGCAATGAAACTTGACAGTCAGAACTTGAAGAACTTTCTATGACTGGAGTCATTTTCTTCACAATTGTTTTCCTTGCAGCTTTAATAGTGGCCTCTAGTTTTTTCCACTTTTGTGTTTGAGATTTATTTATTGTGGCATCTATATCCTTTGAAATGTTCCTAATAGTCTGATCAAGTGTTTCAAAGCTCGAGGTACCTTCACTATGTCCTTGTTGAAGAATGTGCAACATAGCTTCGACTGGCGTCATCGCATTCACTATCGGATCAATGGTTGTGTTCTCATCAACTAATGTGTTTGACCACGGTATACACCCATGTATTATTTCCTTTGAAGGCGAAACGCCAACTTGACGAGGCTTTGATGGCACTAATGGTGTGTAATCTTGTTTGATTCCCATGTTCATTTTTGAAACATAATCACCATGCTCCTTTGCTTAAACATAACCTAGATCATGTATCATTGAAACTTGCTTAAGTGGCAGAGAAGAGGAATTAACTATTTGACTTGTTTTGACATCCACTTCTTGGATTAAGGCAAAGTCTATTTTACATTTGAACATGGAAATCATTCCATGCATCTACAGTTGCAACCTCAACCCGACCTTCGGCATCTTGAAGATAGTTCTTCGAAACATGATCAAATTCATCTCCGCTCGAAACATGAGTTGAAGTTGTGTTCAAGTCAAACTCAAAACCAGTAGGAACTAACACATTAGATTGTTTAAGTTTATCCTTGTTAATGTTGAGATCTAGGGGAGCTTTGATGGTTTCATTCACATTCGTAATTAAGTCCTTTGAAACATGAATGGTAGTTGTTTCTTGGAGAACTGAAATGTGAACTTGGATATTTGAGATGTGGATATTCGAAACATGAACCTTTGGAAGTTTGATATTCAAAGCATGAACCTTTGAAACTTGGACCTTTGAAGTTTCGATGTCTGAAACTTGAAGTTCTAAAACTTGAATTTTCAAAACTTAAGCTTTTGAAGTTTGAATTTTTGAGACTTTAGGTTCCAAGGATTGAACTTCTGAAAAATTGTTAAAGATTTCTAAAACTTGAGGTGTGACTTCCAAAACATGAGGGTTCGTAGGTGAAACCTCCTTCCAGGTATCCCCATCTACCATATCCACATTTGTTTTCACATTTTCTGGGCGACATTCGATTTCAGATGTTTCTGTGATGTGAGCCTCTTGATTTTTCACCTATTCCTTGTCCAAACTCTTTGATTCATTTATTTCACGGACCTAGATGCCCTAGGTAGTGCCGCAAAGTCGAATGGTGCTTCTAAGCACAACATTGTTGGACCACCCTTAATTGTGAACTAAGCTAGGACAAGGAAACATGTATTTGTTCTACCACCTTGTCCAAGGCAAGTGAACTTCGTAAGGGAGACTAGTTGAAACATTTGGAACTTGTGGCACACCCCAACGCATGTTTATCCATCCCATGTCTATGTCATCATAATGTCGAAGATATCTCCCTATGTCTAGAAGTGAAGCTTCCCCTAGTTCCTCATTAGTTTGCTCCCAAATTTCTTGGAACAATGCAATATCCTCACACACCATATCTATTACTACCCTAATCTTTACAATAGAGAAAAATAATGACATCTTGGACATATTATCAAATGGTGACATGAACTTTTGGTACACATTTTCATTATGAATACCCTCTCAAATTTCTTGTCCCCTAAACGGAAGATGACCATCGGGCTTTAAAATATTGATGGCTTTCTGCCAAGTCAAATGATATTCCCCCATTTTCATATTTTTAACAAATGCGTTATTTGTGCCTTGGAGTGGGTAGGCACAACTAACATCATTATCCAATGAGTGCCAAAAAAAACCTTTATTAATCAATCTTTGCAAAGAACACTCTTGAGAGGTGTTTTCTTCCGCAGAAGGTTACTTACAATTATTTCAACCTCCTTCAAAGAATGCGACTAAGGGAGTTCAAGCCTCTTTGTTGTAGGTAAGCATTTGTCATTACTGACCATATGCCATAAAGGATTCCAATCCCATTTTATAACATCAATTATTTTTACATTGGCCATATCAAATTCCTTGAGGCACATAATAACAAAACCAAGCCTTTGTTGTTTTAATAAATCCATGTGTTTATTCTTTGCCTCATTGAATCGTTGTAGGCGTTTTTGATATTCCAGAAACTCATGTAAAGAATTGGCCAATGATTATATTGCCAGTTTCTAGGAGGTCCATTGTTTGGGAGATTGTAACAGTAATCTCATCTCCATTTTTAGTGTGCATTCAACCCAATAATGCAAAGTGTGTTAACATACACATAGTCTACATAAGAAACATACAAAAAATGAATAAAAATAACGAGTAACATGTTACTTAAATCAACATTCTATGTTACTTAACCAACTCCATTGAAACATGCTATAGGCATGTTTCGGGGTATTAGTGGGGTGATAGAAGCATGCAATGAAGTTTGTGGGGTGATAGAAACATGCTACTACCATGTTTTAAAATACATGGAGTGGCTATGTTTCGGGGAATATTTACAATGACACCTATTAAAAACTTAACAAATGGAAAAGAATAAAAGAAATGTAGGAAGAACGTGATTCTGAAACATAACTTGAATGAATATACTAGACATGAATCTTTAACCTTAAGTGATGTTGAAACAACAATTATGGAAAATTTCAAATAGGCATATGTATCCGAAACATAGATATGGAATGAAGGTTGAAATAAGTGATTGATGTGACTACGAATGCATATGTTAAAAATAAGATGTATTACAATGGATCAATATGGTAAGAGTAATTGAATACCATTTGTTTCCTTGCAGGAACTTTTCGAATGTGCAATAGGAAACAATGTTGAAGTTTGGATTACGAACAAAAGTACCCAAACTCTTTGCAAATTCTTCTTTATTTTGTGTTGTCCAGTCCCAATCAAAAAGATTGCATTACAGTAGATGCCAAATGCTCGATATTTCTATGATCCCAACAAACATTGGTTTTTGTTTCGAAAGTTCCCAAAACACTATATTAGCTTCTTGTTAGGCCTTGTTTTCATATAACACCATGTTAAACTCTAATTTCTTCTTCATGTCCCCACCATCTCCTTCTAGTTTTTTGGGAGTTGATTTTGGGGTATGTAACTCCTCTAAATTGGTAGCCAAATTCCCTGATTGCAAAGTTTTATCTGAAACATCTGTTGGTTTTGATTCCTCACTTTTCAGATCATGATTTAAATTTAAAGACTCTTGATGGTAAATGCATTGAAAGATGAGACATATTATACCATAGAAACATAATAATTAAAACCTATCGAAACATGGTTGCCAGCCATCACCAGATTTTTCTCAAGGGGTGCCAATTGTGAAAGTCAAAACATGCACTACTAGGAAATGCATCTTAGTTCATTCTGGGTTTCACTAGATTTTTGAATGAATTTGGACATTTTCACCTAATGAAATTGTTTAACCCCCTAGTGAATAGGGACCAGTTGCTATAGACAATGATTTGTTTCACTAATACCTAGTGAAACAAGGTTATTTTCAAGTGAAATACAAATTTACCAAACCATTCACTTGTTAGTTAATTAACTAACCAGTATGGAAATTAATTAATTTTTAATTATTTAATATAAAATATTATTGATAATTTCATGATTTTTAAAGCCTATTATTTATTGACCCGTGTCACTACCTATGCTAAGTTAAAAACCTAACCTAGGTAGGTAGGCCATGTAATCAACCTAAACACCTAGACTAAGAATTCGATAAGAAAATATTCGGTCAAAATTCCATTGTTGACCACACACAACACCACCCATGAGGTTTGATCCCTTGATCTTTGAAATGGGGGCGAACACCCTTACCATCAAGCCACCACACTTATTATGCTACTATGTCACATTACATTTTATTTATGAAATACTTCATTTTAAACATTACAAAAACATAAACTTTGAAAATTCATATCTTATTGAAATTTTGTTCAAATGAAATGATTTGAGTTTAATTTATTTTTAAATTCAATAATGTACATAATTACATTTATTTCTTTTTGAAAGTTTAAAATCATTTGAACAAAAAAAAAAGTTGAATATCATCATTCAATAACATTTTAATGACCATTTTTTTGAAAAAAAAAAGTTTAATAAATGGATTTTTTTGTTAATATAATAATACTACCTATGTTAAGTTATTTGCAATTATTATATGACTATTTTTCATTAATTTAAATTATTTCACCCTACATTATTTATGGCTATTCTAAATTACTTTTGGTTATTTTTTACTATTTCACCCTAGGCTACTTTTGGTTATTTTAAGTTATTTTTTATTATTTTAACTTATTTCAATTTAGGTTATTTTTAGCTATTATAAGTTTTTTTGGTTATTCTATGTTATTTTTCGCTATTGTAGATTATTTCAATTTAAACTATTTGCAATTATTATAAATTACTTTTGGCTATTGTAACTTATTTCACCTTCGGCTATTTTCAGCTATTGTAAGTTTTTTTTTCTATCCTATGTTATTTTTGGCTATTGTGAATTATTTCAATTTAGACTACTTGTAGCTATTATAAGTTACTTTTGATTATTGAAGTTATTTCACCTTAAATTATTTTTGTTTATTATAAATTATTTCACCTTGAATTATTTTTGGCAATCCTAAGCAATTATAATATATGGCTATTGGTTGTTCTTTTATTAATGTTATTGGTGGTTATTAATGGCTATTGATACCTATTTTATTTGTGGCTATCAATGTTTTTTAGTGGTAATTTTATTAATAGTTATTGGTGGTTATTCTATTAATGGCCATTAATAGTTATTATATTGGTGGTTATTGGTGGTTATTATATTGGTGGCTATTATATTAATGGCTATTGGTGGCTATTATATTAATGGCTATTGGTGGCTATTATATTAATGGTTACTGGTGGCTATTATATTGGTGGCTATTATATTAATGGCTATTGGTGGCTATTATATTAATGGCTATTGGTGGCTATTATATTAATGGCTACTGGTGGCTATTATATTAATGGCTATTGGTGGCTATTATATTATTGGCTATTGTGGCTATTATATTAATGGCTACTGGTG
>Ga0116231_10002673_pt1 | contig 37260 bp, 30 predicted proteins | sample S1TSphgellanicum_2_FD_89695 | JGI IMG/M metagenome (GOLD analysis project Ga0116231, IMG submission 89695) | Host-associated microbial communities from peat moss isolated from Minnesota, USA - S1T2_Fd - Sphagnum magellanicum MG | ecosystem: Host-associated > Plants > Peat moss > Unclassified...
CCAATAGTTAGTTTTTCGGGTTTAGAAGTGATAATTTAATTTGCTATTGAAAGTATAAGATTTTTTTATATAATAAGGTTCATAATATATCATTGGAACATGTGAATTAATTTGAAAAATATCCAATGAATAATAAACTTTCAAAAATTCTCATTAAACATTATAACACATGTTTTTTTTTAGCATTAATTTTTTTATAAATAAACTTCAAAACTTTTGACAATTACATATATTTTGAAATATTTTACATAAACCTTAACATTATATTTTTATTTTTATTTTTATTTTGAAGATTTTTTTTAAAATATTTCACTAAAAACAATCCCAAAAGCATGCAGGTGCAACTCGTGTTATCCCATTTGCACCCTTTAGGTTTTTTAGGGTTGAAGGACATGTATATGGGCCTTGAAATTTTTCAAGTTTTTGCTATTTCAATGGCTTGCATACACAAAGTAACAACAAAAATATAAGGTGAGTACAATTTTTGTTTTGTTTTGTGATCATTGTCATTCATTATGCAATGATGAAATTTGACAAAATTTGATGTGGCAATAAGGTGTTTCACTTTTGATTTTTTCACTTTTGGACTAATTCATCATCCTATTCAATAGTGATAATAACCACATTGAGAGGTTTTTGGTGAAACTTTGTTTTCACAAATGTGTGGGTATGTGTGTGTTCAAATAAGAAGAAGATGTTAATAGTATCAATGACATAATGCAGGTTAAGCCACAATGAATTGATGCCAAAATCAAATCATTTATATCTCTTTCACTTAGAGAGATGATATTTTTATTATCAAATCAAGGATTCATGCCAACAAATCCTTTGAAATTTTGTTATAATAATTTTTTTTTCCTATTGTTTTTATATAGAGTTTGTGAATGTTAGACAAATTGACAAATGAGACAATGGAACACATTACCGTTCAAGATATATGCCATATATGAACCAACTTGGAGCAAAATGCAACAACATTTTATTGAACACTTCTTGAAAGTTTGAAACAAGCCTAGTGGCTAGCAATTCCACCATCCACCATTTTTTGCAAATTAAAAAAGATATCAATTATTAGTAAAAAGTAATGTTGTACCCATTGATAAACCAACATTACATTTCAAGTCAGCTACACTTTGGACTAACATTATAAGAAAATTAGTGACATTTCCACCATAACGTGCCAAGAGATGGTCGACATCCTAAAAGTTGGTCGCACCATTTTTTTAACATTAGCATTAGATAAATTAAAGCAAATGCAACTTTTCTTGCAAATCGTGACATTTTAATTGCACAACAGTTGTAAAACATCTTCATCACAACTTCAATACAATAAGCACAAAAAAAAACTTGTCATGACCTAAAGACAATAATTTTGCATACATTGTTCATCATATTCCTTTGTCCCACTTGAGGAAGGTAATATTTCTTTATCATACAATATCATGATACTTGAGCTATAAAGTCACCCAAAATACCATAAGAATCAATTGCAATGGGTTAAATCTAACATTATTTTATTAAATACACAAGCACATGGTGAAAAGAAACAAACCTTTTATTGTATATCCATTATGCATCATTATTCAATGGCCATTCATAATCTCCAATACATAAAACCATTTAATGGTTCTTTAATTCATTTATAGGGATATATAATATTTATTATGAATGTGACACGCACATATTGGAGCTGGCATCACAATGATGATGTTGAACATGTTATGACTAACGATTTGTGGATCATAAGCTTAAACATAGCTAATGAAAATGGATGTGTTTCCAACAATTTTAAGGTTATAATTCAAAACCACAATGATGCGCTCCCAAGCTCCTTGATAGATTCAAATGTAAGTCTAAGGTGAAAACAGCGAAAAAGGAAGGAGTCGAGGCACGCCCCTGGCTTGCAGCATTTTGGGGTTAGAGGGGCGTGTTGGAGCTCCGGGATGGGGACTAAGAAGATTGACAAACAACTCAATTACTCACACAGACCTACACAAACCAAACAACAAGTTGGTTAATGCATAGTTAGCACATTTTTTGTGCACAAACAAACCATGGGCAAACATAGACTCACAAAACTCATCACGGCCTGGACTTGGGGGAAACCACCACCTTCCCCCTTATAGTTTACTTTGTGCTTAGCCACAAGGCTAACACTCAAATGGCATTTTGTCCCAAGATTCCCAAGTGGGAGCCCCGAAATTCCCGCAATTAGGACTCCCGCAACTTTGAAAGCCCATAACTTTGTGTGCAGACCTTTGATTGAAAGGAGGTATGAAGAAAAGTTATAGCCCTCGTCAAATTAGCAATTTGGCTCCCGACCCTTCTTTTGCCCATAACTTATGTTTTAAAAATCTAAATGTTTCATGTGAACCCATTTTAGACATCTAAGTTCCAAGAACCTTTCAATGATATAACGAAATTTTCAATCTAATGAGTTTTGGCCCCTGCAATCGCCCTCTGAAGATTCGGGAGTCCATTGGGACTCAAATTCCCAAAGTGGGAGCTCATTTGGGAGTGTGGGGGTTCATTCCCCCGCATTCTCTTGCACTTCTGGTAACATGAAATGTGACTCCCGGGCTCACTCTTGGCCCACGCCTTCATAAGCCCTTGCTTTAATCGTGAACCCAAGGCTAAAGTTACGACACACAACACCCATTAACACATAATGATTTAAATTACATGCATATATTTATGATATCTCTTCCACCTATTGTGGATGTATAACAACAATGGCAACACACAAGTAACCACACGAATACAAGAATAAGTGGCCATGTTATTTAATCCTTATAAGTTAATTTTTTGAGCATTGTTAATTTTCACTAAAAACAAGAAGAAAATTGTTAATGAATTATATGAATTGCAATGATTAATTATCAAAATGCAAATACAACCTTTGCACTTGACATACATAAACATATATTAAAACAGTGCATGAGATGAGTTGCAATAGATTAAACATGCACACCATGGTGCATACATTCCTTTACAATGTTTTGCCCATTATAAGTTGTCAATAAAGACATAAAATGTACTTGCAACAAAAAAATGAGGTGTTATTGGTCTTCCACCTATAAAGTTTGAATTTATATAACCTTACAAGAGTTATTTGTAAATACAAATTGTTCATATTTAAAGATTAAACTATGGGGTGCAATTGCACACCTTAAGATGTTTTTTTATCTTCAACATTTGTAGCTTGAAGGAGCTTGGAATGTAACATTTTGCCCTTTCACATGGCAATTTCTGGGTACAAAATCAAACATGCCTTATACCTTTCTTACATTCTGTGACTAGGTTTGGCACTTGGAGGTAATGTAACATTCTGATTTTGTTCATGTGCTTTTATCTACACATTTCATGCCAACAAAAGTAAAATAAATAAATCTATTGTGACAAGACCGACAATCCTTCATCAATTCATCCATTTAGTCTACCCAATCTCCTAGGTTTCTTTTGCACTCAACTAGTTCTCAAAATGTTCAGGTTGCATCTTTAGCATGCAAGCCAAAAGTTATTATGACATGGTTGTAATAAAAGCTACTAAGAACACGATCCACTTTGCAAATTACATAGACTTGACACCAAATGTTTAACACTCTACAAATATTGTTCAAAATGGCAAACTCATTAACATTTTGAACATTCAATTTCCTTAGGTTTATAAATATACAAGCCTACAAATTTGCTTATCCTACATGAAATAGTCATTACAACTTATGACTATAAACTGTAGAAATACAAGTGACAAATTTTTCATTATTATGTATTCAAACATCCATAAGCCAATAGATCCAAATGTGGCAAGTTAATAAACGAATGATTGATGGTTATGCCAAATCTACTTGGAATTTCCTCCTCTTGGTCACATTGCATTGTTGGATTCAACAAATTGCATCCATTTGATCCACATCCACATACAAATTTGATATGAATAAGTGAAAGATTTTGAGGATTTTGACCAAACCTAAAGGGAACATTTGAAACTTTTTAAATCTCTTTGATTATAGATTTTAATACGCACCAACAAAAATGAAAGGTTTTTTTTTTAAAATAGTTAAATCTCTGGGAAGTTCAACCACTTGTGAATGGCACATATAAAATAAAAGGAAAATATGATGCTTTTAGAAGAAAAAAATTAAGTTGAACAAGAAACAATGCATTATACATGTAATACTGAATAATAAGAAAGCACTCACATACAAAATTTTAACACATGGCTAGAAATAATTCAAAACCAACTAGCACTATAAATTACAAATCAATATTTCAAAGTTTGCAAAGTAAATATGATTTTAATCAATTGAAAAAATTACAAACAAAGTAGTATACCATTCTAAAGCACAACACAAGACCTTGGACTCTTCAAGTTGCAAGGATTTCTCTTCTCCACCAAGATTCAACACATCTACAAAGGCAAATGCATATGTTAGCGCATTGAAAACACAAATAGACTGTTTTTTAAAAGACTAGGGGTAGATCCATGCCCCGGACATTGCAAATTGTTGATGGAGAAGTTCAATGTCCTCTTTATTGATCAAAACAATATTTTGTCCAAGTCTCAAGCAAAAGTAATGTTAAAGAAAAAAATTCTTGGAGGTATTTGTTATTGGCAAGCTTATTAAATTTTTGTGATATATAACTTAGAAACAAATTTATGGAACCAATATGACTTTGAACAAGCCCAAATTATTATGGGAAAGATAAAACAAATTGTTGCTAACAAATTTAACTAATAATCTAACTTATTTATGCAAGAACAACAATCACCTTTTAAACCAAAAGAAATTAAAGTAGGATAAAAGCATAATGATGCAAATTTAAATGACTCTCAACCCGCAAAAAAAAATTCTAACAGAAATATAAAAAGTGATGTGTTTATTCTTTAAAATCATAAAATTCAAAACTTGAAAGTTTATGTAGGTGAAAATACAAACCCACAACATCAATACTGTTAGTATATGAAAAATTCACTTACTATAATGAAGAAAGATGTGTTAAAGTATAGGCCTTTTGAACAAAACTTTAAATTAAAATTGCTACGTGCAGGACACAATAAATCAAATGTGATAAAATTGAATCCCAAAATATAAATGATCATAACAATAGAAGTAAGAATGGTTACAAGGTAATGAAAGGGTGTTCTACGTCTAGTTTGTAATATCAAATGTTTAGATCTAAAAACATCATAAAAACATATGTAGAAAATGTTGAAATTTCTTTTGGGACCACTTTGTACCTTGCTTTCCTTGATATCAAGGTGATTTTTGAGACAAATTTTGGGTACCTTGGTATTTTCCAAGCCCGACTTATTAGAGTTCTAATGTTAGCACCCCCTTCAATCTAATGGGTACAAAGTGTTTGAGCTCATTTAAAGATGCTAAAACTTTTGACATTACAATCATCAATCCAAATTTCATAATAAGATGCCAACTCATAGTGAACAATAGTAATTGTTTTTGGCTTATGTTTTGCACCCAAATGAGAGTATTTATGTCATGATGCCCCCCAACAACCACATTACTTAATGGGGCAAGATGAACTTGTGTTCCATATACTATTATCTAGACTTGTAATATAAGCTTAGAATACAAAACAAGTATAGAATCTGTCAAAAGGTCCCTTCCTCCCCCTCTCCCTTCATGTTACTTGATTGTGCAAGTTGGTTGGTTGGTAGGTTAATTGCCACCAATACCCCTTAAAACAAATAACAAGCTATGTCAGAACAAAAACTAGTTAGTTGTAAAACAAATATGGAGCATATTCTGCTCTTGAATTGGGGGGATACTATAATCTACTCCTTAATGAGACAACAAAGGTTTTGTTAATGCAACAACAAGGTGGGTGTGTATGCTATTATAGAAGGATAAAAATGATATTATATCTCCCACTATGATTCAAACATGTACTTTGAGTATATATAAGTGCCAACAATGTTAGCCCATAACTTTTTTTCCAAATAAGTATGTTTACTAAGGAATCAAGTCAAACAAAGTTATCGACATTGTGTTGGAAAGTGTGAACCATTTCCAATCTACAACTCAAAATTTGATTAATCCACATGAGTTCCAATTTCATTGAAAACTTAGACTAATTAGTCTCCCAAAAAAATATAATCCAAATCAATGTGTTTTTAAAATAATTGAAATGTAAACGACGAAAAATGTGTGTGAAATTGCAAACCTGTTTTTGATCACAACTTAAAAATTTGATGAATCTTCATGAATTCTAATTTCATTGAAAGTTTAGACGAAATTGCTTGAAAATAAAATTCCAAATCAGTGGATTTACTAAAGAATGAAATCACACAATGAGCTGGAAATTATGTGCCCAAATGCAATCCCATTTCCAATTTTGACGAATCTACACAATTCCCAATTTCATTGAAAGCTCAAACCAAATACTTCTTTTTCCATTCAATATTTTGTCCTTGCAACAATTTGTAAATAAATATGTAGGAGTCAGGTAGAATTGGGTACCTACATAAATCTTGCATTTGGATATCCACTTGCCACTTGGCACACATACATAAATTCTATTTGGAATTAGAAGCACAAGATTTCACATTTTTGTATGCAAAAAGGCTAAATAGATCTAATTGTGAAAAAGTTGTTATTCCCAACTTTAAGAAAAATTTGAGAAGTTTGGGGTGTACATGATTGTTTCACAATTGTTTTGAAGTCAACCAATTAATAACTATTAATTCCTTGATATTTGTGGAACACCTTTATAAGATCATTATACTTTCAAGAGTATCTAAAATGATGTTGGGACATTTTTCAATGTCCAAATCAATTTGCAGATCTATAAGATTGCACATCCATGAAAAGATTCCTCAATAACACTTTTGTTTACTTCATGTCTATACCATTATTCTACCATTGATTTCATCAACTTGTAACAACAATAGGTGTAAATAAATACATGTACCACATGCTCAAAATTTTGGGCAACAATTATGGAATTTGACATTTCTAGCACATTTGCAAAAGTAAATAAGAAAAATTAGTCATGCTTATTAGCAACTTCTTAAGAAGCATAGCTAACACAAGTGCAATCATAACCACAACTTAATTTTTTGAATTTTGGGTTGTAATAAAAATACAAAAATTATAAATAGTTTTTTTTACAAATTTTATTGTGAATAATCATTGTAAATATCATAAAAAGTTGGAATCAATTCAATGAGTAAAAAATATGTAATTTACATTTTTAAAGATTTGTAACCAATATTTTAAAATAATTTTGACACTAAAAACACAATTTGAAAATTTTTTTAATGACATATTTTGGAATTTTTTTAACATACAGCTTAACATAATAGTATATATTTTTTTTAAAGATTTCAAATTTTTTGTAAAGACATATTTAAAGAAATTTTAAAATATCCTTCAAAAAACATAACGAAAAAACAATGGTCTAAATGGGCATGTGTAGCCCTTATAGCATGGTTGGACCCACACCAAAATACAATAATATCCTCATTCAAACTATAGGGTGTAAGCAAGATAAAGTGAACAATTTGATTACATTGTCAAAACTGGAACAAGTAGATTTACAATAACAATAAAACCCATATAAAATTGTGGAACATTAAATGTTTGCATTTCAATGACTAAATATGATATATATTTACTTTAATGTGCATTGATTTTCATAACTATAAAAGTAGGTTTTTAAAAATACAAGTAGTTTTTGATGTCTACTTTTCACTATGGGCTTTTGGTTTCAAGTAGGTTCTTACAAAAAAGAAATAGTTTTTTTTTTTATGACTTGCTAAAACATATGTTGATCTTCATTTCCTAATTTATTACATCTCAATTTCATTAATTTTTATAACCAAAAAGTAGGTTTGGATACATATTTTTAAATTAGCTTCAAATGTATTTTTTATCTACTTTAAAAAATTCATTTGTTTTTAATTATCTTAGAATTGGATTCCTATAAACTTAATAGAACCAACTAATGCTACTTGACATATATTTTCACCTAATTTGTTATTATTTTATGGTAGTTATATGAAAGGCGCAAGGTTAAAGTGGGGACATTTATTTTACTGGTATAGTTTATCTTGCTTTGACCCTACAATAAAACTTGTGAGGGTATAAAGTTTGATTTCATTTCAACTTGCCCCTATACAAACAAAATATCTACAACAAGGTGTAAGAGGTCTTACATAGAGGGTTGTGGGCAGGGCCTCCTAGATCATGATAATAATTCTTCAAGCACACCATAATTCTTGATGTATCCATTTCCCCTTTCATTGTAATTTTGTTTGCAAGCTTTCGAACCCTTCTTTTGAGCCCACCACGTTGCAATTGTTTATACCTTACCATAAATTAGAACAATATATTAAATACCATTTAATTATTTGCAAAATGCATGTGTAGTGAGACTCGTGTTAATGAAATGTTTGATAGTTAACATTTATAACAACACAAATTTGTTTTTTGTGCATTGTGACAAATGCTACCACATCTTGAATTCATTTAGTTCCAACAAGCTAATCATTTTAAGCTAAAAGCTTGGGGAAGATTTCAAGACTTCTAAAACATTTCAATACATTTAAAATAGCCAATACACAATGCCACATAAAAATAAATAACGTCTAACTTGTGCTACACCCAAGAAATAGTTATGTACCTCAAACAAAAAAAATGGCAAAATCTATTACAATATACATGGGTTGTTGAATCGCAAGCTTTGAAATGTGTCTTATTTGGTGAGTTGTGGCATAATGAAGATCTTGACATCCAAATATGCAAGCATCATCTAGTCTTGTGCTCATAAGTTTACATCTTATTTGCTTGCTTTCCATTTGGATAAAACTTCAACATTGGATTGCAAATTGGGTTACACAAAGAGTTTGACACCTAATGCTTGGCATTGGGAATCACAAACATGTTTTTGGTAGTAAGCATTAGTTTTGTTATTGACCAACAACATTGTCCTTTCTAAAAGATACTTTAGAAAAAAATCATGACAATAAGAAAGGAGGTTTGGACAAATTCAAAATTGTAATGCAATAAATGAAATGTGTGAACAAATCAAGACTAGATGAACATTAGAAGTATGTCACTCGGAAAACCAAATGCAAAAAAACTAGTCTAAAAGGAATCCAAAGGTCACTATTTTTTATGTTTTGTTGCCATCAAAACTCAAGGAACAAATTGGTTCTGAAAAATAAACATTCGCTAAAAATCCTTGCCTTAAAACATTGTACCCAAAATTAAAATTCAAGCCCCAAACCCATAATTCCACAATAATTTCTCTTCAGTTTCACAAAACCATTTTAACTTCTTGTAAATATGGGAAGTTATCATAATTCAACTGACTTCTAAATACCCCACAAGCAAGGCAATAAGGTCTCTGAATAGGGAAGGAAGAATCTATGCAATCTACTTCAACTCATAACAATTTTGAGCTTCCAATTAAAAGTTGTAAACCTTTATGATGTTCTTATGTTTTAGTGTCTTCAACAAGTGTATTTCAAAATACAAGCATTCAAGATCCTTTGGACTTTGTAACACATCTTGTACTTTGACTTGATTCCATGCCACTTCATCAAAAGCATGGTAGTTGCAAAAGAATTAAAGGTTACCAAGGGATAAAATGGAGGAAGCCAACCATGACAAAGAACATGGTAGAAAGTTCATTATCAACATATTGAATTAATTGTGAAACAAAATTCATCATCTATCCTCTATCATGGCTCAAATTGTGTAGATACAAAATTTTGAAAGCTCCTTTGCCTAACACATCATCATACTACATTACTATGCCACACAAAAATGGGAAAAAATCACTTTTTGAGTTCTTGAAAAAATCTTGTTGAAGAAACCATAAAAATCAAGCCTTGAAAAAGATTAGTAGATAACCTTTTTCTCTACATGACAATCCTTGTAAAACATGTTTCATCATGACTAATATACATATAGAACATGAAAAACTCTCAAAGATTCAAGAAAAATAATCCATAGGAAAGATAATTCATGCAAGAGAGAGCTAGAATAGCTAGCCAACCATAGCAACGTGTGGGGTCAACTTCAACAAATTCAAAGGCATCATCTACATCCTTATTTGGAGGTTTTGCACAAATATTTACATCATAATCTTACTTGGTTTTTGGCATTGTGACACTTGCAATTAGATTTTTTGTATCACCAATCAAAATTCAAAACACACAAACAATTGTTCAAACTAAATAAATCATGATCCCCTTGCAAAAAAAGAAGATTTTGATATAGTAACATCTTTTTGGTCCGTCCTTTTCATAATTCTCTTTGACTTATGTTTCTCTTCAACAACTAGCACAACCTTACATAACAACATCCACAAAGATAGGATTGTTTTGCAATAGACTCTCCAAAGTCATAATATTGTTGATTCTTTGCTCCTTTAAAACATAACATTCACAATCTCCTTCTTTAGATTCCTACAATAGAATCACCAAAATTGAAAAACAAAAAACAACCTCAATATTTTTTGGTGGATAACATCCAATAATTCCATCTCCAAATTTGTCTACCTAAAATTACCATTTGCTACCAAGAGCCTATGAGTGCCCAGAACCAAACAAGAGGAGACTCCATTTTGGAAAAAAAAGGGGGAAAAGCTTGGTCCTTGGGAAGTTGTTACCCATCTTGTGTCTTGACTTGCTCACATGCCTTCAATGAGAAGGAACAATCAATACCTAAAGATGGAATATCAAGTTTGTAATAACAGACCTATTGAGAAAATCTTACAATTTTATCACCATTCCAATATCCACTAAAACATACATTGTTGTGGGGAACTTGAAGTTATATCTACTTCAATGGCAAGTAGATACTTCAAGGGGCCTTTAGAAAGGATTGGGAAAACATGTTTCTAAGGACTTGACACTAAAAACATGCAAAATACATAAACATGTATATGATCTTGTAGATACAATTCTCCATTACCTTTGATAAGAGGATCAATTTGCAAACGTAGGCCAATTGCACCAAGATTCCACCATTTTTGTACTATACTATGGGGTTTCCATGAATTCACATGGTTTATTGGCGGTTGAAAGTAATATTTTCAATGCAAAAAAAAAAAACTTATAGTTTTCCTTATCTATAAGTTCTTTGACAACAAAGTACAAAACTTCCAAGTCCCCTACATTAATATCCCAATGAAACATGGGGAGAAAAGTGACACTTCCATGGAGAAAAACTTGTGCAATTGATATGTAGGACCCCCATTGCTTTTGATTTGCTTGTTGACGACCCAATAATAGTTTTTGGGGCATTTCCATGAGGTACCAAAAACATGCCCAAGTACAGGGACACCATAGCATAAATTACAAAAGCAAAGAATGCAAGCCCCAATTTAGACATAAATTTTATTCCAAACAACACTTGTAGGAAGATGTCATTGTACATTATGTCTGAAAAATGCAAGATGTCAAAAGGTCATAAATATATACCTTCTCCAACAACTACAAATGGTCATAAATATAAAGCAAGAAACAAACTAATAAATTGAGAACCAATTAATACATACCAAGAAATAGAAACATCAAGAAAATCTTAAACTTTTATTTTTACTTTTATTTTTTATAAATGTCATTTTGTCATCCATTACTTTTTTTCATTGCAATTATTGAAATTTATCATGGAAAACACTATAATATTAACTCTTCTTGAGGTTTTAATTACTGAACATTTTTTTTCAAGAATTCTAAAGACTTGTCATTAGAGGTCTTGAGTAAGGAAGACCCCCCTTTATGCATAGGATCTTAAAAATTGGGATTTAGAAAAGTTTATTCAAAATTTTGACAAATGGAATAATTTGCAAGTTTTCAAAAAGTTGGGAGAAATTAATACCTCATGGCAATGTAAACTCAAACTAGTATTAAGGACATTTTCTAGTTCCATCGGACAAGTTGTAAAGGACATTATTTCTCGTAGTGTTATATTAGTGAATGAACCTAAATTTTTTAAACTAAAAATACAGGAAACATGTCATTTTCAAGTTGACATTTGAAGTGGAGGAATTTATTTTTCCAGACTTGCCAACCAAGAGTGTAGATGAAATAAAAAATGGAGCCGACAATAAGGACAACATCCCAAGCTACCACAAGTGTGACAAGTGCAATTGCCAAAAGAAAAATCAATTATTGTTCAATAATATATGTGCATGTAACTAATAAATGCCAATTGTGGTTTAAAAACTTGGTTGTTCCTCTCTATATAATGAATAGTTCAATCAAGTCTTGTCTCAAATTCCTTTTATTTATTTATTTTATTTCAGTAATTGAATTTCAATATTTGGGTTCCCAATGCACCTATTATAGGAAGGAAGTTTCATAAATTTGTTGAAAAACACAATATCAAAAATGACTTCAAAAAAAAAAAAGTATGCACTCTTTTAGTTGTAGTATAAAAATATGGATCAAATGTTCTTGTGCTTGAGGTTTTTTGTGAATGGTGTACTTAGTTCAAAAAAATAGCATAAGCAATTGATAAAGCAATGATTCCCCATCAAAGTTTAATTAAAGACACATAACCATGAAAGGTGTCAACAACCCCAATTCACATTCAATTCAGAAGCATTAGACATAATTTTTGATTTGATGATCATCATACATAGTTATTTTATTTGGTACACAAGACTACACATTGCCTTGCTAGGTACAATAATAGATTACACAACAATAAAAACATGTATGTCAAAAACCTAGTGTTGGTCTAGTATATAGGTCTATGACTAGTATGAATACAAGATTAGAACTTAGTATGAAGGAAAAAAACCCATAGGTTAATACATGTTCAAATTTCTTTTCTTCAATGGTTATTTTCATAGACTCATCAACGATGGTTATTAATCCCACCATGGCATTCAATTGCACATAATCATAGTTTGAAACCCAATTTTTTAAAGTCAATCGTAAATATGCACTAGCATCCATTAAAGTTTTTCTGATAACACATTTAGTCTTCAAATAATATGGGAACCTTAGCAACAAGGAAAAAATATGGCTTTATTTAATTTGTCACTTGTAACAAGCTTTCCATCAAGAAACACTTTAAGGAAATTCCCACCCATAAGAGCTCTTCTAGTGGTGTGTGAAATACAAAGGAAATATCTTTGCTTCAATTGCAACGTGACCCATAGGAACAACATTAAACGTTTATAGCTTATGTTTTGCACCCTAATGAGAGTATGTATGTCATGATTCCCTCCAACAACCACATTACTTAATGGGGCAAGCTAAATCTGTGTTCTAAATACTCCTATCTAAACTTGTAATTTATGCCTAGAATCCAAAACAACATAATATGAACTTGAGAGGTGTGGGTTTTCTGTACAAAAATGAAGCCGACATACGTACATTGGGAAAGAATCCTTGAACAAAATTCCATAGTAATTTTTCATTGGTCTCACAAAACCATTATAACTTTTAATTGGAAATGTGGAAAGTTGTTATAATTCACTTGATTTTTGGATACCCCACAAGTTCAAGGCAATAAGGTCTTAAAACAAGGAAGGAAAAATTTATGCAATCCATTGCAACTCATGGCAATTTTGAGCTTCCATGACTTTTTAAAAACTTGACTCATAAGTTGGTTTAACAAACCTTTTGGGCTACTAATGCACAATGAAATCACATTGTTCTTTATGGAATTCTTACAAATCCAATTCCCAAAATGTTAAACACAAGCAAATGCATAAAAGGTAGGTTGGGTCATCATAGGAAGCCCTAAATGAAACACTCAAAATTGTTTACCTCCACTACTAGAATTCCTATATTTTCAAATTGACCACATTGACTAGATGATTTTTTTTGACTTGAGGACATGTATTTTTGACTAAAGGCCAAGGGCTTGAATGACAATGGGCATTTTTTGATTAATCAATTTGACTAGAGTGATCAATTTGGCAATTCGTCAAATTGGACTTAAAAATATCACATAGTCAAATTGGTTACTGGCCCAGTCAATAAAACCACCCAGTCTAATCAAATTGGCAAGTGCTTTAGTCAATAATGACACCTATTATATTCAATCAATAGGGATAACTAAGTAGGCCTAATCAAAAAGGTCAATTACAAATTATAATACTAATTGGGTATCTTGTGACTACATTTAACATTTTGACTATGTTTGACCAATTAAAAAAAAGTTGGAAAATGTAAAAGTTAGCTAACCATAACTAAACGAATCATGATCAAATTAAGTATGATTAAATTAATTATATACATATGGCTTATCCAACTATGGTTAAATTAACTATATTGAAATGAATTATGGTTCAACTACTTGTGAAAAAACTAATTAAAATTAAAACTAACCATGGTCAATTTAATCATGTTTAATTAACCATAGTTTGTTTAGTTGTATATGTTTTAACCATGATTCATTTATCCATAACTTGTTTGGCCATATTTAGTTTAATTATGGCTAGTTTAACTGTAAGTCATTTAATAATTACAAATAGTTTAACCATGGTCAATTTAGCAATAGTAAGTTTAGCCATGATAATTAATTTAACATAATTAATTTAACCATTATTAGTTGGGCAATTGTTGATTTTTCTATAATGAATTTAACCATGGTTATTTTAAGCATAACTAAATTACTTATATATATTTTTAACATATTATTATTTTACCCCAATAAATTTAACCATGATCAACAGACCCATAATTAATCTAAAAATATTGTTAATTTAACTATGGTTGGTTTTGCCATAATTATTTTAAATATTTTTATTTTGGCCATAATTATTCCACTCATGTTTATTTTAGCCAAATTCATTTTACTCATGGTTAATAGTTTAACCATGGTTGGTTTTGCCATGATTATTTTAACCACTTTGATTTTAGCCATAATTATTTCATTCATATTTATTCTTGTCATAATTAATTTTTAAATAATTGGTTTTGCCATAAAATATTTCTTCATTAATTAATTTAGCCATATTAACTTTATTAATGGTTAATTTAGCCAAAATTATCTACTCATGGTTAATTTAACCATTTATATTTTAGCCATGTTTAATTTTACCATAATTAATTTAATCATTTTGATTTTAACCATAATTATTTCATTCATGTTTATTTAGTCATAATTAATTTTTACATAATTGGTTTTGCCATAAAATATTTATTCATTTGTTAATTTAACCATATTAATTGTATTCCATGGTTAGTTTAACCATTTCTAGTTTAGCCATGGTTAAATTTTCCATAAATATTTTAACCATTTTCATTTTAACCATAATTATTTCATTCATGTTTATTTAGTCATAATTAATTTTTACATAATTGGTTTTGCCATAAAATATATATTCATTAGTCAGTTTAGTCATATTAATTTTATTAGTGGTTACTTTAGTCAAATTTATTTATTCATGGTTAGTTTAACCATGGTTAATCTTGCTATAAATATTTTAATCATTCATTTTTATTTTAGCCATAATTAATTTATGCATAGTTAGTTTAGCCATAAAATATTGATTCATTGGTTAATTTAGCCATATGAATGTTATTCATGGTTAGTTTAGCCATTTCTAGTTTAGTCACAATTGGTTTAACCATAAATTATTTATTCTTTAGTTAATTTGGCCATATTTATTTTACTAATGGTTAGTTCAATCATTTCTAGTTTAATCATAAAATATTTATTCATTGGTTAGTTTGGCCATATTCACTTTATTTATGGTTAGTTTAGCCATATTTACTTTATTCATAGTTAGTTTCACCATATTTATTTAAATATGGTTAATTGAACCATAATTAGTTTAATCATGGTTATTTTTCCATAATTATTTTAAAATTTTGGTTGGTTTAACCACTATTGGTTTAATAATCATTATTTTTTCCATAATTACTTTAGTTGTGGTTGGTTTAAACATTATTTTACCAATCATTAGTTTTTCCATAATCAATTTTTCCTAGGTTAAATTAACCACCTATTTAACTTATGTAATGTGAGTATGTGGTTAAATAACCTAAATACAATTAGCTTACATGTAGGTGTATTTATTTATACATACCCTACTTATATTCCACCTATTTACTTATATTTTAACCTATAGGTAACCTAGTTATATAGGCTAGGGTACGCCATTTATATACCTATGATAAATTATTAGTTGGTTAATTAGTTATTTACTTAAAATGCACTAATGAATGTGTAATTAAATAATTAATTATTAATTATTACAAATACATTGTTGATAATATATAATGAATTAGGTTAAATGTAAGGATTAGTTATAATTTGGTTGTAATTATCAATCAACAATATAGTACATTATAACTATCTTGACATTTTATATAATTCAAGGATTTATAATATGGTTGTAATTATTAATTATAACTAAATAACTATACATTAACTATTTATAGTTTTTATTTTAATTTAATTAACATACATATTTACCTTCCTATTTATTTACTTAATTTATGTATCTTACATATTTAATTAGGAATAAAGTTGTGTGAATTAAAAGGCTATAGTGTTGTGTGGACATGAAAATGTTTCTCCCTCCCAAAAGTTTGTCCCATATTGTTTGTCATCCTTTCCAAATTATGAACAATATAAGTAGATGCACCATAAACATCCAAGACATAAGAAATATTTTAAAAAGGAAGGCCACTTAAGATGATCCAATTGAAAAGGTTCAACCTTAAAGGCCATAAAAATAAAATAGGATTTTCCTACCTAGGTCATCTAGGTGTAGGCTTAATCTAGGTGGTGTACATTTAAGCGTAATAAAGGTCATAACTTAGGTTGCCCAAGGCTATTTTAGGCTTTTATACCTAGTTGGTAGTTATAGGCTCTTAAACCTAAGCCTATGAGTTTAGGTTGTAGGTTTTTAAACATAAGGACCTTAGGAGTAGGTATCTAATTTTAGGTCTAACCTAGGTTATTTAGGTTCTATCCACATGGCATAACCTAGTGGCAAATGTTTAAATGCCATTCGGCATAACCTAGGTGACCGATGTTTAAATGCCATGTGGTTTAACTTGGGTGGCCATTATTTAAATGCCATGTGGCTTAACTTGGGTGGCCACTATTTAAATGCCACATGGCATTTGTTTAATCAAAATAGTGTTTGAGTAATCAAAAAAATCATTTGATTGTTATATTGATTAGTCCAAAGTATTACTCAAAATGACTAATCAAAAGTACCAATCAAAAGTACTAATCAAAAGTACTAGTAAAAAATGTCAACTTAGGCTTGGTTAAAAAGTACATGGCCCAATCATAATGGACAAGTTCAAAACAATTTGTCCAAAATGACTAGGAGGTTTTTTTGACACCTGTCCAATATGAGTTTTTTTTTACCAATTTTTTTAGTAAAAACAAATAGGGATTCTAGTAGTGGTCAAAGATTAGTTGGTCATGGGAAATCACAGTTGTAAAACCTTTCCCATTCTTTTAAAAAATCATAATCAAATTTGGATTTTATGAAAAAACAACGCGGGAAGACCCTGCTACATACTACCTTGGTTTTGGCCTCCTCGAAACCAAGACCATATTTTTGTTATGATTCTGCAATTGCCAATTTGACTGCTTTGGTCGAGAAGGTCAGCAGGTCAGCCTAGGAAGTTAAAGAGACCCATAATGCCCTCCTCTGTTGCTTGTAAACTTGAGGCTAAAAATCTTTCCATTCAAACCTAACAACAAAAGTTAAATCCTTTATGTGCGAGCCAACACAACTTTGGTGTAATTAAAATCCCTTGGTCATCTTAAAACAAATAACTCCCATTAAGGTTTAACAATAGTCATCCATCTATCTCCCCGATAATTGAAAGATGAGCACATGGGCCTCAATTTCACTACAACCTAGTAAACATTTTGTGATGGGTAACCATGTGTGTAATTAAACTAAATGGTCAACAAAGATATCTTGTAGTTCTTCCAAACAAATTTAGGTTTAAAATGAAAAATTCACTAAATCTTTGCCATTCAATTCAAAGAAAATAGCAGGACTATGCTCCTTAACATGGCTCAAAAGATTTGCAATAATAGTATGCCATGTTGTGGTTTGAATCCATGTTTAGTGTTTTGCAAAAAAGAAACAATGATCCACATTTCCTTTCCATTGGTGTTATGCCCTTTGATGATTTGCATAATTTGCGCCAATTTGATTACAACAGATTTTGATTTGTTCCATTGCAAACCAATCTAAAAGAATAGTCAACAAGCCTAGTTTGACACAAGTTGCTTTATTTGTAGTCAATTCTTTTAATAATTGATGAAATGTATCCAACCCATTGAACTGATCTTGTTCTTTGCACTCAAATAAACATACACACAAACTTAGATTTCCCAAACTTGTGTTTCTTCATTCCAATGCCAGTTTTAATCCAATGAAATAAATTATTATATCATGTTTTTGACATGTTGATAAAAAAAAGATCATCATCATCATTTTCATGTTGCAAAATGTTGAAGATGAGCACAATAACATCCACATTTTGTTCCAAAAACAAAAATACCTATAAAAATCAATTGGAACTATCTACAATTTACAGATCAAAGATGTAAAAATTGGATACCACGAAGAAGCATAACACACATAGAATAAAAATGAAAAATAATAAACCCTTTGAAACACCAAAAGCTTTTACCAAAATTTTAGAACAGTTTTTAAGTAAATGCATACCAAAAAAGTCCATTTTTCTTTTTTTTTTAGTGTTGTCATCACCTTTAAAATGATTCTTTCGATTACAAATTAAGTTTTTGCAAGAACTATGTGTTGTCCATTTTTTCTAATACATTATAACACACATTTAATGAAAGAACTTGAATCAAATTCAAATAATACGTATTGAAAAGTATTTGTGAATTTTGACCTTCCAAAAAAGTACTCATATGCCCACTTTCATTAATAATGACATCCTTAATAATAATTTTGGTCTCCATTTTGATCATACAACTTGTGGCAAAGTATTATCAAACAAATAATTTAATAATTCAATATCTATGAGTCCATTTACAATTATTTAAAGATTAAATAAGGATTGTGACTAAATTTAAAACACAAGTTTTAAAGTCCCCCCGAAACCAAAAAATGAACATATGGTTTTTCTTTTTTAATATGTTATTTGTACAATAATATATATCATATATGCGAGTCCCTTTTTTCAAAATTAAAAAAAAAATCTAACTTAAAAAACATTATGTAATTAGAAGCTTTGAAATTTTACATTGTGACACAAAAAAAAAGGACACTATAATATGCATTTACCTTTCATATGGAGTGCGTCATCATATGGCAATGATTTTTGAAACCCTAGAAGCTTGCAAAACCCAAAAATTGATGGGTTAAGATTGGTTATTTATGTATGTATACATATATAGTAAATGTTTTCTTAAAATTTTATTTCATAAAAGGGATTTGAAGAAAATATTGATATGGATAATAATCTTAATAAAGCAAAGGAAATCATTATTTCTAATTGATGGGAGGATAATTATTTTAACATATTCAAATTCAGATTCTAATTATGCAATAAGTAAAAATAATGCTCAAAGTAATTATTCAAAGTCTACAAAAACATATTGAACAAAGAAATAATTTGAACTTGGAGAGGCATAGTAGTGATACATTTAAAAAATACATTTTGATAGGTTCATTATAGACCTAGATTCCAATTAATTAATGCAATTGAACGAAAATTGTTATTGAGGGAAAAATAAATAATTCAGATGAAGTTACAAGACAAGGGAATGCAAAATCCATAGTGAGTATATGTGAGTGTTGAAAGTACACCCCATCCATGAAGAGATTTCTTTAACATTGAAGATGTTGGGAGCATATTGCAAGATCTAGTTGAACATGACGGATATGTGTCATCCATGAATCCTATGTAAGTGATTCAAGAATGCTGAAAGGAACTACAAGTTTCCATGTTCAAGGATTAAAAGTTCATACTATAAGTACCAATGTAGAAATTGAAACTCAACAACCAATGAATATTAGTGAATTGGCTATTACAAAGAGTGAATAAATCAATTTGAATCAAGGTCAATAGTTTTAGAATTAGGAAAAATTCTATTTGTTTTTGTTTGGTCCAAATCATGAAGGACCTATTGGTGCAAAAATTATGCCAAATTTGGTTCCAAACCATGTCAAAGATCTAAATGTTGCTAATAATGTGTAGTGGGGATCCAAAGAACAACATCCAAGCAACGTACATGTTGTGCAATCATGCAATAATGGATATGCATGTAAGTTGTGCCACGTGAATGCGCATGCATTTAGCAATTGTCCATTCATCTCATCTAAAGTTTGACAACGAATGATGGATGAATTATGGAATTTTGTCCATAATACTCAATGAATTCATCCAACGGAGAACCCACATATTCAAGCATAGTTGCAAAAAAGTCCACAAACACTTTTGGTTGCAACCTCTATTATTTTGCCATCTACCATCAAAAAAGTTGAAAAATGTTTGAAGATGTAAGAGGTGATAGAACCACAACCAATTATGGTTGTCATACCTCCACACTAGTATGGATCAAATTCCTATGTTTACCCAATGGGAGTACAAGTGATGTTGATGAACATAAATCTAATGATTAATCAACAAATATGGTATCCCATGTCATATTCTATGGCGGAGGCAGTATAAGAACCATTGATTCCATAAAATATAACACTAGAGTGACTGCACTTGTATTAACCAACACACAAATACCAATAGTGACACTCCCATGAACTCTTGGTGCTCAAGGAAGAAAATGAGGTGGAGGAAACAATCCATTAGGTTCACCACCATTGGATCTAAGGAGTGGAATTGTGCCACCTAATCAACCAAATGGACCACTTGGTTGGCCTAAATCCAATCTAGGATGGGGCCCATTTTTACCACCATGGTATCCACCAGTTACGAGACTGTCAGAAATTGTTGCATTGATCAAACCTCCAACTAGGAAGTAGTTGCCATATCCAACTTATGTTAAGGACATAAATCATGATGTTCACATTTGTGTGTTCAAAAAAAGCTATCAAAGCTAATGCGGAAATAGTTAATGAGGACATTGTTAATTTGTTTGGATTCACTTAGAGAGACAATATCTATGAGGTGAGAAATTGTTTTACAAGATCATCCTCATTGCACATTTGCAAATTTGGGACAAGCTTTTTGTAAGCGATATAGAATTAGAAGAATGATGAGTGGATCTACATGAAACTATGAAACATTAAGGAGGAGTAGCGTGTAGAAGTCTAGTACGAACAAATCCTCAAATTGGCAAATTATTTACATATCATGGTTACAAATACATACTTTACAATTGTTTTCAAAGCTATATTACATCCATGCATTTGATTGTCAACAGTAGGAATGAAGTGCGATACATAAATCAAACACAAAAAAGCTATTATGATCTATGAAGAAAGTGGACTTGAAGGTTACAATTCTTTTTTACAAATTTGATGAATTAAGAATAGAGCTCGGTCAAATATTGTGGGATTACAATTGTAATAACAAATATTGCACAAATTACAATTCAAAGGGTCACACCATAGAAACTTGTTGGGTGAAGAAGAAAGATGTTCTAAAAACCTTTGTAGTTACTATGGCAGGAATGGTGGCTTGACGTGTGAAGAATTATCAAATACCAATTAAGAATCCGTGCATATTGTGTAATTCATGTAATTGTGCATATTGGCGCGACACATTCATTAACCCAGTTACTATAGGGAATGTATCCTTACCCTCACAATGAGCAACCTTTTCCTTTCTTGGTTTATCAGCTCACCATCATTGTCTTCACATGAATTTTTTGCATGTCTTTGAAGCTTCTTGTTTGTAAAATTTCCTCCATCAACGGTTTGGCCTTCCCCTTATCAATGTGAAACTTTTTGATGGTGCTTTACATGTTTCCCATTGCTGGCTCATGTCACAGTCTGATCATGCCTCCAGGAGTCCAAATACTGTTCTGGTTTCCCATGAGTCGTGGATGTGCTGGGAACACGGTGACATAGGGAGCAGCTCAAAAAGGATGTTCAGAAGGGAGCCAATTTGATCAAGCTTGCAGAGCATGAACCCTTGAGGAGGGATGTAAGGCACACATTTGTTAGTTATATCAAATCTAAAATACTGCTATCTTGTCGTCCTGTAGTCTTGTGTATAATATAAAGCAGGGAGCTGAGCAGGATTCTTCTCAGTTCTATACCAACCAAGAAAATCTGATAAGCAAAGCAGGGAGAAGCAACTGCCTATTACAATCCACAGATGGGCACAGGTACTGCCAAACCACATAAAAAGGAAATGTGGAACACAAGGATGAGATGGGGTTGCTAAATAGACTTCATATCTCACATCATCAGCTTCAAGTATTCACAACATATGCTCCAACCACAACTATAATGTTCCAATAAACAGTCAGCACTATCTTTGTCGAGATGATAGATATTCATCAATTCTGGCCTTCAACTCAACATCTGGGATGAGCATATCAGATGTAAGAACTGACCGGTTGAATGGGTCTGTCTGCACACATGTTCCAAACAAGAATGGTCACACCTGTAAGATAACTCTTGTTTCATGTAATGCACTTACCAACTTGAGATAAGTCCCAAGTACATTAAAATCTTTCAGAGGATTCTTAACTTTGCCCAGTCATACCTGGTCACTTAGCAGATGCCTTTGAATAGTGGAGAGATCAACGGTGGTCTTCGAGGATGGCAAAATTACAGGATCTTTCATAAGTGTGTACTGCAGCTAGAAAATAACCAGTTTAGTTTCTCCTTGGGTCATCCATTGATAGTTAATACCATACAAGGATACCTTGAGATAATATGCATATAGACACATGTCACCTACCCTAGATCTAGTTCTCAAAATCCAAAATGTACACTCAGAAGAGATTTGTATGAACCTGAATTGGATCAAGGAACTCTTCTGGAATTTCACCAAGCAAAGCCTCTGTATCCTTAGCTTCTGTAGCTGCTGCTTTCGCTTTAACACCAAGCAGTTCGAATTCTTGAATAGTTTTCTCTGGAAGTCCACCTATTTGGCGCAGTACTCCAGCTGCCTCAGAAAATAGCTGCAATAGGAGAGTGAGATGAGTCAAATTCTGGGATGCCAGTGTTCTGCAGAGAACAAGCTCTGCCCAAACCCTAAACCATAAAGCACTCTGCAGAGACATGATACTGTGCAATGTACAATTTTTCCACAACTAGTGTGTGCAAAAGGGTAGGCTAGCTAAATCCCTTTCTCTTACACTGGGATGATTTTCTACAAACAATTATATGACATTCCATTCTATCTTGAAGAGATTTCACCACGGCAAAGAGGCACATCTGAGACATAGATGTGCTGTTAGAACCTGCTAGAGAAATAACAATGAGATGCAATACTTTCCCTGCTGTAGGTTGTGGACCTTGCACCCCATAAACACCTAGACAACCAGAGAAGAGCCTAAAAAGCCTCTTGTTCCATATAGCTTCACAGTTTACAGCAACAGTACATTCACAGAAGAAAATGAAAGCTTAGCAATACCTCCTCCCGGTAGGAACGACCATCACTAGAAATAGCATTTGCAAATGACTGATGGGCATCGCCCCTGTCAAGGTGTACATAGATATCCACAATCTTGCATGCAGCAGCCCACACACATGCAGACCACCTGTTAAGGAAAGATGACTAGCATTAACTGCATAACCCACTCATTCTACCCACAGAAGGCACTGCAAGGTACCTGCTTATCTCTTCTTTAAACTCTCAGGATTGAAAAAGTTCATGAACTTTATGTACCACATGACATATAATTTGTTTCCAAGATTCCAAGATACCCTACACCTAGTGATCCTTCAAGCAATCCTGTCAAGAAACTGGACCATAAAAACAGAGAAGAACAGAGATCTTGATCACTCTTCTTTGAACAATGCACGTCTACCTGGGATAGGAGTTCCTTGGGCCTGAATTCATATTTCTCTGGTTCTTTGACCCTGAGGGCCTTACGTTGAGGTCCAACTAACTGGAAGAGGAAGTAATTCAGCATTGATGCAATTCTCTCCACCTGCCAAGCATCAGTACCAAGTCTCAAGTCTCAACCCTGTATCAGATAGCTTTCATGACTGGCAACCTACATATTTCTGTTAGACTTCTGCCCAATTCAATTAAAAGGATCATGGCTTTCACAAATGCAATATAAAGAAGGCACATTTCTTTAACAAGATGTCTCATTTCTCCAAGAACAGCGGCTTCACAGATGCCTTGCAAAGAGTAGGAATGACTGTTAATTTTCAATGTGGGACTAACAGGAGCCTATTACCAATGAACAAATGAATTTCAAAATCTTGAGGAGAAGCTACATTTAAGAGTATGTCACTACAAAAACTGTTACCCAAGTGTCTCGTAAGCTCAGCAGAGTTTCAAGTAGACATAATAGTACAACATAAGCTGATGGCAACTTATTCTATCACTCTATCAGGTCATTACTTCAGCAATGTTGGAGCAGAACCCCACTTGATTCCAACTTAACTTATTCCCTAAATTAGATGAAGATAGGGCAAACCATTTCAGGAAGTAAGAAAGGTGCAGTTATCTCTGCAGATGTATACTGCAGCATTTTTACATCTTCATTTGCCAATGTCATGTCAATGCGCACAACCTGTTCATATGCCCCCTCATCAATCTGTCTTCCCATTACACAGCAGGCACAGGAATACAAACAGAACATACAAGAGGACAACACTGAAAATTAAAGGAGAAGTCAAGATAAACTATGGCTATAGTAAACAGCTCAAAAAACCAACAGCTCAGTCTGAATCATCAACCCATGTTCAACCAACACACATGCTCTTGCTGATGAAAATGATGCACTCGCTCCTGCCTCTCCTGAGGTGGCCTTTGGTTCCATTCATCTGAATTCTCAATTTCTGCTTCCATTGCCTTAAGTTCTGGAATCTTTTTTAAGCTTTCATCAAGCAAAAAGATGCTGTCATTGATGAGTAAATTGAGGAACTTCAAGTAAGAGCCCTTCTCCTCCATTATCGCAATCTATCATCCATCATAGAACACACCATAAGCTCCGAAGAGATCTCTTCACTTTCCCTATTGGATGTAGAGTAATATTCTGGTACTATAGAATAGACCACAGTGAATCAGAACATGTTCAGACAAAGCAGTTATGAACAAAGGTTTTTCCTCTATCATATGGGGCATTCAACATAGTGTGGAGGGTGCGGGTGCTGTGAGAGACAAGGTGTTCCTTCCACACACACAAATATACATCTATATAAGTACTGGGAACTTATCCACACTGACAATCTGAGTCAACCTCAAAAGAATTGTGAGTTGACCTGATAATCATGTAATGGATGACAGATGGGCAAACAAGAGAGGAAAAGAAAAGAAAAGAAAAAGGAGGATCTGACCCCAAAAGATGGGGTAAAGACTAAGAAGTGGGCTAAGCATTAGGAATTGTCACACAGATGTTCCTGACTTCAAAATGCATGGTAGTGAACATCTATCATAGCATCCCTGTGACTTCATCAGCTTCCAGCAGTGGGCAGACATTAATGTCATGCATTAGCTGACATTCTGAGTTTCTGTCATAAAGCTGGTAGAAATGGGAAGCATCAGCCATGATGCTGGCTAACTCAACAAAGAGAAAAGAGAAGGACATGAAGGAACAAAAGTAAGATGAACATTGAAAAGAACAAAAACAAAACATGAACCAAACAAGGAAAGAGGAGGACAAACAACAAAGTAACTATCGTCCTGAGTTTCTGTCATAAGGTTGCCATGCTGGTGGCTAGATCAACAAACATAAAGAGAATGATATGACCAATGTGAGTATCGAAAATCCCTGACTTAGAATCAGAAAGGTAACCAGAACCAGGCAAAAAAAACCTTAGTCAAAGAAAAACTCCAGAGAAGGACTAAGGAACAGGGAACAGAAGAACTAGCTTGACATGAACTATAAACAAGTAGTAAGAACACCAGTGTCTCTTGCTTGTTAACTGGTTCAGTAACAAATCAAAAGTACCACATATGATAGGAACTCTCCTATCATAACTTCACTTTTCTATCACACCTTACCCACTGCCTTCATCAGCTCCCTGTCCGGGCCAGTTACACTGGCCTGGCTACTGAGTTTCTGTTGCAAGTCCAGATGCAACAGGCACACATCAACCATTATGCTGGCTGATACCCTACACCAAACGAACACTGATGGAAGAAACAAAGAAACAAAAGGAGGGACATGAGGAAGGAAAAACAGAATACAGAAGACAAAAGAAGACATGCAAGAGGAACACAGAGAAGAAAAAACAAAAAAAGAATCAAACAAGAAAATATGAAGATGAGAGAGAAACAATGAAGAGATCTTTGAGAACAACTGGGCTTTCAAAAGCTTCCTACATAGGATATTGAAGCTGTTGAATTTGAGGATTCCAAAGCCAGAAACAGCAAATGGAAAACCTTCTTTAGCAAAACATCTGCCTTGATAAATAACATCTTCATTTTTTAGAAGACTAATTACACTTGCCACTTGAGCTATGAAGAACTCTCTTGAGCTAGCCTTAAGGGCCTATAAATTGGACATTGCCTACTTAAAATTTGGCAAAAATATTGGAACCAGGAAGACATAAGAATGATGCTAGCACCTGCATACTCTGACCAAGAATGCTTTTTAAAGATGTAAATGTTTGTAGCTCTGAAATTTGGGTTGTTAATAAATTCAAGAAATTGAAAAGAAGCCACAATAATAACACTGATGAGAATTGAGATATTGCCATGCTTACAATTAGGAAAGCCAGAACAAGTTCAGAACTTCTTCTTGAAGTCAAAGAAAGACTTGCAGATAAGGACTGAAAAGCTGGGAAGATGAAGAATGGAAGGGTAGAACTTGAACGAATAACAATAAAACCAGCAGTACGAACAATAGTGACAGTCTCTCACTTGTTCAAGGACCATCAAAGAATGCAGGTCAGGAAATAATCAGAACCTTTTTACAAGCACATTACAGAAAGAGCAAATGAACCAATGATGGAAAATTTACGAAGGCACTCAAACCATAGAAAGATACCAGCAATAATGCAGGTTTCATGAACTCATCAAGAAACCAAATTGTACCTTCTTCCAAGCGTTGTGATGACTGGGAACTAACCAAAGGTACTCCAACAACTCAGCAATATTGTGGCGGATGTTAAATTTGTCATAGAACTGCATCACCAAAGAAAGCAATCGACCAGTGAGGAAGAAAGGCCACCTATTTAACCTGCAATTACTTGCAGTTGAAAGACTAGAAGATTGGAATCCTGCCTCCACTTGCTCACCTGTGGGTCTTCATGCAACATAAAAAGAAAGAGAAGTACAAATCTTGGCTACTGCTTCTCCGTTGGATCCCACCTTGACATTCTCAAGTAGCAACTCTACATCTTTTTGGGACATGAACCTGACTTACTACCCCTACATCTAGTTATCCTAGGTCTGATCAATGACCTTGCTGAAGGAGATCTAGAAATGTTCTCCTCCTCCCAGTGGTAAGTCTAATTCCATTGATCACCGCAAATGAGCAAAGTAAAATTGCAGATACAACAAAGAAATCTTGCACTGGGGCACAGTGAAGCTTGTAAGCACAATTTAAGTTCACATGCAGCAGCTTAGCCTTCAGCCTAATAACCTCGAACAGACAATGGATCACATAAGGAGAAAAGAAAAACCTGAGTATGAGAGCCTGTGAATTCAATGTCCACATAAAGCTTGAGAAGATTCGGCACCAAATACTGCAAAGCCAAGTCATGCTCCTCAAACAGCAATGCCATGTTGCTTGCCATTACTGGTGAAGGGCTGCACAAGACATAGAACATTAAATAGGAGAAGAAAATTAACTATATCAGCTGTAACCAGGAAACACACATATTCACCACATTTCACTGACAGGGCAACTTGTATCTAATCACACTGGACACCCTAGAGAACTGCCCAGAAAGATGGATGAGAATCCCACCTTTTAGAGGGCATCCATGCATTCAGAACTTCCACCATTTTGGCCCTCAAGTATGGATTCCTCACATGAAGTGGACTACCCATAAACATCACTATAAAGCTCATGAATTCATCCTGCAAAATTTATCCACATCAGTACTCATGAACCCAAATACAGTCTATTGCTATGCAACTATGTTCAGCACTGATGCACCATGGCAAGCATCAAGAGTTACACATAAGCTCTGGCAGACATGAAAATCCTGACAGACATTAGCACTATAAGTTCGGAAAATCACCAAGTTGACAGTATCAAGCCCCTTTGGAATGCGGGAAGCAAATAGCAATAGCTCCATAGGGTCCTCAACAAAATGTTCAGGCATGGAAGCAAACTCCATCGGGCATATGGAGGGAAGGGGCAATTGAAATCCGCCAACCAAGCCCGCCAACCACACCACCATCAGTCGGTAGAAATTAAGCCCTTGCTGTAAAAGGTTCACATCCTGAGGTCACCCTTCCTGTGATTAGCAAATTTATCCTAAATCTGGGGCCAAAAAACCTACAGTGCAATAAACACCCCTAGCAAACAAACATGGAAATATCAACGAGCACCAGAAAGGAACAATGCTTTCCCCATATACTCGTCAGCTGGGACTGCAAAATTTAATATATCTATCAGATTCCAGAGAGAACCCCAGAATAATGCTGAGATGGTAAGCTATGTGTCAGTTCAAGCAAAACCAAAACTGATATGAGAAGAAGGGTGGTCATAACCAAAGTGTGGACAAAAAGTATGAGACCATCACCTTCACCAAGAAAGGCAGTGACTAGCTGCCATGACTCCCCACTGATTTCAGCACCTCCCATGGTGGGTGTAGCTAAATATATGATAATCTGCTTCAAAAAACTGGGCTAAAAATTATTTTTAAATCTCTATCTTAAGCTTCTGTCATGTTTCTTGAAGCAAACAGGAAGACACTATCACAATGTTAGCTTGCACTTCAGGGAAATAGCTAGTCAAAAAAATCAATAGAATCCTCATCTAAGCTGCAATAAGCTTGTGAGGGTAAGTTTCAATTCATTCTAGCTTGCCAATACATCAGCAAACATCAAAGCATAAAGCAAAACAAAACATGCACAGTATGAAGTTCATATGGTGCACAACCTGAGTAACACTAGGCCACACTAAAACCAATTTATGAGCTTTTCCCCAGTGCTGATTTGCAAAGAGGTGTAGCACATGCATATCTGCTTTATAGGCCAAAAAGTTAGCATGTGAGTATTGTGAACCAGCAGAAAAGAAGGAAAGGCTGGTGAACTGATGGGAAAAATGGAGGGAAACCCAAAGTCAGGTGATGAACACATCTAACATTGCAAAGTCTCCTCTCTAAGAGGACAGAGCAAGTAAACAAGCATATAGAATACAAGCAAGGTACCTTGAGAAGCTGGGCATCATAGCAGAGTCGATCTTGTGAAAGTCGCTCAACCAAGGCTTCTGCCTGTGATATGTCATGCTCCAGTTCTTCAGGTGCTCCATTACCACGCATGGCCTTCAGTGCAGCAAGAGACTCCTTGTGCCTGGAAAGATCCTGCACCATGGAGAAACCTAGCAAACTTTTTAGAACCATCCAAACTCAAAACGCTCTGTGCAGCACAGGTAGATCTGAATCAGTATTCCAACACCTGAATCCTACCAACCACACCTTGGCTCCACAACTCTATCAAATTAAGTCTCCATCAAACCAGGGCTGGCAGTATCGGGTTTTATTTTCGGTTTTATTCAGTTTTTAAATAAAACCCGAGTCCCAGGATAGCGTCATAATCGGGTTTTAATCGATTTATTTATTGCGGTTATATTAATAACTAGGGTTTGGCATTCAATTTTGCCTTTGCCGCAGTGGCAGCGGCAGGGGTGCGGGTGGCCCGGGGCTTGACCAACTCTGAAATAAAACCAGGTTTTATAGAGCGAAAATCGGGTTTTATTCATTAAAACCAAAAACCCGATTTTCTAATGGAAAAAAATCGGGTTTTTTCCAGCCCTGCATCAAACAGACAGCCCCAAACTAGTAATGATCATTGTCAATCCAGCAGCTCAGCACCTCTAAGTGCAATTTACAAGGAGCTAAAGGTACTGAACCAGAGGCTTTATAAGGCAATCAGACCAATCGTCTATAAACCATTGAGTAACAAACAGCTCTCAGACACTTCTCATACGTACAAATCTAACATCAGTCAACAACAGTGATATATGTTAGCAAGTGCAAGGACAGAAAACCCATCAGCAAGAGCCAGAAGACCCAAGTATGTTGATAACAGATAAATCGCAACGGTGCTTACTTGAACCAGTGTCTTGAAATCCAAAAGTGCCTTTATGAGGCCCAAATTGAGTACTCTTGCTGTCAAGAAAAAGCATTCACAAATAAAGGAGAAGTTAGAATGATCTGCAGGTTTAGAAGCAGCAGGTCCAGGCAAATCGGATTGTGGATTGTTCAGAGTTGAGGTAGATGCTTCCTCAGCTTGCAGGTGTCGCAACTCTTCTGAAGTTGCAAGAATGGCTGTCAACCCACTGCCAATTCACTTATCATCAGTCAAGTGATGAACCAATTGCAGAAAAACAACATTGTGTTGCACAAATATGTGCACATAATAACAAGTCAGCACTCCGTTCTCATTCTGTCTTTCGAAATGATCTAATATAAAGAAATCACCCAACATACCATAATCTCAGTACAAAATGCAGAGGCAAACTATGTTCAGGGGATAAGACAATGAACTCTGCAGGCCTTCACAGCAGACAATACCAGAAATTTTCCAAGGGTAAGTAGTATGGTACCCTGAGCTCTATACAAAGTGTGACAACAACACATTGCCAGAGTCTGTGACCATAGGGCTCTTGTAAGTATAGACTTATCAGTACAGTCCCTGTGTCGGTATGTACTCTACTGCCTAGTGACCTCACAATGCAACTAACAGAAGATCTAGGAATAGAAATATGATCCTAGTTAAGTCAATGTGCGTATTCAGGCATGCTCAGGGCTGCAGAGAGTGCATGCTGATGTTCATCTCTAAAATCACCCTGGAACTGGGGCCTCAATTTCTTAGCACATTTTGGAGCCCATCTAGTTTGGCTGTTGCAAGCATGCATCAGTCACAAATTATGGGAACAAAAATTCATAAATTAGACTCATATCCTTCAGGAAAGCAGATTCCTTTATGAGACTTGGAAGATGGGGCCCTATTGTGATCCACATTATCCTATTGTGCAACTTCTGAAATGACATTGACAAATACAGATTAAACATCAGGTATGCTTATGCTGGAAAAATGTTCTTGCTCTTCTCTGTGGTGATAATGTAGGAAGTTGGAACTGAAAAAGGCTACTAAATTGGGCACCTGAAATCAAGACGTCCCTTTCGTAGCACATAGCTAGCTTCAATCTTGCCCTTCTTAGACAGAGAGGCATCTAGAAAGGGGTCACAAAGCTTCAACATGACTGCACTCAGACTCACAAACATCCCATTGCTGGCAGTAGTGAAGGGGTTTGCCTGCATCACCCACCATACTTGACCATGTTAGCAGTTCCTCTTTCATGCAAGAAAGGAAAACAAAGGAGTTGACACCTGACAGGAGTCAGAATAAGGGAAGACCTGCATTTGCACTCGATTGGCATTCTTTTGGATCACATCTGCTAAGTACTGTAGAACTTTTTCTCGAGCCTCAGCCGTCTTCAACAGCTTCAGAATGACATCATGTAAACCATCATATAGCTGGTGCATTACTGTCTTTATTAGGGCATAAGATGATGTCAGGTCTGATGTTCGGCGTGTGGAGGCTTCTGAAAAACACTGTTGTCTGATTGACCCAAGATACAACAGAATTAGGATCACAACAGCGTTTACACATCAAACATGAATCAAAACCACAAAATCTCTATAGGCTTTCTCATACTAACAATAAAATGTACACCAAAATGTGGACTCTGAAAAAACTCAAGGGCAACTTAATGATTATAATGTGCAAAATGTGGATACACGCACCCTTAAAAACACAGCGTACAACCAGTACAAAGCAAAAACACTCATCATCCTCAACCACAAAGGAAGATGGTGCATCCTGTACCATGACAACTACAACAGGCAAAGTTCCTGTCAGGTTTAGGGCATCACCCCACATTGGGTTCTCCGTTGCCAAAAACAGGATGATCAGGAATAACGCTGATGTGGAAAAACGGGCCCAAGATACTGCTCACTTCCAGGACTCGCCCATTTACGTGATTTCCCCTGGGATTCCACATTGGATGATGGACAAGTACTAGGGCCAAGCTAGGGTGGGATACCAGCATCCCTAGAGCCCTCAAGTATCCCTGGAATGGTCCTAATGGAGAAATCTTCATCACACTTCCCTGCAGATCTTTGAATAGCTGCTCAAACACGTTCTTCAATCCTTCCGGTTCATTCTCAAATCGGTTGATGAGATCGTCGAGGAACCCAGGTGGCAATGTAGAGCCACTTGAAGCGAAGGTGTCGTATCCCATGTTAGGAGACAAGTCGCCCAAAATTAGGGCTAGAAATTGCATGTTAGGGGCCAACGATGGCTCAGGTGATTGTGGAAAATTTATGTCCTCGGCATGCGCAAGCACAAGTACAGCATAGGAAACAGCTAACTCCTTCACCTGCTGCAAAGCATCCAGAATTTCTGCCAAAATGATTTTATCTTTCATAATCTGCGCTTTGCGAGCCTCCTCAAGTGCTCGTCGATAGCAACCTACGAGATAAGAGAAAGGAGGGTCGTATCCGGCATAAATTGTGCTTAACCTTTCCATGAATACTCGTTCAATAGAATCGCGCGATAGAACGGTCGGCCTATCTTCGCTTAGCAGTTCGGCCGCCAGCTGCTCCAAATAGAGCGGCACTCCGCTTCCACCCCGGTCATCTCCCGGCCTCAATGTCACCTGTAGCACACGTTGCAGTACCTTATCTTCTATATCAACCTTGCTTCTGGTTGCCTTAAGTTGAGCCATACCTCCCTCCTGCAGAATCCACCCACTGTTCCACAACCTAATGAATAGATCCGCAAGGAACCACAGACCCTTTCTTTGCACCCAAGAATTTGTGTAATCTACAGAATACAAATATTGTGAGGGTAGAGAGGGGGAAGGTCGCCCAGTGGCAACAACGCTGGAAGCAAAAGTCGACAAGGGAAGAAGGCAAGCGGCCGAGCTTTACCCTAGCGGCCCGAAACTCGTACAATTTTTTGCAAAATATTTTCGGGCAGTGAAAGAAACCTTTCAAACAGTGAAATTCAAGCTGTACGTACAGAAGAAACCCTACCTCTCTTCTGCGCTGGCCTGCCTGGGTGTTTTTGTATAGGAGAAGGGGCCTGCGTACAGGCCCTTCCGTGATTTGAGATCTGTGCACGAGGACGGTAGGCCGAGGGAACAGGTCGAAAATCATGGAAGGGACTATCTGGTACCTTCCGCTGGTCAGAAGATCCCAGTACAGCCTGGCCGGTGGAAGGTACCGCAGAAGATCCTGCTTGCTGAAAACAGGTTTCTTCAGACACGCAAGGGAGAGCTGAAAATGCAAAGGAAAAATCCAGGCAGTGCTTTTACTGTTGATGTTCAACTGTTGCGACTCAAAGTGCACACAGTCTGCAGATTTTGTACATTTGCCCGCACCCGCTACGCTCTTATCAGGAATTCTTGTGCAGAATTTGGACAGGAAACGAGGATGTTTGACAGAGACACTATTGATCTATCGAAAACCCTCTTTGCCCTGGGCTGTGCATGTCCATTGTCTTCTCATGCATATGCCTGTATAGGAGATTCATTCTTGCATCCACTCACTGTTTCTTTCCGTTCTTAAATTTAGAAATCCGCCTTTCTCTGCACTCTTGAAATGAATCTCTTGTGTTCATCCAGTTCTTGCTTTCCTCAATTGTGCATCTGAAGTGCCACCTAAGATTCAAAGGCTCTTTTTGAGTATCTCAAGTTATTCTGAACTCCCGCTCAGATTGAAAGGTTCAGCACAGGCTGCTTACAGCAAAGTTCTATGTATCATCTATTTGTAATTAGGTTTCTCATTGATATCAACCATCTGACTGTGGTGGATCGAGTCAATTAGGCTTCTTATTGACATCAGCGATTTCATTGTGTGGATTAAGTCTTTTGGTCCAAGGAACATTGTGTAGCTTCAAGGGGTACTAGTTTGCGTGCAGGTTGCATTGGTTATCAGGCAAGTTGGTGATGAGAAGGATCCAGAGAGCACAAGATGATAGGCAAGCACTCTTAAGTCACACAGAGACGGAGCACCCTAAGCAACAGAGCAGATTGGGGTGAGAGATAGGGAAAGAAATGACTGGCCTGTCTCCAAATAATCTGTCTCCAGGAATGCCCCCACCCTAGGGCTTTACCCTATACAAAAGAAGTGTCAAGCAGATGCAAAATTTCACACAAATTTTTTTGTCTGGTCCTGGATGTACAGGTCTCTAAGGCATTGAAACTAACTGGTATCCCTATCACAGAATTGCTTCTCAACAAGGAATCACATCAGCATTGCAACACAGTTATATTCGACTTGCAATGTGAGATCTCCAATTTTTCTTCTGAAAGATTGTGGAGTTGAGTATGTAACCAGGTTCCTATGAGCTGTCTCAACATGTTGGTGGGACTGAAAGATGAACAAAGTCTTGCTGTTTTGTATCCAACTTCTTGGAAGGGCAGACTAAATAACTTACAAAATTGTACAGCCTCAGGCATAAGCAAGCTCCACAGCTTGATGAGTATCAAACATGGTGATAGTAACACCTGCAGCCCTTCTCTACTATTCTGCCAGGAAAATGAAAACAATATCACAGGACAGTCAGTGCACTGGAGTCACATGTTCGTCACAAACATGGACTGCTAAAAACTTTCACTCTGCTACAACTATCTAAATGATAACCTCTCTACTCATTTCCAAAGGACATTCAGATCAGTCCGATTTTGAAGGAATGCCTTCATAGCGTTCAACCCGTTCCTTGACAATACTACGTCGACTGTTGGCAACTTTGTTACTGGGGTCGAATTGCAAAGCCTCTTCATAGGCTTTAAGAGCTCGCTGGAAGTCCTTTTTCTTTTCATAAGCATCAGCTAGGTTGTTCCAGGCAGTCACATAACCTGGTTGCAGCTTCACAGCCTTCTCATACTGAGCAATGCCTGCGTCCAACTTGTCGTCACTAAAGTAGCTGAAACCCAATGCATTATATACCTGCAAACACCCGCCTCCATCAACATCACTTTCTTGAAGTGAACAACCTATATACCAAATTTGTGTGCTTGGTGATTGCTCAACAGTTTTCCCACTGATCACAACCCAGCACAATGAAAGTCCTGCAGATAATGTTCCTGGCATGTGCACAATAGTGAAAGGTCAAATCACTCAAGACATTGAAATTATCTGTAACCATTTCAGTTTGGCGCCTGAGAATACACCTGAGGATGGGGTTTTTCTGGAGCTGGTTTTCATCACAATCTGGAGTTTTGGTGTTTGTCTTAAACTGCATCCAAGGGGACAAGGCCTAGTCAAAATTTACCTGGGCCAGATCTTGCTCATCACCATCCCATTTCTTGATGGCCTGTTCTAAATATTTGTTGGCAAGCACGTAAAATTTCTTGCGCAGCATGACTGCCCCAAGCTCAAAATATTCCTCTGATGAAGCCTCTCCACTCCGTACACGGTCCTACACCAACCCATCAATTCCTGTTAGTCTCTCTCTCTTGTTCACCTTGTATCTTCTGCAACACAGATTGATTAGGCCAGCCCCTACAGCAGCAAAGTGATATATGTACAAAGCTTCCTGCTTTTGCCTCCACTTCTGTGTCTCTGCACTAGTGACCAAGTTTCATTGCCCTCAAGTATGAACTAACATCAAGCTGGTGAGAAGGGATTACAAAAATTAACCTGTGACTGGCAAGCTCTCACAAGTATTGCAGATCAAACAAGACTACAGTTTGACATAAATAAGAATCCTCTAAGGAAATGTCAGGGTGCAGAGTTCAAACATCTATAGGCCCCTGAGTCTAAAATGTGTAGAGGATCATATCATATCTTGGAATTACTGCAACACCTGGGAGTATTGGAAACCATGTGGATCAGCTTTCATAGTTATTCTGACCTACCAACTGAAAAAAGGGTTTCTGTGAAAGAAAGGTTTCATGAGGAAGAAGGTATCTCTTTCAAAACAGGCACATCGAAGGATCTGTTTAAAAAATGTGAACCTGCTCCACATTTGAAAAGTAAAGTTTGTTCTGTGACCAAGTCTGTGAATATAATTTCATGCGGTACCTGGAGCTCCTTTGCTGCAGATTCGAGCTCTCGGCGGATAAGAACTTGGCGAACCACCAAGAAGCTGCCAACTCCAAGTAGGGCTAGCAGTGCTCCCAAATAGATGAACTGCACACTGACCTCCAGTAAGGCACCTACTTCTCCATATGCCGGATTTGCCGAGACATTCACAATGTCCATTGCACTGGCTCCACCTGTTGTAGTAAGGCAACTGAAAGCAGAAAGACTGACCAGAGCTGCTCCTGCTGCTGCTGCCCTGGGTTTTCTCTTACCTGCTATATCATCCTCACTGACTCCTTGCAATCCTGGAAAAATTCACCATACATCAATCATCATCATTATCATCAAAGGAAATGAAACAGGCAAGATCATGAAATAAAAAAAGTTGGAAACACTTCCATTCCAACATCAACAAGAAATGGCGAAGTCATCACACTCCTGCACCAACAAATACGCCAAACCCTAATTATGCACAACAGCAACGGCACACCAGGTCACAGATGACGCAACAACAAACGACCCAAGAAGAAGACTAAACCAAAAAACCCGATTTGAAGGGGGAAAAAAAGAGAAAGGAACCCAAAATAAAATAAAAATACAAACAAAAAAACGCACCTAATAACAGTTGTTTCTTGCCGCCTTCCAAACCCGCCCGCTCCATATCTTGTTCCAATTCCGAAGAAGAAGAAGAAGAAGAAGATATGACCGCATTCCGTACACGTGAAACAAGACAGACATCAAATTTCTCACCGCTGCTGCGTGGTCGCCGTCGTGGTGGCGTTCGTATTATCCTCACATTCGCACACTTGATGAACCCTACCAGCGCAAAACACGATTGCCTACTACTACTACTCCTCCGCACTTGCTCCCGCAGCAGCAGCAACGAGTCCACGTTCTTGAGCCTTGTAAAACACGCGGGCGACACATTCGCCACAGCTTGTCCGATCGTTATGGAACTTGCCATTTCTTTTATACACACACACACACACACACACA
>Ga0116231_10002674_pt1 | contig 37244 bp, 28 predicted proteins | sample S1TSphgellanicum_2_FD_89695 | JGI IMG/M metagenome (GOLD analysis project Ga0116231, IMG submission 89695) | Host-associated microbial communities from peat moss isolated from Minnesota, USA - S1T2_Fd - Sphagnum magellanicum MG | ecosystem: Host-associated > Plants > Peat moss > Unclassified...
GACGCCATGCCGGCGGGGGGTCGAATCGAAGTCATGACGTCGAACTGCGAGATCAAGGATTGCGAGGCGAAGGAACTCGATATACCGGCGGGTGACTACGTTTGCCTTCGCGTGCGCGACTCCGGGATCGGCATGAGCGCGGAGACCTTGAGCCGCGCGTTCGATCCGTTTTTCACGACCAAGCCCGTGGGGTCGGGCACAGGCCTCGGCTTATCGATGATCTATGGATTTGCGCGACAATCCGGGGGCCAGGTCAGGATTGTTTCGAGTCCAGGCCAGGGCACTACCGTGGCGATTTACTTGCCGCGCCACGCCGGGCCCGCGGAACCGCATGTCAGCGCGCCCGCAGGCCACGCCGGCAGGGCTTCGGCGGGTCACGGCCATACCGCGCTCGTCATCGACGACGAGCCCACGGTGCGCATGCTCGCGCGCGAAGTCCTCGGCGACTTCGGTTTCACGGCGCTCGAGGGAGAAACCGCCGCCGAAGCCATCGCCGCGCTCGAAGCGAACTTGAAGATCGACCTACTGATCACGGACGTGGGACTGCCGGGCGGACTCAATGGACGGCAACTGGCCGCAGCGGCCCGCCGACTGCGCCCCGAATTGCGCGTGCTGTTCATCACCGGTTATACGAGCGACTCCCGGTTCGCCGAGGATCTGGAGCCGCGCACCCAATTGCTCACGAAGCCGTTCTCGCTCGAGGATCTGTCGCTGCACATTGCGGCGCTCATGAAGGAAGGCGCCGGCGCCGTGCCCGACGCGTAGGTATCAACACGGCCCCGCGAGACAGGGCGGTGTGAACCAACCTACGTCGATTGCTCGAACGCGTGCAAGCGCTCGCGCAGCGGCGCCTCGCCCGCAGGCAAATCCCGCGCGAGCTCAAAGTCTCGAAAGTCGAACCCTGGCCCCACGCAACAACCGGCGAGGCTATAGCCTCCGAGTGTTCTCGCCGCCTGCCAATATCCGGCCGGCACAATCTGCACGGGTCGCGCGGTCTCGCCGAGCGACCCGAGGTGGTGCCGGTGGACGTGGTTTGCGCCAGGATCCGCGATGGCGAGTTCGATCGCGGCGCCCTCATAGAAATGCCAGATCTCATCGGCGGCCACGCGATGCCAGGCGCTGGCCTCCCCCGCGACTAACAAGTAGTAGATCGTGGTCAGCGCCGTGCGCGCCGCGCCGTCTGCGCGCGTGACGTTCTCGGCCGAACGGTGAATCTCGCGGTAGAAACCGCCCTCCGGGTGCGCCCGGAGGTCCAGCAAGTCGATCAATTCGGCGGCACGAGGATCCATGCCGCCGAATCCTAGCATCCGTACGTCAGGGTACGAACTCGACCTCGCCGACCACGGTGAGGGCCGTCGGATACACGGCCGGCGAACTGCCGGCCAAAGCCACCGTGGTGTTGCGGTTCGACGTCAGGCCGCTAGCCGCGATCGCGGAGCCACCGCCATCAGCCTGAAAGTCGATTCTGGTGATTGGCGCCGCAAGGATCTGCGCGGTCGTCGGTGAGACGCCGCAGTTCTGGCTGACGAAGTTGAATGCGCTCAGCGGCACCGTGTAAACGGTCTGCGCAGCTGCGGTGGCAGTGACGACTGCGGCGACCTGCGGGTTGCAAGTCGCGGTCGAGACGCCGCTGACGTCGGCGGCAATGAACACCACGAAGTTCGCGTTGCCGGCGGAGAACCACTCTTGGTTCACCGACAGCGTGAAGCTCAAGTGCGCATTGCTGCCAACGGCGACAGTCTGACCCGTCGCGGCCTGGATGCCGACGCCCTGATACGAATAATTGCCAAGGTTCGCAATAGTGTCCTGGATGTATACGAACTCGTAGCTCGGAGTCGTGCCTTGATCGGCGTAGCCCCCACCGCTGCCGCCGGCCAGAGAGGCGTCGGCGGCGCCGTAGTACGTAAACCAGTTGCCCGTCGCCGAGGTCGATGTCGTGGTCGTACCGGTCGAGTTGAAGCCGGTCGACAGCACGGGCGTCGATGACGCCGTCGGTGCCGTCACGAATTGCACCTCGCCGACGACGTTGACCGTGGTCGGGTACACCGCGGGGGAACTGCCGGCCGCGGGCACCGTCGTGTTCGTATTCGATGTCAGGCCGCTCGCCATAATTGCCGCGGTTCCCCCGTCGGCTTGGAAATCGATCTGGATCACGGGCGCCGCCAAGATCTGCGCGGCCGTAACATTCGAGTTGCAGGCTTGCTTGACCAAAGTAAATGCCGTCAGCGGCACCGTATAAACGGTTTGCAGCGATGTCGCCGTGACCACCGCCGCCACCTGGGGGTTACAGCTGTTAGACGATACGCCGCTGACGTTGCTCGTGATCAGCACGACGAAATTCGGCGTGCCGGCCGAGAGCCACTCTTGATTGACAGCGAGCGTGAAACTCAGGCTATCGAAACCGGTGGCACTCACGGTCTGACCTGCGGCGGCCAAGATGCTGACGCCCTGATACGTGTACGTGCCGAGATTCGCGACCGTGTCCTTCACATACACATACTCGTAACTCGGATTCTGGGCCTGATCGGCGTAACCCCCGCCGCTGCCGCCCGCGAGCGAGCTATCGGACCCGCCGTAGTAGGCGGCCCAGGTGCCCGTCGCCGAGGTCGATGTCGTCGTCGTGCCGGTCGAATTGAATCCCGTCGAGAGCACACCCGTGGTCGTGGCCGCCGGTGCGGCGACCGTGATCACGGTCGAGTTCTGCGCCGACGTCGACAAGCCGGAGGCGGTGTCCGTCGCGACGATCGTCGCGGTGGCACCCGTCGTTGCGCCGGCGGCGACGGTGACGAGACCGGCCGCGTTCACGGACGCAACGCTGGGACTCATCGACGTGAACGTCTCGCCCGAGGCCGGCAGCACGGCGGTCGTGCTGTTGCTGTAGGTGCCCGTCACGGTCAACTGCTGCGTGCCGTTCGGGGCGACGCTCGCGGTCAGCGGCGAAAGCGCAATGGACACCAAAGTCGCGACCTGCGACGAGGCGTTGACGAAGCTGACTTCGCCGACGACGTTGATCGTCGTCGGATAGGTCGCCGGTGAGCTGTTCGCGCTCGCAACCGTGGTATTCGAATTCGACTTCAGACCGCTGGCCGTGATCGCGGAACCGAGTCCATCGGCCTGGAAGTCGATCCGCGTGATTGGCGCCGCGAGAATTTGCGCCGTCGTCACGCTTTGGACGCCGCAGTTCTGGCTGACGAAGTTGAAGGCGCTGAGCGGCACCGTATAAGCGGTCGTTGCGCTTGCCGTGGCCGTAACGACTGCAGCCACCTGAGGGTTGCAGGTCGCAGAGGAGACGCCCGGGACATTTGTCGCAATCAGGATCACGAAATTGGCGGGTCCGGCCGAGAACCACTCGGGATTGATGCCCAGCGAGAAGCTGAGGCTGTTGAATCCCGATGCGCTGACGGTTTGACCGGTGGCGGCCTGAATGCCGATGCCCTGATACGTGTAGGTGCCGAGGTTCGCGAGCGTGTCGTTGATATAGACGTATTCATTACTGGGGGTCGTGCCCTGATCGGCATAGCCGCCGCCGCTGCCGCCCGCGAGCGAGCTATCGGACCCACCGTAATAAACGACCCAGGTTCCGGTCGCCGAAGTCGACGTCGTCGTCGTGCCCGTCGAATTGAATCCCGTCGACAGCACGTTCGTCATCGTCGCCGCGGGCGAAACGACCGTGATCACGGTCGAATTCGCATTCGAAGTCGACAAGCCGGAAGCGGTGTCCGTCGCGACGATCGTCGCGGTCGCGCCGACGGTCGCGCCGGCGGCGACCGTCGCGAGCCCCGCGGCGTTGACCGAGACGACGCCCGGCGACATCGACGTGAAGCTCTCGCCGGACGCCGCCAGAGGCGCCTGGCTGCCGTTGCTGTAAGTGCCGATGACGCTGAGCTGCTGCGTGCCGTCGGGCGCCACGCTCGCGGTCAGCGGCGACAAGGCAATCGACACGAGCGTGATGGACGGCGTGACTGTGATCGTCGCGGTGCCCGTCTTGCCCGTCGCGGTGTCCGTTGCGGTGATCGTCGCGGTGCCGGCCGTGGTGCCGGCCGTGACGAGTCCGGAGGCACTGACGGCGGCGATCGCGTCGTTCGTCGATGCGAACGTCACGCCGCTCGTGAGCGCGCTTTGCGTACCGTTGTCGTAGGTCGCCGTGACGGTGAGCTGCTGGGTCGCACCGGAGGCGAGCGTCGTGCTCGCGGGCGTGACCGCGATCGAGCTGATGACCGGCGTGACCGTCACGACGGCCGGCGCCGTCGTCAGGGAGTCGTTCAAATCGATCGCGACCGTGGCCGTGATATTGGCCGTTCCGGCCACATCGCCGCCCGTGACGACACCGGCGGCGTTGACCGTCGCCACATTGGTGTTGCTCGACATATACGTGACGCCGGTCGTGACCGTGACCGTCGCGCCCGTGCTCTCGGTCGCCGTGACCGTCAGGGCCTGCGTTGCGCCGGGGGCGAGCGCGATGCTCGAGGGACTCAAGGACACACTCGTGACCGTCGGCTGAGTAGCGGTTTGATTGCTCGTGCCACCGCAGCCGGCGAGTCCGCTCAGCAGGGCTGCGATGACGGCAAGCGAGGCAATGCCTTTGAACGAATTCACGTGATTTCTCCCCCTTGCAGACCTGTTCTATTGGCGGCGGTGGTTGTTCTCGGTCCCTTGCGAAACCGGTCGCCACTCTGTGAAAGCGCTTTCAATCCCTTATATCACGGCATCCGGAGCCCCTGTCAAGCGATCGCGACGAGCCTGCAGGATTCTGTCAACTCATTCGACGCCACGCGTCGGCCGCTCGCCGGCTACCGCGCGGCCTTCAGGAAATCGCGGTACCAAAACCCACTGTCTTTGACGATGCGTGCCTCGTTCGCATAGTCGACGTAGACGATGCCGAAGCGTTTTGAATAGCCGTCGGCCCATTCGAAATTATCGAGCAGACTCCAGACGAAATAGCCGCGGACGTCGACTCCGGCGTCCTTCGCATCGGCGAGCGATGCGATGTGCGCTTCGAGGTAGGCGATGCGCTCGGCGTCGGCGACGCGTCCGTCGATTGCCTGATCGCGGAACGCGGCGCCGTTTTCCATGATGTAGAGGGGCGGCAGCCGATAGTCGGCATGCAGGCGCCTGAGCAGCTCTGACAGCCCTTCCGGGTAGATTTCCCATCCCATGTCGGTGAGCGGTCGAGTTGTCGGCGCCGCCGCATCCTTGCTCGAGCCGCTGACGGCGAGTCCGCGCGTGTAATAGTTGATGCCGATGAAGTCGAGCGGCTGCGCGATCAAGGCCATGTCCTCGGCGCCGACCTCGGGGGCATCGGCCCCGAGATGCGCGACGACGTCTTCCGGGTATCGGCCGAGCAGCAAGGGGTCCATGTACCAACGAACGAGTCGGCCGTCCTCGAGCCGCATTTTGGCCCGGTCGGCCTCCGAGTCCGTCGCGGCATGAATCGGCGATTGGTTGAGGACGATCCCGAGAGGTACCCGGCACCCGGCCGCACGCAGTTCGCGAACCGCAAGCCCGTGGCTCAGCAGCAGATGATGCGCAACGCGCATCGCGACGCCGCGACTCTTCGTGCCGGGAGCGAACGTCCCGACCTCGTGCCCGAGCGTGGCCACGACCCAGGGTTCATTGTGCGTGACGAGCGAGGCGAGACGATCGCCGAAACGGCGCGCGATCTCGAGCGCATAGTCCGCGAACGCACGCACCGTGTCGCGGTTCGCCCAGCCGCCCTGTGCCTGCAAAGCCTGGGGAAGATCCCAATGATAGAGCGTGACGTGCGCGGCGATACCCCGGCTTGCGAGACCGGCGAGCAGGCGCTCGTAAAATGCGAATCCCGCTTCGTTCCAAGCGCCCACACCGAGCGGCTGAACCCGCGGCCAGGAGATCGAGAAACGGTAGTTGGTGATGCCGAGAGCGGCGATCAGATCGAGGTCTGTTTCGAAGCGATGATAGTGATCACAGGCGCGATCGCCGTTGCTGCCGTCGCGAATCGCGCCGGGTCTACGGCAAAACTCGTCCCAGATCGAATCGCCGCGTCCGTCCAGTTGCGCCGCTCCCTCGATCTGGAACGCGCTGGTCGCGACTCCCCAGACGAAGTCGCCGGTAAATCGGCTTGCCAGCTGAGTCGAGCGGTCGGCAGGCGGGGTCGAACTCATCCGTCGGCCGCGCAGCTCACATCGTGAACCCTATGTAGCCGACGGCGATCGTGTCGTATTCGTTCGCGGTGATGTTCGGATTGAGATCGCCGGTCACCCGGACCGCCACGGACGTGACGCCCGTCGACTGCAGCGTCGCGATCGAACCCTTCGAGCAGTTCGTGAACGAGGCCAATGGGATCTCATAGTTGTAGACGCCGAGCGGGGTCGGCGTGTTCGTCGCGCTATTGTTGCGGCCGACGGTCACGAGCGTCTGATTGAACGAGCAAATGGCCGTCGCGCCCGATCCGTTCTGAGTCGCGGAGGTGTCGTTGTCCAACACGACCGTGAAGACCGTGGCATTGCCGCCGGTGCCGCTTGGATTGTCACTTTGCGTGTAGGTGTTGCCCATCTGAATGAGTAGGTTTCCCGATTGGCTGATGTCGAACGGCGTCAAACTCGAAAAGGTTTGGCCGGAGGCCGGCGGCAGCACCGACACATACGCGTAGTCCAGGGCATTGCCGCCCGCGACCGTCCATTGATATTGCACATTGTAGAACTGCGTCGCGCTGATCGTTGCGGCTGGCGCCGAGTAGTTGCCGTAGATCACGTCGGGCGTCGACGAGCCCGTATACAGATTGCCGCCCTGAATCGAGCCGAGAAATGAGCCATTGACCTCGGCCGGAAACACCACATAGTTCGAAGCGTACAGCAAATAAGGGGATTGAGTGACCGTCGTACCGCCCCCGCCGCTGCTGCTGCTTCCGCCGCTACTGCTTCCGCTACTGCTGCTTCCGCCGCTGCTGCCCGATGGCGGCGAGGACGACGTGACGCCGCCACCGTCGCATGCGGCGAGCGCCGCCGCGGACGCGAGCACGAGGGCGCCGAGCCGCACTCCGCCGCACGAATGCTTCGACATCATAGAGGTCGCCATTGCCTACTCCTCGAGAATCGTCTTGAGCCCTTGTTGATCGCCGGCCGCGTACGCGTTTGCTTCGCGCTTGGCCCCGGCGTCCCCCCAACTTATGTCGCGCAAGAAAGCGCTTTCATGAAATGATTTAGCGCAGCGGCTCTGCTCCTTGTCAAGCACAACGCAATGGGCGTCCGGCCTATACCGGTGTCGTCTCGCATATCGCGATGCACCAATACTCGCGCGTTATGATGCTCGGCGATGCGTCGCCCCCGTTCCTGGCTCTTGGCGATGGCCTGCGCGGTCGGCCTGTCGACCGCGTGCGCCGCGCCGCTGCGCGCGGATGCGGTCGTCTTCGAAACGCTCCACGTTCCGGTCCACCTTTCTGGTTCGACCGGACCGTCAGTGACCCAGATCATCGACGTGGCGGTTATGCGCAACGTCGGCCCCGAGCGACGACCCTTGCTGCTGTTATTGCACGGTCGCTCGGCCGATCCGGCAGAACGCGCGCGCCTCGCGTTGCCGATCTATCCGGCCAACGCACGCTATCTGGCGGACCAGGGCTTCGTGGTCCTGATCCCTCTGCGCATTGGTTACGGCATTGCTGGGGGACCGGACCTTGAGGCGACGGGCCCTTGCGAAGACAAGCATTTCACGAGCGGCGTCTTGCGGGCCGTCGAAGAGACGCAGCAGGTGTTCGCCTATGCGACCGGGCTGCCCTATGTCGATGCCCGGCGCGGCATCGTCATGGGGGAATCATTCGGTGGACTCGCGGCGATCGCCGCTACGGCGGTACCGTGGCCGGGCGTCGTCGCGGCGGTCAATATCGCGGGCGGTGACGGCGGCGATTCGCTGCAGCGGCCCGACCATCCTTGTGGTCCAGAGCGGCTGACGGAAACCTTCGCGGCCTACGGCGCCGCGAACCGCGTGCCGACCCTGTGGCTCTACAGCGCCAATGACCGTCTGTGGGGCAGCGAACTACCGCGCGCGTGGTATGCCGCGTTCGTCAAGGCGGGTGGCCACGCTGAGTTCGTGGAATTGCCGGCGGACAAGAACAACGGCCATTTCATTTTCAACCGCAACGCCGCGGCCTGGCATCCCGCGTTCGAACGCTTCATCGCCTCGCTCGGTCTGGTTCGCAGCCGCTAGTTGCCCGGACTCGCGACCAAGCGCGCCATGTACGCGTGCAGCGGACGCGTCGACTCGCGAATCGCGAGGGTCGCGGACGACGGCCGCACGGCTGGGTCGCGGTCCTCGATGAGATCGATGATGGCCTCCGCCGCCGCATGTCCGACCTCATCGATCGCGCGATGCACGGTCGTCAGCGGCGGAATCGTGAAAGCCGATTGCGGCAGGTCATCGAATCCGACGACGGAAACGTCACCTGGCACCGACAGTCCGCGCCGATGCAGCGCGAGCATCGCGCCATAAGCGCTCTGGTCGTTCGCCGCGAAGACCCCCGTGAATTCCGCGCCCCCCTCCAGGAGCCGATTCATCGCGGCGAAGCCCCCGGCATCGTAATACTCGCCGGAGGCGACGAGTCCGGGATTGAAAGCGATTCGTTGCGCGGCCAGCGCCGCCTTGTAGCCGTTGAATCGCTGCAGCGCATCGGGGCGGCTCTCAGGGCCGGCGATGAAGGCTATGCGGCGGTGGCCTTGACCGAGCAGATACTCGGTCGCGAGCTTCGCGCTCTGTGTGTTGTCGTAGTCGAGACTCACGATGCGCTCACCGGGAACATGGCGACCCGTCAGAATCAACGGCAAACGGCGTGCGAGGCGCACGAGTTCCAAGTCCGGCAAACAACTCGTCAAGAGGATGATGCCCTCGACGCGGCGTTTGAGCAGATGCTCGATGCAGCGCCGCTCGTCCGCTTCGCGCCAGTGACCGCTCATGAACAAGGGCGAGTAATTCGCGCGTAGCAGCGCGGTTTCGATGGCCGCGAGCGCCTCCGCGTAAAACGGGCTGGCGATGGCCTGCGTCACGATGCCGACGCTCATCGATTTGCCGCTCGCGAGCGACTGGGCGACGGGATTCGGCAGGAACTGCAGCTTCGCGATGGCGGCATTGACGGCGCGCGCCTTGGATTCGCGTACGCGCGCGGTCCCGTTCAGTATCCGTGACACCGTGCTCGCGCTGACGCCGGCCTCGCGCGCCACCATCTCCAACGTGACCACCGCTTCGCCGTCCAAAGCACGCGGGGCGGACTTCATGTCGCTTCCTTGATCCGTCTTCACATAATCTCCCGAGCATGTCCTTGATATATGACCACCTGGCGAAACCATGAGTACCGAATCGCGGAGCGATTGACAAGCGTGCCGATAATTGGCTAAGTTCTGCAAGCGCTTTCAAAACTATTCCTGGCAGATCGGCGGCTCGATCTAGACCTGACGATCATCACGCAAGTAAGCGCGCCGCGACGGCTCCTGGGTATCTTCCGACCCGCGCCGACGCTCGATTGGGGGGGGCTGGCGATGAATCCGACGGATACGTTCCTACGAGCTGCTGTGCCGCCCCGGCGCGCGCGGAGCTTCGTCGCTTGCGCGGTCGCGGCCACAGGCAACACTCAGCAGGACAAACAGCTCATGCACATGCGACAGCCCTCATCGGCGGTTTCCAGGGCGGGCCGGGTCGCGCTCGCGGTGACGTACCTCGCGCTCGCAGCCTGCGGTCAGACTCAGAACTGGTCGTCGAATCCTACGTCCATCACGATCGGCGGCACGGTCAGCGGCCTGTCGGGAACGCTGTCCCTCGCGGACAACGTGGCCGATCCCCTGACGATCAAGGGCAACGGACCGTTCACTTTCGCGCTGCAACTCGCGAGCGGTGCCTCGTACAACGTCGCCATCACGGCGCAGCCCACCGGGCAGACCTGCACGCTGACCAATGCCTCCGGAACCTCGACGTCCAACGTGACGAACATCGGCGTCACCTGCGCGAACACGCCGTCGATCGGCGGCAAGCTGTCCGGCCTGACCGCGGGGTCCGTCGTGCTGCAGAACAACGGCGGCAACAACCTGACCGTCACCGGCAACGGCACCTTCACGTTTTCCGAGGATGTCGCATCGGGCGGCGCCTATGCCGTCACCGTGCTGACACAGCCGACCAACGGCGAGACCTGCGTCGTCGCCAACGGCTCGGGGACCGCGACGGCCGATGTCACGACCGTGACCGTGAGCTGCTCGCCGTTCACGATGCGCACGCTGCCGACGATTTACTCGACGGGCCAAGCGGTCGCCTACAGCCCTTACCGGGCGGGTGGCCCGAACGCAGGTGAAGTGCCCAGCGACGCCGACATCATCCAGGACCTGCAGCTCCTGCAGGCCGCGGGCTACAACTTGATTCGCCTGTTCGGCGCCGACGCGGTCGACACGAACATCCTCAAGCTCGCGAGCACCAATACACCGACTTTGAAATTCCAAGTGGGCATCTATCTCGAGGGCGCGCCGATCACCTGCGTCGATACGGTCAACGACACCGAGATCGCGACCGGGATCTTGATGGCCAACACCTACTCGAACGTCGTCACGGTCAGCGTCGGCAACGAGACGTCGTTTGCGGGCAACCTGCCGATCAGCTGCCTCGTTTCGTACATACAGCAGGTCCGCGCGGCCGTGACGCAGCCGGTCACGGCCGACGACGACTATACGTTCTACGACGGCAGCGACGCGGATGCGAACTATGCTCCGGACACCGTGCTGCAAAACATCGATTTCGTGTCGTTCCATACGTATCCGTTCTCGGATACCGGATCGTGGGACTGGCAGCAGACCGGCGTGGCCGCGGGGTCCGCGCGCGCGGCGGCCATGATGGCCGCCTCGCTCGCACAGGCACAGCATACCTACGCGCTCGTCGCGGGCTACTCGTACAAGAACTCCTCGGGGACGACCACGACGATCGGCGCCTCGCTGCCGATCACGATCGGCGAGACCGGCTGGAAGGCGACACCGACGAATCCGGGCGCCGCGATCGAGCAGGTCAGCAATCCGGCGATCGCGAATCCGGTCAATGCCAAGTGGTATTACGACCTCCTGCGCAGCTGGACCGGCACGGGCGCGCCGCTGAACATCTTCTACTTCGAGGCGTTCGACGAGCCCTGGAAGGGCACCGATGACGGCTGGGGTCTGTGGAACGTCGGACGAGATCCTCGGTATGCCCTGTGCGGTCTGCCGAGCGAGGCGGCGTGCACGCCGGCTCCGAACACGTATACCGGCGCCGGCTACTACCACTAAGGCCCACCCACCGATCCGATTCCTTGCAGTGCTTCGGGAGACCACTTTGAAAGTCAATTCCTTGAGTCTATCTCTGGCGCTGTGCGGCACGCTCGTGTGGCTGCCGGCGGCGGCCGCGCAATTCGGTCCACTCGAAGTATCCGGTTTCGCGAAGGAGGAATTCACGGTCTGCGACAACTGCGTGGACGGCGTCGTCAATGCCTCGCCCTTCGATCCGCGCGGGGTCCTGGGTCCGCAGGGCAATACTCCGGCCCTGAATCAGGGCGCGCCAACGGCCGATCACTCGAGCAATCTCGGACTCATCATGCTGACGCTCGGCCTGCACCATGAATTCGACAACGCCTTCGAGATCGAAGCCAAAGCGACCGGCCGCGAACGCAACGATGCGGCCGACGTCTACGGCCAATACTTGATCGACGGTTATCTCGGCGTTTCGCATCCGACCTATGGCGAGCTCAAGGGCGGCACGCTGTCCTCGCGATCCTGGACGCGTGCCGATTCCTTTGCCTACCCGCTGGGTCTCTCGACTCCGTGGGCTGAGTCGGGCGCGGGTTACGGTGTCTTCACGCAGGCGATCCGTTACACGAGTCCCGAATTCGATTTCTCCTACGGCAAGCTCACGCTGGAATTCACGTACGCGACTGCGAAGCGCGTGCTGCCGCTGAACTACGACAGCCTTTTCGCGACGGTCACGCGCACGAACTATCAGTACTTCTACCTGCCGCCGCAGCCGCAGCTCGGTGAATTCTTCGCGCAGTTCTCGAATCAGAAGAATCTCATCGAACTGATCTATCAGCAGAGCCGCGGCGGTCTGCAGAGTTCGTTCGCGAAGGGCGCGTTCACGGGCTCCGAGGGCAGCCCGAACACGACCGCGACGGCGGCGCCGGGCTATCAGGACCCGAAGGAAAACGTCACGATACTCGAGGGCAACTATTGGTACCGGCCGGAATGGCGGCTCACCTACGGGATCAAGCGCAGCGAATGGTCCGGACAGCAACAGCAATGCGACTACGGGTCCGGTCCGGGTCCCGACGGCACCACGTTCACTGGGTGCTTCTATGATCAGGCGGGGTTCAATTACGCGAGTGACGGCCTGCGCCATCACGCCGTGGAAATCGACTTCATGGGCGGCCTCGCCTACACGCGCGGCCTGTATACCTATACGTTCGGCGGGGTGCACATGAACAAGGCTTATACGAAGACTCCGACCGAATTCGGCCAGAGCAACACGGCAACGTTCTTGAATCTCGGCCTATATCGAAAAATGCCAGAGATCTACCGCAACCTCGAATTCTATGGCGGTCTGCATCGCACGATGTTCAGCCGCGAGGGCCCCGCACCGCTCAGCATGCCGAACAACTTTGCCGACGGCGGCGTCGATCCGCGCGAGAGCAAATCCGGCAACATGTTGACCCTCGGCGCCAACGTCGACTTCTGATCGCTCGAGGTGCATCGCATGCGCGCCAGGAACGGATTACAGACGGCGGCGGCACTCACGGTACTGATCACCGCCGTCGGTGCCGGCGACATCGCGCGCGCCGCGGACGCCAAGATCAGCATCGGCCAGGGCGCGTATGCGACGAAGGCCCAGGCCGGATTCTTCGGCGGCGCGCTGCCGCCGCAGCCCGAGTACCGGACGGGCGCCGCGGCGGCCCAGGCTGCGACGACGAATCAATGGTATTCCTCGGTCATCTTCTCGCGCTGGTCCGAGGCCTTGTACGCGCAGCCGATGACCTACCGCGCGGTACCCGACGGCTTCGAGATCGGCATGCCGGACCGACGCCTCGTCGCGCAGGACAGCGGTCAGCGCGAGATGCGCTATCCCCATGTCGCCGCGATCCTGGTGGCGCCGATCGGTTTCAAAGCAGCGGACGCGCGCTTGTCGGATCACTCCGATTGGTTGGCGCAAATCCGCATGGCGGCGAGTCCCACCGACTCTTTGACCGCGACGATCTTGCACGGCAGTCCGTTCAGTTACTACGAACTCAGCTCGGGCGACGTGCGCCTGCATCTGACGGGCGGCGTCACGGTGCTCGTCGATCCGCGCACGGCGGGCCACGACCCGCGAGTGGCCTCGTTCAGCATCGCCGGCCACGCCTACGCCGTCTTCGCACCGACCGGCGCGACCTGGGATTGGAGCGAGCCGCAGGATCTCGTGCTGCACCTCCCGGCCGACCGCCGTTATTTTTCGGTCGCCGGCCTGCCGGACGAACGCGCGTCGACGCTCTCGGATTTCCTCAAGGTCGCCTATGCGTTTCCGACGGCGACGCACGCCGCATGGAACTACGATGAGCCGACGAGCCGGGTACGGACGACCTACACGGTCGACGCGGTCGCCAAAGAGGGCTCGCAAACGACGACGTTCATGGGTCTTTATCCGCATCAGTGGGACGCGCTGGTCTCGCCGCCGGCATCGTCGTATAGCTACGCCGGAGTGCGGGGCACGATCCGGCTCATCGCCGGCAACGCATTCACGACCGAGCGGATTTATCACGGCATACTGCCCGAGTGGCCGGGACTACTGGATCCCGCGCACCGCGCCGCCGTCGACAGTCTGCTCGTCGGCGACGTCGCGAAAGCCGGCGGTCTCTATCACAAGAACAATGGCAACGGCACGTACTGGGTCGGCAAAGGACTCGCCGCCGCGGCGCAACTCGCGAGCGTCGCCGAAGCCGAGGGCCGAACCGCGATGCGCGACAAGCTCATCGGCGAGATGAAGGAGCACATCGAGTCCTGGTTCGACGGCAAGCATTCCACGTACTTCGCCGAGGACCCGACGATAGGCTCGTTTCTCGGCTACCCCGAGGAATACAACAGCATCACGCACATGAACGACCACCATTTCCATTACGGGTACTGGATCATGGCGGCAGCGCACGTCGCACTGCTTGACCCCGCTTGGGCGGACGATACGCACTGGGGTGGCATGGTCGGCAAGCTCGTGGCGGACATCGCCACCGACGAGCGCGGCGCCAAGGATTTTCCCTTCTTGAGAAATTTCGACACCTACGAGGGCCACTCCTGGGCTTCCGGTGATGCGGCCTCCGAAGACGGCAACAACCAGGAGTCCTCCTCGGAGGCGATCAACGCCTGGGCTGGGCTGATCCTCTGGGGCGAGGCGACCGGCAATACCCACCTTCGCGATCTCGGCATCTATCTCTACACGACCGAGGTCGCCTCCGTGCAGACCTATTGGTTCGACCTCAAGCATGAAGTCCTCGCGCCGGAATTCGGCAAGCCCTATGCCAGCATGGTGTTCGGCGGCAAGTACGCCTACAACACCTGGTGGACCGTCGAGCCGCATCAGATTTTCGGCATCAATCTGCTGCCGTTCACGCCGGCATCGACTTATCTGGGCGCCGACCCCGCCTACGTGCGCGCGATCGTCGCCGACTTGCCGGCCGAGGAGAGCCACTACGCTTCCCACGGCGTCAACGACGGCACGCCGAAGGACATCTGGCAGGACGTGATCGCCTCGTATCTTGCGCTGGCCGACCCCGCGCAAGCGCTCGCGCGCTGGGACAAACAGGGGAGTGTCGAAAACGGCGAGACACGTTCGCATACGCTGTTCTGGATTCTGAGTCTGCAAGAGATGGGCTCACCCGACTGGTCGGTGACGGCGGATACGCCTCTCTACTCGGTGTTCAAGACGCCGGGCGGGACGCGCACCTATCTTGCTTACAACGCGCATGACGCGCCGCTGCACGTCAGCTTCTCGACGAACCGCACGCTCGACGTGCCACCGCACTCGGTCGCACGCACTTCGGACGCGGCCCAGTAGACCGCAAGGCTGCGCTCCGGCCTGCCGGGGCGGAGTTTCCTCAGGCCTGCGCGCTCGCCGTGGCGGCGCGGCGCTCCTTGAGATCTTCGCTCATCTGCGCCACGCGGCGATCGTCGAGATCGTAGAAAAACAGCGCCGCAATCGCGATGACGCCCGCCGCGGCCGGAATGAAACTCGTCATGAGCAGAATGCCGTCCATGGTCCGTGGAGTCTGCGCAACGTTCGGTAGGTAGCCGAAATAGGCGAGCAGCCAGCCGACGCCGCCGCCGCCGATCGCCCAACCGAGCTTTTGCGAGAACGATGCCGCCGAGAAGATCAAGCCCGTGGCGCGGCGGCCACCTTTCCATTCGGAATAGTCCGCGGTGTCGGCGTACATGGCCCATACGAGCGGCGCCGTCGGCGCCGCGAAAAGACTGATGAGCACATGCGCGCCCCAGACGAGCGGAATATTGGCGGGCGGCACGAAGTAGAAAGCCGCCGTGAACGCGGCCGAGAGCGCCATCGAGAGCATGTAGAAATTGCGCTTGCCGAAGCGCTTCGAGAGCGGCGCGCTCAGCATGACTCCGAGAATGAATGCGGCCGCCCCCGAACTCAATACGTAGCCGAAGTAGGCCTTGCCGTTCGGCACGACGTAATCGAAGTAGTAGACGAGCACGGTACTGCGAATATTGCCGCAAGTGAGCGCGCAGATGCCGACGATGCAGAGGATGACCCAGGGTTTGTTGTGGCACAGGTCGCCGAGGTCGCGTGACAGCGAGGTCTGCTGCCTTTCAGGCGGCTGTACGCGCTCGCGCGTCATCGCGAAAGTCGCGAAGAACAGCACGACCGCGATGCTCGAGAACAAGACCATGGTCATCTGCCAGCCGAACGGGGAGGTGTCGCTGCCGCCGAAATAGTGCGCGAGCGGGATCGTCGTATTGACGATGATGAACACCGGAATGAACGCCATCACGAAGCGATAGGACGACGCGCTCGTGCGGTCCGCCGAATTCGGCGTCAACACACCGAGCAGCGCGGAATACGGGATATTGATCGCCGAGTACGCGAGCATCATCGCGCTCAAGGTGACATACGCATAAATGAGCTTGCCGTGCTCGTCGAGATGCGGCGTGCTGAAGGCGGCCACCGCGGTCGCCGCCATCGGCAGGGCCATCCAGATGAGATAAGGTCTAAAATGTCCCCAACGCGTCGTCGTCCGATCCGCGATCGTGCCGATCAAGGGATCGATGAGTGCGTCCCCGACCCGGGACACGAGAATCATCGTCCCCATGGCAGCGGCGCTCAACAGAAAAACATCCGTGTAGAACTTCGCGATGAAGATCGCGAACATCTGCCAAAAGAGGTTGGAAGCGAGATCGCCTAATCCGTAGCCGATCTTCTCGCGCACCGTCAAACGCTGCGTTGCATTGCTCATTGGGTCTTCCGCGGTGCGTTCGCCCACCCCGCCGGACGAAGCCCACTCAGTGTAGATCTGCAAGGAATCTAGCATAAATCTCGCGAATCTCTCGATTGAAAGCGCGTTCAAACTTCCGGTTCCTTGACCGAGCCGCGGCCGACGGATAGCCTAAACGTCGTTTTGAATCAAGGAATTCCAGTGCACCGCGACATCTTCAAGAAGCTCATGACGCGGCTCGCACTGCCCGCGGCTGCCGTGCTTGCGGCGCTACTGCTCTGGCACGTCGCACGCATGCCGCGCACGCCCGTGGACTTGGCGCAGACGCCCCTCGATGTGGCCACCGGCAGCGCCCAGGGCTCGACTCCCGCTGTCGCCACCGCCACGGGGCAGGCACAGGGCGTGCCGCCGGTCGCGCTGGCCATGACGAGTGAAATCGTGGTCGGCCGCGACGACACACTCGACGCGATTTTTCGCCGCATGGCCCTCGACAAGGCCGACCTCGCCGCGATTCGCAAGCTGCCCGGCATTCGCGCCGACATCGACTTCCTGAAACCCGGCGACACCATCAAGATCACTCACAGCGCGGGCGAGATTCAAGAGCTGACGCGCAAGGTCAGTGAGACAGAGACGCTCAAAGTGGTCCGCAAGGACGATGGGTTCGCGGCGCAGATGATCGCCGACCCCGTCGAGACGCGCGTACGCAGCGCGATGGGCGTCATCGACTCATCGCTGTTTCTCGCGGCCGAAGCGTCCAACATCTCGGACACGGTCGCCTTGAAACTCGCGAATATCTTCGCCTGGGACATCGACTTCGTGCTCGACATTCGCGACGGCGATCACTTCACGGTGGTTTACGAGCAGATTTACCAGGACGGCCGCTACCTGCGTGACGGCGAGATCCTGGCCGCGGAGTTCGTCAATGCCGGGAGGGTCTACCGCGCCGTCGGCTACAAGGGACCCTCCGGGCAGCTCGGTTACTACACGCCTAACGGGCAGCCGATGCGCAAGGCCTTCCTGCGCGCGCCCGTCGATTTCACGCGCGTGAGTTCGGCGTTCAATCCCCATCGCTTCCATCCGATTCTGCAGACGATTCGCGGCCACATGGGCACCGATTACGCGGCCCCGATCGGCACGCCCGTGCATGCCTCGGGCGATGGCCGCGTGAGCTTCATCGGCACCCGCGGCGGCTACGGCAATGCGATCGTGCTGGCGCACACCAACAGCATCTCGACCTTGTACGGCCACCTGTCGCGCTTCGCGAAGCATCTGCAGGTCGGTGCGCATGTACAGCAGGGTGAAGTCATCGGCTTTGTCGGCATGACCGGCCTCGCGACGGGGCCGCACCTGCATTACGAGTATCTCGTCGATGGCGTGCACAAGAATCCCGAGACCGTGCGGCTCCCGGGCGCCGCGCCGCTGCAGGCACAGGCGCTCAAGGACTTTCTGGCCGCCGCGGCGCCGCTTCTCGTCCGCTTGGAACCTCCCGCCGGCCCGACCGCCGCCGCCAATGCAAGGATCCCGGGGCCCGGCAAACCGGGTCCCGTGGCGCTACCGAACGCGGCCGATTGAGCGCCCCGCTGTAAGGCCGGTTCATGGGTTTGTATCTTGGCCTGATCTCCGGCACGTCCATGGATGCCATCGATGCAGCACTCGTCGATTTCGAGGAGCTGCCGTTGCGGGTGCTTGCCGCGAGCGCCACGCCATACACCGCGGCCTTGAAGGACCGCGTGGCTGCGCTCGTGGATCGACCGGAGCACGCGCCGCTGGACGAGATCGGCCAAGTCGACGTCGAAATCGGCCGCGCGTTCGCGGCTGCGGCCAGCGCCCTGCTGCGGCAGTCCGGTGTCGCGCGCGAACGCGTGAGCGCGATCGGCAGTCACGGCCAAACGCTGCGGCATCGCGTCGATTTGCCGACGCCGTTCACTTGGCAGATCGGCGATCCCAACAGCATCGCGGAATCGACCGGACTGACGGTCGTCGCGGACTTCCGGCGCCGTGACGTGGCGGCCGGCGGCCAAGGCGCGCCGCTCGTACCGATCTTCCACGATCGCGTCTTTCGTTCCGAACAGGAAGATCGCGTGATCGCCAATGTGGGGGGGATCGCCAACATCACGGTGTTGCGACGCAACAAGCCGATTCTGGGCTTCGACACGGGACCCGGCAATCGCCTGCTCGATGCCTGGATCGCGCGCCACCACGGGCAGAGCTTCGATCGCGATGGCGCCTGGGGTGCCGGCGGCCGCTGCGATGCCGGCTTGCTCGCGGTCTTGCTCGATGAGCCGTACCTCGAGCTGCCGGCACCCAAGAGCACGGGTCGGGAACTGTTCAATATGGAGTGGCTAGAGCGCCGACTGACCGGGCTGCGGCTCGAACCGCGCGACGTCCAGGCGACACTGCTCGAATACACCGCGGTCACGATTGCCGACGCGGTCCGCTCGAACGCGCCGGATTCAGCGGTTTATGTCTGTGGCGGCGGCGCGCACAACACCGCCCTGCTCGAATCCCTGCGGCGCCGGCACGGCATTGGCCGGGTCGCGAGCACCGCCGATCTCGGCGTCGATCCGGATTATGTCGAAGCCATCGCGTTCGCCTGGTTCGCCCGGCAAACGCTCGCGGGGATCCCGGCGGGCGTCCCTTCGGTGACCGGAGCCGCCGGGCCGCGCATTCTCGGCGGTATCTACGCCGCCGGATAGACGCGCCTTGAGCGCGCCGGCAAATTCCAGTTCATGATACTGCAATGCTCGCTGCGCACTCTTCCGCCATGAACGACTCGAACCTGCAAACCGCTCGGCTCTACATCAATCGCGAGCTGTCCTTCCTCGAATTCAATCAGCGAGTCCTCGAGCAGGCGAAGGATTCCGGCATCCCGCTGCTCGAACGTGTGAAATTCTTGTGCATCTCCTGCGCCAACCTCGACGAGTTCTTCGAGATACGCGTCGCCAGTCTCAAGGAACTCATCGAAGCGGGCGCGACCCAGACCGGTCCCGATGGCTTGTCGTCGCAAGAACAACTCAAGGCCGTCAGTGAACGCGCGACGTTGCTCGTCGACGAGCAATATGCGCTGCTCAACGACGTACTGATGCCCGAACTCGCGAAGCACGGTGTCGTGTTCCTGTCGCCGGAATCCTGGTCGGATGCCCAGGCCGCGTGGCTCGGTGAATATTTCGCGCGCGAGGTGGAGCCGGTCTTGAGTCCGCTCGCGCTCGATCCGGCGCGCCCTTTCCCGAAGATCCTCAACAAGAGCTTGAACTTCGCGATCGTCGTCGAAGGCGAGGACGGCTTCGGCCGTAACAGCGGACTGGCGGTCGTGCAGGCGCCGCGCTCGCTGCCGCGACTGATCCGCCTGCCCGACGAGGATGGCCGTCGGCAATTCGTGTTCCTCGGCACGATCGTCGAGGCCTTCGTGTCGAAGCTGTTCGCCGGCATGAGCGTGCGCGGTTGCTATCAATTCCGCGTCACCCGCAACAGCGATCTGTTCGTCGAGCAGGAAGAAGTCGACGATCTGCTGCGCGCCGTCGAGGGTGAGCTCGCGTCGCGGCGCTACGGCGATGCCGTGCGTCTCGAAACGGCGCACGACTGTCCCGAAGAGATCCTGACCTACCTGCGCGACCAGTTCGCACTCACGGCGAACGACGTCTACCGGGTCGCCGGACCCGTGAATTTGAACCGGCTCATGGCCCTCTACGACCTGACCGACATCGCTGATCTCAAATACCCTCTGTTCACGCCGAGCGTTCCCGAACATCTGCGCGTCGGCAGCGATTTGTTCGCAACCCTGCGTGCCGGGGACGTGCTGTTGCACCATCCGTTTCAGGGTTTCAGTCCGGTCGCGGACTTGATCAAACATGCGGCGGCCGATCCACAGGTGCTCGCGATCAAGCAGACGCTGTACCGCGCCGGCAGCGATTCGACGATCGTCGGCGCGCTCGCCGAGGCCGCGCAGGCCGGCAAGGACGTCACGGTCATCATCGAATTGCGCGCGCGCTTCGATGAAGAAACGAACATCGACATCGCGACCAAGCTGCAGGAGGCCGGTGCGCACGTCATGTACGGCGTGTTCGGCTTCAAGACGCACGCGAAGCTCGTCATGGTCGTACGCCGCGAAGAGGACGGCCTGCGCCGCTATTGCCATCTCGGCACCGGCAATTACCATGCGCGCACGGCGCGTCTCTACACCGATTACGGTTTGATGACCGCAGATGCCGCGATCGGCGAAGACATCCACGAGATATTCCTGCAACTGACGGGTCTGACGCGCGTGCCGCGCCTGCGCAAGCTCCTGCACGCGCCGTTCAGTCTACATCGCGCGATTCTCGCCAAGATCGAGCGCGAGACGGAGCATGCGCGCGCCGGCAAGAAGGCGCACATCATCGCGAAATTGAACGCGCTCACGGAACCGACCGTGATCCAGGCCCTGTATCGCGCCTCGCAGGAGGGCGTCGACGTCGATCTGATCGTTCGCGGCGTCTGCTGCCTGCGGCCCGGCATCGGGGGGGTTTCCGATCGCATCAAGGTGCGCTCGATCGTCGGCCGCTTCCTCGAGCATTCTCGCGTCTATTGTTTCGCGAACGACGGACAACGCGAGGTCTATTGCGGCAGCGCCGACTGGATGGATCGCAATCTGTTCAGGCGCGTCGAAGTAGCCTTCCCCGTGGAGTCGGTGGAACTGCAAAATCGGGTTGCCGGGGAACTCGATCTCTACCTCGAGGACGACGTGCAGGCCTGGCGCCTCGGGTCCGACGGCCGCTATCTGCGGGTGGCCGGGGGTACGCAGACCTGCGCGCAGTCGCAACTGCTCGCGCGCTACTGCGAAGCGCCTACTGAAAACTGAGGCGAAAGCCGGCGTCCTTGAGATATTGCCGCTCCTGCTCGAGATCCTCGAGCGTGAGCGGATGTTCGCGCATCCAACGCTGCGGAAGTTCCAGCGCGAGGCTGCGTCCCTTGACGCGCAATTGCACCTCCGGGAGCGGCTGCGGGCTACGTCCGCGGTGCAGGAGCACCGAGAGGCGCAGCAGCACCATCAAGAATTCGGCGAGCCGGTCCCAGGGCGGCAGTAGATCCTCACAGGCCTCGAACGACAATTGCCGGCGGTGGCCGCCGACGAGGGCCGCGAGCAGCAGCTGCTCCTCGCGCGGAAACCCCGGCATGTCGGCGTGCTCCAGCAGGTAGGCGCTGTGCCGGTGATAGCGTGAATGGGCTATGTCGAGACCCGCCTCGTGCAAGCGAGCCGCCCAGCGCAGCGCCGACTCCGCGAATGGATCCTCGAGCCCCCATTCCATCTCGACCTGTCCGAGCAGCGCGACCGCCGTGTTCTCGACGCGATCGGCCTGGAGGCTGTCGACGTGATAGCGCAGCTCCATCGCGCGCACGCTTCGCACGCGGGCATCCTCGTCCGTGAAACGACCCATGAGGTCGTAGAGCAGACCTTCGCGCATCGCGCCTTCGGCGACGCGGACGCGCTCGATGTTCAGGTTTTCGACGATCTCGAGCAGGATCGCGAGTCCGGCCGGAAACACGGGCGCGCGCTCCGCGTCGAGCTCCGGCAGCTCGAGTTCATCGATGTGTCCGGCGGCGATCACGCGTTCGGCGAGCTTCGTGAGATTCGGCAGCGTGATGTGCGAATCCTCGGGATCGAGACGGCGCAGCACGTCGGCGATGACGCGCACGGTGCCGGAACTGCCGAATGCCTGCAGCCAGCCCATTTTTCGGTAGGCCTCCTGGATCGGCTCGAGTTCGAGGCGGGCTGCCGTGCGGGCGCGCTCGAAGCGTTTCTCGGAGATCCGGCCGTCGTCGAAGGCGCTCGAGCCGACGCAGCCGACGGACAGGCTCTCGAGCAGCAACGGCGTGAAACCCTCGCCGATCACGAGTTCCGTCGAGCCGCCGCCGATGTCGATGACGAGCCGCTTGTCCGGACTCATCGGGCTCGTGTGTGCGACACCGGCATAGATGAGGCGAGCCTCTTCGAGCCCGGAAATGATCTCGATCGGGTGGCCTAGCGCGGCACGGGCCCGTTCGAGGAACCAGCGTTTGCGCTTCGCGCGGCGCAGCGCATTGGTACCGACGACTCGGACACTGTCGGCACGCATCGCGCGCAGACGCTGGCCGAAGCGTTCGAGGCAGCGCAAGGCGCGCGCCATGGCCTCATCGTCGAGCCGGCCGCTCTCGCTGACGCCCGCGCCGAGCCGCACCATCTCGCGCAGGCGGTCCAGGATGAGCAATTGGCCATGCTGATAACGCGCCACGACCATGTGAAAGCTGTTCGAACCGAGATCGACGGCGGCGAGGACGTCGGGAACGACAGCTCCTCCGCTCATTCAGAAGCCCTTAGGCGGAGAAGGAGGACCCGCAGCCGCAGGTAGTCTTGGCGTTCGGATTACGGATGACGAATTGAGCGCCCGTGAGGTCTTCCTTGTAGTCGATCTCGGCGCCCATCAGGTACTGCGCGCTCATCGGATCGACGAGCAGCTGCACGCCGCGGTTTTCGACGCAGAAGTCACCGTCTTCGATCTTCTCGTCGAAGGTGAAACCGTACTGGAAACCCGAGCACCCGCCGCCGGACACGAACACCCGCAGCTTCAGATTGGGGTTCGCCTCTTCGCGAATCAATTCGCCGACCTTGCCGGCCGCCGCATCGGTAAACACGAGCACATCGGGCGGCGGAGCCGGATCGGCGGAAACGGAGATTTCAGTCGCGTTCATGGGCCTAGTGTACTCGCGGGCGCTGCGCCAATCAAAGCGCTGCGCTCTCAAGGGGTTCCTTGCGGCTCTGCGTCGCCCGCTGAATCGGCCGATAAGCTGGCCCGGTGGAGGAGTTTGCCGTTGATTTGCGCGCCGATCGCGGTTTCGATGATCGAATAATAGACATTGCCGAGCACGCGCGCCTTGGGTCCCATTTCGACGCGCTCCGCCGCGTCGATATCGCCCTTGACGATGCCGTTCAGCACGATGCTCGGCACGATGACCGACCCCTCGATGCAGCCATGCTCGCTGACCGAAAGGATGGCGCCGGGTCCGGCTTGTGCTCGGACATTGCCATTGATATGACCGTCGAGATGCAGTCCGCCGGAAAACTCCACATCCCCATCGATGCGCGTCCGCGCACCGATCAGGGTTTGAATCTTTGCCGGCTTACTCTGTTTCCGTTTGAACATTCACGCCACCTTTGGACGCAATCGCATTGTCCGCGTCGGTCTCGACCGACATCCCTTGCGCCTTCCAGACGAATGCCTGTCGAAAGCCGTGCCCCGTCTCCTTTCCGGTATGGATTTCGATGCCGACGCGCGTCGGCTCGAAGCCTTCCGGCAGACTCAAGGGCAAATCGTAATCTTGAAAATACTTGAACGAGTATGCCAGGCTGGAACGATGCTCGGGGGAAAGGGCCGCAAGATCGAGGGTCACCGGCTTGCCCTGCTGCAACCCGTCGAGCGTGACCGCGAAATTGCCGACGACCGTACCGCTCGTCTTGGTGGTCTGGACGAGCACGAACTTGAGTCGGAATTGGCCGGCGGCGCTCTCGGGCAGGATCTGCATCTGCTGGACCTTGACGCTGACGACGGTCTCGGGCTGAACGAGACCGCGATAGAACGACAAGTCCTGATTGAGCCGCGCGATCTGACTCTGCATGTCGCCGAGGCTCTTTTCCACCTGCTTGTATCCCTCGCGATCGACGCGCCGCGCGACCTCCGCCGCCTCAAGCTCGGTACGCTGCTGCGCGTTCTCGGCCTCGAGACTTCGGATGCGGGCGCTCGTCGAGAGCGCGCCGCGCACCGAATCGATGACCCGAAAATGCGCGTCGTAGCGTCCCAACTCGAACGCGGCGTACAACACGACGAGCGCGAGAATGCCGCACAGCGTGAGCCAAATCGCACGCCGCTTGGGCGCGTAGGATTTGACGACGAGTTTGTCGAAGAAAGTCGGCATGAGGAGCGCGACATTACACGAAGCGGAGAGCGGCTGCGGGACGCCGCGCACGAAACGCGACGGAGCGGTGCGCAGCGCAGCGGTGCGCGGCGGAGCGGTGCGCGGCGGAGCGGTGCGCGGCGGAGCGGTGCCCGCCGGCCTGCCGCGGCAGAGCGGCCGGCATGCGGCCGCGGTATCATGGACGCACTCATTGCCAGCCAACCGGGGTCTGGCGCAAGGGGTGGCGTCGATGCTCTGGCTCAAGGCCTTCCATGTCGTGGCGATGGTGACCTGGTTCGCGGGGTTGTTCTATCTGCCCCGCCTGTTCGTCTATCACGCCGAAGCGACCGATGCCTTGAGCCTCGCGCGATTCCAGGTCATGGAGCGGCGTCTGTTCGCGATCATGACCATCGGCGCGGTCGCGACGGTCGTGCTCGGTGTGTCTTTGATCGTGGCCTTGCCGGCTTATCTGCACATGCACTGGCTGCACGCGAAGCTATTCCTCGTCGCGCTCTTGATCGTCTACCACGGCTATTGCTACCAACTTCTGCGCGAGTTCGCTGCGGCACGCAACGTGCACAGTTCGAAATGGTATCGCGCCTTCAACGAGGTGCCGTCGCTGCTTCTGGTCGGCATCGTCTTGCTGGCCGTCGCGAAGCCGTTTTAGCGGGTCAAACTAGCGACGGGACGACTCCGTGACCTCCCGCCACCACTCGGGATACGGCGGTAAACCTTCCGGAAACAGGATCTTGCCGAGATCGTGCAACGCGCGCACGTAGACGCGCCGCTTGAAATAAACCACTTCCCGTACCGGCGTCCAGTAGTCCGCCCAGCGCCACCGCTCGAACTCGGGTTCTGCCGTCGAATCGAACCGGAGCTTTGATTCGTCCCCCTTCAGACGCAGCAGATACCAGCGTTGTTTCTGGCCAATGCAGCGATCCCGCACGTACTGGCGCGGCAGCCGATACCGCAGCCATCCGCGCGTCGACCCGAGCACCTCGACGTCGTCGGGATCGAGGCCGATTTCCTCCTTGAGCTCGCGGAACAAGGCGTGATCCACGCTCTCACCGCGATTGATTCCGCCCTGCGGGAATTGCCAACCGCGGCCACCGACGCGGCCGCCCAAAAATACGCTGCCTTCCGGCTGGGTGAGCACGATTCCCACGTTGGCCCGGAAGCCGTCTTTATCGATGTAATCAACGGGCTGCGGCGTGGACATACGACGATTGTTCCACAACCCACGCCCCTTGTGCTCATCCAGAGCCGACTTGCACGCGGTTGCGCCCCATGGCCTTGGCGCGATAGAGGGCGGCATCCGCGTCCGCGAGCAGGCGATCCGCCAAGGCTTTCAAGTCGGTCTCGTCGCGTCCCGGCGAGACTTCGGCCACGCCGACGGATACCGTGAGCTCGCGTTTCGTCGCCGAGTTGATGTCGATCGGCTGCGCCGCGATCGCGGACCGGATGCGCTCCGCGAGCCGCGCGGCCTCGGCCGTACCGGCGTCCGGCAGCAGCACGGCCAGTTCATCGCCGCCGAAGCGCGCGGCCGTGTCCATGCTGCGAATCTCGGCTTCGACGCGCTGGGCCACTTCCTTGAGAGCACGGTCGCCCGCGAGATGCCCGTAGGCGTCGTTGATGCCCTTGAACCGGTCGATGTCGATCATCATGCAGGACACCGACGCGCCGCGACGCCTCGCCCGCGACAGCTCCTCCTTGAGTCGCTCCTGCAGGTAGCGACGATTGTGCCAGCCGGTCAAGAAGTCCGTGATTCCTGCGCGCAGCAGTCGCGTGCGATTCACGCCGTTCTCGAGACAGACGGCCGCGACCGCGCCGAGATGCGCGAGAAAGTCACTGCCGTGATGACGCGTGAAGCGCTTCTCGTCGCAACTGCCGAAGCACAGGGCGCCGATCACGCGCTCGGCGCGCGGCATCGGAATCAACGCCACGCTCTTCAAGTCACGCGAGGCCGGAAACAGCAGATGATGGTCGGCACCCACGAACGGACCCAGCCAGGGTTTGTAGAGCGCGGCGAGCTGGGGCGCGAGGCCGACCAGCGAATCGACGAACAATACCTGGCGAAAATCCTCGAGCCGGTCGCCGCTCGCGGTCAGGAGATGCCGAATCTCATGCTGCGGATCCAGCAGCACGACGCTGACGGCATCGAGCGAATACGAATCCTTGAGGCCTTCGACCATCGCTCGCAAGAGTTGCGAGAGCTTGTCCGCGCGCAGCAGCAGCAGTTCGCGCGTCTGCAGGCGCTTCATGATCGCTTCGTTGTGAGCGGCTTCGGCGGTCATCTGGGCGACGCGCTTGCGCAGCTCCTCGGCCTCCCGCTGGGCGCTGTCTGGCGGCATCGTCGTTAACCGGCACGCGCGGCCGCACGCACGTCGAAGTAAGCCCGCCCGCGGTTCATGAGTGCCGCGAACGCGGTTCCATCCCGCGTCTTTACGGCCGCCACGAGCCGCTCGACCGCGTTTTGCAATGCCTGCAGCGATTCGCCGCCGTAGTCGTTGAGGCTCTGGATTTCGAAGTACAGCTCCGGGCTCTCGGCCGCGACGCGCGCGGCGACATCCAACTGCGCGTCGAACGTGGTGCTCGAGAGTCGCGCGAGGCGCGGAGCCGCTTCGCCGCTGTCGGCGAGTGCCGTGAAGAAGGCGATGTTGAGCGCATGCGAGAGGCCAAGCACGTAAGCGATCAGTCGGTCATGCTCGTCCAAGCTCATGACGACGCGCTCGGCCATCGTCGGCGCGAACAAGGCTTGCGCCTCCGCGAGAGCTTCGGCGCAACCCAGATCGATGAAAATGACGTGCCGGCCGGACAGCAATTCCGTATCCGGCCCGAACATCGGATGCAGAGAGGTGACGCGGCAGCCGGCGGCACTCAGCGCGGCGAGACCGGCCCGCAGCGGCGTCTTCAAGGAACCCAGGTCGAAGATCAGACCACGCGGCGCCCGCGCCGCGAGCAATTCGAGCAAGCGCGCCGTGGCACCGAGCGGCGTCGCGAGCACGATGAGATCCTGATCGAGCACGTCGTTCTGCCAGTTCGGAACGTACGCGAACCCCGGCAGCGTTCCCGCGGGATCGGCGATTTCCACGCGATAACCCTGACTCGCGAGAAAATCGGCGAACCAGCCGCCCATCTTGCCGCGGCCGCCGATGACCAGGGCGCGTTTGCCGCTGCCTTTGGCCTCGGCCGCGACACCGGCCTGTTCCTGGGTTGCGAGCGAGGACTGGATCAATTGGCGCAGCAGAGATTCGGCGAGCTCCGGCGAAACACCGAGCCCCTCTGCGGCAGTGCGCGCCCGCAGAATGACTTCCCGTTCGCGCGCAAAGTCGCGCGTCGGACGCCCGGTCGCACGCTTGACCGACGCGACGCTTTCGCTCAAACGCTGGCGTCGCGCGATCAGCTCGATGAGCTTGCCGTCCACGTCGGTGATCGCCGCCCGCAAATCCTCGAGATTCATAGGTGCACCGTTTTACTGGCCGCGCAGCGCAACCGCAAGATAATATCGAGCCATGCAACCCAGATACACAGAAATGCTGCCGGAACCGTTGCCTGCCGATCCGGTTCAGGTCATGGCCGACTGGCTCGCGCAAGCGCGCATCGACGCCGCCCAGCCGAACCCGAACGCCATGGTCCTCGCCACGGTCGACGCGCGCGGACGGCCTTCGGCGCGCGTCGTCCTCTGCAAAGGCATCGACGTGGCAGCCGGCGAAATTCTCTTCTACACGAATTACGAGTCCCGGAAAGGCGGCGAACTCGCGGCGAACCCGCACGCGGCGATTGTTTTTCATTGGGACCAACGCCATCGACAAGTGCGCGCCGAAGGATCCGTCGAGCGGCTCTCCGATGCCGAGAATGACCGCTATTTCCAGTCACGGCCCTGGCAGAGCCGGCTGGGTGCGTGGGCGAGCGCGCAAAGCCGCCCCGTCGAGTCCCGCGCGGCCCTCGTCGCCGCGGTCACCGAGGCGGCGCGCCGCTTCGACATTCCCTATGCCGGCCCGGGCAGCGAAGAGCCGGCGGCGATCAGTGTCGAGGTACCGCGACCGGCACATTGGGGCGGATATCGGTTGCGCATCGAGGCGATCGAACTGTGGGTCGAAGGCGACCATCGCATTCACGACCGCGCGCGCTGGACGCGTGGGCCGACCGCCGGCACGGTGCCGCGCGCGGCTTGGACCGTGACGCGACTGCAGCCTTGAAGATGCGCCGGCGGTGAACCTGCTCGAAGAGCGCGACGCGGACTGTCCGCATTGCGGCGAGACGATCACCTTGCTTCTCGATCTGTCGGTACCCGAGCAGTCATACGTGGAGGACTGCTCCGTGTGCTGCAAACCGATGATCGTCGCCTACGTCGCGGAAGAGGGAGAACTTACGGACCTGCGCGTGGAAGCCTCCGAATGAGCCCCGCGCGCGCGTCGAAACCCGGCGGCTGGTTCAAACGGCTGCGCGTCGCGTTCTTGCTGGTCGTGCTGTTCATCGTCGCGACGAGCACCTGGCTCGATCACTATCGCGCGACGCGCTGGCGCAGCCCGCTGTACGTCGCGATTTACCCGATCGCGGCCGACTCGAGCCCGGTCACCAAAGCCTATGTCGCGGCGCTCGATGCCGAACGCTTCCGCGCGATCGACGGGTTTTTCGCGCGCGAAGGAGCGCGTCACCGGCTGCAGCTCGCCGAGCCCGTGCGCACGCGACTGCGGCCCGAACTGCTCGAACTGCCCCCGCAGCGGGCGCCCGATGCCGGGATTCTCGGGACCGCGTGGTGGAGTTTGCGGCTGCGCTACTGGGCGGCGCGGATAAGCGGCCGGACTCACGATCCGGAGGACGTGCGCATGTTCGTGCTGTACCACGACCCCGCGCTGACGCCGACCGTGCCGCACTCGCTCGGCTTGAGCAAAGGGCTCATCGGCGTCGTATATGCGTTCGCGACGCCACGCATGGACGGCGGCAACGACATCGTGATCGCCCATGAATTGCTGCACACCTTGGGTGCAACCGACAAATACGACTTCGCGACCGACGCGCCGCGCTTTCCGGACGGCTACGGCGACCCGCGGCAGGTGCCTCTGTATCCGCAGCAAACCCTGGAACTCATGGCCGGCAGGCGCATGCTCGCGAGCGATCGCTGGGAACAAGGCGAGGACTTGAACGAGGTCGTGATCGGCGATTTGACCGCACGCGAGATTCACTGGCCGGAGACGCTGCACGCGAACTAAAGGCAGCCTCGGGGACGAGTTCGTCACCCTCCGGGATGACCTCGTCGACCTTGGGTTTCGGCCGCTAAACATGCGTGCTACCTTGCGCGACGTCCGATCCACGACAAAGACGCAGGAGCGCGCGAATGACCTTGAAGATCTCGGGACTGTCGAAAACCTATCCCAACGGCGTACACGCCCTGCGAAACCTTTCGCTCAACATCGGCAACAACATGTTCGGTCTGTTGGGACCCAATGGTGCGGGCAAGAGTTCTCTGATGCGCACCATCGCGACGCTGCAAGATCCGGACTCCGGCGCCATCGACCTCGATGGTCTCAACGTGCTCACGCAAAAGAACGAAGTGCGCAAGATTCTGGGTTACCTGCCGCAGGAATTCGGCGTCTATCCGAAGATGTCGGCCGTCGACATGTTGAATCACCTCGCGGTGCTGAAGGGCATCACGGTCTCGAGCCAGCGTAAGGAAATCGTCGAGGCGCTGCTCAACCAGACCAACCTCTGGGACGCACGCAAGAAAGCCTTGTCGACCTATTCGGGCGGCATGAAGCAGCGCTTCGGCATCGCCCAGGCCTTGCTCGCGAATCCGCGCCTGATCATCGTCGATGAGCCGACCGCGGGGCTCGACCCGGCCGAGCGCAATCGCTTTTTGAATCTGCTCGCCTCGATCGGTCGCGACGTGACCGTGATCCTCTCGACTCACATCGTCGAGGACGTCCGCGAACTCTGCCCGCGCATGGCGATCATAGCCGCGGGGCAAGTCTTGCTGGAGGGAGCACCCGACGAATCCTTGCGGGCCTTGGACGGTCAGATCTGGTCGCGCATCGTTGCGACCGACGAGGAACTGCGTGCACTGGAATCGAGCTTGACGATCGTGAGCACGCATTTGATCGGGGGGCAGCATGAAATCCGCGTGTTCGCGCCGAATTCACCGGGAGCCGGGTTCCAGCCGGTGCCCTCCGGACTCGAGGACGTCTATTTCCTCCATCTGAAACGTCAGACCAAACACTAAGCGCTCGCACGGGGAACCTGCATGTCCATGTTCATGGAATTTCTTCGTTTCGAGCTCCGCTTTCGCCTCAAGAGCCTCTCGACCTACGTCTATTTCCTGCTGTGGTTGGCGTTTTCGTTCTTTTGCGTCGCCTCCGAGAGCTTCGGCCCGGTCGGCAGCAGCAACGGCAAGGTGCTCTTGAACGGCGCCTACGCGAACAGCATCAACGACATCTATTCCTGTCTGTTCGGCGTGATCGTGATCGCCGCGATTTTCGGCACGTCGATCCTGCGTGACTTCCAGCGCGACACCTACCAGATTCTGTTCACGAAACCGATCTCAAAGTTCGCCTATCTCGGTGGTCGTTGGTCGGGCTCGTTCCTGACGACGCTGTTCGCGTTCTCGGGACTGCTGCTCGGGACCTGGCTCGGGACGCTCGCGCCCTGGGCCGATCAGACGCGCATCGGACCGAACCACCTGTGGTGGTATCTGCAGCCTTTTCTGACGATCGTCGTCGTGCAGATCTTCTTCCTGGGCAGCCTGTTCTTCGCCGTGGCGGCGCTGACTCGGCGCATTTTCATCGTCTATCTCCAGGGCGTCGCGCTGTTCATGCTGTACTTGATCGGCATCACGGTGTTCTTCGGCACGCGCTCGCTCGAGCATTTCTGGAGCGGCATTCTCGATCCCGTCGGAGCCATGCTCTTGAACGCCGTGACACGCTACTGGAGCGTCTTCGAGAAGAATACGCTGCTGCTGCCGCTGGACTTCTCCGGCTATTCGCCGGGCGTATTTCTCTATAACCGCATTCTCTGGCTCATGGTCGGCGTTGCGGCGCTGATCGGCGTCTGGGCGCTGTTCCCGATGTCGGTCGAAGCCTTGACGCTGCGCTCGCAGGGCAAGCGCGCGGCCAAGGCGCGCGAACAAGACGACTCATCGCAGCCGCGCGTCCGTTCCTTGGTGACGAGCCGTCTGCCGCGAGTTCGACAGATCTTTGGGACGAGCACGACCTTTGCTCAATATCGGACCCTGACGCAATTGCGCATCCGCACGATCGTGCGTGAGATCCCGTTCTGGGCCATCGTCGGTCTCTTGGTCGTCTTCGCGATCAACAACGGTTACTTCGCGGGCCGGGTCGGCGGCGAAAACGTCTGGCCAGTGACGTATCTGATGCTGCAAGCGGTCGAGAACAGCGCGATCTTGTTCTTCTACATCGTCGCGGGACTCTACGCGGCCGAACTCGTCTGGCGCGAGCGCGACAACCGCTTCGACGGCATCCATGACGCACTGCCGATGGCGGCGGCGACCGACTGGCTGTCCAAAATCACGGCGATCGCCTTCGTCGAGTTGGTCCTGCTCACGGTGACGATGCTGGTCGGCATGAGCATGCAGACCCTGATGGGCTTTTACCACTACGAGATTTACCAGTACGTCCAAGAGCTGTACTTCATCGTTTTCCCGCAGATCCTCGGCTTTGCGCTGTTCGCGATGTTCATCCAGACCGTGGTCTCGAACAAGTTCTTGGGACACGGCATCGTGATCGGCACGTTCGTGCTCCAGACCGTGCTGTTCAATTTCGGTTGGGAGAACACGCTCTATCTGCCGGGCGCGGTGCCGCCCTACACCTACTCGGACATGAACCGCTACGGCCATTTCGTGCCGGCAATCGCCTGGGCTATCACCTATTGGTTCTCGATCTTCGCCGTACTCGGCGTGATCTCCATCGCTCTGACGCGGCGCGGTCCCGAGGACGGCCTGCGCGGCCGCACGCGCCAGGCGTTCACGGGAGCACCGACGCTGGCGTTCATCGCGGGCGCATTTGCGCTGCTCGCGGTCGGCAGCGGCGGCTGGTTCTATTACAACGCCCACGTCCTCAACGAGTACTTGAACTCCAAGGATCGGCGCCGTATCGCCGCGGACTACGAGCGTCAATTCAAGCAATATGAGCTGCTGCCCCAGCCGAAGGTCACGGCGGTCGACGCGACGATCGACATCGATCCGGCGCGACGCTCCTTTACCGGCAACGGCCGCTACACCCTGCAGAACAAGACAGGCGTGCCCATTCCGCAGATCCACATCACGGATGCGCACCAAGCGGTGAGCCAGCTGAGCTTCGACCGGCCGTTTCACGTCGTGAGCCGGTCGGCGCGCAATGCCTACACGATCTATGAGCTCGAGACCCCGCTCGCCCCGGGCGAAGTTCTGACCATGACGTTCGACTTGGGTTACGAATCGAAGGGCTTCCGGGACGGCAATGAGGAGGCGCAGTTCGCGTATAACGGCACGTTCTTCGACCGCGAGTTCTTCCCCGAAATCGGCTACAGCCCCGACGCGGAAATCGACGATCCGAGGCGGCGACGTGAGGCAGGTTTGGGTCCGCTGCAGGAAATGGCGCCACGAGGCGACGCCGTGCAGTCCCGCATGAACCTGTTCACGCCGAACTCCGATTGGATCAGCTTCCATGCCGTCGTGAGCACGAGCGCTGATCAGATCGCGATCGCGCCCGGCTACCTGCAGCGCGACTGGCAGAAGGACGGTCGGCATTACTACGAATACAGCATGGGCGACACTCACGTCCTGAACTTCTACTCGTTCCTTTCCGGGCGCTATCAAGTCCGTCGCGAGGTCTACCAGGGCGTGAACGGACCGATCAATCTCGAGGTCTATTACGATCCGGCTCATCCCTACGACGTCGACGACATGCTCGCGAGCTCACGCGCCGGTCTCGCCTACTACGAAACCAACTTCAGCCCCTTCCAGTTCAAGCAATATCGGATCCTGGAGTACCCCCGCTATCGGACCTTCGCGCAATCGTTCCCGAATACCGTGCCGTTCTCCGAGGCGATCGGCTTCATCATTCGCCTCGCGAAACCCACGGATGTCGACCTCACCTACTTCGTGACGGCGCACGAACTCGGTCACCAGTGGTGGGCGCATCAACTGATCGGCGGCCGCGTCGAAGGCTCGAACATGCTGTCCGAGACGCTCGCCCAGTACTCCGCGTACATGGTCATGCAGCAGAAATACGGCAAGGACTACATGCACCGCGTGCTGCGCCACTTCCTCGACCGTTACCTGCGCGGTCGTTCCGAGGAAGTGCGCCACGAGCGGCCGCTCGCTCTCGTCGAGCGCGAACCGTATGTCTGGTACGACAAGGGCGGTCAAATCATGTACACGCTCGCGGATTACATCGGGGAAGATAAGGTGAATCTCGCCCTGCACAATTTCCTGATGCAATACCGCTATGCGAATGCCGCCGACGCGTTGGACGAGCCGTATCCCGACACGCGGCAGCTGATCGAGGCTCTGCGGGCGCAAACGCCGACGGAGTTCCAGTACCTCATCGATGACGGCTTCAACCGCATCGTGCTCTACGACGACAAGGCCTTGACGGCGACCGCGCGCCGCACGCCGGCCGGCAAGTACGAGGTAACTCTCGAAGTCCAGGCACGCAAGTCGCAAGTCGATGCCGACGGTAAGGAGAGCCCGATGCCGCTCGCCGACTACATCGAGATCGGCGTGTTCAGCGGCGACAAGGATGGGGAGAAGCCGCTATTCCTCGAGAAGAAGAAAATGACCGAGGAGCGTCAGACGTACAAGATCCTCGTCGACGAGAAGCCGACCTTTGCCGGCATCGATCCTTATAACAAGCTCATCGATCGGATCGCGGATGACAATATGATCGCAGTGAGCTCGCAATGAGCGACGATCGTCACATTTCGTCATGAGCATATGCGTAATGAGTACTTCCTCGCGTCGAGGCCCTTGGCTACTGTGACCCCAGCGTTTTATGTGAACGCGAACGGCGACCGGACGTTGTTTCGGTCAAGGTCACTTGGATTCCCCGGGGGGGGCAGTCATGCCATCGGTGCAACTACGCGGCTACCGGCACAGCGTCCATACGGTGGGCATCACGGCGTCCGGCGTGCTCTACGTCGATATACAGAAATTCGCTGAAGACTTCAGCGAGTATGCGACCACCTACTACGTTCGGGTTGCCGACGTCGCGCGAATCAAGAGGCTGATCTCGCGTGACCGGACGAGACCGATCAGCGACCTGGAGTTGCTGCGCTTGTTTGCCGCTAGTTTTCACACCGCCGATTACGTGCTCGATTGGCTGCTCGAGGCCGACGTTAGAGTGATCCGACGTCACGACGAGGGCGCGTGTCTGAATGCCGAAGAGGGGGTGCCGGAGGCTGCTCTGACGCACGCTTCGCCGCCACCCATCGTTGCGCGAGTCGTCGCCCACGCGAGCCGGGGGCAATTCTACTAGGCAGACCCCCGCTGGCTGGCTATAGTTGCCGGCCATGCGCACTTATCTCGTAACGATGCTGACTTGGGGCTTGTTGGCTCTCCTACCCCGGCACCTCCACGCGCAAACACCGGCGCCCGTTCTGACTCAACCCATCGATGAATCGCGATGGGTGGTCCTCGAGGGCAACACGCCGCCGCCCGCCTTGGTGGCGGCGAATGATCGTGGGCCCGTCGATGACGCGATGCGGTTCGATCATCTACTGCTTGTGCTCAAGCGAACGCCCGACGCGGAAGAGGCGCTGCGCAAGCTCATCGATGCGATGCATGATCCCGGTGCCACGGCGCAATATCATCGTTGGCTGACCCCGCAGGAGGTCGGCAACCGTTTTGGCGTCGCGAACCAGGATCGCGAAGTGCTCGAGGCTTGGCTGCGGTCCCACGGCTTCGCGGTGAACAAGGCCTTCGTGAACGGTTTCGTGATCGACTTTTCGGGCACGGCGGCGCAGGTCCGCTCGGCTTTTCACACGGAGATTCATTCGCTCGTGCTGCCGAACGGCGAGCATCACATCGCGAACGTCAGCGATCCTCAGATTCCGGCGGCCCTCGCGCCGGTGATTGCGGGCATCAACTCGTTGCACGATTTCTTTCCGAGGTCGCGTCTCCAAGCACGCGGCGCGCTGAGCTTTGACCATGCTTCGGGCACCTGGACCCCGCACTTCAATGTCGGCAGCAATCGGGGCAGCTTCCATGCGGTCGCGCCCTACGATTTCGCCACGATCTATCACGTCCAACCGCTCTGGCAACAGGGCTTCACGGGCAAGGCCATCACGATCGCCGCCATCGAGGACAGCAATCTCTATGCTCCCGACGATTGGCGGACCTTCCGCGTCACCTTCGGTCTCGACCGGTTTACACAGGGCAGCTTCTCGCAGATTTATCCGGCGGGCTGTGAGAATCCGGGCCAGAACGGCGACGAGATCGAAGCGGCGCTCGATGTCGAGTGGGCCAGTGCGACGGCGCCCGATGCCACCGTGGAACTGGCGGCCTGCGCGAACACCGCGAGCACTTCCGGTCTGGATCTCGCGATCCTCGGATTGATCGACACGGCGCCCCCGGACATCATCACCGACAGCTACGGGCTGTGCGAGACGATTACCGGCGCCGCAGAGGTCGCCTTGGAAAACCGTGAAGCGCAATTGGCCACGCTCGAGGGCACGACCTTCTTCATCGCCCAGGGCGACAATGGGGCCGACGAATGCGCCCCCGTCGAACGGGCGAACTATTCGTTTCTCGGCATCAACAGCGGCGACAACACCGCCTCGGCCTACGCCGTCGACGTGGGCGGCACGGACTTCATGGCGCAATACAATTTCGACGTGAACGGCGTAGCACTCAGCAATTACTGGAGCGCCGCCAACGATCCGGTCACGAAAGCTTCCGCGCTCTCTTATATTCCGGAGATCCCCTGGAACGACGCGTGCACGAGCGCTCTGATCTATAGCGATCCCGTGAACGGCGCCTTCACGCAATCCTATGGCGTCGCCGGATTTTGCAATTCAGTGCTGGGGCAGACGTTTCTGAACGATGTCGCGGGTTCGGGCGGCCCCAGCACCTGCTTCACGGGCAAGCCCGCGATCCCCGGCGTCGTCGGCGGCACCTGCCAGGGCAATCCCAAGCCGTCCTTTCAGAAAGGCGTTCCGGGCGTACCGAACGACGGCGAACGGGATCAGCCCGACCTGTCATTGTTTGCGAGCAACGGGGCTTGGGGAAGTCTCTACGTCGAGTGCATGTCGGACCCCAATCAGTTCGGATTTCCCTGCTCACCGCAGGTCGATGCCGTCGTCGAGGGCGGAGGCGGTACCTCGTTCGCGGCTCCGGCGATGGCCGGTATTCAGGCGCTCATTGATCAGAAGGCCGGCCGACAGGGCGATGCCAACTACGTGTATTACGCGCTGGCGAAGGCGCAGTTTGCAAGCCCGGGCGCGGCGGCCTGCAATGCGAGTCGGACCACCGGCGCGCTGCCCGCCGGCGACTGCATTTTCCATGACGTCACACGCGGTGACATGGATATCCCTTGCGGCCTGTCGCCGCTCGGAAAGTTCGTCGATTGCTACGGTGCTGCCGGCAGCACGATCATCGGCGAATTGTCGTCATCGAGGCTGCACGGCGAACCGGCGTTCCCGGCCACTGCCGGCTACGATTTGGCAACGGGTCTTGGGTCGGTAGACGCGACCAATCTCTTCAATGCGTGGCCCGCCACGCGTTGAAAAATTTTTAAAGTTATGTAAAAAGGCCCGTGGCGCGCGCGTAATCTAGTGATACGGTTCGCACCATGAAAACATACCTCTTGATTATCTCCTCGGTATTCGCTGCGGCGAATTTCGCGTCGGCGCAAACGGTTCCGAACATCGTCGGCACCTGGGATGGAACTCACGAGAACACGGATCCCGCGAATAGTGC
>Ga0116231_10002675_pt1 | contig 37240 bp, 30 predicted proteins | sample S1TSphgellanicum_2_FD_89695 | JGI IMG/M metagenome (GOLD analysis project Ga0116231, IMG submission 89695) | Host-associated microbial communities from peat moss isolated from Minnesota, USA - S1T2_Fd - Sphagnum magellanicum MG | ecosystem: Host-associated > Plants > Peat moss > Unclassified...
TGCAAGCTATGTTTTTTTATTGTGTTTTTCATTTTTATCCCCCATTTTTTTTCTCCCAATTTTGTGATGTAACTGAAGTGGCAATCATCCATAAGATGATTTAGCCAGATTTGGCTGTAAAAATGACACAAATCTTTTTAAAGTGTCTTTCCATATTTTTGCCTACCTACTGGGAAATAATATAGAATTTGGCAATTAGAAAAAAGTCTTAAATGTTTTCTCAAATCTTGGCTATGGAAAAAACCCAAAACATGGTTTATTTTTTGGGCCCATTTTGAAAAAAAATTGCTAGCCCACTTAGCACTGGCAGTAGAATAAAGGCCTCTACACAGCATCAGAGGTGACATAGCGCCTTGAAATACCATAAAAGTGAGTTTGGACCTCTAAATATGTATTGGAAAATATAGTGGTTGTAAACAGCCGATAAAGGAAAATGATTGCTTTTGATTGGCCCAGATGATGCTGGCCAGTGTAAAACAGTGTCTTACTTTTTATTGTCCAGTTTTTCATGGTTTATGGGTGAGAAATAAATTAACACTCTATGTTGGATATGGAAATTCATCCAACATAGAGTATTAATGTGGAAATTGCTTGTAGAGGCCCAAATAAGGGGTGTGTGTGGAGATACTCTAACATCACAACATCTAGTGCAGTATGTGCCATTGGCCAATTGTGAATTGTTTACTCAACTAATTTTTCCTTCCAAAATCATTTTTCATAATTTAATTGAATTTTCAATGACAAAAATTACTCAAAACTCAATATTTCTCACACCTTAGGTCTAAAAATTTCCAAAACACTTTGGTTAAATCCTATTCAATGAAGGCTTTCCAATGGTACCAAAAGCATGATAGGGCAACATCATGGTTTGGGAGGTCTTAACATGAGAAACAAAATAAACAAAGTACCTTCCTTAATAAATAGATTTCTTTAGACCTCACTAGTGTGATCTTTTTTTTATAGATACCCGATTAGACCCTATTAGGTCTAGTACTACTTTGATGCAATTAAAAGCCCTAGGAGTAAACCTTCCTCAAACCTTAATCTTTCATTTAAAAAGGTTGTTTTTAAAGGGGAAGAGATTCAATAGTGTATTTAGGGAGTATTTTATGTCCATGAATATCCGTTTTAGAAAGGAGAGGAGGCATTTTATGCCTATTTACTTATGGTTGTAAGGTCCCTCCTATTCCTAATAAATAGTAGGCATAAGATCTCTATGCAAGGTTGTGCCTTTTCACTTTCGACTTGAATTTGAGTTTTGTCCTATTCTTAATAAATAGTAGGCATAATATCCTTATGCAAGGTTGTGCCTTTTCACTTTTGGCTTGAATTTGAGTTTTGTGGGACAAAAGATGTCATAGCCCTAGCCTTGGGCTCATGACCAAAGTAAGGATGGCAAAGGTGCGGGCTAAAAGTGAAGTTCGAAAGTCACATTTCATGTTCTTGGGAGTGTAAGAAAGTGTGAAGGAATGAATCCTCACACCCCAAGTGAGCTCCCACTTTGGGAGTTGGAGTCTTAATGGACTTTTGAGTCTTCAGAAAGAGATTGCAAGAATCAAAACTCATTGGATTGAAGAGTTCATTATATTGTTGAAAAGCTCTTAGAACTTAGATGTCTAAAATGAGCCTGCATGACCCATTTAGGCACTTAAAACATAAGTTATGGCCAAAAGAAAGGTTGGGAATCAAATTGACTCCCGATCATTAAAAGTCGGGAATCAACTTGATTTCCTTGCGTGTAGGTGTCGTGCCACATATCATTGAAAAGCTCTCGATGAAGGTTACAACTTTGCTTCAGACTTCAATTCAATTGAAAGCTTTCACACAAAGTAATGGGCCTCCAAAGTTGCGGAAGTTTCAATTTCAAAAATTTCGGGATTCCAACTTGAGAGTTGTGGGACAAAATGACATTTGAGTGTTGGCCCTGTGACTAGGCATAAAAAATATTATAAGGGGGAAGGTGGTGGCTTCCCTCAAGTCTGGGCGGTGGTGAGTTTTATGAATTTGTATTTGCTCGTGGCTCGTCTGTGCACCAAAGTTGTTCCAATTACGCACTAATCAACTTATTGTTTGGTTTGTGTAAGTCCGTGTCACTCTTCCTAATCCCCGTCTCGAAGCTCTAGCAGGCCCTTTTATCCCAAAAGTGCTACAAGCTAAAGAGCGTGCCCCAACTCATGATCCTTCTATTGTTTTCACCTTATACTCACATTTGAATCTATCAAGGAGCTTGGGATTGTGTCAAAAGAAATCTAATCAATAAAGCACCAACAATTTGTTTTGTTCAAATAACAATGGAATTGGTAAAACCATCTTTTATAGGAGGCCAAGAACTTGGGGTCCTTACATGTTGATTAAAAGGTTGAAAGGCCTAGATGAAATGCCATTAGGGCATTTAAGTTTGACACCACCAAGTCCACTTTAAAACTCAAAAGTAGAGAATCATGGTTAGGGTTAAAATTGAATAATGCATGAAAACTAATTTAACTTTCATTAAAGTTGGCATGAACAATTGATTATACTACAATTGATAGAATGTTCGACCACATGCAAAATATTTTTAAATGACAAAGAATTAGTAAAAAGGTACATGAATTTAAGGTTTTAATAGGGACCAATGCTTATTACTAGTGGTGAGTTAGAATGTGATGATAACATAGGAGGAACATTGAGAGGACCTATGGGGCTTGATGATGGAAAAGGGACACTTGTTTATTAGATGTCACAATATGAAAATTTCTCCACATTTGATGCCATAATAAAAAGAGCCATTGGTAGATATTTTATGAGCATTGATGTGTAGAGGTCAATCCAATTCACAAATTCATTATTGTCTTGTGTTGGCCAAAAAAAATGAACAACAAACAACACGGAAAAGAAGCTTCAAGGGTGAAAGGTTATGTGAAATTAGGTTCTAAGGAGGAATGCATGAAACACTTGTAGCACCACCATTCATACAAGTAACAAGGATGAAATAACAAACACAAGTCATGAAATGCAACTTTGAGCATAAAAGAAACATGAATTTAGAAAAAGAAGAATTGTCTTTAGAATTAATGAATAAGTTTCGAAAGGAAAAAAGAAGAGGAGGAGGTGAGTAGCTTCTACTTAAATATAACACAAACTTTTAAACCGGCTAGTTGCTACAAGGCAAAGGTGTGCCATTGTGATGAAGAGGACCAAGATGTATGCAATAGGAGGAGGCTATTGTTAAATTACTACGTGGTGCTTTGGTGAGGGTGGCAATGCTTTGGTTGCAACAACTTGGGCAACAAGTGTTTGTGACAAGGATATTGATGATGGCATCACACTTGAAAAAGATGATGATGAAAAAACTCAATCAAAGCAAAGATCGTGTGATCGCACATGTAAAACATTTATCATAGTGGGACTCTTGATGACAATGGCAAAGAGCACATTGTTCTTGGAGCAAGGAGCCCCAAAGGCCGAGATTGACTAAAACTTGTGATAGAAGGGTTGTGATGGGAGACAACATCAACAATCTCTTTGTCAAATTGTTGTTGATGAGTTGATAGGGTAGTTGGGTGGAGATGCTTAGACCACAATATATCAAGAATTGAAATACCTGTTTTGGTATATAATTATAATTTTCATTTGTTTTTGGGGAACACTTGTAAGGTCCAGTTATTCTTAAAAAATCAAATATTTGCCCAACATTGGTCTTTACAATGCCGAGCAATCTTCATGACCAAACATGAAAAAGCCACAAATTTGTACCTATGTTGGGTGGGTATTTGATTTTTTTAACAATCTTCGATTCCAGTTTTTGAAAGCCATCAATGAATGAATCAATGGTTTTCATGAAAGAACCGTTGCTACATAGATGGTTATTTGATCCATTTTTAAATTTATTTAAGATTCATGGCTATATAACCAAAGCTTGATTCTTTTTGACTTTGTTAGAACATTAGAACCTTGATTATGTGATTCCAGAATGACAAGCACTAAACAGAAACAACTAATTAAATGTGACATCAGGCTCAATCATTCAGTGTTTCTTTTACTCACAAATTTTTGCCAAATCTGGAACTGAAAAACATGATTTTGACTTATACAAAGGATTTTCATGAAAAAAATGACTAAAAATTTGCCAGATTTTGAAGATTTTTTAAATTAAAAAAATAAATTGTCAGATTTTTATGATAAGTTCTAGTAGGTGGCCAAGAATATAGAAGGATTCTGTTTTTTTTCCTTACTTTCATTTCTAGTTATGTAGCCAATATTGCCACATTTAATTGTTTTAGTGAATTATCATACCCTCTCCATTCATCCAAAGAGCACATAAATCATCTGACTTGACATTGGCCATGAGTTGGAAATGAATTTTTTGCTTGCAAGGAATGAAAGGCATGTTAAAAACATCCGACAAAATGATTGGGGTAAAGAGGAGGCATAAGGGGGAAAGGTAGAGAAATTAAACTTAGGATAAGCAAATAGTTGTCCCTTCTCTTGTCTTATTTATTTATTTACCTATTTTGCCTTTGCTTGAAAGGAAGAGACTTTCCACACATGTAGGAGTTGGTCTCTAGGGTTTAGGGTTCAGACCAAGGTTTCTAGCAACCCTTTTGGGAAGTATGTCCCAAGGGACATCTTGAGACGGGACCTTGGGGACCAAGGATGTTGAAAAAAGAAAAAGAAAAACATTTTTGGGAGGAGGGAAGGGGGGAGGATGATGGGCTATGCTAGGAAGAAGCACAATAAGAGCATCCAGAAGAATGTGGTGCATACCCAAAGAAGGTAAGTTTGACCATTTGTCCCAAAAATGAAAGTTAGGTCAATTTTCTTTTGAAAAACCTTGGTAAGGATACAAAGAGGAACTAACTTCTTGGTTATCTTGTCCTAGGGATGTTGTCACAAAGATGTCATCGGTAACTAACTAACCTACGTATGTAAGGTCATCCCTAGAGGCAACCCTAGTTTAGTTCCCTGTTTCTCTTTTTGGTAAGGGAGAAGAGGAGGTGGAGGGGCCAAGGGTTTCCAAATTCATTCATCTTATTATATTCAAGTTGCCTCTCATGCGGTTTCATAATTTCTTACGTTTTTGCTTGGAATTTGCATAAGAAGCCATTACAGATGAACCTCTTGTTTTCTTTTTTGTTACGTATGCGAAATGGAAGTGGCAACGCCCATGACTCAGGCAGCAGGACTGACATGGTGTTTTCCATGTCTTTGCGCATTTTCTTTGCTTCCTCTGTCAATAATGCACCAAATTGGTTTGTTGTATCATTATTGAAACCCGAAAACCCTAAAAGTCAAAGAAAGTCCACTACCGATGGAAATGGACAAAACCTGCACCATTTTGTTGTGCCCTGCAATTTTTACAACAATTTTCACATTCTTCAGACCCACCAAGCCCACCAAGTTTTGGAGCCATTGCGGAGCACAATCGGTGAAGATATACCAACATTGGATGGAGCTGCTGGTTCACCATCCTGGTGACTTTCTAACCATGGTAAATAATATCTCATCCCAAGTCTAAATCAGGGTCTCCGCATCTTCCAAATTTAACATTTCCTGGGTTGAATTTGGCCACTACAAAAGGCCTCACTCACCAAGGTCAAGGTACCGTGGTGGGGTGCTGGTGAAGCCTGGTACACCGGGTGTTACTATGAACTGTGTCAGTTGTTCCTTTTGTTCAGAACAACTTCGTGGAACATTTTGTATTTTAACTCTTGTTGGTTTGAACTTGCCGTAATGGACACAGCCCATTATTACGCAACTATAAAGCAGCTTGTTTAGTGTCGGAATCTCACTTTTTCAGTACTTTCCAGCTCCACCTTTTCGACTCTCCTCCACATCACAAGTAGTGGGTTTTTTGGACAATTTTTTTGTTCCCCCCCTTCCCCCCCCCCTTTTTTTCCCCTTCTTAAAAAAGGCTAGACTATTTTTCTATTGTAAATTTGACTAATTTTGCTAATTTTTGGGAAAGGAAATTAATCAAAATTTTTGACATCACTAAATTGAGACAAACCCTAATTTACAAGTGAGTGAAAGAATTTTTATTATCCAACACACATGCAAATCATTTAAGCTTTAGGATTGTTACCAATATTTTATTTTACTTTATTTTTCATTTTTGTGACATAGCTGAAGTGGTAATGATTATCTGTAAGAGAGTTTAGCCAGATTTAACTTAAAACACATATGAAAGTAGAAAAGTTTAAACATCCTTCACATTTTGGGCTATTATTTTTCTAGTCTAAATTTGACTAATTGTGCTAATTTTTTGGAAATGAAATTGATCAAAAATTTTGACATCACAAAATCAAAACAAACCCTAATTACAAGTAAGTGAATTTTTTTTGTATTATACAACACACACACAAAAATCATTTAAACTTTATGATTGTTACCAGTATTTTATTTTATTTTTCATTTTTGTGAGGTAGCTGAAGTGGTGGTGGTTATCAATGAGTTTAGCCAGATTTTACTTAAACACATATGAAATGAAAGTAGAAAAGTTGAAGCATCCTTCATATTTTTGGCTACAGTGTAGAACCCAATAGAGAATTCTGGCTATTTTTCAAGAAAAAAATTGAAATCTGGCGATTAGGGGAGGGAGGGGGGGGGGGACGAACCCACAGATTTTTAGCCATTTTGGAAAATTTAACCAGAAAAAAATAGTTGAAATTTGTCAGGCACTTGTTAGAACCAGCACCCCCACCAGCGCACCATGAAGGATGAATGGTAAGCGATCAGGAAACAGTTTTCTGTTGGGTTCAGGTTCCCTAGCTAACCATGGTGGTTAACTCAGTTACTTTTCTTTCTACCTACCTACCTACCAACCAACAACTCGCAAGCAAGTTGTTAGTAGGTACGTAATAAAAACAGCCCTTAGCTATGTATAAACCATCAACTTACCTGGAAGTTGTCTATTTTCCTACCTATCTGCCTATATATGAGACCTATTTCCTACAGAATTGGTTACCAAGATGAAACCAAATATTAACTCAGTTGAGGTTCATCCACAACTGAGTAATAACGGACATCCAGTGGATGGTGCGCTGGTGGGTTGCTGGTTCACTCTGGCTGATGCAATGGACCAAAAAGTCACAATTCTTGCCCAACTTTGTCTCACCTACTCAAGTTTTTAAAACCATGACACCCACACACACATACTGACACACCCACACACAAAGACTTTGTTGTTGACATCACTACTATTGAGTGTTTTACAAAACCCTACAAACTACAACCCCACCAAACAACACACACACATATATGGAGTACACAAACGCACACAAATGATCTAAGGTAACTATGCCTATCACCGAACATAGGACGATGACCAATCAAGTCAAGAGTTTTGACCTGGGTTGGTCAATGCATCACATTTTTACACCTTATGACCAGACATGTAGTGTGAAAAAATTGTGTTTTGTTTTTTGTTTTATAACTCACACCTGAGCATATTGTTTTGTGTTCGTTCATGGGATAAATTTAGAACATTTGGATGTTATTTACATCACATTTAAAATATAAATGTGTTTAGTGATCGGAATGGTTTTTTATACTTGTACAAAATACCATTTCCTAAGCTTCTAGGCCAAGTGTTTGGTCATAGGTGTAAAGTAGTGAAATGAAGCAAAAAAAAATCTAAATCACTTTAAAAAATAAAATAAAATGATAATGAAGAAAAAATGAACTTGTTTTTATGAATATTAATAATTATGCTTGTATCCATAATCTTTGAATAATACATGTTCAATTAATTACAAACCTTACCAAATTTATGTGAAAACTTGTATTTAATGTAACTGATGTCATTTTTAAATTTGAAAATTTAAAAAGGAAAGTCCATAAAGTCTAGATGAATAATGAACCATGTAAAGCTTTCAAAAAATATGATTTTGGAACAAAGAAATTGAAAGACAACAAAAATTGCAATTGATATGAACTTATGAAAATATGGTCAAATTTTAACCATTCAAAAGACCCTAATTATCAAATGATTAAAGTTTTCAAGTAAAATATTTCTCATATGAATTTATCATCTTATATTAGATCATATATTGAATTCCAATAACAAATTTGGAATGTGAATCAATATAATTTTTTTTCATTTTGTGATTGTCTTGTCACTAGTCCAAATTTTTTGATTTCAAAAGTCCATTACTACTAACAAATGAATTTTTTATCAATAAATAACATTTTGTTCTTTTCATAATGAAATTGTTAGTCTAGATCTAAGTCCCAATTAGTAAATCTAAAAATATATTAATCACCATATGCATTTGAATATAGAGTACCCATGTTGTGTCACAATAGTGAATCATTCAATTGTGCATTTACTTGGTTTGCTAATGGATAATGAAGATAAAACAATTGTGGCTTGGGTTTTAGGTATGCAGGATTGTGGATTTTCCATTACCTTGTGATAGCTAGAGACAAAGGTGGTAAAATTTATTCTAATCATATGTACCCCTTTCAAAGATAAATTATTGGTGGTTTAAGTGTTATCATCCCAAGTTCAATATTCAACTTGCAAAAGGGCTTGAAATTTACAAGGCACAAGGTTTGACAAGTTAGTCATATAGTTCATTCTACCAAAACGTTTACAAATTTGATCACTATAAATTTTACACAAGTATAATGTGATAAATTTAGAATTTAGATGAAACATGGATCCAAGCAAGGTGACAATTTGGGGCAAAGGTTTTGGCAAGAAAGGGTTCACACCATGTTTATAGGACCAATCCCAAATCTAGGGAATGGTTCATAGTAATATCTGTTGTGAATGTTATGGAAGGATCCATGCTTAAATTTTACGTATTTAGGGGCGAAAGGATGAAAGAAGATTACATTAGACATTACAAATAAAAAACATGCATGACAATGCAATCAAAAGCATGGATGATGTCTTTTTTTTCAAAGAATTCTTTTCATTTTTTAAGAGGTCAATTCCAAAAGACATCTTTCAATCAAAGTTGCATTTGTTAGTTCTAGATGGTCATGGTTCACATGTTATGTTGGAAGCCATAAAAGAAACACAACAATTTGGGTTGAATATGGTCACCTTACCTTTTCACACATTCAATGCCCTACGACATTTAGATGTGAGATGTTTCAAGCCTTTCAAAATGACTTTTAGAAAAGAAGAAACAATGCCATGGTTAAAAACAATCACTATGTAGCAAAGAAATGCACACTTGATGGTTAGGTGGACAAGGCTTTAAATCAAACATTGTAAAAAAAAAATCATCAACAAGTTGAAAGCAACAGGGATTTGATCACTGAATCCCATGACCATGGATCACAAGACAAGACCAAATGATGCATAAACAATAAAACATGTTAACATTTTAGATGTTTACAATGAGATATCTAATGGAATAATTAATGAAAGTTAGCAATGAGGGGTGGATGGAGTTATCACATAACTAATGAACATTATAGCTATACAAGATGATGCAAGATCAAAATTTTAATTTGTTGAACATCAACAATTAGATTTGAAGCATTATGTGAAAATGCCCGATCACCCAAGTATTCCTACATAAGAAATTGGAATTATAAAAGTTGCATGTTTTACTCATAAACCTAGATGGACCCTCTTGTGAAGTGCTAGAAGTCTATAGTTTTGCCAATTCAACGCAAGGTCCTTTGTGTTTTGTTGATTTACTATATTTGCCACATTTTCTTCCAAAAAAAACAAGGGGTAAAAAATCATTAGTAGATTACATTAATCCCATGTAGTGAAATCTAATGAATATTTCAAAATTTTGTGATAAAAAACCATGGAAAAGGATGTAATATAAATAATTAGAAAGCAAAGAAGGAAAGAAAAGGAGGCTCAGAAGGTGGCTAAGTGAGTATTGATTCTTTCATTGTGGTTGAAATAATAGTTCAAAGGTTAGCAAAAGAATGTGCTTGCAACAATGATAAGAGAGACTAGGGACAAATTTCACAACAATTTTGTTGCAAGTTTCAAAGTCCATCTTTTAGGGTATAGAAGTATCAACTTTGGGGTTACATCATAGATTCAAAAACAACTAAGGCAAGGGTAAGGGAATGAATGCAATCAAAGGGCGATGTTGTAACAAGCTTGTAACATGTTAACAATCTATGAAATAATAGATGGGGGGACGGTGAATCTAGAATTAAGATGAGAAACTAAGAAACAAATTAAGTAAAACAATGAGCCATCAAGGATGATGAAGCTACGGGGCAAGGACAAGGAACATTGGATCATGAATATGAGGATCACAACCATGAATAGAAGGATTGTGAACCAAGATGCAATGCAAGGGTGGTTGAGCGATCACTAATAAGAACTAATGATGAGAAACAAGAGGATCATGACCATGATGAGTTGTATGAGGCGGTTGAACATTAGGAGCACATGACAAACATGAATATGAACATTTTCACCTACAAAACACACCAAAAAAAATCGTAATGTATTGTGATCAATAAAAGAAGAAGATGATGAAAGATTATCAAAATATAAGGTAGGGGATGAAATCAAATGGAAGGCAATGAAAATAAATGCAAATGCACACCACTAGTTGCAAAGCCAAACCATGAAAATAAATAAGGAGATTAATGTGCAAGAATAGAGTGTTAAACCCAAGATGTTTGGAGTGCAGTGTGACTTATGATTTTAAAGTTAGATAAACAATGTTTTGCTCATGATTGTAGATTTTTTTAATCCTTTTTAAAAAAATCAATTTCTTTTGTTGATTGAGGATGAATTTTTTTACACAAACAAATGAGCATTTAAAAATTTAATTCAATTTTATCATAGGTCAGATTTTGTCCACTTGTTAGATATTGGGTGTTCATTGAGAGGAGGCAATGTGTTTTCATTGGCATGACATGTGTTTGCTTAGGATTTTTTTTATAGCCAATGGACCCCTTCCTTTGGAAGCCATAATCTTTAGCTCTTTTGACCAAATCATGTGATTTTTATGGCTATGGACATGCTTAAAGGTGAGGTACAACTTTTCTTTGGACCTCATGCCCCAAAAAATCATGACCAATGTGGAATTCCTTAAATGTTTAATGATCAACTTTTCTATGTTGGGTATTCTTGGTTGGAGGTTATTTCTTCTTCCATCAATATTCTATTTTTTATTTTATTTCCAATCATGACATGCTCAACAATACACACTTTCATTTTTCAAACAATTTTACCATGGTAGCAGTACAATAACACCACAATTAAAACAAAAAAAAATAAATAAATAAGAAATTAAGATAAAGTTAATATCGCCACACTCATCATCCATGTCATTTATTTACTTTAGATTTGAAAAATGATAATTAAATTCTATTTCATCTTCCACATTATCTATAGGTTGAAATGGACCTTAATTATCTTACGGTGTATTCACCTTTGATGTTAAGGACTTTAGTGTTGGGTCCCTTAACACCATGCTAGTCATTTAGGACATACACTTACTTACCACAAACATTTTATGTTAAACTAACATTCACTTAACATTAAGTGCCACCTAGGATTCCACCTAAATTTTCATTTAACACTGACTTAACATCAAGTGTGAATGCACCATTAATTAATAAAATAATAATAGCATGTTATGTATATGTCTTGATAGTTTATGTATTTAATTGAAAAAAAACATAAACTCGACAAATATGTAATTTACTAATAAGACAAATACTTAACTTACTACTAACACAAATACATAACTTACTAATAAGACAAAATACTTAGCTTACTAGTAACACAAATATATAACTTACTAGTAAGACAAATACACAACTTCCTAGTAAGATAAATATACAACTTACTAGTAATTAGGTAGTTAGTAGTGAGCTGAAAACAAAAAGGGAAAGGGGTGGGGTTGCCAGGCAAGGGGGGTCGGGGTCCCACACGGAGAAAGAAAATAGTAAGTTACTACAAGACACTGACGTACTACTGTGCGCAGCTGGGCTGCTTCCCGTCGCGCGATACAAAGAGAGAGGGAGAGAGAGAGAGAGGAGCCTCGCATTTTGCACACTCACGGCAGCTGCTCTTCTTCTTGAGTAATAAGTCCCTTGTTGTTTTTTCATTTTTTTTGTTTTATTTTTATTTGGTAGATCGTGATCTTCTGCAGCTGTAGAATATGAAATTTCCCCTATTGAATTTGAGTCCAATTTTTGAAGAAATAAAAATAAAAATCTCTCTTTGTTTCATTTCGTTTGTATAATAATTATAGCTGCTGCTGCTGCAAGGATCTCGGAAAATCTAACAAGCAAATACAGAGGAACAAGAACGTGAAGATGAATGAGTCTTCGTGGAGTGCTATTTCGATGAGGGTATTGATTGTTTACGGCTCTTTGATCTGGTGTTTTTGTGCTTCCAGTAAGTCTTCGAGTATGCATTTTTTTGTCCATGGATCAAGTCTAGATTCGTCGTCTCTAGTCACAGGCTCCCGCGACAGCACCAGCAGCAGTTTGTTCAACTTGGAAATCACGCACAGATTCTCTGATAAAGCCAGGCGTGAACTACAGGAGCGGCATGGAGATGCTTTCCAGCCGTGGCCAATGGTCGGGAGTGAGGATTACCACAAAATGGTGTGGAATCGCGACTTGCTTCGTCGTCGTGACCGGTTTCTGCTCAGTACTAATGATGCACTCCTGACATATTCCGGAGGCAACCTTACGGAAGAATGGATTGACGGGTAAGATGACTTACGAAAACAAACCTTCACGAAGTTCTAGCGTTCTCTTCTCATAATTTTCGCGTCTCCTGCCGGCAGTAGGCTTCTGATCTTAGAGCGTTACGGTGGAAGAAATTCTCGGAGAATTTGCCAGTGTTCAACGAGTGTCAGCAATTCCTAAAGTGGAACATAATATTGCAACCAGGATTTTCTCTACTCTGTTGTCATCTCGATCGGAAACCGATTGAAAAGTTCTGTAGCTTGTGTGCGGGAGATCAGATTTGACGGCACATGCAGATTGCGAGAATTTCACTAGTCTCTCGTCGAGTTCAATGCAAGATTCGCAGTTCTTCTATGATGGAGTTTGTATTATAACCTTGTCTAATTCTTATTCGCCTTTCAGACTAAGTGTCGGAAATGTCGTCTTTCTTACTGCGTGCAATGCGAGAGCGGTGGTGCTCTGACAACCGCGTCTGAGTCGGTTGTTGTCTGGATCAACAGGTTGCAATACGCCACTGTCAACATTGGAACTCCAAGTAAAGCATTCTTTGTAATATTAGATACGGGGAGCGACCTTCTGTGGGTACCGTGTGCAAACTGCATTTCCTGCAGTCCTACTGCAGCTCCGGCCTTTGAGCCTATATTCGTAAGTGATCTTACTTGTTTTATGAAATCTCGATCTTCTTCAAGCAATCTTCAGTCGTTTTTCCAGGAGGACTGTGATGTGCTACTAAATGTTCTTCTTCCATGGCCTTTTTTCTCAAGCTATGTTTCATGTGCCCGGGCCCAGTTTCCAGACATTCCGGATTTTCACCAATGGGGCCATAGCCAGCAACATGTCTGGTTTCTGGAACAAATTCTTTCAAAAACGTTATTTCTAAAGAGTGTGAGTTCTTCTCTGACTGATAACTCTCTTTCACTGGGCAGAACCAGAGCTTGGGTGTGTATAGCCCGTCTCTTTCCTCAACCTACGAATCAGTCACCTGCGAGGATCCGTTGTGTCCTTCGACAGCGCGATGTAGCAAGAGCACAGATGAATGCCCGTATGAAGTAGATTATGTGACACCAAACACAAGTACTTCAGGCATTCTTGTCCAGGATGTCATACAATTTATCCCTGATGTCAGCAAGGGTTCTGGAGCTCCAAGAACAACAGCAAACGTCACATTTGGGTAAGAGAATTCCAAACCCTAGAAATCTATGCAGTCCATCATTTCTGTTGCTCCTTGCATCATTGATTGCAAGTCATAGTTCTTTTTCAAAGGTTTATGCAGAGATTCAGTTTCCCATGAGTGTGCTGCAATCAGTCCACCAGCACAAGAGAAGCTGCACATGTGCTCATGAGCCTTTCCTTGCATCAGATATCAGCTAAGGATCTAGGTATTTGAATTTCAAATCTGAATTGGGTTTCCTTCAGTGGATGACTGATTCATTGTTTTTCTGTTACCACACGGAAATGTGGTGCTGCATCCTTGCAGGTGTGGTACCAACCAGACAGGTAGTTTTCTGCAGGGTACTGGGTCCGATGGCCTTCTTGGACTGGGTGTCTCAGAAATTTCAGTGCCAAGCACCATGGCCAGACAAGGAGTTACACAAAACTCTTTCTCCATGTGCTTTGACTTAGATTTCTCTGGGAGGATCATCTTTGGTGACAGGGGTCCTCCTGAACAGCCAAGGACTCCACTTGTTAATATCACTAATGTGTAAGTCAGGTCTTGAACCAAACTCATTTGTTCAATTTGCATATATCTGGGAATTGCAAGAATAGATTGTTGTTTAAGCTCCCTGAAACAGGTAAGAGAGCCAACAGGAAACGTTTTTGTTCATGGTGCATCATTGGTGACATGGTGATCAGTGGCTCCAGGTTTTTCTCTCCTTTGGCAGAGGTTAGTAAACTGAATGGAGAGAATCTGAAGCCATCCTTTTTGATCATCTGGGTGGAAATGCAGACCAGCATACGTTGTGACCATTGAACAGATCACTGTGGGTAATTCAACTGTTCCTGCCAAAATTGATGCCATCTTTGACACTGGAACTTCCTTGACATACTTATCTACTCCAGTGTACACTCAATTCGCAAAGGCGGTAAGATATCTCAAAATTTTCTTTTATTAGAAAGTCTATGTCCTACTTATTCTCAATTTCTTTGGAGCATGTCTGGGTTTGATGCTATGAAGTTTTTCTCTGTAGACATCTTACAGTAAGTAAACCCTAGCTGTGACCACACTTACAGGTATGGCACAGAAATAGTCATATGGTTCTTTCACATCAACCATTGCATTGCTGTGCTGTTTTGGTGGCACTACAAGCTCTCATAGTTATTAAGAATGAAGATTCTTGCAAGCTAGATTGCAACTACCTCCCTCACAGGTTAAAACATGAATTTGTTCGGGGGTTGTGGGTGGCCCATGCTTCTGAAAATGCTTAGCAAATGCAGTTATTTTCATGTTGCCTCGGGGTTTCTGCAGGATGATTGTCATCTTGATAGACTACAAAAAATTGAAATTCCCAGCACTGACAATTGTCTCTATGCATCATGGCAGTACATATCACAGGCACAAGCACAGACTTTCTCGTTTGAAACATTTGAGTTATGCTATGAAATAACGTAAGTCAAAAAAGACCTCAAAATTTGAGTTTGTATTTTTCCATTTATTGTAGTTCAGCAGCACTGAAGCTAAACAACTGTGCATTTCTATGTATCATATTCTTTAAGGGATTCTTGTTAAACTTCCTGCTTCAGAGTTTCCTTGTTTGGGCAAGTAACTGTGAAAATAAAACCCACTTTTGCCCTTGTGATAAACTGCATTTTACTCTGTCCATTATGGTACTACCAGTGTCCTTGTCTGACAAACACAGTGAATTTGCTTGCCTTGGTGAAGTGATCCAAGTATTCTACCAAGTATAGCCCTGCAATTCTCAAATAATGCCACCCTCAATGTTGCTGCAGCATTTGTGGCCGTTATTAGTTCTACGGTATGTGATACCACATGATGCTTTAAAACCATTGATATGTTAGGTAGTAGTGGGCATGATAGTGACCACACTTGTGCAAGACTGGTTCTAGGATTTTAATGCTCTTATGTATTTTGTATGCATTGTTTTGTTGCACAAAGACAGCAGGCTTATAGCTCTTGTGTGTGATTTTTCAAGAGAGTTTTCAAAGTTGGGATGTGCATTAAATTAGCCAAATATGGAGAGGTGTGTAATCACTTTTAGTGTCAGGTGAGGCATTGGGGTTCAAGGGACCATTGAAGGAACCACCTGCCTTGTCTGGTCTATGTGGGACTATTCAAGAAGTTTCCATTGTTTGCAGAACCAAATAGTTGGATATTGCTTGGGAGTCTTGGACAGCGGGAGTTCATCATCTTTAAGCAGCATAATTGGCCGTAAGTCTTCACTGCTGTCCTTTCTCCACAATCTCTGTTGTGACTTTTTTGTATTTAGTGCATGTCTTGTCAGCCTTCTTTCTCATTGCAACCATCATGAAAGCCATTTGATCTTTTCATGACGTTGGAATCTTCTTGGTATTTGCCATTCATTATCCTATTGAAGTTGATCATGTCACTGCTTTACTCTTCATTCCTTATTTGGTTCCTTTTTGTATTTTGAGTTGGGTTCCCATACAGATAATGTCATGGCAAATCACAGCATCACTTTTGACCGAGTCTCAATGACACTAGGCTGGCAACAAACCAGCTGTAAGTGACCTATACTGCCCAACATGAAGTACTTCATTTTTTCCTGACACTAGTAGAATGGAAAAGAGTTCATGTACCAGATTTATGTATATAGTTGGGAATTGAGTTCACATCGGTAGTGAAGGAGCTCTGAATTAGCAAGGCCCAAGTGAAAGTTGTACTGGATATTGTTGGTGAATGAGCAGGGTCATAATTATGCAACAACCAGTCTCCATTGGAATATAATGCTCTTAATGCCCCACTCCCAAACCTTTGTTGTTGTAAAAACATGTACATAATATGACAGTTGTAAGTAGTGAACTTGTGGGTGGTGGCCAAAAATATTAACCTACTCTAATCTTGACTGCATTCCTTGAAGCCAACTGAACCTTTAAAGGACCTGGATAGCCAGGTAGAGGGTGCTTTGTTACCCCAATTATTTGTGAGACTAGACCCTTGACCTATCTTGTTCATGAGGCTCACGGACTAGTTAATCTGTCAATCCTTATCAGTCTACAGATATCCATGACATCTGACTTGCTCATGAAGTTATCAGAATTTCACTATCAGCAAGTAACTGTGAACTACAACATTAAAATTGACAGACTTTCCTGGCTTGAAAGTTTAACCCAAATCTCTAAAGCTTGTGCTGGTCTCTATATGCAGGTTACTCTATTGAAGCTTATTCAGGACCAGCAGCTGCACCAGCACCAGCACCAACACCACAACTTGACTCTCCAACACTTCCACCTGTAACAAACCCCTCCTCTGTAATCACAAATCCACTCTCTCCTTCATTGCCCCACAAGGGTGGGAGTGTGGTGACAGGTTTCTCATCATTGACATTGACACTATGCTTGGCATTGTTATTGTCAACAAATCACATCTTTGCTTTAGCGTAGGTTACAGAAGCTGGATCCTTTTGAACTCAAAGCAAGTTCATTTAGTGTTGGCCCCCCTGTTCCATGTCAATTAATTGTGAGTTCCAAAAAGCTTTATATGATTTGTTCAACATAGTTATATATTTTTGGTTGAACAAGGAACAAGAGATCTCATAGTTGTGTTTAGGCAGGCACTCATGGTTCATTATGGTGGTTGTGGATGGACCCACAAAGATGGCACAACATTTTATGCAGCCTAGGGAATTTGACAGGTGACTAGTTCCATGAGGAGTTCATCATGGAGGATGAAACTCATTGTGGAGGAGGCAGCCGCCAAATCTCAGGTACTTAGTGGATGTGGGTGTTGGGTAACCTTTGATTTCAGTGTGTCCCTTGTTCTGCCCTTCCCTTCATGAAATTATGCAGAAAAGAAATTCGAAAGGATGTATATAAATTTACATATATGTGTGTGTATAATATGTGTATATATATGTGTGCGTGCGTGTGTAATCATCGTCAGCTGACGCAAGTTCAAAGCCGAAATCAATTATCAAGTGTTTTTTTGACTTTTTCGAGGAAACAACAGCAATGTGCTGTTGATTAGGTTGTCAGTATTGTAGTTTGTCTATCATACGCGTGTTACTGAATGAGCCAGCTCTTTTTCCATCTATTACTTATCTCATCAAATGTTTTGTCAGAGCAGCCAGACTTGAATGCAACAGACTGCATCATTGCAAGCTCTGGAATTTCAAGGTATTTAATTTACCCTAGTTTCCTTTCTGAATTGGACAGGCCATTATCTCATTTCTAAATAAATCTCTGACGGAGCATATGAATTTTGAAACCCTCTGGATTTACTTCTTTTGCTCTTCATAGGGCGCCCTAATGTGTAACTAGGCTCTCCAGGAATTTCATGTAGTTAATTCCTTACAAGAAATTTCCCTGTAAACCCATTTCTTAAGGGGCCTCCCTCTATGGTAAATGTTTTGGACCCTTTCCAGCCCCGATTTTTCACCGGAACTTCCAAAATCTGGAAGGCCCAGTACAGCCTGCCAACTGGGCCTTCCGGATTTGGGAAGGTACAGTTCCGATTTTTTCTTTTCAGTCTTCTTTTCTTTTCTGTCACCTTTTATGAGTATGATGCATATCGCAGAACACCATTGGAAAGAAAACAGGAAAAACCAGCCCCTTCCTTTATGAAGGTGAAAGGTCTGAAAATAGACCCTTCCGGATTTTTGACTCTGTCCTTGGCCTACTAGCCTCGTGCCGAGATCTCAAATCTGGAAGGTCTATTTTCAGACCTTTCCCCATTTTCAATCCATTCCCTTGGCCTACAAGCTTGTCAAGGAAACAGGTTCAAAAATCTAGAAGCCTCTATTTTCGGACCCTTTGAGATTTCTGACCCATTCCCTCAGCCCAGTTCCCTCGGACTATTGGCCTCAGGCCAGGATCTCAAATCGGGAAGGGTCTATTTTCAGGCTGTTCTGGATTTTCGACCTGTTTCCTCAGCCTACTGGCCTCCTGCTGGGATTTCAAATCCAAAATGGTCTATTTTCAGACCCTTCTGGATTTTCGACCCAGTCCTTTGGCTTGTCAGCCTCGGCTGGGATCTCAATCCAAAAGGGTCTATTTTCAGACCCTTCTGCGTTTTCAACCCATTCCCACAGCCTACTGGCCTTGGGCTGGGATCTGAAATTTTGAAGGGTTTATTTTCAGACCCTTCTAGACTTTCAACCTATTCCCTAGGCCAGTAGGCCTGGGGCTGGGATCTCTAATCCAGAAGGGTTTATTTTCAGACCCTTCTCATACACGGAAAACATGATAATTTTTAGAAAGTGATAGAAAAAGTGGTCCTTCAGTTCACAGTGCCAATCATCACATATTTTTGTGAGGTTTTTATCAGTGTTGAGCTTGTAAATGCCAATAGCCATATATACGGTTTGTAAGCTTTTTACACTTACACTTATACTGTTGCCATGCATAATAATTTTTTTCTCCACTTGCCCTTATGCAAGGGCAATGTAAATATTTGTCAAATACACTTACACAGTCCCATGTAAATGTTTTGGGGTGTGTAAGTGTATGTACCTTCAATGACCATATCTTCTTGCAAATCCATATTAACATATATTATTTGATGGAGCAATGTTTGCATGCAAATGGTGGAAGGCCCCTTCAAATGATGAAAGCCCCTTTCATGCAGGATGTACTTCCAAATATGAAAGGAAAAACTATGCATACTAGAGAATATACCCCTAGGCTGCCTCCTAATGAGTCAATAGGGTAAAGGTGCGCAGGCTGATCCCTAGTGTTAAATTAGGTGGCAGAATGTGCTGTTGGAGTGTGTCCCTCAGGTGAAGGACTCTTGGGTCCCCATATAGCATAGACAGGAAGTGTAGCCATAGTAATCAGTATCAACTGAACTGGTACTCCTATTAAGAACCATCAATCACATGTAGGTGACAAACAGTTTTGATCCATATCCTGCAATCTGAAGACAATGGACAACTTATTGACAAATATCAATTGGGTGTGAATTTTGTTTAACAAAAGTTCCAAATACCCACAAGTGGCAAATGGTATTGTTTTCCAAGAACAAATAAACCCAGAATCGAAGGATATTGGAAAAATATGATGCCCACCTAACACCCAATAATTCACCTGAAATTTTAGTCACAGATTGCACATCATCTGATAAAATCTGAATCCTGCTTTCTGCAAAGCAAATACAGAAGCAGCAAGCCACAGCAGTAACTTGTCTCATGAAATGGAGGAGCTGACACAGTGATTTGAGTTTGAGAATTCACCTGGTATGCACAGACTGGGCCCCAAGTGTATGAATTGTTTTCCATCCTGAAATCGTATGTCACTGCAATCTACGGCTTGCAACATTGCTGCTTGTGGGTAACAAAGTTTTTCTCCCAAGAAATAAATCTATTAATTGCCAATTCACAATATACATACAAATTGCCCATAGTTCTAGCAGTTCAACCGGCACTGTTCCACTCCAATTGTACATTGCTGAGTGGAAAAATCCTTCAAAACCTTTGGTTTTTATACACACCAGGGATCTCTAATAGCAAATGAACACGGAGGTGGCATTCTTGTCATCACAATACAAGCAGGGATGCTGATCAGGGTTGAGTTTCTTAACCAGATTCCTTACAGCCACAACTAACTGAAAATTGTCAATCGGGCCCTTGTGTTCACTCAAAATTGTTTGAATGGCATAGCTGAGAATCCCACAGCTTGGGTATACTTGGGAGGTGTCACCGGCAACCTCATCTGAGCTACAAGCACTGATCAGGATGCACTTGTTAAGGAAGGCTGCAGTAGCAAGAGTTTGTGAAGGAGAGTACCCCATTGCTGGCCTCACATATTCATTGTAATTAACATCCTTTAATCTCTGTTTGAGAAACTGAGCAGCTAGGTTGCTGCCAGTTGTGTGCAGCATTTTGTCTTCACTTCCTTCTTCCTGCCCACATAGCCACTGCTGAGGTTAAAACTTCTTGAAACACTACAGACACTCTAAATCAACGAAGGTCAACAACTCCAATAGGAAGACAATATCTTGTAAGATTCAGCAGCAACTGTTGCCTTGTATACTCAGTGAACCTGTATCAGGCCAATGGGAATAAAACAGAGAGGGGACAAGAAAGAAACTTTGGTTACACCTCCAATAGGTACAATTGAGTCAAGTTCGAACTCCTAAAAATTATTATGGGTAATGGACATACCCAAGACATGATGGTTCAAGCACAGAAATGCAAGGCATTGAGTTTGACCAATCCTAAAGTCAAACTCAATGCCTTGCATTTCTCTCCCACTCTGGAATAAATGACTCAAAGAGAATTCACAAAACCCCTGAATGAGTAGTAGTGCACAGGAATAGAAATCTAAACATTTATCTTGCAATCACTTTCCTTCCAGCATTTTTCTGTTAGAGAAAATTTGTCAACTTGATCTAGAACTGTGAATGCAGGTAACCTGCTATTCATGCTGAGTTGGGTGACTGCTAAAAAGCTCAAGCAGGGAAGAGTTTGATTTTACCTTGAGTCTGGTGAGGATAGAATTCACAAAACTCTTCACTGTGATGCTAGAGTGTTCTTTAAATATGTCATACAAATTGGTTCGAATATTGCCAATTTGCACTGGACGCTGAGCATCCTTGCTCAGCATTCTGGCCAACATGTCGGGTGGCAAACTCTTATTCACCACTTTATTCACACAAGAACCTTTACAGTCTTTCTGAGATAAATATGGGAGTGGGTAACCACTGTGATCATGTAATTTCTTCCAATTGAAATGCCCATCTGATTTCCAACTAAACAGGCCTTCTTCTTCAGTTGTGTGTCCTGAGTGGTGCAACAATGCTTGTGGGCATGAACGGCGGTGCATTCTGTGTCTGTTAGTGCACACCCACAATCAACCCAGACAACTTCAGTTGACTTTACTTGATGAGGGAAGAAGGAAGAGAGAAAAGCAAGGGGATACCTACCTCTCCAAAAAGCCTTGAGGTTCGTAAGAAGTTCCTGGCGGATTGATTCCATGGCTGCCTTCTGCATAAACAGAACTCGATTCATTACTGTTTTGGAAATGTCCAAGTTCCAAATATTCATGGAGCCCAGGAACTTGCCAGTGTTCCTCATTTAGCCATCTTCCAATTGGTTGAGGACCATGAAGCTGCTGGTATCCACTCCCAGTAGAGTTTTCCAAGTTGCTCCAGTCCTGCTGAGGTTGCCAAGGATTTGCTGACATTCCTGGGTGCTGGCCACTGCCAATCCTCTCCTCCAAATGTTGTATGAGGCCTCCACTGTTGCAGGAGTCAGCTATAAATGTAAACATGACCCCATCAGGTATCTTCTCCACAAGAACACGGAAGTCATGATCTGCTCACAAGACACAAAAACATAGTAATGAAAACCCTAATAATAATTCCCATCCTTTTCAACTCTAGCTTGGACATTGCACCTGCTCTGAAATCAAACTGGGAGAATTGGCAATGAACAACGCATGCACTTCCTGAGATAGAGATTCAAACTGTAATACTAGTTAACTGAAACTGGTAGTCACAATGTGTAAAACTCAGCTGAAGATTCCAAAACCCTTGCAGATTCCTTTGGGTAACTCTGATCTTCTTCACTTGCACTCTCTGAGAGAAGAAAAAGATTATATTTGTTTCTGGCACTGTTAGCTGTAGGAGATATGATCATGACTATAAGCATGCAAACCTGTGATGACGTTGTAGTCAGCTGTTAAAATGCCTTCCTGATAGCCCGTCTCATCAGGCTCACCCTCTGGAGGTAACTGTGGATAAACAAGCAACTCTGGACATCAGAACAATTCCTCAGTGAACAATTTTCAGAATCATCTCTCTTCATCATCTCTCTGCAACCCTACTACATGTTTGAAGCTAATTGTGAAATCCTGGTGTGAAATTATTTCTCATCTGCATGAATGTGAGAGTTTGTGCAAGTCTGAATTAGGTCAAAAGAGTTTTTTGCAAGCTCTGCATACATTTTGCAGGGACTGTAGAATGAATGCACAAACTGCTGGTGGTCGTTGTGAAAACCCTGTGAAGTGACAAAATCTATTAGATAGTTCCTTCAAAGACACCTAATCTCACTTGCAAATTAAGGAGAAGTTTGGAAGAAGAGCTTTTCAGCAGAGTACCACTACTACTACTAGGGTGGGAACGCTGGTTGAAATCTAGACATTTCCAAGAGAGCATGTGCCGCAAGAAAAATTAAAAAAATGAAGAAACCCTCATGTCATGCAGTCTGTAACCGTGAAAGGGTAATACTACTAGGGTTTTGCATTAGGGTTTGCGCATTCCTACCCGAACGCCATGGCCACTGAAGTGGAAAACCAGAACATCACCGGCCTTCACATCGCCAATTAGTCGGTGTAAATGCTCGCTGATGACTTCCCATGTAGGGAGCGTCTGTTTGCCGTCGTCGAGAAATAGGCAAATATCAGTTTCTTGGAAACCGAACCGCGTTATTAAGAGGTGACGCATTTGGCGAACATCGTTCCAACAGCCCGTAAGCTCCCTCTCTGCACCTGGATAGTTGCACCCAACTAAGAGTGCTCTCTTTCTCCCACGCATCTGTTCTAGTCCCACACGGTGGTAGACCTCTCTCTCTCTCTCTCTCTCTCTCTCTCTCTCTCGTGGCCCTTTCTTTCTCGTAGGTCTAAAGCAGGGGTTTATTGGGTCCTCTAAAAATTGTTGTGAGACTGAGATCCTCCTCGCGGCAGTCCGAATTCTTCTCGTGGGGGGACACAGCTGTCGCCAAAAGACTGGTGCATTGTATGGGTTTTAGCCACTGCCTGCCCAGCACAGACAACAACCTACTATTGTCTGTCCTTCTCAGGACCTTCCTTCCTGCCAATCGCCGACGACAACCCACTGTTGTCTGTGGTTCTCAGGATCTTCCTTCCTTCCTTGCTTCCTTCATTCCTGCGAATGGCCGACAACGACCCGGCCGGCGCAAGTATCTATATGCCGCGTGATGGTCGACCAAATTCCAGATCAAAGTCAGCAGTTGTACGTCACATGACTTTACGTGCCTGTCAGAGTTTTGGACGTTGACATTTTCTTATTGTCTCGGTGTTTTTATTTCCCGGAAATTTTTATTTATTTGTCGTTTTTTTGGGCAAAACAATTGGGAACGTTGTGGAAATTTCTATTTTTCTACTGTAAATGAGATTACTTTTGCCTAATTTTTTGGAGGAAATTCGCCAATTTTTCGATTTTAAAAAATTGAGAGAAAAAATCCTACTGCTGATCAGCAATTTGGTTTTTGGTTGCCAATTCTGTATTTTTAGGCAAAGATTTATGCATTTAGTTAAACAGATTTTCAAAATTTTAAATCGTCAATGAGAATTTGTTTGGAAATTCAATTGTGTTTAATGATTCAAATTATTTTTAATTCCTTAGATCATGTTCAATTGAAGTAAGACAAAAATTGATTTGGGTCCAAACAAATTAAGGTGTACTTGGCAAGGCAATAAGGAGGCACCTTTAAGATATATGATTAGTCTTTGTTTTCAAACCATAATTGAAATTCACACAATGGAATTTTCTTGAGATTCACATATTTAAATGCACCAAAAAAAATTTAAATTTTTGAAAATTTTATTATTTAAAAAGTGATGATAGGCTCCAAATGCATTCAAAGGAGCCAAAAACATTAATTCATTTAAGAATTATATATTTTTTGTTTAAACATTTTTTCATAAAAAATGTTTTTTGGATGAATGTTTTTGCAACTTGTTATTTAAATTTTCTTATAGTTGTTCCAATATATCACATGCTATATGTTAGTCATTGTTAAATACATATGACTTTTTCAAAGTATGAAAATTTTATCAAATTATGCATTTTGTCTTAAAAGTTGATCACAATTTCAAATCATACCAAAATATGTTTGTTACTTGATAATTCATTTTCTTATATTACGAGCTACAATTTTGTTTTATACATCACGTACATTATATACCCCATTTACATGTGGTAAAAGACTTTTGAAATTCAAATATATTGAAATATATATTTGAAATTTAAAAATTTAAAATTTTCACAAATTTTAAATTGTGAAGTTTTTTTTAGTGTGGTGAATAGGTTCTTTATTATTTAAATTTTATATCATCAATCTTTTTTTTGTGAAACAAGAAATAAGAATATTTTGTCAATTTGTTTTTATATGACATAGGTGTTCACATTGAAAAGTCTTGATTAAAAGCAAAAACCTAATAATTGGACCATGGATTTTTAATTTGAATATTTTAGGTGAAAGCAAGTAAAGTGGATTTTAAAAAAAAAACCTAAGGCTTGGTCATCTATTTGAAATGTAAACAAAAAGTAGCAACAAAACTTGTTAAGTGTGTTAGTTTAGCTATTTGGTTAGCTTGCAACTAGTTAGGGATAAATTAGGTTAGCTTACTTATTTGAATTTTATTTTGAATATATTCAAGTGTGAACATGGTTTAGGATATTTTTGTTGATGGCATATAGTACTAGATTGTGTGATCTTGAATCATTTTCATGAATTGAGATTCTATATCACATAGGTTTTGTTATTATAGTTTTTTTTTGCATAGTTTTTGTTGGGTTTTGCTTTGTGTTTTTTGAGCTTGAATTCTTGTTATGTGTTGCAACTGAGTTGTGTCTTTTTATTTGGATATGGTGTACCATTCAAGGTATTTTTATATTACGTCTTGTATGTGTGGTGATAACATGGTTGTAGGCACCAACATAAGAACACATGATAAACTCATCATCAAACTATTATACATTGAATGTCTTTATTTCAAGGTTCAAAGAAAAGATAGTTTTTCATTATTATGCATTAATTTTTAAAGTTCACATTGTGAAAGTACAACTTAAAAATACTAGTAATTTTGAAGTTCATTTTTTGTAGTGTGAAATTTTGTAAACTATTTGTTAAATATGTTCAACAAATAAAAAGTAAAATAAAATTTTGATGGGAATGTAAAAAAAAGTAACGATATTTATATCCTAACCAAATATAATTTCATTTCATCGAGTATTTTGTATTGAAAACTCCCAACCACAAGTTTACCATCCAATAAATTTAAAAGATTATTTATTTAGTTGTTTTTCAAAACTTATTTTTTAATATTTTTTTGGAAGTAATTTAAAAAAAATTATTACAAATTTTTTCCATCTTATTTCCATTCATTTTTATGTTACTTTTGTAAATATTAAATGTTTAATTCTTGATTTTATTCTTTGAATAGGAATATCAATTTATTTTGAAACTAAATATTTACATGCATTATGGTTATAACAATTACAATAAGTTCTAGCATGTACTAACTATTAAATCTTGAAATATATACATATTTTATCTACATGTATCAAAATAGAATCCAAATTGTTCCATATCCAAGTTCCTACTTAAGATTTCAAGAAAGTGTAAAAGCTTTCAAAAAAATTATTCAAATAAGAATGTACTAAATCAAAACATATGAAATGAAATGGTTTCAAGTTTTCTTCCAAAACAAAATTCAAATCCAATAACTAACTAACTTCTTGAATAATTAGCTACTACATCTTCCGTGTTGCCCTATGTATAATCATGTCATTTCAATTGGAGAACTCGTTGTCTCCACCTACTACACTATGAATGCCTAATCAATAAATTTATCAATTAAATCAATAGTAATCATTTGTTGTAAATCGTTTTGAATAAAGACATGTATGTATCTAGTCCTTCCTACTTGCAGAAGGTGCATTGCTCATGGTTAAACATTCTTGTTGACCTTGGAACAATGTTTAGTTTGTAGTTCCTTGGGAATGTAAGTAAGGGCACCATTCTTGAAATTTGTCGCATAATTATTGGAGCACTATAATGAGTTTTAGATGTCACTAGTGCCACTTCAGCCACTATTGGATTTCCCCTATGTAAGTTTACTTGTTGGGTCACTATATGTTTTAGCCCAATTGGTGGTTGTGAAAAATAAACCATTGATTGCATAATTGGATATGTCTATATGTTCAAAACTTGAATTTCTAGGACACATGTCACCAAATTTAATTTATCCATCTCATCATCATGCATGCATGCTAGTAAACAAGTTGTGTTCAGTGATGATAATCTAGAATCCCAAATGATGAAATAGAAGTTAGAGGTTCCTATATTTTATTAATGATTTCCTTTTGAGGAATTGGTTCCCACACAACAAGTAATGTACATTTAGATTTGGAACTTGGTGTGGCTAAATTCATGATTACATGTTCATGTTTTCATGCTTTGGTGAGTCAAAATTGTTAGGATATAGATTTTGAAACTTGTTCGTTTCATTAATATGCATCCACCACAAAAAACATTTCGACTTTGGGTGGGTCATGTTGGTGGTGTCTAGGTAGCAACCTAACATGTGTTGATTACACATTACAAATTTGTTCTTCCCTTGTTATAGAAGTTGTGTTTAGATGAAACATGTGGTTCATAAAGATTTGAATGTTGAAGTGTTGAAAAAAGGCCTCTTTTGTGTATTTGACACTAAAGGGATCCACATTGCGTTAATACTTTGTCAACTTTCAACTTGCAACAAAAAAGTATGGTGCATAGTTTGCATTGTATTTTGGCCTTTCGGTGTTCTTAATTTTGGGCCTTGGGTTTTGATAAATCTTGCTTTGAAAAAATGCTTGACATACCTCAATTAAACACCAAATGCTTGGAGTGAACTTATGAATAAAAATCAAGTACATGTTAAGCTTCCCTCCATCGAATCTATTGATGGTATGAAAACCTCCTAAGATTTCAGTGGTTGTGATGTTGGTTGTTTGTTGTGATGAGTGAAGTTGCTCCTGGGAACCTTCATTTCCGATATGCTATTGTAGATTCAATAAACTTAGTAAACCAATGTCAAGTCTTGTTGATGCATTCACAGTGATGGAATTAGTCTTGTTGAGCTACATTTCAATTCAACAAGCTAAATCTTTTCTTTTTCATCAAAGCATGGAGGTTTGTTAAGAAAAGCTTATGCACATGAGATTGAAATTTGAATTTGATTTTGGTACCACCCAAAGCTTCCCTCCCCATCGTCAAATTCAATTCCATCCAAGTTGAACATGGGCTTCAACTCGATGTTGAACTTCTTGTCACACTTGCCCTTTTTTACAAAATGGAACACGAGTTTTGATGAAATCACTAATAAAAAAATGTTAATTTGCGATTATAATTTGGGATTAAAAAATAGTTGCAAAAAAATTTCAACTAAAATTTTCATAGTTGCATAAGTGAAGTCACATTGAACTTTTAGTCATAAATGATGACTCATCATGATGTTAGCACATTTCTCATGAATGAAGTGTATGGTTAATGTATACACTCCCATCCTTTTACTAACGTATAACATTTGTAGCTACTAATCATTTTTTTCTAACTAGGAATTGCCATCTGTCAACATGACATTTTTTGGGGAATTTTTATTATTATTGAAATATTAATCTAGGCCATCCATTATGGATGACCATAGATTTCAACACAATTTTTAATCAAATTTTGCTACATGAGAAAACTTGGAATATTTTATAGATGATATTATATGATATATAATTCTAGAAAGTCAACATGGTCCAATTTCGACATTTTACATCATGACAATTAGACAAATGAAAATTTGACACATGGCATTAAGAAATTTTTTGGATGCAAATTAATTTTTATTGAAATATTGATTTCAACCATCCATTATCATTGTTCAATTTAGATGTGTATAAATTGTGACATGTGGCACAATAAATTTTTTTACCATGTGGCGTATTGATTGAATTTTGAAAAAATTAAATAAAAAAAATATTTATCTACATAGGTAGGTAGGTAAAACTAGGTTTGATATATACTTACTTAGGCTATTTATTTACTCACTTACTTACCAAGGTAAAAAGGTAGGTGAATTAAAAAGTAACCATGTAAATGTTTTTATTTTATTTTATTTTCTACCTTTAGGGTTAAACTTCTTTGAATTCAGCCCAAATGTGATATGATTTTAAATGTGAAATCAAAAGAGAAAATGCCTTTTAAATATACTTTATAAGATATTATTAAAAGATGAAACATATGGGTTAATGTTTTAGTTGCATTTTAGTTGCAAATTGACTTGCAAATAAAAAAGATTTTCACACAAGCTTTGTGTTTATTTTTAATTTTGTAAATTATACAACAAAATAGATAAGAAATAAATAACCAAACTAGTTAATCAATTAATTAACTAGTAACTAATTACCTACCCACCCACTAATATTACATTTAATTTTTTTTAAAAATGTTTTACAAACTAGCAATGATCATTATATTTTCATAGATTTCAATAACGTCAATTGGTTCATAGTGATAATTCAAAACTACTAGTAACTATTTCAAAAAACAATATTTTTATTTCATTAATTACTTAAACAAAACTACTATTTTCACCTTTGAAAATAAACCTTTTCAAATGTTAATGATCAATTAATTAAACAAAACCTAACTAGGTTTTAATTGACTATTTAACAAAATAAACTATCAATTAATTGGTAATTCCTGAATATTAACCACAAATTATTAAAATTTTAACTTATTAAGTTAATTAGTAGATACTAAATAAATTTTAATTAATCATTAATTTTAACTAAATAATTGAACTCATGAATCATTAATTATTTAAAAATTTTATATTAATATAAAATATGAAATAATTAGAATTTATTGACTATTAACCATAAATATTTTTTATTTTTAAATATTAAAATAATAATAATAATGAATTTATGAATTTGTTAATTAAATATTCAATCAGTTTTAATTATTCATTAATAGTAACTAGAAAATTGAATTTTTGAAGTATTTATTATTTATTATTCATTGGCTGACTAAATATTTACTAATTAATAGTCATTAGCTATTAACCATAATTCTTGATTAACTAACTAAATCAGATTATCGAGATATTTCAGAATTAATTAAGTATTGAATGATCAGATAATTACTTATCTGATTAAGTAGTCAAAAAGTTTAATTTATCTGATTGATTATTCAGAAGAATCATTTATTTCATAATAACTTTTTAAAAATATTAATTAATAATGAATAAACTATTGGAAAATCATTCATTGATAAATATTATTTATTAACTTATTGACTTGCAAATATATTAAATGGCTTTGAATTAATTAAATACTTTTTCATATTTCTTGATTAATAAATTAATTAATATGAATAATCCATGAATTATAATGAATAATTATTGTATCAATTTATGATCTAATATTTAATGAATCAACTAATGTTTTTGAAGTAACTTATAAATAATATGATTATTTAATCATGTGGTATTAAATAGAATATAATTAAATGGTTAAATAAAATTATTTATTTTCATAGTTTATACTAACTATTCAATTATTCAATAATAATAATTTATCAAGAATTAATGCCTATTTAATACATATATCTTATTAATACGACCTCACTATTATAAGTTAATGATACCTTAATAAAAGATGGTATATTTTTAAATGAACCATACAAAATCAAATTGAAATTTTTTCATGCCAATATACCTATAATATGGGCAAATATATGTTTAATATACCTTGAATAAAAGGTAATTAATATACTTTTCATGTAGTTCACAAAACCCATATGTACATTAAATGTGTAAGCACATAATAATAACTAGCCAAGTTAAAACTAATTTTGCAATTAACTGAACATAGGAGCCCATTCGTGAATGAAAAATCCAAGAAGTTAATCAATGTGGAAGGATGTGCGATTTCGTAGTTGCACCATAATCACAAAAATAGTTTTAAATTTTAAAAGATGGTGACTAGTTGTAAAAATAATAAAACAAATTGAATGGTTACATATTACAAGTTTTCTAGTAGTGAATGATTTTTTTTTAAAGTTTTTGATTTCATGGTTAAAATGTTTTTTCTCCTTTCAAATAAAAGACACCTCTTAGGTTTGGGCATATTATCACCTTCAACATGTTCTCCTTGAGTTTTTTATTATTAAGCTTTTCATGTGGCTTGCCTATACCATCATTAGTAGCAAAGTACCCTATACCTTACACTAGTTGGTTCCATCCCACCTTCCTTTAATGGGCATGGATAACCCTACAAATAAAAAGAAAGGATTCAAACAAAGTAGACCAAAAAAGGGGAGGAGGATATTGATGATATTTGCAAGAGTGGAGAAATCCAAGTGGAGGAATATTTCTAACCTTGACTCATTTAACAATTGTCTTGGGGTTTTGGATTTATTAATGATTGATTTTGTGTATAACAAAGAGCACATTTATGCATCATTTTTACTTATGCAACTTTTATTAGTATGCCCTAGATCCAAAAAGATTGATGATTTTTTATATAAGCATAGTTAGTATTGCATTGTACTACGATATATGATTTTATCCAACACATTTTTAAAGGAGGCAAAGGTGGCTAGGTGTGTCCAACCCATAGTTGACAAATGGCAACCTTTCAAATTTGAAAACATTTTGTTAAAGCTAGGTGTCAATGTTTTTGGTATTAAAAATTGTTACTTTATGAATTTTTTGGTAAATAGTTGTTGGTTACAAGACTCTTATCATTATTCAATTTGCAAGCTATTACATTGAAGTAAAAGTAAAATTCTTGGTAATCAAATGCAAAAGAAAGCAATGAAGCCACCATTAATGTTCATTAATAAAAATTCCATTGACTACAAGTACAATCTCTTGGGGGATTTGAAGCCTAGGGTGAAAAGCACACTATAGGGAAAGGGGGGGGGGGTAAGCCAAAAATAAAATAAATTTTTGGGGTATATTTTTGTATATTTGGGGGGGGAATTCTTCTTTGATTCATTTAATGTTTTGATAAATATATATAATGAATTTTGATACGAAGTCCTTCAACATAATTCTTGTCATCCTTCAAATGAAAATAATTTTTCAACAAATCTTTTTTTCAACACATTTATGTTCATTTGAATGAAAAACTTGTGGGTGTAGTCATAATCAAATGAGCCAAAAAGGGTGTTGGATGATGAAGAAAAACACTCAAAATTGAATAAATATTTATGTATTACCATTAAAAACCATGGCAATCATGACAAGTTGTTGTTTTTTCATTAACTATAATCATACTAAAAGCAAAACCAATAGTGGCAAAAGGCTTACCTATGGCTATCGTAGTAAAGTATTGTGAACCCAAACTTAATCAACAAAATGGAAGCATTGTTAAAAGAGTCCCAACGGATTGGAGCAAAGGAATTCATTGTGTGAACAAAGTTCCAAGACCTAACCCTCCACATTGCACATACTGCCATTAAATTGGACATCAAATCAATGAGTGTCCATTTATTGAAAATAATGTGAAACAAGGATTTACTGAACATTTTTAGAATTTAAATTGAAAACCTACAAAAACAAATCACCATGGACATGTTGAGCTAGATGATCTATACCATGAGAGGGTCAAAATTCTAGATAGATTCAAAAAACAGATTTGGAAAGATAATGACACACCCCCAAACTCCTTAAAAGACTCAAATGTAAATTCCAAAGTGAAAACAACGAAAGAATAAAAAGTTGAGGTACATTCCCTCGTTCATATCACTTTTGAGGGGGTAAGAGGGGCGTGCTAAAACTCTGTGATGGGGATTAAGACAAGTGACAAGCAGTTCAATTATTCATATTGATCTACACAAACTAAACAACAAGTTGGTTAGTGCATAATTGAAGCATTTTTAATGCACGAACGAACCATGAACACACATGATTCACAACATTTTGAACCCTAACCTTTCTTTCGAACATGACTTGTGTTATAAGTACTCAAATGGATAATGCGACCCCATTTTAAACATCTAAGTGTTAAAAGTTTTTCAATGCTATAAAAAAAAATTAATTTAATGAGTTTTGACCCTTCAAAAGGTTTTTTAAAGATTCGGAAATCCATTGGGATTCCAACTCTCAAAATGGGAATCCCTTTGGGAATTTGTGGGTTCATTCCTTCACACTTTCCCACACTTCCAAAAGTGCGAATGTGACTCCCAAGTTGCATTCCCAACCCACACCTTTCCATGCCATTGCCTTGGTTATGAACCCAAGGTTAGGGTCATGATAAATAACAAAATGGAAATGTAAACTTAGATTATGGCAAATATAGTACCAATTTTTGTAGTTCCTATGCCAAATTTGTTATATCACAACAATGTTGAAGTTACTTATCCAAGAACTTTCAATTTTAGAATGGAACCAATAAGATCTGTACCATTATATTATATGGCAATGCTTTAGTCTATGGTTATAATTACTAAACTCCATTTGTAACAACACTAACCCGTACTATTGTTGGTATGAGGTCCAGACCTTAGATTTTAAGGGAAACAAAACTTATCAATGTGCATACAGAGATGCCTAAAAAGGTGGACAAAATTTTTGCTAAACAACCATTAGATCCAAGAGGATGAAGGTTAAACCCACCAAAACCATTAGGACCTCCAAAACCTTAAGGATATTTTGGATTGTTAATGATGAATACAAGCAAACCACCATTACCATCAAACAAACCTTATCGTAGGCCACTTAATTATCATAAGTATGTGAAGGATTATGACCCAGATGCTCATGTCAAAGTTTTTAAGGCAACCATTAAATCAAATGGTGAAACAAAAGATGCAGAGATTGTTAATTTGTTTAGTTTTGCCTTCAAAGATACTATGTTTGATTAGTGTAATAATTACATGAGAGATTATCCATATTATACTTTTGCAAAATTAAAATTAATTTTTTGTAAAAAATTCAAAATAGTTCAAAATGATGAACAAGTCTATCTATAGTTTAAAAAATGAAATAGGAAAAAAATGAAAAAGTGGAAATTTATTATGAAAGATTATTGAAGTTAGCCAATAATCTTCAACATAAAACAACAAATAGTTTCTTAATTACTATTTTCAAATCTGGATTACAACCACATTTGCATGTAATAATAACAGGCATGAAGAGAGAAACTATGCAACATAAGGAAGCAACTTTGGTTTATGAAGAAGGATTTTATGAAGTAGAGGCTATAAACAATCTATTGGTACCACATAATATTAAGATAATATTATGTGGTACCAATAAATTAATTCAAAAATCGCAGAAAATTATAGGAAAAATAGGACTATATTGTACAAACTATCACAAGACAAATCATAATGTTGAAAACTATAGATTCAAAAGAAAGGAAGACTTTGTTCCTGTAGTTTCTGACGTTACCACTCACCAAATCAAAATACAAAGACTTGTGAGGTATTCATGTCATATCTGTGGTGACACTGGACATATGTTTAATTACAAGTATTGGTTCAACTCCTTTGGACATTTTAATGCCCTGAGTTGTGGTTTCTTATTCAACCACATAATGAATTATAGGTTCAAAATTTCGAGCTCTTTCTCAAGCTTTTCATCTTCATGTTCTTTTCAATAATAAGGAGGTGAAATTGATCTGTACCTTGGTACTACTTCCTTTCTTTTTGACCTGTTGAATTTATGTTCTTTTTCATATATCAGAACATTAAAATATGTTATTGCATTAGACTTGGTGATTCTAGCGCAACTTTTTGTTGAGGTTTAGATTCCTGATTCCTTCATTTAAACCCAACTTGTGAGTTCACATTTTTAATTTGATGTTTTTATTTCTTGGAGTTTCGTTGTAGACTATTGGTGTGCTTTTGCGTTTCACTAATTTGCATGTCACGAAAAATATTGATGTTGCTTGAGGCATTATGTGACTTGCAGGTCTTTTTTTTATCCATAGATTTTTTTTTCAGATTGAAAAACTCTTTTAGGTGTTATAGATAGCTGATTTATTTGATTTGCATTCAAATTGTTATTGATGGTAGTGCCATTTTCCACTTGTTCATGTACTACAACATGATCTAATTGTTTATTTAAACTTCTAATTACAATTATATTTTCCATCTTTTCAAAATTCAAATCTAAACAAACTTTTGCATTCTAACAAAATCCTCACAATTAACAACTCTGCTTCTTGGACAAAAACTTATGATCAAGATTTGAAAAAAATTGCAAAAAATGAAATTAAATTTCATTATCAAATTTTAGAAACAAAAATTCCAATAACAAGATATAAATAACATTTTGAATTTCAATTTGAATTTTGGCCTTAGGATGGTTGCCAAATGGTAAATATAAATTTTTTAATCCTATATTCTGATCTAAATCTAGATTAAAACATATTATGAAATTAATTAAATAAAATCTATTCATTCATATCTACTCATATTTAGATTCAAAACTTTAATCCAATCATGAAAGTATGAAAAAAAACATCAAAACAACAAATTTGGCTATGGAATTGAAGCTTTTCCGGAAAAACAAAATACTCTTGTTTCATATTCCCACAAAATTCCATGGTCTACAATAATCTTACAATCCTTTTTTCTTCCAAAAATGATCATCTTAAAATAGTCCTATGATCAATTCAAATTCAAATGGTGATAAAAGCTATGTAAACTAGTTAGTTACTCCTAAAACAATAACTAGGTAAACAAATATATAGTAATTAACTATTACAATGAATAATTACCCCCTTAATAGAAGCCTTCAACCCTTGACAACAAAAAGGTTTTGGACATGGTGAATTTGTTTCGAACAAAAATTCTACAGTGTAATTTGAAATTGGAACTCATGTCCAAAGGTTTTTTTGGTGATGGATTTTTGCCATTTGGTGAAAAAAAAAAAAGGGTGTTGCAATTTGTCCAAAGGCTATTTTGAAAAAAAAGGCCATAAGTCACCATATTCAAGGAAAAAAAAGAATTAAACTCACCATATTTAGACCATAAGTTCTTATATGTCACTAATATATAGTGGGGTTTGAAAACATTTCTACTTTCCTCTCTAACCTCTTTAGGCTAGATCCTATTTTGGATGATTATTAGTACGCATCCACTTCAAAAAATTGGAAAAAAACCTTGCTCATGTTAGTTTCAAATTGAAATACATAAAATGCAAAAGAAAGTGAAAATTTCTTTACATTCAATTACTAAAATGCATCAATGAAATATTAAAATTTTAAAAAGAATTATTTAAAGAGTTTTAAATCTCATGACAATGCTCTTTATTCATAAATGTTGTCGTTTATGAGATCTTAGAATAGCCATATTTTCAAAAACATTTGTTGACAATATGTATAATTAACCTTTGATGCATTCCACAAAAGATAATATATTGTTCATCATGCCAGTTCAATGCCCCATATGAAAACTTGTTTACTACCTTCACATACAAAGGACGAGAGTGTGATAAGATGTTGGTACCAATGTTTTGTTTTTCTGTGAAATTTCAACACTCCATGACAAAAAATGAAAGCTAGTGCAAATCAGATTCTTTTTGAACTTGGGTTGAAAAAGATTGAACCCAGATTCTTGTACAATTTTGAGAAGTGTTTTAACCACGATCTCAAAAGAAATGAAATCATGAAAAATCTCTAGATAAAATATTTCAAAAAAACAAAATCATGAAATGATTTGTAAATAATATTTCTTCACGTGAACTTTGATAATCTTTATTTTGGCTATACAAAACATTTGATAGCTACGATTTATGTTGTAATAACATTGTGATTCTCAAAGTCACATAATGTTGAACTCTATGATCTTGTTTTTGTCATAAATGGTTTTGCAATGTTGTACCGAATTCATACCAATTAGAGGATAAATAATAAAATATATAATTCTATAAAAATGTTTGAAATTTTGACTAGGGCCGAATTTGACACAAACATATTGTAGATGGGATCATTTCTAGGTAGGACTTTTATCATTATATATAATCCTCTACTTTCCAAAGACAAAACATTTTAAATATTCATGTGTAACAAAGGGTGCACAAACTTCATAAGAAGAAGATATACTACTTAATCAATTGTCCTTACAACAACTACATAGCTAAAATATTCTCATGAAATCATTACCCAAGGTCAAGTTGGAAAGCTCAAGGTGAAAAGCTATCATCACCTTTAGCACATTTTCACACTCAACTCTCCATAATTGCAATGTACAAGGAGTAAATTACATGTAGCAGCTCAATCCACACACACTAAGAATGGTCGAGGGAGGGACGGGTATTTGTTTACCCATTGCATCTTTTGCCAAGATGACAAGACATCTTTTGAAGTAGGGGTAGACAATGAGCTTCCCAAGCTAGAGTTAACATTTGTTGATGATAGTTCTAAAAAAACTGTCCAAAGTTTTATACAAAGAAGAGCAAAGTGATGATAGACTTTTGAGAGCACTTGAAAATGTGGGCATTTTTTCCAGAAAAAAATAAAAAATAAAAATCTCTCTCATCTTTTAGCAATTTAGAAGGAAAAAACCCAGACATCTAGGACAAAATATTCCAAAAAAAAAAAAAAAAATTGTTACAGTGAAGAAAAAAAAAAAATCTTCAAAAAAAATTATCCCACATTTGATATGAAAAAAGAGCACATTTGCCAAAAGATGCTCTTTTTTAGGCAAAGGAACCCAAAAAACCCCAAAAACAATAGCAA
>Ga0116231_10002676_pt1 | contig 37230 bp, 19 predicted proteins | sample S1TSphgellanicum_2_FD_89695 | JGI IMG/M metagenome (GOLD analysis project Ga0116231, IMG submission 89695) | Host-associated microbial communities from peat moss isolated from Minnesota, USA - S1T2_Fd - Sphagnum magellanicum MG | ecosystem: Host-associated > Plants > Peat moss > Unclassified...
CACCCAGCGCGCCGAACACCCAAACCAGTGCCAGCAGCAGGGCAGCGAGGAGAGCAAAGCGCCGGGTCTTTTGTTTTTTTCCTCAGTGTTTTTTTGGGGGTGTGGGGGGGGGGGGGGGGGTGTGAAGAGTTTTTTCATTTTTCCTTTGTTCCCTTCAAGTTCCAAATGGGCTCCCATCAGGTTCTCAATATGTTCCCTAAGTTCTCAATGTGTTCCCAAAGGGTGTTCCCAATAGCACCTCTCCTTAATCCCCTATGTTTTGCCCAAAGTCCTCTCCTTTTCACCTATATAGGTGGGCCAAAGGGGGAGGCACTCCATCTTTCAATAGAATCTTCTATTTTGGGGGGAGGCTCCATAGTTTCAATTTCTTTTTACAATGGGCCAATCAAAATAACTCGTTGCAAAAAAAAGGTTGGACTTGTGAGGCACCCTCAACTAATCAATATCAATCACACTATAGTATTTGTGAGGATTGTTTATTTTCTAATCAGCACATATTGAGTGTTCAATAGGAAACTGGGTCTTGATTTACTGGAATTTAGCATCTTCTTCAAACTTATAAAACAAAATTAGCAAAAAATTAAAAATAAAATAAAATTATGCGTCCTCCTACATTGTTTGCTCAGAACTGGCAAATTTTAAAAATAAAATTTCAGTTTTTGAAATTTTTTTTGATTAGAAAACCCTAAAAAAAAATGCCATTTCTTGCATTTTTTTGCCAGCCTGCAAAATTTCAAAGCAAAGCGAATAAAATTTTGGTGTAAAGTTTTAAACATATTTCCAAGCTTCCCTCAAATCTGGGGTTTTTTCTACAAGTTCAAGCTCCTGGTTTTCAGTGTTTTCTCTATTCAACAACAAAAAAGAGTTACCTCAAAGGGGGTTACAGAATAGAATATAGAATTCAGGTTACAACAAAATAGTACTAGATCGATGGAATAAGGTGTGCCACAATTTTGTAACAATTTCACATTAACAAAGCAATTCCACATCTTGCCAGCTGCATGTTTGTGGTGTAAGTGCATTATTATACAAATGTAGATGGACCATACCATGAGCATCCATGCATTCCACAAATGTAGATGGACCATACCATGAGCATCCATGCATTCCACAAATGTAGATGGACCATACCATGAGCATCCGTGCATTACACAAATGTAGATGGACCAAACCATGAGCTTCCATTCCCCTAGAAATTGTTACCCATCCCTAAAATGTTTTTTTTTAAGTTTTGGAATATTAGGCTATTGGTATCTTTTCTTCAGTTTGGCAAGTGGGTTAGCCCGGCAAACACTTATCTAACATGTGGTAATTTATACCTACACTGGACAAGCCTTTTAAAGGTGTGGTGCACATGATCTATTTTCCTAGGCACACCACCACACTACTAGAGTCTGGTGAGTCTATAAGCACCACAAGGGGCTTGTATTAAAAGCCTAAAGCATTCCTGGAAATTTCCTAGTTTTGTTCGAACGAAGGGGGCACATTACATTCCTAAATATCTCTAGGAGAAAAGTATAGAGTAATGAACCCCATTGTGGCTCTTCCGGGACTTGAGGGTGTGGCTAAGAATTATCATCCCCACGATGGGATGGGCTTGAGAATCTAGGAAGAGCCCAAAATGAGTTCCTTCTGAAATGTATAGAATGATTTCAAATTTAGGAATCTTACAAAAATTGTAAGGTACCATACATTTTTGTAGAATCTCTGAAATGGAAAAATAGGAAATTTTTGTAATGGGAGGTGCTTTCAAATATAAAGACTAAATTTAAAAAGTTATTTATGTGGTAGATAAAGCCCTTTGATGCAGTGTTATCAAAATTAGGCACAAGCTTGAGTTTGCAATCCAGGTGGTCAGCACCAAATTCTAGTAACACCTCTGTTTGAGGGCATGACATGCGCAATGAAAAAATCAGAAGCTCTTACAAAATGTGGAAGAGCCCACCCAAAAATGTAAGATGACCTCTCATGTTATGAGGGAACCCAAGGAATTTAAGTGCCCTCCCAATACACTAAGAAATCTCTGGCACGTCAGTAAGTATATAGTGGTAAAGCTCTAGGATGAGGGGTTCATGAGAATAAGGGACCCACCTAAGACAAGAGTTAAGGGCATGTCCCAAATTCCGATAGATCCCTTGTTCGTGGGGTGTACCCAACATTCGGCACACATCCAATCTGCCGATGGATGAAGAATTTTAAAAATCTCACAAAATGGAGATGACTAAGCATGAGAACATGAAAAAAAAAACACAATAAATTTTCCCGACCCCCTTTAAAATGAAGGAACGATTCAAGGAAATACATGTGGGGAGCTTGGGAGAAATGCAGCTGAATTGTCGGCATGTACAATCAGCAAGAAAGGCATGCTGATTTGGTCTTGGTCATGTTTATCATGCTCATGAAATGCAGCCATTTTTAAGGTTGGGTTTTATGCAGGGTAAACCCAAGGGCTTTACCAAGTATAAAGACCTGCGTTGAGTTTAATTTTTTGTTTGTTTTCCTGAAAGAAAATGAGATAAATTTGTGGGGCATTTTGACCTGCAACAGTGGCCATTCCTTTTTTTTTGGAAATGCCCCAAGAAGAGGAGAAGGAAAAATATGCTCAATAAGTTGCTCTCCAATTAGGGTAGTTGGGTTGGTCATGGAACACATAAGGACTCCAAGAGAAACTGCACACTAGGAATGGGTTTTTTTTGTCTATGGGGTCCAAAGAGAACTTGTGCATCTATGCCTAGTAGTCACTTATGTTCCTCCTTATGTACCGATAATATGCCCTACTAAGGAGAAACTGGCTATTAACTCAGTTGAGGTTCATCCACAATTGAGTTGTAACAGGCATCCATCCAGTGGATGGTGCACGGATGGGGTGGTAATTCACTCTGGCCACTTTTTTCATCCATTTTCCTAGCTGGCACAGTCAGCCACCTGCTGGTTCCACCATTTAGTGCAGTTAGTTGGACTTGCAATGTGAATGAACAGTGGAGAATACACTTGAAGAAATGTGAATCCAGGAGAGAGAAAACCCTTTTTCAGTTTGGAATTGGCATGACCTCGCAGCATGACACAGAAGCCGAGCATAATATAAACTCTGGTAGTGCCCTTGTCCAATTTATAACACTATAATGCTCTCAAATTTACATGTCTATCTTGTGTCTTGAACTCATAAGTGTTCCTTGTGTCTTGAACTTTATAGTACAACATTAGAGTCATCTTTGAACAGGAAGGACATCATGCCAAAAGCAGCCACATTCTACAACTGGAAGCCTGTTCTGCTCAAAACAAGAGGCGGCCCCATTTTGAGGAGGCAATATTGTACTTTGCAAAGGGCTCTCCTCCATAACTGCAAAATGTTTGCCAGTGTGTTATGTGTCCTTTGGTGTAGGGTAAAGCCCTAGGGTGGGGGTATTCTCAAAATAAGGGGCATAGGACAAGGCGATAGCTAAGTCCAGCCCCGCGTTTTGGGAATGTCCCTCACCCATGAGCTTTACCTATTGTAAAGCACGAGGCAAAATTTATCATGAACCAAAGCTATGTATATCACAAGGCATATGACTGGGAGGGTTCTTATGCCTACTCCTCAATAGTGGTAGGGTTCTTACACCTACAAGTAGCCATAATTTCTGTCCCATCCTTGAGGAGTAGGCATAATATCCATCCCCATTTCTAGGAGGGAAATTGATGGATATAAGGTGCTCTCCACATACACTACAAATATTCTCCAAGTGCTTTACGTACTGCATAAGGGCTGCCAAATGAGTCCCTTCCTCCTTTCTGAATGTCAGCTTGACTCCATGAATGGCCTTGCTGTCATCTGAAAAGCGAGAAGAGACCCATTAGGAGCCCTTCTCCTACATAAAGAACTATAAATTTTGTTTCTTGCTTTTTCTTTCAGCAATCTTACAAAATTGCAAGAGATAAATAGCAAATTGAACAAGAGGAGTCAATTCGTGATACAAAGCAAAAACATTGCGGTTCTTTATGACTCGAAAGTTCAAGAGATGGGAGTTTTGCCACATGGTAGTATACTGAGAGAGAAACACAACTTCCTGCAAACAAATCTTGTAAACCTATATACTATAATAGTACCTTGGCAACTTTGGCACACAATTGCTGAATAATTAATTATATTTTTAATTTTTAATTTTAAAACATGAGTTTTTAATTTGGAAAATTTCAATAAGTAACAAATATATTTATTAAATGGACAACAATTATCACAGGTTTCTTATTGTCCTTGTAGTAAGCTAATTCACAATTAAAATATTTCTGACATATAGGGTTCACAAGTAATCAGGCTGTACAAAGGTTCAACCCCGAAGTGTATTCCTATAGGGTTGATAAGTTTTGACAAAATAAAAAATAATTTAATTTGCGCCAAGCCGCCCATGCACTACAATAAGCACGCTTGTACAAAGGTTCAACCCAGAAGTGAATTCCTGTAGGATTGATAATTTTTCAAAAAATTGAAAAAATATAAAAAAATAATTTAATTTGTGCCCAAGCCGCCCATGCACTACAATAATCAGGCTGTACAAAAGGTTCATCAACCCAGAAGTGTATTCCTGTAGGGTTTATAAATTTTCAAAAATTCAACTAATTAATTAATTTAATTTGTGCCCAAGCCGTGCACTACAATAATCAGGCTGTACAAAGGTTCATCAACCCAGAAGTGTATTCCAATCCAAAGGTCAGAGTGAACGAGCGCACCATCTAGGATGGATGCTATGTCGACCAAAAAACACTTTATAAATGTATTCCCATCCCATTACTAATCATACTGGTTTAGCTAAGAATTAACATGAGGTGGAAGTAGAGGGTTTACAAGATAATTTACTGAGGTGGAACCTGGGTGATTAAGTTGTACATGAACCACAACCGCGTGGTAATGGGTTTAGGGTTTAGGCTGGATGCTGCACTAGTGGGCTGCTAAGTCAGACAATCTAAAATGTAAAAGCCATGGCTGTGTTTTTTCAATGTTAGAGAGGATGATACCTTCCAATCATGAATCATGTCTTCACCTCTAAATAGTAGGAATAAGGTGCCTTTGCACCTAGCATCACAAACTTTTTATATAGCAATTTGGTAAATGCGAATCATACGAAATCCATTTTTCATAAGTTGGTAACTTTTTTGGCACATGGATATTGTATATTAAAACCATGTATGACTGAGTCAAAAATGTTTCTGTCCAACTTTCCATTACCAAATCATTGAAAAAAAGTTTGGGATGAAAAGGATGATCATATCCTAATAACCCATGATACATAAGTGTCTAATCCATGTTCCATCCCATGCTTTAGGTATGTTGAGTTAACAACCATGAAGGAGGGGCATTTTCAAAATGAGAGTCCACTTTAAGGTACATTGGACCAAGGCCCTTTAATTCTAGCATCTCCCCCACATGGGGCATTACCTTAACACTTATAAGGTGGGTTTTTGTGGGGGTTTGTACCTATCCCAATTCCCTAAGCCCAGTTGGAAAAAGAAAAACCTATCTAGAAGCCACACACAGATTCAAACTTGTGCACAGCTTGGACATGTTTTTGAGCAGGGCTGCTTCCATTTGCACGCATGCCAATCACATTGCCAAGGCCAGAAGAGGATTGATCTCAATGACACCACGTGAAAAATGAATGGAAGTACTACAAATTCTATTGTGTTTAGATTCATTCTAGGGTATAGTAGCTTAAGGGATTTTGGCCCCTAGGTAATAGGTCTATTTTCATATGAGGAATTTGAAAGATGATATTTTGGCTTGTGTTGAAACTTGAGGTAAGTTATAGAGTTATGATATCTTGAAGGATTTTGGTTTCTTTTGGAGGATTTTTTGAAGATTATATTTTTGCATGGTGAAATATTTGAGTTTCCATAACTCTTCTTTTCGCCTTATGATACTTTTTAATGTAAATGGCAAGGCCACAGTGTGACACACCCCTTGTTATTTCAAGTATTGGGTTTCAAGCCCCTGCATGCCCAAGTGGTAGACCCAACACAAAAAATTAGAGAGTTACCGTAAACTTGTCATTTGCTTCACAGTGGATTTTTTCTTTTGGTGGTGAATTTTTGCAAAATTTGAACCTCAGAAATTTAGAAGGAAAATTCATTCTATCACAAATTCAATGTTGTAAAAAATTTCCTAAACTTGTGAGATTTTTTTTTGGGAAAAAATGTCAATCACATTTCAACACAATGTTTAGTTTAGAGACAGTTTTTCATCAGTTTTCTACAAAAGGTTCAGCACTTAATAATTCTAATTCCTTTTTTGGGGGATGATTGCTAATTATGCTACATCAGAAAACTGGAAAAAATTACCAATTTCACAGTTTTAAGCCTTGCCCCCCTCAAAATTTATTCAAATTTTCTGGCATTTACCACCATTGAGGGATGCTTGGGCTCACTTCAAATTTTGTGTCTCTTGGAGATTGACCTGCTTGGAAATCCACAGACAAAATTATTGAAGGTATCATGCCTCTAAAATGAACTCAACCTCAAAACCATGCACTATTGCTGTCCTCTATTTGGATTATGGTGTACCTCATAATGGCACATGTTTGAAAATGCATGGTTTTAGTTTTAGAGCTTTGTTGGAGTGCAGCAGGGTTTCTTTTAAGGATTTCGTGATGTACCCAAAGTGGCGATCATCCAGAAAATAATTTAGCCAAATTTGGTTACATAATAGATATGAAGATAGCCCAAAATAACAAAATCTTTTTATATTCTTGGCTACCTTCTGGAAGTTATTACAAGACTCTGGAGATTTGGAATTTTTTTAATTCAAAATCTGGCAAATTTGGACTATTTTTTTTTCCGTGAAAAGTCCTTTGTATAAGTCAAAATCAACCTTGGGTAGCACTTATCCAATCTTGTATGAGCTCAATGTGTCTTTGCTATCTAATCCTTTCCTTTTTGGCTAATTTTTTAATCAAAGGACTATGAGTTTGTAAACATTGAATCTCATGGTTGAATTTGTAATTTTATTTGTCAATGGGTAAATTGAACCAAATTTTTAACTAAGGCTCAAATAAAAATAAAATGGTTGTAAAATGGGCCTAATTTGTTAGGGATTCAATTTCAAGAGTCACATGTGGTGATCAGTAGTTAAAATGTTGCCTAGCAACTCGAGTATGAAACAACAATTAACTCAACAAACAACTTGGGTATGCGGTTTTGCATTGCCTCATTGGTAGGTCCTACCGTTTCTCTTTCTATTATTGCTCTTTTTGTTCCAATTTTAATACTCTAATAGTTGTGGATTTTAATTTAAATCTGCAGCAGAGTGTTGCTGAGCATTAAATCCTCTGTGCCGGTGCATGGACAATAACCTTTTGTCCAGGTTAACCACTAGGTTGATGAGTGAACACTTAAGAAGTCGAAGGAGGTTGAATACTCACACCTTGTTTGTCTACTACTGAAGCTCAAAGAGGGTTTGTAGCCCCTCACCTTGAGTTTCCAACCTTGCGAAATTTGGTCAATTTGGTAAGGAGTGGGGAAATAGGGGTCTCTGGTGTAAGGGTATTCAGTGTTTGATGATGAGTGAATTAAAACAGATTAGAATTTCGAGCTTAAAATCTTTGCATCTTTGCCTCTGGAATACAAAGCAGCTTTGTAAAGCCCTAAGTGATGCACCCACAAGATTTTAAATCACTCAAAACAGACTAAAATTGAGGAAGCTATGGGGCTCAAATTAGAGAGGGGTCTAAAGTTAGTTTTTAAAAAAAATTGAAGAAAACTATCACTCATTTTCTTCCTGTGTTTTCAGTGTTGCTCCTTTACTTCTGATGCTCAAAGAACATTTGTAAGCCTCCAGTTTGCACATTGAATGGCATAAAAATCGCTCAATTGGATTAAGGAACAAAGAAAATATCGAAAGTGTTCGATGATAAGCACATGTTTAGCGATGGGCTGTTTAACCATAGTGTGTTTTTTTTAAAAAATTGTTTGTAATCATCATCCCTAGGAAGATTTAAATAAATCTCACTACAAATCAGAAATTTAAAAGAAAAATTTAAGCATCCTTCTATATTTCTGGCTGCAAAATGGAAACCAAATATATGAACATGATGATTTTTTTTACTTTTATTTCCTCTCACTTCTGGCCCCTGAGTACAGAAAAGCTCCAAAATCTCTTTCTTTTTCAGTTTTGGACAAAATTTCGCCAGTTAAAAAAAGGATGCTAACCACCACCAGTACTTGATGCTGAGCCGGGTGGGTCTATAGGGTTGCATTTTGACTCTCCACAACCTCCACAACCTGGGCATGCACCATTCCTGCAATATTTTGAGGTGCCACTATTTTTGGCCTGGACTACTAGCTCTTCCTAAGAACACCCTACCAATTTGCGAGTGGAACTGCTCTAAAACTAGCCCTTGAAGTGTAGACCCACAATTCTCATACTAGTACTTGATGTATAGTACAGCTTTTGCCCTATTTTGATTTTTATCCAAGTGTGGACCAAGTATAAGAACAAATAGGTAGGGTGTTCTTAAGAAGGGCTCTTCGTCCAGGCGACGAAAAATAGTGGCAGCCAATTTTAGGAATAGAATTTCCATGCAACCAATGAGAAGTCATTCCATGGAGTGAAGGGTCTTTCCCTTTTTTTTCCTAAGTCCCAGGGTTTGTGCCCTTGCCATTTGCACAGGTCAAAAATGGTATCAAATAGCTTTAGAAACAAAAGTTTCATGCAACCAATGAGAAGGCTCAGCATGCACTCATCAGGGGCCCAGTTTTTTTTCTTTTGGGGGGGGGGGGTGGGAGAGTTCAACTCTTATGCATATAAACTGAAAAGATGGGCTATAGGGGAGCACATTGGTGCAACCCTGCAAAACTTTATTGATAGACTCACCTGTAGATTAGGAAAATGAACAAAGGGATAAGAAAAAGGAAAAGGGGCTAAATGGGAGCACATTTGTTTTTTATTTAGTAACTGGGGTCCGAAAAGGTGCTTGTGTTGAGTGCCCCCATGTTCTTTTTCTGAAAAATTGATGATCGGCCAATCAATATACCTCCTTCCAAAAGAAAAAGAAAAACTTGTTAATGCACCCATGAACTAATTAATATGAATCACATTACGCATTATAGGAAAGACTAGCATTGGCATGCTTTAAAAATAGGTACTATTACACCCTCTTTACTCTAAAGGCTGTCAAATTAGAAAATCTATGATCCGAGGGAAACCATTTCAGGGTTCAAGTTTACTTTTACACAAGGTTGAAGGATCAAGGGATCACTGAAATGTAAATGCATGAAAAATCAACATTAAACACATTATGGATAATGTTTCATTGTCTAATGGGCTTGCTACTAGGCCCATCTAAAATAGGTGGGTGTGCTAGCAAGCCTATTAGACCATGAGCTTAAAAAGTCATCATTAATCAAATTTTGATGGTTCAAATTTAGATTTTTCTTTTTAATTTAAAAAAAAGGTGGGTTGTACATTTGTTAAACAATGAGCCCAAAAAATCATGATTGGTCTAGAAGCTTTTTGTCATAATTTTTTCTGAATTTTTTGTAATATTTTCTTTTGAAGGTGGGCATCAGGTTCAGTAGCCCATGGGCCAAAAACATTGTGATTGGTTGGATTTCTTTCTTACATAATTTTTCTCAATTTTTTTGAAGGTGGGCCCAAAGTTTGTTAGCCCATGGTCCAAAAAAGTTGTTATTGGTAGAAAAAAACTTACATTTTTTCCACATTTTAGAAAAAATAAAATAAAAGGTGGGCATGAAGTATGTTAGCCCATGGGCCAAATAACCGCTTTTGGTTGCTTTTTTTTACATTCTTTTTCTCTTCTATGATCCATTGATGATCTTACTTGTTGAAATGAAGGAAATGAAGAAACAAGAAATGGAAGGAAAATGATGACTAAAAGGAAAGAAAACCCCAAACCAGTAATAAAAAAGGTTACATAGAATATCAAACTAAAAATTAAAAATACATTAATTAATTAATTTCCTTTTTTTGGTTCTGTTATAATATGTTGGTACCTCGCTAAATTCTATTTTTCTTGTACATTAAACTTGACTACCCAAGCCCGCATATAAACAATTTTTCAATTTCCATGTGACAATGTTTGGATGTGTTTTGAGGTCCTCAACATTTCCATGATCACGGTCCCTCACCATAGTGTAAAGGGGGCCTTTGGCAAATGTGATTAGGATTATGTTAAATGTGATTCAGTCTCTGATAATAATTACACTCATTTAGGCATTTCTCTTCAATTCTTTTGAATGTACCCAATTTTATCAACAATTTACAATTATGCTTGAGCAATATGTATCATATAGCATAGTCCCTTGGCCATTTTGACACATGTTTGTTCAATATTTACTTAGTTTTGAAATTTCACTTTTAAAAGAAAGAATATTCTTGAATATTCAATATTTTCTTTCACAATTTTTTGTTATGAAAAAAAATCCTGAAAATTTTAACATTTCTGATAATAATATAATTAATGTCAAAGCCGCCAAGGTAGTAGGGTATATGCACCATGGATGTGTGGGGCATGGGTTTGGCTGTTTGCATGGTGGGATTCAGGTTTGTTATCTAATGGAGACCACGTTACTACTTGTTTCTATTCACCCACAAATTTTGATGGGAAATATGGGATAGTGGAGGAATCCAAGGAAATTGCAGCTCTCAAAGCAGCATGTTGGACAATCCGTGCTACAAAAATCTTGAAATTGACCCTAATTCCTTGGGGGAAAGGACTGTGCAGAATTTGGGGGAACACTTACGGTGGCCCCAACTCCCTTGGATTTAAAGTTGGACAATGGATGAATGTCGAAAAGATTAAAATTGATCGTATTCCCTTAAGGAAGTGGGACAATGGATGAACTCAAGGAAATTGAATCTAGAGGATTTGAATAATGAATGAAAATGAAATTATCTAGAAAAGATACAACCTCAACTTTTAGAACTTCCCAAGGTTCATCCACTGTCCAACCTTGTTAACTAATTTCATTTTCACCCATTGTTAAAACATTCCAAACGCTCTAAAGCATTGTGCACAAATGGGCATTCAAGGAACTTGATTGTAAGAACTTGGTGATACTATAATCTTCATTAGATTCAAACATGGGGCCTTCCTCTCAAAGGATGAATCCTAAACCAATGCACAAGTCTATCATTTAAAAGCATCATACGTAATTTCTAGCATAATGCAAAAGAGTGGGGGGACGGGATTTGGGGGCTTGTCTTTCAAGAGCATGGAACTTAGCACCACACTCTAGTTGCACCTGTTTAGTGCTTACCGACTAGCACTGGGACACCTTCTTTAGTGAATCTTCACATTCAACACATGGCCTATTTCTAACATGCAAAGACTCCGTGCACCTTTTATAACCGATATAGGAATTATTTATCATAAAGCAGTCGGGGAGAAAATTTGTGGTGTGTTTGGAGGGCACCTTATATCCATAATAACCCTCTCACTCCTATGGCCACTGGCCAAGGCAAATTGACCTCACATTGGGATCATGGTAAAAAGACCAAAACCCATTTAAATTGCTTATAAATATTTAAATATATAAGTATCATAATTATAGACTAAATCAGGGCCTCTGAGTTCAAATCTATAATTTTTGGAGCCTAATATGGCCATTTAAATGGGTTTTGGGGCTTTTCCCCTGATTCCAATGTGAGGTTCAATTCGCCTTGGCCTGCCTGGTGATCTACATAGGCTTGGTTCAGGATAAATTTTGCCTTCGCCTTGTGCTTTTCAACAGGTAAAGCCCATGGGTGAGGGACATTCCCAAAATGTGAGGCTGCATTTGGCTATCACCTCATCTTAGGCCACTTATCTTGAGAATGCACCCATCCTAGGGCTTTACCCTTCATTTATTTCAAGATTAGGTCAATTCAACTTGAAGGTCCTATCAACCTGCTATGTGTTGATGGATGATTTCAAATCAACCTAACATGCAAATAAATGAACTTATCTTGAGTTGGATGAACGCAATTAGATCATGAAATAGGTCATTCAGGCATTTCCAAAGGAAGGAGTCTTTCAAGTGTTCTAGGGCTAATATCATATGAAAATTGTAGGCAAATTTGTGATTTTCAACCTTGGAGATGTGAGTCAACCATGAATGTACATTGATTAACTTTCAATGTTTTCAAATTGAACCATCTTATCACATTCAATCTTTGTGAGAGGTTTGCACTTGTTTATAGTTCTTAGGTTTAAAAGGAACCTTAGGTTTCAGTTTTGAAATTTTTTAATTCTCAAATCAAGTTAGTTCTTAGGTTAGGGTAAGTTTCAAGTAACTTCTCATTTAGGTTGCATGACATCAAGTAGGACCACAAGATTATCAAGATCAAAGTGTTCAAACTTATTAATGTGCAAGTGAAAGCCATGCCAATATAGGTTGACAAGGCTGGTGTCTTTTTGTAACTTGTCACCTTTGAATTCAGCCCTCCCCACATCAACTCTCAAGAAACTTTCTTAAATTTGCCCCCACCCAAAATCAGCTTCAAATTTGTCTCCAATACATCTCCCAATGTGGCTCACCCAAAATCAGCCCTAAATTTGTTTCCCAAACATCCCCAAAAAATTTCCCTGCCCAAAATCAACCCCAAACTTGGCTTCAATACACCCCCCAAATCATCCCCAAATTTGTCCCAATACGTCTTCCAAACCCTAAACCATGGACTAGAACTGGAATTGGAATTTTTTTTTTAAAATCAGTCTGGTTCCAGTTCTTACACTGCTTAGGAACTCGACTTGAGTCCAATTTCACTTTTTTTTCAAATCTTGGAACCAAGGAATGTTTCTCAACCCAATTCTTGAAACCTAACTTAACCTCAGTTCTGGTTCCAACCCAGTTCCATACTAAACCCAGTTTTGGTTAAGTTTTGGGTACCTGGAACAGGAATTGCCCCCAGGTAGCTGACTAACTGAAGTACCCGCACACTATTGATTTGCACATGTTTTGTGCTGCAATACCCTACATGTTCAGTTCCCTGAAACAATGAATTAGGAGGAGCTGGGAGAGTTGAAGTGAATTCTGCCATTTGAGTTTTTTTTAAGCTTGGAGGACATTTGAGCCTATTTTGAACCTTGGGGCGGGGAGAGGTTGAAGGTGCTCGAAGGTAGTGTAATCTAGATTCAGGGGAAACTTTATTTAATCTTCTATGTCAAATGGGTTGAGGGAATTTGGTGGACCTTTGTATCTCTTATAGGTGCATTCACACTTGGTGTTAAGGACTCTAGTGTTTAGCCCCCTAACACCAAGCTAGTCATTTAGAACCTAAACCTATTTACCACGAAGATTTTATGTTAAAGTTAACATTCGCTTAATATTAAATCATCACCCATTTAACATTGGGTGCCACCTAAGATGCTACCTAGATTTGCACTTAACACTGACTTAACATTAGGTGCAAATTCACCTTAAATCAATATATATCTTTACTATAAGTTTGAGTGTCTTTGCTAACAAAATTGGAGGGTTTGATTCTTAGTGGTTCCCTTTCCTCCTTGTGGGACGCCTTTGTTGGACTGTTTGCTTGCCTGGACTTGGGTCCTTGCCCCTTGTTTCCTTTTCTCTCCCTTTCTTGGGTGCTTTCTTTCTATAAAGCTTGGCAGGGTTAAATTTTTATTTTAAAAAATTATTTAAAATTTATTTAAAAAATTAAAATTTAAGAAAAATTAAATTTATATAAATTTATATTTAAAAAATTTAGATTTTTTTTTTAAAAAAAACTTTCTAGAACCACACCCTGGAGACACCTCCACCAATGCATGGTTTTTAACTTTTGTGCTTACCTTGGGAAAAGTTGGGATAGGGTCTAGAAAGCTTGGGAGAAGGTTCATTCCCATTTATCCAACCACATGTTAATTGAGGAGGCAAGAAATGTAGCACGTGAACTGACATGTAAGATGGGTATCATTGGACCCTTGTGGATCTTGCATGTAATAAAGTGGCCTTTCTAGAACTTTCTGTGATTCCTATTTTCTTTTAGTTTGAATCACTAGAGGACAAAATGTGCCTTATTAGTCGGCATTCCTAAATGAAGAGCCTCTTGAGTCTTCATCACAAGCTCCCTTGCCTTTGAGAACATAAGTTTTAGTTTGGGTTGTCAGGGGTAGGTAGTATAGGTGTGCTGAGCCACCGGGGTTTCTTTTAAGGATTTTGTGATGTAGCCAAAGTGGCAATCATTCACAAAATAATTTACCCACATGTGGCTGCATACTAGATATGAAAGTAGAAAAAAATTCTGAGTCCTTTCATATTCTTGGCTACCTGCTGGAACTTATTATTAAAAAATCTGGCGATTTGTAAAAAACATCTTCAAAATCTGTGAATTTGGTCCAATTTTTTTCCATGAAAAATCCTTTGTATAGGTTGAAATCATATTTTTCAGGTCGAAATTTGGCGAAAATTCGCCAGTAAGAGAAACACTGTGCTCCATGTTACTAATATCATAAGGCAGTTGAAAGTGGGGTTATGTAATGGAAGAGGGGCCACACTTAACCATCCCACCAGTGCATCATCCACTGGATGCCCGCTATTTCTCAGTTGTGGATGAACCTCAAACTGAGTTAATATTTGGTTTCACCTTGGTAACCCATTCTGTAAGAAATAGGTCTCATTATACAGGTAGACAGGTAAGAAAATAGGTAAATACTAGGTGAATATTTGGCTTATAAATAGATAAAGGCTGTTTTTACTACCTACCTCCTAACACCTTGCTTGTGGGTCGTTAGTAGGTAGGTAGGAATCTTACCAGCATGGTTAGCTAGGGAACTGGAGCCCAACAGAGAATTGTTTCCTGACCACTTACCATTCATCCTTCATGGTGCACTTGGTGGGTGCTGCTGGTTGACTGTGGCCAGAGAAGAGTGCCTTACTGCCTTGGCCAGTGGCAGCTTCCTCACTAATCATATTATTTTCAGAAATGTTGAAATTACTTTTTATTTTTATTTTTTTTCATTTCTATTTTTTTTGAAAGAGAATATTGAACCTTCAAGCATATTTTATTTGTTGAAATGAACATTCAAAATTAATTAATTAATTATTCAACAGACATGTGTAACAGCTGCCAAGTACTACAGTAGAAGGCTTTTGATTTCTATGCCCACAAACTACCAGTGAATTTCATGTTCACTCCTGTTCAGCATGTGGACCTCTCTCTCTCTCTCTCTCAGTGTTAAAATAAATAACTTTAGGGGCTAACTTGCTGATGTGTCTCTTCCTCATTGCACATCCATGTCTCGGTTATATTACATATTACACTGCCTCTATCCTGTTCTGTGTGGATGAAAAGTGATCCATGTCCATTTTACATCCATGTCTCAGTTATATTACAAATTATATTGCTTCTATCCTGTTCTGTGTGGATGAAAAGTGATCCATATCCATTTTGTTTGTGGATGACAAGTGATCCTCATCCACCTGCTAAGCCAGCTATGGATGTAAAGGAGCTGGTTATGTCTGGTAATTGGCTGGAGGACAGCTAGTTAACAGCAATAGCCTCAATGCTCTCACCCCTGAGTCCATATCTCTAAGAGGATTTGAATATGTAGGCAATTTTTAAAAGGAAGGAGGATATGTCACCATGTCCGCCCCGACACTTTGGGAATGTCCCTCACTCTTGGACCTAACCAATCCAACCCAAAGCATCAAGCAAAGGTTATCATGAACCTAGACATATGGAAATCACAAGGCGTGGGATGGAGAGGGTTTTTACACTTACTCCTTAAGAGTGGGAGAGATCTGACCCCTATTTAGATGGAGGGATTTAACTCCTTAGTCTTATGAGTAGGGGATTAGATTCATCCCCTCCCAATCTCATGGACGTGGCATGATATCGCTCCTTTTATCTAGGAGGATATTCATGTATATAAGGTATTCATTGAATACACTAGACACATTCTTGGAATGCTTCTATATTGTTGGATAGTTCAAGTTTTTTTTTTCTTTGGACACAAATGGACCAACTCCATTGCCAAAAATAAACAAGAATACACCAAATGCAACAAGGATGCAAGGGTAACATATCCCTAGGTAGAAACAAACAAAAACTACCACAAAAACTTACATTTTGTAGGCAACTAATAACTTCATGTAACTTTTTTTGTCATCCCTCCCACAAATAGTGTGGTATGGACACCACATCTTGTCAAATTGTTATAGCAAATGATATTTAATTTTTTACTATTTCACAATATTAACTAATGTACAATGTTGTTCAAGCCTACCATAATTAATTAATCTTTCATCACAAACTTCTAATATCATGAAAATTTAATAGAATCTGTGCAAAATTTGTAAAATAATATGTATGTGCAAAATCAATGGGATTAAAAATGTAAAATTGACAAGAAAAATATATACATTATTTTTATATAAATGATGTGTTCTTTTACTTGTGTTGTTTTGATGTGAAGTACATACTATTTACAATTTAACTAAATTTATGCAATTATAGTGATGTTATTTTGGATAAAATTATGTTACTTTTGTGTATTAAACATGAGCATTCATGTATTTTATTCAAAAATAGTGTCTCATTTGTTTGAATATTTAAGATATTGAATAAGTACAAATATCTTTCATATTAACCATAGCATGGAATTCGTGCAATTTTGGTAGGAACCTATGAAACATGGTAAATTTGCAATATTCTCACAACAACTCCTTTAATTGTTTGTCTATTTAGTGAATCCCATTGTAAATTCAATCATTACACTATATCCAAATGAAATGCATTGTAACTACCCATGGTTAGGTTTAGATAAGGCAAAATTGTTTAATCTTTTTGGGTAAGCAATTGTTGAAAATGCAATATTTTGCATCTAATGTTTGTCATTGTTTGACTATGTGTATTAGAAATTTGAATGAATGTCAATGCCCATGTCCAAGTTGCACGTATTTTTTCACACTCCCAAACTCAATGAATTATGGTTTTCAATGTTCCTATTTGACATGAGCTGCAATTGCCATTGTTCCATCACCAACACTAGCACATTGTGCATTCACTACCAATGTTTTATGCCACATTGCCCATATGAACTCAAAATCTTTCTTCACACAAGTTTGTAGCCATACATCATTCCATTCTAATTTAAAGGACCTTAGCAAAATTGATAACCACTTCTCAAGTATGGTTTTTTTGAGCTTCACTTTATCATTAGTGAATTTCCTCCCCACTTTAGTGTCACAAATGATCATCTCCCCATGAACCAATCAACCCCAACTAATGAGGTCAAGTTCGAAAGTAATTAAAGACCCATAACATAATAAAATTGTGTTTTGTCTAGTTTGCACACAACAATAACTTTGAACTATCAGACTTGAACTATGTAGCCTATTTGTTTAAGGCATGTTGGAATGTCATGTACTTATATTGCATTTCAAAATTAATATCTTACAAGGAATTTGGAATGCTAAAATGATCCCATCTTATTTGGACCTAAAATGGTTCATTGTACAAAAGATTGCACTAGGACAAGTGGATCCATCATTTTTGAAATTTTCAATAAACATTCTTCATGTTATGTTGGCATCCTCAAGTTCATCAACTCATCGACCCAACATTGAGATAAGTTGTCAACTATACATTCTCCCAACACCCTCTCTCCTTCTTCAAATTGACATATCTTTCAAATAATCTTTCATGATATCAATTCAACTCTCTCTTCGTCTCATAAATCCCCTATATTCTTGAGGCACCTTATGTATAGTTCTTGTGCTCTTAAAATTGATATGCCAAAAACCCCTTTTCAAAATTTCCTCAACCACCAAATGTTGACTATAACAATTGAATTAGCTTTTGTCAATGACTTGAATGTGAACATTTGAATTATAATTTTTCATGCTTGCATTATTTGACCCATCCTTTACAGCCATTGGTTGACCCTTGTCTTTGAATTAATAGCCATTATAGACCAGTTACCCACCTTTTGTGTTAAAATGGCATCTTTGTTCAATTTGCCTTTCAACAAAATCTTTAAATTAGATTTTCCTAATTCCAAGCAAACAAGAACCACTTGCCCATCAACAAGTTCAATGCCTACACTAGGTTAATAAAACCCAATCCTCCCATTTTCCATTGTGCACAATAGTCATGGACAAATTCACTTTTGTGTGTGTGTGGTGCTCACCCCCTCCCCACAAGTTGTTGGGCATAGACTTACATTTTTTTAGTGCCTTCTTGGATCCCACCTAAACACTAAAAAATAACCACAATGATGAACTCAAGATTTACTTGATGACCAAGTGTTTTCCAACTAGAAGGAAATGGAGAAAAGTTCAATATTTCAATTTCTTGCTTAATCTTGCATAGACAAATTCATCCATGTCTTTTTTGTGGAACTCCAACCCATTGCCAAGATGATGGCCCCAATAATTTCACAGGATCCTCTTCTTATAACCGCTTCCATTCAAATTTCTCTATCTACTTGGGTTTAGGGATATTGAAAAATTTTGCAAGGGAAAATAGGTAAAGTCAAGGTAACAAGGGGCACCCTTGCCTTACTCCCTTCTAGATTTTGAAAAAGCTAAAGATATTTCCATTCGAACCCATAAAACTTCATGCACACCTTTTCCATATTAAATTTTCTTGTTACCATTTCCGCTTTCTTAGTATTTAGTATTGGGATCATAGTCTAATTCCTTCATCATGGCATTACTTTTCACTTTCCATCTAATGTGAACTTTGATCCTATTCTTAGCCAACTTAATGTTCTCCAATTCTTGCACTTTCTTAGTTGTTTCACTTACTTCTTGTTGCATATCGGGGTCTAATATTGCCTATTATATTTTGATTTGTGTAGTTTTTAGGTTGTTTTGAAGGAGGTTTTTGTAGTTTTGAATTCAACATCCTCCATTTTATAAAAGCCTTTGTGGCATTTGATGAACTTCCTCATTCTAATAAAAAAAGGCATGTCATTTTAAGTGTTTCCCCAAGTTTTTTTAAAAAACCTTTGTTTATCAAAATGTTTTTCATTCATCTTCTAGTGTGATTGTCTCACATTAGAAAGAATATTGTATTTTGCAACCAATCATTTTACAACTACATGTGACTTTATGTCATTTACAAATTTTTCAACACCTATTAACCGCCTTTGAAAATTTTGAAAATATTTTGCAACTATGTTGGGAATACATTGCAATCATTTGAAGTTTCATCCTTCCATGTGAATGACTTTTAAATGTGTTTCATTCATAAATAGGCTATTAAATCCCATTAATCACAACCAAAATGTAATAAAAAATACTTTGTATAGGTTGTCTTATGAATATATTAAGGGTATATATTTTTGGGTGTATTAAAGTTACATTAACATATTTTCAAGTTATATTAAGAATATATTAAAGGTATTCTTTAAATTTATTATTAAAATTTATTATTAAGGCCATAACTTATATTATATTTGTATTTAGGTTATTAAAGGTGTATTAAGTTGATTAAATGTATGTTCAAGTTCTATTAAGATTTATTGTGATTAGGTCTAATGTTGATATATTATGTTCCCACTCAAGATTGTACCAACATGTATTGAAAAGAAATGGTTGTGAAAACATAATATTGGTGTCAAATATTAATTGAACTTTAACCAAAATTTAGTTAAATTTTACCCAACTTTTAGTTTAACTAAGGTTTAACTAAATATTAGTTTAGTTAAGGTTTAGCCAATGTTTTGTCAAGGTATGACCAAGTTTTAATTTAACTAAGGTTTAACAAAGTTTTAGTTCACCAAAGTTTATAAAATGTTTAGTTTAACCTAAGTCTCATAATGAAAGGTAAAGAGGTTTTGAATAGGTTTTTGCATGTTTATGTCATAATTATGTTTGTTTTTAGGACGAATTTTCTAACTTACTTAACTATGTTTATGCCCCTAGATTGAACTTGTTATATAATACTCATGTCTTTTGTGTCAAAATGAAAACAACCAACAAAAGATGTTATCAATGGAGTTTGATATTTAAATTGGGATGGTGGAATGTTGGTTGTTTTTGGCTTGATATGGACGTTTGGGACCAATCTTGAAATAAGAATGTTGGTACCTTGACAATGTTAGATATCATAAAATGGTTGTTTTACTTTGCGATATGCACATAAACGGATCATCTATTAGGTGTTACATAATTGAATTAACTTTGTTCTTTGAACTTATGACATATATGATGTATGATGACAATACTAATATGTCACAAACTTGTGATTCAATTTTTTATCATAATACAAATGAAAAGAAGACATTAAACTATAGGGATCTATGAAATATGAACTTGGAGGTAATCAATTTAATTCTAATTATTAAAACCTAGACCTTAGTTGACAACTAGACACAATATCCACATGGTTATTATTCAATCAAAATGGAAAAGATAAATGGGATTGAAATAAACAAATAACAATTTAAAACAAATTCATTCTTGATTTGAACCACAATATATTGAAAATTGAAGTAGGTCATTAAAAAATGAATTCAATAAGTTATATGGAAATTCCATACCTATGCAACACCAATTCACACACAAAATCTCAAATCCTATTATTTAAAAAGGGTCCCTTATCATTTTTTTGTGTGCATTTGTTTTGGCACTCCACTCATATTCAACTATTCCATGATATACCGAACAATTCATTTATATGATTTTAGACTAAAATGTAAAAGAGTGTTTCATGTAAGTAATGCATGTTATTGTTTACCAAGTTCATAATGTAGATGGAATTGTTTAGACCATGTGTTCACTCCTGAATTTCAGTGCCTTTTTGTTGTTCTTGTACTTAGTGGTTGAAAAATTGGTTGTCAAAATTAAACATTTTAAGTTTGTGTTTTTATCTTCAACTTGTTTTAGAATCAAGGAATAGTTGGAATTGGTACCCTTGAATCATGCATATGTGGGGCTTTACAAAGTGAAGATTCTAAAATCAAGATGGGAATGACAAGTGTGACCATGGCTGGCACAAAGGAAGGTGTGGATGCACTGGACATGATGGAGTAGCATAAAGTTGGAGCAAGAGAGGAAAATCAAATAAATCCTATGAACACATATGAAGGCCACACAGATGAGCAATAGTAACCTGAGATGCCAATAGGAGAAACCTAATAGAGTAGCAATAAATGGATTGTAACCTTTAGAGCAGTCGCAGGGATGAGGTGCATGCAAAACACAAGTCACACATGGCATGCTCTTTAACTTTCATGTCATTAACTTCTATCATGGCCCTTCATTCTTCTTTGGGGAGGCAATAGGTATCTCCTTTTTTTCCAACATCTTTTTATTTTGGAGAAAAGTTCCTTTTTTTCAAAACTTTCGAGATTTTGAAAATATGTTTAGCTTGTTCATTTAAAGAATTTGATTGAGACCTTGACATATGTGGGGAAAAAGTTCATAATTAGTGAATTTCTTAGGTGTTTCTAGTTGACAGGCCTAAACAAGCAAATGTAAGCATGGCACATCGGTGTAGGCAAACCAAGCACGTAATTTGTATTGCAACTGTGGCGGATATGGCAATGGAGGTAGTTGAAGGGGTACATTTCAGTTTTCAATTTTCAGTATTCCAGCATTTTGATTTTTAGTTTTTAGTATCCAAACATTTCAACTATGAAAAATTTCAGATTCCTTCTAGACATTTCACGAAGAAATTTCAAATTTTACTTTTTAGTTTTCAACTTTCAATATTCACACATCCAAATTCAGACATTTCAATTTTCAATTTTTCAAATTCCAAACATTTCACATAGAGATTTTAAATTTTTTGTTTTCAACTTTAAGTATTCACACATACCAATTTAGACATTTTAGTCTTCAAAATTTTAGATTCTAAACATTTCACATATAAATTTTTGTTTTCAACTTTCAATATTCACACATTGGAATTCAAACATTTCAGTTTTCAAAATTTTAAATTCCAAACATTCCATATAATATAGTACCTTGGTAGGTTTGGCACATGCCTCCCAAACAATTAATCAATTTTGAATATTCAATTTGGAAAATGAAATATTCCTAAAGATTTTTTATTTTGCTTCCTAAAAAATTGGTTTTTAAAATAAAATATTGATTAAGGTCATATAACATTGGGCAAAGCCATTACATGATGAGCTGTTTGTTTATAAATTTTAATTTGGAGATTGTGTTCTGTTTCGCCATAGGATAAATTTAGATCATTTAAGTGTTGTTTGCATCCCAATTCAAATAGAAATGTGTTTGGTAATGGGAGTCATTACTTGAACTTTGAAAAAAAAACCATTGTCCAACCTTGCATGGAAGGTGTTTGGTCATAAATGTAAAATAGCACATTATGAGGAAAATTTTAAACCATCTCACAAATAATATTTGTTTGATAATGGGGTGATTTAATGTTGGATTACAACATTTTAGGTTTTGGGTACAAACAATCTATTAACCACACAAATAAAACTTCAACTTTCAATGCACATAACATTTTCCCATGAAAACACATTAATGATTTTAAAGAACATGTAACTTCCCTCCATTGCAAGAATATTGGATTCCCACCAAAGCATGCATTGAATCATCAATTCAACCACAAAAATTACATGAATTTGAATTACTTTTTCTCCTTCTCAAGTTCCCTTACAATCGTTTCAAAAGTGTTACAACATCTAAATGAGTTTCAATGCTTTTAAAAGCTTTTATGTCCAAAAGCTAAAGTGTTGAAAGGGAGCGTATAGGAAAAGACAACAAATGTACAATTATGAGAAGGACATGTAAACGAAAGACTCAACTCACAAGATTGTGAAATACAAGATAATAACCTAGATAAACCTAGACAAGCATCAATTGCAAAAATAGGAAGTTCTCATATAGATCAACATTAACGTGAGAAGTTTAATAAATATATACATTACCATTGGATTGGGACCTACAATCCCAAAAGTAGCAAGGAGTTGAAATAACAATCTTATTTGTTTAAGGGCAAAATGGAAAGGATTCTAAACCAATGTACATAAATGATCAAGAAATTAGACTTTAGGTCTAGATAAAATTAATTTCAAAACTTTAAAATAAAATAAACAACTATGTGCTTTATGAAAACATGATAAAAGATCACACTGGTGAGTTGTGTGATAGGTAACTATCTTGCATGATTTAGAGGACATTTTATTATATCATATGAGTAAACAACAACCAAGTCATATAACTTTATTAAATAACTTTTGACTCTAACATTTTGTTGGCCCTAGTCTTCACATGGTTTCAAAGAATTGAATATGCAAAAGCGCCTTTCATAATTTTTAATGGTATTCATGGTTCTACTTTTTTTTCTAACCACATGATTTCATGGTTTTCATGTCATTATAGGTACCATATTCTTATTAATATGTGTTATTCATCAATATTTAAGACATTTCATTTTAACGCATCATTTCGGCTTTGAAGCAATTGCTTAGTATCGACATGTTGTTGATGTGTTTTGGTTATTTTTATTTGTACCTATTTATTGGTGGAGAGGTAATTTAAAAAAAAAACAATCTAAACCATTTTTTCACCAACCTAATCCTACTTTATCTAAAGATAAAAGTCAATTTAATCTGGTTCTGCTTGGAGAAGGGCACATCGATTTGATGTAATTATGTGACTATTAGATAATTAGATAGTTTATACATATCTAGTAGGGCTGCTTTTATTACCAACCAAGAACTAGCTTGCAGGTTGTAGACTAAACAATGCATACTGAATGTACTAAATACTGATAGACGATGTCTCAGCAATAAATGACTGTTTCTCATTGGCCAACTACAATGATTGGCCGAGGTGCTGAGAGTGAAATAGTCTCTTACTTTGTACAGTCCATCTTTTGAGTTCATGGGTGAGGATGGGGTGAAACTAAACAATGCACACTGGATGTGCTATATGTAGGTACAGGGAAATACTGTTACCAGGGCCCTCGTCAAGGGACAGTAGCAGGAAATAACTGTTTCTCATTGGCTGACTACAATGATTGATTCGCCCTGGTGTTGAGAGTTAAATGGTCTCTCACTTTGTACAGTCCATCCTTTCAGGTTCATGGGTGGGGATGGGGAGAAACTAAACAGTGCACTCTGTATTTGATAAATGCATACTCTTAGAGGGCTGCTTTTGGGCGTGCTCTAAGGATTGAAAACAATGTATGTTTTGTTGTCCCTCATGAGGCCTAAAACCATAACTTCAAGGAAACATGAGCTAGTACCAACCAGCAGCCAATGTTATGATCCTAATTTAAATTAAATTAGTTTACTTTCAATAGAAGATTAAGTCAAATCCTGTAGCAGAATTGTGCAGGACGTGCCACTTTCTCCCTCACAAGCTCATTAAGGGGTATTTAGTGCCTTTCAGAATTTTCTACTATGCAGTTGAAGTGTTGCCCACTAACAACTGAGAATGGTCTAAAACTTAGATGAGGAGCACAGGTTTTGTTTTTCTTTTTTTCCTCCTTTTATTATATAAAAAATTTCGCGAAATTTAACTATAAAATAGAAAAATTGGCCAAAATTGGCCAAAATTTCAAATTTCAAAAATCCAAAATTTTCTTTTTCGGAAAATAGCGAAATTTCGCCAGAAAAAAAAAAGCACTCCCAAAAACTGACTACCGAAATAGTTACTTGATCTGCATCAAATCGGGGGTTGTTTTTTTCCCGTCAAATCCGTTCTGGACAGACTTCCGGCCTGTGCTCAATCGGAAAACGTAGCCAATTAAAAATTCTCACACACCCGGCCTCTCACCCATGGCCTTTGCACCAATCATCAACTCTTAAAAGATACCTTTGTGTTCCAAGATTCCCTTGTGGGCACCGGTTGGGGCCTCCTATTCAAACATTCTTTCGGGCTTTTTTCCTAAGTAAGGGGAGACAGCCCATCTTGTTGTTTTTCTTTTTCTTTTTCTTTCTTTTTAAAAACATCTGCTGCTTTCACTATTGATAATGGCCATCATGAATTGTACAACATGCTTCAAATGTGACCCCTGGGGGAGGCCCCTGTCTTCAGCACATGGGCAGCCAAAGCCCCCTACTACTTTGCCCCCCCCCCCTTTGTGCCGCCAAAGAGGAGGCGGTAGGTTGTAGAGTAGGCACATAAGGGGTAGTAGCTTCAGCCCTTCCCAACTTAGCCAAGGTTAAGAAATTTGTCAAGCTTGTACTTCATAGGGGTAAAATCATGAATTTTTTAAAATATTTTATCTTATGTAAAGGTAAATATAGATCCTTTAAAAAATTAAAAAAAAACTTTGTTATTGTTTATTTCATTCTACATATTTCTCAATCCAGTTTGAGTTGGTCTTTTGTATTTGAAATGTTTCATGCTCTCTAGTTTATGAGTAGGGATTTGTGAGTGTAAAGTATGTCATTAATTTATTTTTGCCATTTCAAAATTGTTATTCCAATCGAGTTCCATCATTCATTACTTCTTCTTTTTTTTTGTGATTTCGATTAACAACTAATAAGTGCACTGATTGAAGCATAATAAGTATGGACGATGAAGATGCTTCCACCATTGGAGGAGTTTCGGTCAGTGTGATTTCATCTTCTTCCATCAAAAAAAAAAATCCACCTTTGAAGTAATCCATTATCCATGATTCTATATAAAAAAAACCACACCCATAAATAAATAAATAAATATTTAAAAACTAAAGAATTCATTCAATTTTTTTTTTGACTTTTATATAATACAAATACAAAATGAAAATAGAGAAAGCCAAATTTAACTTTATAGATATGCATAACATGTACGCATGCACAAATGTTAAAATACAAAAGGAAACACTCAAATTTTGGTTTAAACAACCTAACATTATACATGTTTTGATATTAAAAGTACACTTTCTTAAAGTTCTACACCAAGCAAAAAAAAATGACAAAGAAAGGCCAAAATTCATTCCCAAAACATGCCTAAAAAGCAAACATGCACAAAGATTTATAAACGTAATAAAAAAATTAAAATATTTTTTCAAAATCCTAACATTAATACATACTTTTGAGTTTTAAATGCATTTAAAAAATATATGCCACACAAACACAAGATGAAATTCTGTAATAAAAAATTTATTTTACAAACATCCCTTATATATACACATGAAGAAAGATTAAAAACTAAAAAACAAATAAATAATTGATAACATAATACATACCTTTGTAAGAAATGTCGATAAAGCTTCAAGTGTTGCCAAGCTAATGATTTTGAATTCTGAAAACTTTGCAATACTAACCTCGCAGTGTGGGTAAGTGTTTTTTATTAGTGATAAATTTTATAGTAAAACCAATGGTTTTTTTTTTTCATATTTATTTTTATTCGGTCATAGCTAGAGTGGCTGCTTTAGCCTAGGTTGTCAGCTACAATTGTGGAGCTCCAAATCCATGCCTCAAGGCTTGAAGTAGCCTAGTGGGCAAAATGGGAGGTTAACATTGAAGACCCCACTTGCCCTTCAAAGAGACACATAGGTTTCACCTGATGTAATGGGAGCTCGCCATTCAAAGCTCACCATTTTAAAAAATGGAGTGTGGTGCGTAGATTTGCCCTAAGGAGTTAGAAAGGTTGAGCTAATTCTGGCTCTCAAGTTCCCATAGGCTTGTAGGAGCCAGAATCAATTGAACATTGCCTTCTCCTTGATGTTAAAGTCAGGGAATCATGTTAAAATTAGGGAATCATGAGGAAAGACATTCCATGAGCATGGGAGGAATGCAATAGAATCCACCATCCACACAATTAGCAAGATGAGCCAATTTGGTCATATTAATCATGCTAAAAAACAACCATTAATTAACCCCTAACTTTAAGGTACTTCCTGCACAAGTCCATAATACAAAATAGACTGAAATGAAAGAATGATGCAAAGTTTATTTGGTCTCACAAAAACATTTCCTATTTGAACAATTGTTGGTTTGGAAGGAATGGTTTGATCTGTTATGCAAAAATCAAGTTGTGATCACATGCACCAAAACCCATGCCCTGATGAAGGCCAAAGACATTTTATGAGACTAACTCCTTGTTACAAGTAAGTGTAATTTAGTAAGGAAGGAGAAAGGAAGGACTTTCATGGTTTCTTTGGATTTGGGTCTAAGGGGAGGGCCAAGGGGTTTATATTTTAAGTTTAAACATTATATCAATCTTGCCATTTGATTGGATATTGGAAGCCTTTTCCAATTGATAACTATGGTCATCCTATTGTTAAAGGACTAGAATAACAATTATTATTGTCACATATTTGCCCTCACATTCATCCATAGTTGGTAGCTGATATGTAATTGTTAAGGTAGAGCAATAGTTATTGTAGCTTTATTGTAGTTAATATAGTAGTTGGATACGTAGGGATTTATCAAGGCAAAGTAAATTGGGCTTTGTCTAACTACTTGTATTGTTCTTTTAGTGTTCATTTATGGTGTGCAAATTTTATGAAATACCAAATGTGTTAAAATGTAACTTAATGTGTAATTTGATGTAATTACACAATTATTTAGGTAATTGTTTAAAGGGGTAAGTTGAGTGATAGGATTCCATAATTTGGTCATGGTGCATTGACTTTCACATATTAATTTATGTGAAAGTCATGTGCACCATGTGATTATGTTTTCTTGTGATTAATTGTGGAATCACATAAGGGACCATGTGATTATGTTTCCTTGTGATTAATTATGAAATCACATGAAGGACCATGTGATTTTGTTTCCTCCTTTTGATTATTTTATGTGAAATCACATGGGGAACCATGCGGTGGATAAACTTTAGGAAGTTTTTTGACTAGTTTCCTTTTGGTTAGTATATAAGTGGGTGGTTGTGACCTTGAGAAACACCTTCACTTGTACAAAGTTATTGTATGAATGCAAAGTTTGCTAGAATTGAAGTTTCGATTTTGAAAGGTTTTTGTTTTGAAAGGGGTTGGTGTTTATGTTTAGTTCATGATAGAAAAATGGGGAAACATATTGTTATGCATAGACAATAGAAGGTTGAAAAGATATTTCTACAATCAAGAACATAGATTTTCATAGTTATGTAATAAACATACATAGTTTCGATCTTAAACCCATTTGTGTTGTACAAACCCACTACTGTATCAATGGTTTTTTGAATTGAACTAATTCCCTTCTACTCTTATAGTAATTCAACACCTTATATTTCTCTTTGTTTGTTTTCTTAGGTTTTTTGGTTGTTTTGTTATTTTGCACTACTATAATTACAATGCCTTATATGTGTCAAATACATATGCACAACTAGAGGGCTATATCAGCCCTTGGAATGTTGATTCTTTCATTTTTATTTATTGGGCTACCAACGCATTTGATGCATGGAAAAAATATTAAAATTTGGATGTTTTACTATCAATTGCCAAATTACATGCTTCTGAACCAAAATTACTCATCAATTATCTTTTAAAGTTTTTGCTATGAGCGGGGAAGAAGAATGTGAGCTTTATCCCCCTAATAGGTTTCCTATTTACTCATGTTTGTTTCATTTGTTGTTTTTTTTTGGGTTTGAATTAGGTCTTTTTGTTGTTGGTTTTCTTGTGTTTTCATTTATTATTATTTCTTCTAGTTTTTCTATTGTTTAATAAGTTGATGTTTGTGTTGTTAGGTATGACTAAACATATGTAGCCATGCCTTGTAGCATATTGTTTATGGAGAATTGAATGGAGATCACCTTCTTACCTACAAAGAGACCCTAGCCCATGAACATAACATGCACAAAAAAACTTGAAGTAATTCTTTTTTTTTTGTTTTTTGGTCATGGTTTTTGATTTGAACTTTAGGTTTTTCTACCTTCATGTCTTTTGTATTGGTGGTTGCATATTTAGGTATTGATCTTTCTTTGTTTTCATTTGTAGTTATATGATGCATTTACATCTAGCTCAATCATAATAGATGCAATGCATAAGTATAACAAAGAAAATTTGGCACCAAGTTACAAGTATGCAACCTGAATTGTTCAAGTTTACAACAATTACATGTTTGTAGAACTTTGGTAGTATTATTTCTGACAAATTGGTTATTCCATTGGTTCCTATTGAACAACATCTGGAATTTTAAAATTCTTTTGAAGAGTCCTCTGCTTTGAAAAACATGATGAGTAAACATGAGAAAGGCCCTTTTATTGTAACCACATTGGAGGCCATCAATTTTCCAACCTTTCAAACTACAACATAACCTTTTCAATATTTGATCCTAATGTGGTAGCAAACTTATTTTCTAGAGTGAGAGGAGAGGTCCACCTTTTGGGTGATTGCATTTGATCATTGTTTGCCTTCTGTATTGTTTTTGTTTTTCAAGTTCAAAATATTGATACATTTCAGCAAACATTTTGATTGACCATTTACATTCTTGTAGATTCAGTTTATATGATACACGTAATATACATTTTACATTTTAAGTTTGACAATCTTATACATTCCAACTTTGCAATTGTCATTTTTGATGTTTGGATAGATTTATTTTTTAATGATTTTGTTTGTAACTTTTTAATTTGTTCTTTGTAGTGATATATTAACCCTTGAAATGTTATTTTATTTTTACATTGGCGTTAAAGTTGAAATATAATCAATGTTTATTAATTTTTAATTTGATTAGAAATGAGGTAAATAAATATTTAACATAAAATATTTAAGATTTAAGATGAGCGACGCAATTTCAAAACAAAATTGCACTCATTTCAAAGGACGGAGGCAATTCTATTTTGAAGTTGCACTACTTTCTTGGGGTGAACAAATCCACTTTATAACATCATCTCCAAAGACACTAGGTAATAATTTTTTGGCAGTGATTTAGGGTGGGAGACAAGGATTACTGTGAGTGCACAATGATGGCACACAAAAATTGCTTTCAAATCATGGCTTTACAACGTTCTCGATGAAGAGCACATTCCTACTAAGTTCCTCATTATTTCTCTGGTTCCCCGATTTTGAAATATCTTTAAAATTGTATTTGGTGGTTCTTCATACATTGAAATACCTTCACAAAACTGATTGATCTGGTTTCAAGTTTCAACCAGTGTTGTGAGGGCATCTGGTACTCAGAGTTAAAATTGGGGGGGGGGGTTTCAGGGTCAGATTTTTGTCACCTGGATCTAAGCTCACATCTTTTTTGTGTGGAATTGGCACAAGAACCAGACATTGGAACTAGTCTTTTGCTAGATCTGGACTTGAAACTGGAATTGTAAAAAAAAACACATTCTTAAAAAGAAAGGCAAATGTTTTTTAAGTACACAAGTTGGCAAGCAGACTCAACTTCAAAATTAAATATTAATTTTTGGTACTTGTTGAACTCGATAGCTATATAGACCTCAATGTTAAGGAGCCTTCCTACTGAATGGATTGACACAATGGTAAACCACAATGTGATACACAGCAAAACTTGATACACCAATAGCAACAATTTCAAAGTTTAACTAAAGAATTCTTCATCCAAGCAAAATGTAGTGCTTTGTCAAGTAATATCCAATGTCAGGCGGTTATTGGAAATGGAACCTGATAACCAGAGGTTCTCAGTGTGTGTGTATATATGTCTGTGTGTCTTTGTGTGATTCTCAAAAGAATAAAAAAACTGGCTCTTATACATAACTGTGGTTCTAAAGAACCTGATCCTGATATTTAACCACAGTTCTCAAATAATTTAAGAGTTGGTCAAATAACCTTTTATAAAATGCGATATTTAACTCATATAATCTAAGAGTTGGGCAAATAACATTTTTTAATATAAAATACTGATTATTTCATGAAAACTGCCAGTTCTTTTCAGGCTTTTTTGAAATGAAGGTTCTTTGATTTCCAATTCTTTTAGAAGTAGGAACCGGAGGTTATCAAAGATATCACGAAACTGCCCAACACTGGTAATATATAGCTGTGTTCAACTGCCAAAATAGGTGAGAGGGCAGTAAGCTGAATCAACAGCTAGTGAAGTCAATCAATCCAACTTGAAAAGGCATGCATAAATTAGCACAATGGAGCAACTGGAAAACTCATTAATTAGAAGGGAAGAAACAAGACACACAGTAAAGCACCCAAACAATGAAGATTATATTATTATCGCTGTGTTCTATTTTCTTTTCCAAACAGCTATTTACATTCCAACCACTTGATGCACTTGATTTTCAAGGGCAAAGCGAGTTTAAACTACACACTAAAATACAAACAGTTAATCCAAATACCATAGCTAATTCCCAAATGCATACTCTGTATGGATGATTGGTTGATCCTGTGACATCCATTGTGAAGTATCATTGTTTGACTACCTACTCTATGTCTTGGCAACCAACTTGGAAGTCATTGATTTTCTTTTTCCCCAATTCTGCAATGTAGCCAGCTAAGTATGGGCGAACCTGCATCAAGAAGATTTAGTCGAAGCCGAAGTGTGGTGGTCCTCTGGAAGAAAGATTTAGCCAAAGCCAAAGAAGTGCGGCAGTCGTTGACAAGAAGGTTTAGCCAAAGCCGAAGTGTGGTGGTCCTCCATAAGAAAGATTTTGGCAAAGCCGAAGCAGTGTGGCAGTCCTCCACAAGCCAAAGCCAAAGTGTGGTGGTTCTCCATAAGAAAGATTTAAGCCAAAGCTGAAGGAGTGTGTGGCAGTCCTCCACAAGAAGAAGGTTTAGCCAGAGCCCAAGTGTGGTGGTCCTCCATAAGAAAGATTTAAGCCAAAAGCTGAGGAAGTCTGGCAGTCTTGCACAAGAAGGTTTAGCCCAAGCTGAACTAGAAGTGTGGCAGTCCCTCTCTTTAAGAAGATTAGGCCAAATTTTGGCTATGTTAACAAGATATGAAAGATTAACAAAAAACATAAGCATCATCCTTCTACATTTTTGGCTACCTACTGGAGTTACATGAGACAGAAATCTAACCAGTTTTTATCACAGAATGTTACAATATGTGGCGATTCAAAACCCCCCAAATTACTTCAAGTTTGCCTTCAGCAGCAGCCCTAACAACCAATTGACTTGGCAGGTATGAACTAGGAACTCAACGACTGTACCCTAGTTAAAGAAACTCCTAAACAAAAGAAATTAGGGGTAACTTAACGTTTAGGAGAAATAACGGTTTGGGGTTTAAGGAGAAATTGGGGTTTCGGGTTTTAGGGTTAGGGTTTCAGAGTCTGAACTTTGGGCTATCTACGGCGTGTACGTGTGCATGCGTGCGCTTGGTGGGTTCGACGCTTGGGAATCGGAGCTGGAGCTTCTTCGCTGCGAACTTGCTTTCGATGCCTCGTCGTCGTCTTTGCGTCATCAGAGCTTGAGGTGCTCAGAAGGGAAGATGAGATCCGGGTTGGCGATGTGCGGATTGTTTTGAACCAGTTCGTGCCAGTTACTGTGGCCGGTGCGTCTGGAGATGATAGAGAGTGTGTCGCCCTTCTGAACCTCGTAGTCGTCCACTTCTGCTGGTGCTGCATGCGCCTTCCTCCTCCTCCTCCTCTGGGGGGCTGCTCTTATGGTGAGCGCAGCAAAGGTGCTCACAAAAACCACCACCCCTGTCACTACTGGAAACCACCGCACTCGACGATTCTTCCGTTTCTCAGCGGCTGCTGCTTTCTCACCCCTCCTCCTTGCAGCACTTGCCTCCTCCTCCTTGTGGTGATCTCTCTTCTTCTTCCCTGCCTCTGATGGGTATGTGTTTTCTTGTTGGCTGGGTTGGGAAAGTTCTCTTTGAGATGAAGTCTTCTCCTTGTTCGGCTCAGAGGTAGTATAGGACTTGGAAGCAGATTTTTGGAGCGATTCCTTGCGGCCATGTACAAACTCAGTAGGCATAGCAGCAGCAGTTGTTGCCATTGCCGTTGTTGTCTGAGCTACGTTGTCGAAGTCGGGTACAGGCAACTGTTGAGCTCGAGCTTTCTTTGACAACCTCCGAAGACAGACACATACTCTCCGGATATCCTTCATGTCTATGGCATCTGATGGGTTGAACAAATCTACATCCTGCAAGCCTACCATGTCTTTACTCACCTTCAAGAAAGCTTCAACGTAGGAGTAAGGCAGGTACTTTTGACTGTTCTTGCCTGGAGAAGAAGAAACTGCCCGCATCTTGTCAGGTGAGTAGGGAGGAAGAGGATGATCCAGATTATCGTTGTTGCTGCTCCCCAATTTGTTGTTTCTGATTACAATTAGCTCCTTCAGCATCTGTGACACCTTGTACAATATTTCACCATTTGCTAGAATTTCTGCTAGGCTGCTTCTTCTTCCCTCCTCCTGCTGTGGCTCCAGCAGCTTCTCACCAAGCATTGCTTCCAGCCACTCTTTTGCCTGGGTTTGCAAAAACTCGACATCTGAGTCTCTAAATGAGAGCGAACCTTTGGGAGTAGTAGTGGTACTACTATTTCCCTCCGTGTCTCTCCAATTTCCTCTCCAAATTGAAGCTTTTGGTGTGATATTATTTCCCTCCTCCATCTCTCTAAAATTTCACAAGACCTTGTCCACACAGACAGATGTGAATTTGCTCCCAACACTAAGTTTTATCTAATCTTCAATACCACACTGCCTCAGAATCGTAAAAACCTAATTCTTTTGCCCTAAACTCTTGGCAGCCACAAAAAGACATAAAATCCACAGAACACTTATCCAATCTTCTTGAGTCAAGAAGCTCTTCAATCCCACACTTCCTTCTCCTTAGAATGTCAAAAACACCAAATTCTTTTGCCCTAAACTCTAAGTTGGCACCGACCAAAAAGGACACAAAATCCCCAAGATAGAAAAGAAAGCTTGAAGCTTTTTGAAAGCACCTTTGGGAACCAACCTACAAAACTTAGAGCTAATCACAGACACACCCTTTCCTTCCACCACTTGTTGCTCCCAGGACCAAAACCAGACAACAAAAACCTCTCTCTCTCTCTCTCTCTCTCTCTCTCTCTCTCTGTGTGCAACTATGTGTAACTGCATAACAAAAGCCTTCACACATTTAGGAACTGATGGAATTGATTACTGACAAAGAAGAAAAAGTTGGAGGAAATTCCATCGTGAATCACAAAAACCTTAAACCCCAATTCTCAGAACAGAACACAGTAGCAAACAGAGAGAAGAAAAACACCCACAAGTTCGATTCACTCATAGCATAAAATTCAAACGTCAGCAACTATGAACAGCAACAACAGGAAATCTGAATCCCCCACGACCGGACAGAGGAAAGAAACATTATTGTTGGACCCAACGGATTGTGGACAAGCCTGATCCTATTTGGGATTGGAACATGTGATCTTCAAGGAGGTGAGAATGTTACAGGACCACCAATGCAGTCCCGGTAGCAACAAAAGGTACGGAGCATTCCTGGCCCCAGCATCCACCACTCAGGAGTCAGGAAGCAATGTTTTCATTTCTAAATAATTTTTTTAATAGTAAGAGTGGGGGATCACCCATTAGACAATATAGCCAAATTTGGCTATAAACAAACAACATGCTCTGGAGCAAGAATAATAAGCAGCTCATCACTTAATGACTCTGCCATTCATGACAGGTTCAAACCAGTGTTGTTGGGTGGTTCTATGAATTTGTAAAGAATGGCTGGTTCCAGTTCTATGAAGAAATTTGAGGATCAAAGAATTGCTGGTTCTGCTTATTTCAAAAACCTTAAAGAACCAGTAATTTTCATCCTTAAAGAACCCATAATTTTCATTGATAGTTTTCATGAAAGAACTGATAATGAACAAGCTGTTCTCTGGCAAGTTCTTTGAACTTTTCACATTTTTGAGAACCATGATTACATATCAAAATTGGTTCTCTGAATTTTGAGAACTGACAAGTAAGTGAGTATATACCTAGGCTGATAACTGACAGGTATGTGTTCCTGATGTTAAGAATCACCCAACACGGGTTTAAACTTCAAACTATAAGCTTCCCTTACTGGATTTAGCACTTGTCATCTCAATGCACACGCACTTTATGGAAGGGGTCCATGTGCAAATGACTCTCCTTTTTTTTCTGTGTATTTTGAGGGATCTGCCCCAGCAGAAGAACCCTAGGGCATCATACCAGGGGATTAAACTTCCTATTTCTATCTGTTCCCACATCCTCATAAAAGAGAATCCCTCATGGACATGGAGGTTCCCATACTCATGGGTTCTCTTGAGGTTTGGGAATACCTTCAGGCTCACATCCTCAGGTGGCCCTCCCTCCCTTGGGAACCCTTGGGAGAATCCACTCACACAATAACCTCCCCCACAATATATGCACACATAGTACTCTAGATGTCACTCACACATGGGGTCAAATTCAAGCAAAAACTTTCAGATCAAATCCTACACCAATGCATAGGCTCTTCTGTATGGGCTGAACAAACAAAGAGCTCTCTCAAATGGAGAGAGAACATCATATTAAGGTTCAATGTCAAGATGTCCATTATGAAACTTCTGAGATCTCATTTCAGATTGCAACTATGGACCGATGTGGATTTTTTTACACACCATAAGCCTCTTCAAATATTATAGTAATAGCATTTCAGCATTCTCAAATATTTTTGGCTACCTACTAAGGTGGGGTGCCCTATGATTGTAGGCTTAAGATTAAATATTTTTGTGGATTAATCAAAGGGAAAAATAATTATGCAACCAAAGAAATGTGGTCAAGAATTGCACAAAAAAATGGTTTGCAAGTTGTTTCATACTTTTTGGAGCTTGGGTGAATTAGTTATGCATTTTAAAAAATAGCCATAGAGGATTGTTTAAATGACTTATAGATGCCTTTATCACCATGGGCAATAATTTATGACACCAGCTTAAATGATGTATTTAATCATCTATTTTTAAACCTATCATTGACACACCAAGTCCACATGTTTGAATTTGCATAATTTATTAATGTCAATGTCATAGCCAAATATACATTTAAAACATTAAAATACCATCATGTTTATGTTTTCTCAACATCAACATCTGTGTATCATAACATTAATAAGTTGACCCTAAAAAATGTCAAAGCTTTTTTTTTAATGAAATGGAGGTTTTTTTTTTTTAAAATTGAGATTCATTACACCCTATTGCTATCCTATGATTTGGATAACATTGTGTGTAATTATGGTGAGCATAGAACCCAATTATGTGATAATAAAACATGAGTCAGATGAGGCAACACACCATGTGCTATCACTTATTTGTTTTAAACAACATCCAAAATTCATTGGAACATTTAGGTGCACTTTATTTTCATTTCTCATTTAATTGTTTTTACCAAAATCCAAGATTATTGGAACAATTAAATAATTTCCATTGTTTTTTAATCCTTTTTGTCGTGATTGTGCATTTTAGTTAAATTTCAAGTCTTTCAAAGATTTAGGCAACTCTTTTTCATTTGTTACCTTTTCATATCTTTTGTCATGGCTATGGCTTTTGGCTTTCAATGGCATGGTGGTTTGTAGGTGTAATGATGTTTTGCAAGTCATGGTGGAGTGTACACAATTGTTGTTATGTTTTCATTGGCATTTATTTGTCATTTTACTTTTCCTCTCCTTGTTGACTCACACACAAGGTGAAAGGATCACGAGGGAAGCAAGGAAAAATAAGAAGTGGTAGATGAAAAGGGAAAAGTAAACATGAATGACTTGGATTCTTTTGCGCATGGCACTAGATTTTGCACCCTTCACCAAATATCATAATAATTTAATTCTTCTTCTTTAGTTCACTCACGTATTTATGTATCCATCACCATCCTTCTTCTTACTTGCTTGCACAACAAGTTTCCACCACCATCAATGCATGGAGAATGAAATATGGTTCCACTTGAAAACGAAAAAAGGAAGAACAATTTTCTAATTGCTTGAAAAACCTTGGAACTGAAGAAAAATCTTCCAATTGGTCTGTTTCTTGTTTTTTTAAGCTTGAAAGGAAACTTGAGAATAATTGTAACATTAATTTTTGCAAGTCTCTTACATGATATTTTACACACATCAAGGATGGGGAAAAGCTTTGCATAATGGAAGGTAGGTGGGTGTGATTTCTTTTTCTCTCTTTTGCTCCTTTTCAACAATAGCTATTTTTATTTTTGGCAATTAGTTGGTTAGTCTATTGTGCACTAGCAATAACTTTTGTAACAATAACAATAACGATAACTTCAATAAAAAATGCATTGAATGGAGGATTAAATAATGCATATGTGGGTAAAAACAAAGTCAAAGGAACCACCCAAATGAATGGACACTTTTTAAAACTACATTTTTGTATGTTTGAAAGATCACAAATGAAGCATATTAGTTTTGGATTGAAAACTCATCTTGGTTTTCTTTTAGCCGATGCATGTGGGTCAAGTCATCATTTACTGCCTTTGTAGATATTTGCCCAACACCCATATACCCACCCAACATTGTTCCAAGCTAGTGTTGGTCTATTGTA
>Ga0116231_10002677_pt1 | contig 37224 bp, 21 predicted proteins | sample S1TSphgellanicum_2_FD_89695 | JGI IMG/M metagenome (GOLD analysis project Ga0116231, IMG submission 89695) | Host-associated microbial communities from peat moss isolated from Minnesota, USA - S1T2_Fd - Sphagnum magellanicum MG | ecosystem: Host-associated > Plants > Peat moss > Unclassified...
CCCTCCCCTCCTGCTCGCGGCGGGTGGTTTGGGTGTGGGGGGGTGTGTGGGGGGGGGGGGGGGGGGGGGGGGGGGTGTTTGGGGGGGGGGGGGGGGGCAGAAAGGGAGGGGTTTGTTTTTTGAGGGATCAACTCTCTGTTACTGTTGTCAGGGTTTCAAGTGCAATTGGGGTTTCTTCTTCAATGGAAAGAAACGGATTTTCTTCGGAGAGGCTTTTTCTTTTTCTGTGTAAAAAGGTGATGACCTAAATGTAGTAGTGCCAGCAACGAGAAGAAAGCAAAGCAAAGACAAGTGAAGAAGGGGGTAGATGACTTCAAGTGATTGTGAAAGTTTTGTCCATTTCTGACTCCAATCATGACAGCACGAAGACATGGCCTTGGCGGTGGTGGGGATGCTGCTACGCTTGGGCCATTGGTGCTTAATGCCATCTCTCCAGAGGAACGAGCTGCAAGGTTAACTCTGGAGAAAGTAGAGGCAGAAAATCGACTGAAGGAGGCAGAAGCTCGTCTCCGTGAGGCTATAGAGGAGTTGCACTTCCGCCAAACTGGAACCACTGATGCATCTAGTGTGGCATTAAGTGGGCGCCATCCTCTTTGCCAACATGGTGACTCATGTGTGGCAAATGCAGTTGGGAGTTTGTGCCAAAGCTTTCTTCTTGCATATGGTGTGCGAGTTGGAATTGGGGTTCTTCTGCGAGCTTTTAAGCTTGTCAAGAAACGCCCCTATTCTGTCCTTGACTTGAAGGTAATCCCCTAAAACCTGGGTTTTGTTATTCATAATTTGTTCACAGCTGGGATAACATTGCAAACAACCCCTTGAGCATCTGATAACCAAGAGTCACTATATAATTCTGGCATCATGTGATGTGTCTGAATGCATGATTTTCACAGGATGAAGTTTTTGTGACTATGGTTTGCCCTAGGGTTTGAGCAGATTCTTATAACACTAATTTATCATTGACTTCTCAAGAGCTGATGAAGTCAATTGGGAGTAATGGCAGCTAGTCACTGCCATGCCGTGCATCATGAAGGTGAGGTTCTAATACTTTGTGGGTGGCATGCACCCACAAGGATACAACCATCCTCGGTTCTTGGTCTGTTTGTTTTGGTTATGTCAGAACTGAAACAGTTGTTAAACCTTCAAAGTGTTAACAGTAGAGATTTTTTTTGCAATCTCACTGATGTTGTTGTTGTTGTTGCAGCTGCTATTATCAGAGAAGGATCTGATTGTTAGAGAAGAGGCCTGCCGGACAGGTCTTTTGTTTGGAGGCTTTACAGGGGTGTTCCATGCAATTCGTTGCATTTTGCGAAGGACAAGGGACAAAGAGACTCCATTGAATGGGTAAACCTCAACTCACATGTCACTATATGTTAGATTGTTGGAGGGGTGCCTCATTTTCTACACCATGTGAATCATTCTCTGGTAATATCACCTGTTTACATTATATGGAAGGTGATCCATGGTTTCTGTCCTCTTCAATTCAAGTTTTGGTTAGGGTTTGAAACTAGTGTTGTAGTGTAGGCGGCCTTGAACTTATTGGAAGACCAGAGTACTTGACAATTCATATTCTTCAATTTGACCTCAAGATGAATTTTGAAGTTGAGATCTACTTCAGAACATTTATTTCAGCACAGAAAATCAACCCATGTGCTGGTCAATGTGCAATAACTGTTTTGCAGTGTTCTGTTATGATCAACTGCAGTAAAGCCAATCAGTTATAGTGGTTTTGCTATATAACCATGATAGGTCTATGATGGGGTCATCACTGCTACAGTCGTGATTGCTAATTGGTCTGCATACTCTAGTGTGTTGGAATATTTTCTAAAGGAATGGGATATTGGCTTCTGGCAGGTTTGTGGCAGGCACCGTTGCTGGATTGTCAGTTCTATCTTTGGATGATTCCAGTCGGAGGCGGACATTTGCTCTCTATTTGTTGGCCAGAGTAGGACAGGTATGTTATGTGCAGAGCATTAAGACATTATGATGAGGCCCCGTTTATCAACATTTGGATTGGTGGAGTGAAAGCTAGGTCAGACATTTGTTGTCACAATTTGACTTTCAGGGTTGGGATGTATTGAAGTCCTATGATAGGTTTCCAGCTCTAGGTGTGGACTAGATTTTAGTTGGGCCTGCTTGCTTGCTTTTACTTAATTCAATGGGGTCACTGCACCTTCATGTTTTCATGAAGGGTTTCAGCACAGAGCAGAATAGTTTAATGAAAGACTGAATTACTGGGGAGGGCACAATTATATTCAGTATGGTTATTGTGCCTTGCAGTGTGCTTACAACTCAGCCAAAGCAAAAAACAAGTTCCACTTTTGGGGTAGTCAGTGGAGCCATGGTGACACTTTGCTGTTCAGCTTGGCATGTGCTCAGGTGAACTTTTTTCCTCCATGAAGCAAACACACTTTTTTTCAACCAACTGTCTGTCTCATTTTTCTTGTTGCTGTTTTGAACTCACCAGTGCTAGAAAGCACAATTCACTCAATTGTCCCATTTTTGCTGACTTTATTTCAGACCTGATAATGGATCCAAATTGTTGTATGTACTTGATGAAGGGTGTTCTTGTATAATTTGTGGCTGAGACTGAACAAGGTAGGCATTGCCAAGTTCTGCTCCAAGTAGTTGTCCATGAATACTTCAAGTTTTATGTTCACAGTGCTGAACTCCTCAATCACTAGTAGTTGGAAAGGCCTCGCTGCATTATTTTGCTCAAATGTGTGGATATTACATGAGAAAACTTAAGCGAAATGAAGTTTCACCTTCCAGGCTTTACATAGTTTAAGTCAAGGTAGATTTGGCTTTTCTAGATGAGGTCATACTGTTGAGTGCTAGCCAATACATGGCTAGTTTTTCCTGCTACTTAACATTGTGCACAAGGTATTGAGCATGCTAATGTATTGATATACACCACTGTTTGGAATGGATGAAATCGGCTTGTTCCCATAATATATGATGAGGGTGAAGAACCGATGTTTTATTGGTGACAATCATAGTATTAAGACTTCACTCTGTCCAATTGCTTTTGCACCTCAATCAATGCAATAGTTATTTTTATTTCTTTACTTTTAAGTAATATTTTGTTTTTATGCCTCTGTTTGTGAACAAGAAGCTGTTGGTGGCTTTTTGGGACAGATCATGTATGCATATGTGATGCGTCCAGAGACATTGCCAGACTCATACCTGGAGTTCATTTCAAAGACAGGACCAATTGCAAAGCCTACATTGAAAGCTGTACGTGAGTCACTTCGGGGGGGACCTATTGATATTGTGGCATTATCAGCATTTGTCCTTAAACGAACGGGGATGCCAGGTCCTGTGGGTTTAAAGCCAGACTCACTTATCATCCCTTGCTCTGGTATACATCCACAAACTGTCTCATGCCTGGCCCACAACAGCAAAGCTACCCGGGCGACCTTCCGCAAGACCTTTCCTCTCTACTTGTCCCTCACTTTTGTGCCATATGTGGTCCTCAACATTCAAAAGGTAGTACCAATCCCAGTTTTTGACATGGGTTTTGAGTCATGCATGTTTATTTGAGATTGTTTACTTGTCTGTTCTCTGACCAGTTGTAGTTGGAGTGGTCTGTTCTGAAATTGGTTGGATAAAAATGTGCAGTTTATGCATTCTCCAATACGTACATTTTGGAATGCATTCAAGAGTGCCTCTCGCTCAACATGCTTCCTTTCAGCGTTTGTTGGAATCTACCAGGTAATGATACATTTAAGATTCTCATAAATTATCTGAGCATACCTTAAGGAGTAAACAATTGGTCTATTTTTGTCAGGACCTTAATGATGCTACTTCTTTCAAAGTGTGTAACACTAGTTGAACAATTTTATTGAGCAAAATAGTCATTGCCAGTCAAGCTTCAACTCCAAGTTCTATTTTCATCTCTAGGGGCCAGACTCAATACATGGTTCAGCTTACAGGATGTAGTCTAAACTCTAGTTATATTGTTTATTCCAGTAACTATTATACAAAGCATTATTTTTGTTGCAAAAAATAAATCAACTACAGTGCTAGAGATGTCTATTAGACAATTTCACTCAGAAAGATTTCTTAAGCTGCTTTTTCAAAGGGAATGATGACAAATGGACTACCTGAATTGTGATAGTTGGAGCTCTATGCTACTGTTGAGCATCTGAGAACTAAAGATACTATTCAACCTGGGGCCTTTTAGGTTCAGAATTGAGGTTGATCGGGAATGTGGGGGTTTTGCTGGCTGTAGGGGGTTATTTGCCTTCAACGCAATATAGTCTCAAAGGATCATAAGCTAGTCTATTTCTTTGCGGGAGCATGTGCAGCTCTGTCTGCACTGATTGAGAAGAAAAGTCGTCGCACAGAGCTTGCTCTTTACACCCTTCCCCGTGCTGCTGACTCACTGTGGTACATTTTAGTGAATCGGCACTTACTTCCAAATATCAAGCATGCTGAAGTATGTTCTTCCCCTCTCTATCTCTGTTTCTTTCTGCCACTCATTGTTCTTAGCTTTAAGCAATTTACTTTGCGTGCTTTTGTAGCAGAGAAAGGACATTAGCTCAGAGAAAAGTTTTTTGTGAGGAACTGTACAAAGAAATCCCTTGAACCGCCATTTTGACATTGACAGTGTGCCCCATGAACTTGTGAGCTAAGGTAAGAACCTACAGTTCAATCCCTGAGCCTGATTGGGATCGGTTGAGAGATTCCTGATTGTGAATAGAAGGGTGCCATAGTCACTTATGGAGCAGGGATCAAGAAGAACTGGGTAGCCATTGTCATGTCGCACATTAGGACAAACATGATCATACTAAGAAACTATCTCAAAGAGACTCCTGGGATTCATGAAGGCAAAGCTTCTTTCATGCAAAAGACTACACTTTCTCAATTGTTTTCTAGAGGCATACTGGAGTTCCTTGTGCAAACAATTTGGATTTAGGTGTGTCCACCACTATAATGTATCTGCCACAATTTTTGTGAGCATGACTTTGATGCTTTGCTTTCCTTGCTGTTGTCCGACTAAGGACCATATATGGTGGATGTGTACAGGTGGCATTATTCTGCCTTTGCATGGGTGGGATTATGTACTACCATGAATATGAACCAGATACAATGGCCCCCTTCCTTCGAGGCCTAATAACACGCTTCCTCAACCGTACTGGGACTCCTGTTCTTCCACCAGCTCTATCCTATCCGTATGTCTCAACCTCCAGTGACAACCTATACCAGATTGCAAACTCTCCCCAGATCCTCACTGAAAGTCCTAGAGTGGGAGCTCCAGGTTTATCACACAACAAGACAGGGACGCCTCCTGCAGATAGCACCATACCTGCACAGAAGGACAAATCACAGCCTGATTCTGGGAAGGTGGCAGAGAAACTCAATGTGGAGGCCTTTCAAGGTCTCTAATTTCTCATAGCAACAACAGGGGAGTCCAGTCTACTGCTTTGAAATTCAACCCACCCAGGTGTAGTTGTCGAGAGAACAACATCAAGGAATGGACCCTGACTGAAAAGGGTGGAAAGCCAAGTTGTTTCTCTACAATTCTTCACCGCCCTTTCAGATGCTCCACAGTTTTCCTACTGGAGTAGAGTTTCAAAGAAGCAACAGATGCTCCCACACAGCCTCAAGAAAAGAAGGTGGGGCTTTCTTTAATTCAAGATCTTACAGTAGTTAGTTTAGGTCCAGTTCTCTGTGGGTACAACGTCATGTACCCCTTCTTTGTCCCATTTGACTGATTTTTTCGGTTTATAAACTGGGATTGTGTTCTCTTCTTAGTGGGTCACCCAACTTAAGGGTGTATTCCCATTTAAACCAAAAATTGTTTACTCATCATCCAATTGATTCATATCTGATGCCATTTGAAAGAAAGTCCCCAAAAGTTCCCAATTGCATAATCTCTTGTCAGCACCTATCAAGTTGATTTGAGTTTAGTGATGCTGAACTTGTTCTGTTTCTTGCCAGAAAAACTGTTCTGTTATGTTCTGTTCTTCCAGGTTATAGATTTTTGTGACTTCTCAGTACTCATTTCAACAGGAATATATCACAACTCTGTCTCATCTTTGATCAGGAGGTAAATCTGTTTTCGCTTGCTTGCTGTATGCATAGAACTTCAGCTTAGCCTAGAATAAATTCTGATTTGTGGGATTCTGGTATCTGGAAAGCAAGTGCTTGCTTCAAGAATCAAATAGTTAGTGCAGGCAAGAACAGCATGTGATGTGGATGGGGGGGATCTTATCTCTTTTGCTGGATTCATGAATTATTCTACTAGCAAGGAAATTAGATCACATTCCTGATGAAAGGATTTGGAATCTAGTGTTGTCAAGCAGGGCTGATGAGCTAGAAACTGATGCTGGACATGACAACAAAACATGAGCAATCTGTAAACATTACTTGATTTCAAAGAACTCCAAAGTCCAAGTTACTGTCTTTTGCTCACAAACACTTTGATAGTTTTGTATTCCAAGAATTTTCAGCAACAGTTCTGGAGCTAATATGATATTGTGAAAAAGATTTTCCCATTGTTTGAAGTGTGGAGATTTTATGTTATATGCAACTGGAATTCATTCAGCAGGTTGATTCTTGTGTAGTATCTATGTGTTCTCTAAGACTGCAATTCAGCAGATAAGATTCTTCTATGTAGGTTTTTATCTGTTGTTGAAGATTGGAATTCTCTTGTGGAAATCATCAAATATTCAATGAGCCTGGCACCGCGGAGTTGATGACCATGCAGAATGTATTCGAGTATTTGTGTGGTTGGAGAGTTGATTGTTCATCAGCCAGCATCACTAGAAGAGAGAATTTGCAGAGTCTCAGAGAAGAGTATCTAGACTCTTGTGATGAAATGTAGAGTGGGATTCTTGTGTGGGAGTTGTTTTTCTTTCCTCTCTCTCAACGGGGACAACTCTTAAGATACAGAGCTTCCATTGTGACACCAGGTCCAAATCCCAGTAAAAAGCCATAGTCCCATCCCTCGCCAGTGGTGGATGAGCCCAGTTTCTCGGAGCGCAAGCGCACTTCGTTGAGCGCGAAGAGCAAGGAAGCGCCCTGCAAGTTGCCATACTCGGACAATGCGTTACGGGTAGCTTGCATCTTGTCTTTGGTTAAGTTGAGAGACGCCTCCACACCATTGAGCAACGCACTGCCGCCTGTGTGCAGTGCGAAGAACATCTCGTTCCAACTGGGGCCACCCACAACCTCTCTCACATCGGTCAGGAACTTGGGGAGATTAGCGGCGATCACGCCTGCAACGTGCTTGAGCAGATGGGAGTTCAAGCCGGCTCTGGTAAACCGTCTGACGATCGCGTGCTCAGTGTTGGGTAAGAACGTCTCCCCTGCCCATTTAATCTCGTACACGGGACGTTCGTTTGGCTCGGGATCAGAACCCACGATGAGTGCAGCTCCTCCATCTCCTGTCAGTGCAGCTGCCACCAGCTCGTCGATTTCGTTCTCATTGGGTGCCAAGTAACCCAAGATGGTACTTTCCACACACACCGCGAGAACTCGAGCACCCTTGTTGTTCTCTGCCAGGTCCTTGGCAACGCGCATGACGGCAGCACCACCGTTGCAACCACCCATGTACAACATCACACGTCGTATGGTTGGTTTCAGACCCAAGAGCTTTGAGAGCACAAGATCAGCTCCCGGCATGTCTAGTGAGCTCGTTGTTCCAAACACCAAATGTGTTATGTCGGAAACCGGACGGCCCCAAATCTTGATTGCTTTCAGCGCCGCCTCTTGTGCCAGCTTCGGAATCTCCACCACAGACATGTTGATCCGCGCCTCCAGAGACGGAGCCATATATGTGCAAATCTCTGGATTCGCCTTCAGAACCTCCTCTGTCAGAATCATGTGCCGTTTCCTGATCCCCGTCTTGTCACCTGCCCCCCACACACACACACGTCCATCATCTCCCATTTTTGCTTTGTATTTGGAGGTTCCTTACCAAGCAGAGCCTTCGCCGTAGATAACGAGGCCCACCTTAACAAGCAGAACCTCCTTCGTCGTCGATAACGAGGCACACGTTACCAAGAAGAACCTCCTTCGTCGTCGATAACGAGGCACACGTTACCAAGAAGAACCTCCTTCGTCGTAGATAACGAGGCACACCTTACCAAACATAACCTCTGTCGTAAACAACGAGGAACAAATTCCCAAGCATAACCTTCTTGCAAAATTTCAAATTAGCTCACGTTTTTAAGGATTAGCCTTCGTCGTAGATAACGAGGCACACCTTACCGAGCATAGCTCCTTCGTCGTAGATAGCGAGGCACACATTACCAAGCATAACCTTCTTGCACAATTTCAAATTAGCTTAGGTTTTTAAGGATTAGCCTTCGTCGTAGATAACGAGGCACACCTTACCGAGCACAGCCTTCGTCGTAAATAACTAGGCACACATTACCAAGCATAATCTTCTTGCACAATTTCAAATTAGCTCAGGTTTTCAAGGATTATTGTAGTTGCTGTGAATTAGTCTAGCAATGCTCAAACATCATCGCCCGGGACAAAGCTTGCGACTAATCCACTACCGCAGCCTGAGCTGGACTAGAGAGAGAGAGATCATGAGAAGAGAAGAAGCTTGCTTACAAAGGAACTTGAATTTGGCTTTGAGCGCTTCTTTGTGGTTGAGGTTACAGAGGTTGAAGAGATAGTCTGGGTAAGTGTCTTGAAGATAATACGTGGGTGGCACGGCAATATCCATCGCTAGTATCGATGCTGGTCCTTCTGCAGGCACTTGCAACGTTCTCTCGGTGCTAATACCGCTAAGCTTCTTGGGCTGCTCACTGGTCATGGTGGCAGAGCTAGACGGCAACGTTTCTCCACTTGGTGCCATGAGTACTGAACCGCGCCGAGCTGAATCTGCTCCGGTCTGGATCGATTGATCGATCAACAACAAAGAAAAATAATTGTTCAACGCTAGCACACTAGTCACGAGACTCTAGGATGGATTAGAGCTCCAAAATCTCAAGAGAAATTTGCACCAGACAATGAATGTTCAACTTAGACTGTACTGCCAACAACATCGATCATATGTGGTATTTATAAATGAAAATTTTCTTGGAGGCTGCCAGCTAGCTACTCAACAAGTCTAGAATTCCTTTTTTGTAAGATCCAGCAACAGAATTTTACCTTGAATTGCAGATCATCACAACTGTAGCTGTGAAAATCCTTTTTGTGGAAACTTTTGTGAAATCTTTCGTGAAGTCTAAATTATGAAATCTTTTTGTGACATCTTTTGTGAAATTTTTGGTTGTGAAATCTTTCAAGGTGACAACTTTTGTAAAAATCTTTGGTGAAGTCTACATTGTGAAATCTTTTTGTGGCATCTTTTGTGAAAAGCTTTTGTAATATCCTTTGTGAAATCTTTTGACCATGACACAAAGATTTTAAGACTGTCTCTTGACATTCCAAATGCTCATCAACGACCAGAATTGCTACATAAAGTAGAACTGTATATTAAGAAGCTGGCATAACCAGTTTCTTTTCTTTTGCTTTTGCTGTTTTTTTCCATATTATAAAAGCAGAATTGTTCATGATGCTTACTTAGTAGTTAGGGGGGGGGGGGAGTGGTCCTTTGCTTCAGTCTACAACTTCAGCCCCATGATTTGCCATGTGCAAAACATATTTCTTTTGTGAAAGCTTTTGACCATGAGCCAATCATCTAAGACTGTGTCTTGACCCTCATAATAATGCTCATCAATGACCAGAATTAGCACACAAAAGTGGAGCTGTGGGCAAACAGTATGGAACTTTACTTCTATTCGTCGGCCAATTTTGAAGCTCCTGCTTTTGCTTTCCCCCTTTTGCAGCTTTCTCTTTGTGTACCTAAAAGCTTTATGGTGGAAAAGAATGCAGTCTCTGTTGATGTTGTTGACTACCCATCTTGGTAAAAACCAAGCATTAATTTTCCACTCCGAAGATGAGGTGAATTAAGTTGCTGTTGGTGGAGTCTAGAATGAATACATACATAACCATCCCTGGGGAGAATCTTGACTCTCTGATTGGCTGTCACGTCAAGAGTTACAAGTTACAGCCCTTAACCTTCAACATTTCATTAGTGACCGACTAGTTAGCACAAGGTATCACCCTGGGCTCTCATTGGCCTAATGATTCCGTAGCCCTTCGCTGCTTGGATGAAGATTTTACAATCACTCTCTGCAAGGATGAAAACTTGATGGCATCTCAATTCTCGCAAGGGATGGTTATGTCTGGTGACCAGCTCAAGTACACCGGTTTACCTGCGAATAGTCGAGGTGCATGGTGTCCTCCATGCTCGAGCCATTACCTAGTCCATAGTTATTTATTTTAGTAGTGTCTGGTTGATGTTGAGTATTCATATTACAGATGTATTGTATAAAGACCAGGAAAGCTTAGCAAAATGGTTAGGCCTGAAGAGGGGAAATTTACAATCTACAGAACTAAAAGAGGGCCTACCAGGCCTACCATAAAAGGAACTGTATGTCATCTCCATGTTTGGATTGTCAGAGACATTGCAGTTGAACAGATCTCCTATGGGATGCCAGGTGGTACCTTCAATGCTATTGTGGCATGTGAACCACACCTTGGTCTCTGGAGGAGTTCAACTATCTCCTTTGTGTTGCTATTCCATGTCCAGCTGACTATAAAGGAGGACACAATGAAGGAAAAGAGGTAAAGTTAAAAAGGTTCAGCACCCACCAGTGCACAAGGAAGGATGGATGATAAGTGAGCAGGAAACAGTTTTTCATTGGGTTCTAGTTGCCTAGCTAACCATGGTGGTCATCTCAGTTACTTTTTTATTACCTACCTACTAACAACCCACAAGGTAGTAAAAACAGCCCTACTTATGTATCAACCATCTACTCTCCTAATGATCACTAATTTTCCTACCTATCTACCTATATATGTATATAGAGGACCTACTTCTTACATAATGGGTTACCAAGATGAAACCAGATCTATTAACTCAGGTGAGGTTCATCCACAACTGAGTTGTAACAGGCATCCAGTGGATCTTGTCAAATGGACCAGGTGGTTAAAAGACATGCTCAAAGTTCAAACTCTGGTGGGTTATTTCTTTCTAGTGGTTTACTCATATTTTGCAACTTGGATTGAAGGACACACTTGGGAGGTCCTTTCTTGGATATAGAAAGAACTCTTTAGACTTCACAATTTTGCTTTCAGTGTTAGCACAACTTTCCTTGCAGAAAACACTTTTTTCTGGGTCAAATTTGATAGGCCTTCTGTTGTGAACTGGTCCTTGCAACAGCTAACAGAATAGCATCATCTCCAGTGGTCAATGAGTACAATGGCTTGTGAATTGTACTTTGAATGAACAAGGGGTGTGTCACACTGTGGCCTTGCCATTTACATTAGAAAGTATCTTAAAGCAAAAGAAGAATTATGGAAACCCAAATATTTCACCATGCAAAAATATAATCTTCAAAAAAAATCCTCTAAAAAAATCCTTCAAGATATTATAACTCTATAACTAATCTCAAGTTTCACCACAAGCCAAAATATTATCTTTCAAAAATCCTCCTATAAAAATAGACCTATTATCTAGGGGCCAAAATCCCTTAAGCTACTATACTCTATAATGAATCTAAACACAATATCCTTGCCTTGGTAGGCAAGGCCAATAAAGTGCAACCTTCAATTAGCATGAAAATGGGTCTGAACTTTGGTTGTATAAATATGTACATGATACAATGCTCTTCAAAAGACCCATTAGAAAAAAATGACTGCTCTTTTGATTGGTTGGTCATAATGATTTGCTTAAATGATGGTAAATTTTTTATTTTATATCACCTTAAGACCAGGCTTATATTGCCCAATTTTTAAATTTTCATGTTTATGGGTGGGGATGGGGACAATAAATAACATATATTATTCCAGTGACACTGATACATTGTGGTGGATTGGAGTTGGTTTGGGGGGAGTAGATTTAGGTTTCATATGTGATTGTCCTATTTGGACGAGAATTCTTGCAGCTGATTTCAACTTGTATTGGGTGAAAAACCTTTCCAAACCATCACCTTTCAATTGTCACATGTGAAAATTGAATGTGTTTGTCCTCCAAAGCAACACGAACACATATTTCAATTCAATTTCATTCGCATCACATTGAAGAAAAACATTAATCCTTATTTTTTAATTTCTTTTTGAGATTGATTTTTTTTTTTGTTAAAAGGTAGGTTACTCTACTAATATATTACTTAGGATACATATTAGCTAATAATTGGTTATAATTTTAGTTCGGATTTTTAATTGAGATACCTATGTCACACACACATTGTCTTAGACATTTTTTCTTCAATCACTAGGGCTCTGCACTACTACACACCACTAGTGATTATCAACTGAACAATTGATGAAATAATGAATTGATTTTTTGGAAGTTAAGTTCCATCCAAATGAAGATATTGAATGATGTTGAATGTACCTTAAATTAAACTGAAATTTGATTTAATTCATTTCAAAATTGGATTCATATTTTATTTTATTTTATTCACATTCCTATATTTTATTCAAATACATTGATTGGAATTCAATTCAATTCAACAATTGGATTAAGATTCAATTCAATTCAATTCAAATTTAATTGAAAAGAAACAAAATAAAAATTGGTGGACAAGGCAAATTTGAAAATATGTTCATGAATATAGTGTTGAAAAAAAAACTTTAAAAATATACATGTTTGAAAAAGGCATGATTTTCAATAGAAAAGATACATTCTTGCATTTGTGTTTGAAAAAGGGATAGATTTGCCTCCCCATTTTTCCATAGAACTTGCTTGGTAAAGTTAACATGAAATTTGGCTACTTAAAATCCGATTTATAATTTTTGACATAAGCACAAGAAAGTGGATAAAAGTTTTTTGTAAATAGAAATATAAAATCATCACCTCCATTGAATTTACAATAAGTTGAATACAAAATTTGAAAATTTTAATATCATAAAAGTAGACAAGAAATAGTTTTGAAACTAACTTAGTCAATACAAAGTTCAAAGCTACTTTTAATTAAAAATTCCACACATTATGACTATAATATGAACAATTTGAGGATACACAAACATCTTCTATGACTTATTAATTTGAAATTTTTAAAAAATTAATATTTCATCTATTTGCAACCTACTTTGTAAACCTAAACATTTTTGCAAATAAATGCATTTTTTGACAATTTACTTGAATGCATATTAAAAATATGGTTTGTCAAATTTATAAAATATTATTCTCATATTAATCATTGATTAAAATAATATTTTTACTTTCAAGACATTAAAGTCGATTTATGGTTACTTGTCATTTTCTATGACAAGGAACACAACTTGTCCATGTTTATGCCCACATGACAAATTGAGAAGAGAAAACCATGGCCACACCAACAATTCTTTTAAGTAATGTTGAAAATAATTACCTCCATTGAATATCATAAATGCAACCACAACTAAAGCTAGTTAGGATCAACTTGAAAGACTATATCAAATGATAAACATGCTACTTATAATAAATCCTATTTGGAAACAAAATTTATTAGTTTTATATTGAATGGGGACATAATTCAAATGAACACATCCATTAATCATGAACTACTTTACATAAATTGATTGGAATTGTGTGATAATTTTTCTTGATGACAATTTGAAACCCTCATATCTAGGATATTTGATTCATATGATGTTATAACGTATGTATCTTGAACCTTTGCAAGTATAACCATTCAAGATGCACTAACTTGAAGAAAAATAAGATCATTTCTTATTAAGGATAATATTTTGTAGCCTCATTTTATGTTGGGAAAAAATAGCAAATCTTAATAACAAGGGAGAGGATTCAATATAAAAGGACAAAACCAATGGGTGCAATCACAATCAAATGAGCCAACTTTGACAATGGACCCAATCACAAATTGACCCTTTGTGGACATTTTGATTTTTTCATAGAAAGGAATTTTTGAAGGATTTTTGCAACATGTTTTTAGAAATATGTACAATTCCCCCAATAATTTATATAATTTGTGTTAACTCTTTTTGAATAAATATGAATTGTTTAAGTGTATAGATTCTACCAAATTTTATGTTTCGTCTTGAAAAATGATCATAATTTCAAATCATGTTAAAATATGATATCTACTTTAACCTTTAATTTTTTTTATCATAAGCCACAATTTTTTTCATATGTCATACACACTATTACCCATTTACATCTAACAAATGACTCTTGAAATTTGAACATTTTGAAATTATATTTTGAGTTTCTAAAAAAAATTAAAAGTACCACAATTTTTTAATTATGAATGATTTTTGTGTGTGGATGGTAGGTTATCATCATTTTTTTTCCCATCAAAATTTATTTATTCAAAAATTCCTTAGCCTAGTGCTTTATAAATTTGATTTTTTGGTGTTAAAGTTCAAAAGTCCTTTACTAAAACCAAAACTCAATTTATTGGATTTTTTTTAAATTCTTCAACATTTATATAAATCATTTAACAAAAATTTCCTTAATCAACATGACATTAAAATGACATTATATAAATATGTTTAACAAAATTGATAATTTTTTAGTCGTTTAACATGGTTTTGATTCATTTGTCTATGATCGCACCCCAAAAAGGACTCTAAATTTTCATTTAAGATGAAGAAAGAAGAAAGAAGACAATTAAATGTAAAAATAACACGACTTACAATATCAATTGGATTCATCTATACATTTTCATACGTGGTATCAAAAGAATGTCATCTTGGATAAAAACATTTGAAGGACATGGCAAAGAAATGTATGGTAAAATGGATTTGTGTCAAACCAAATGGGTTCTTATCATTTTGTACTAGTTATTTGCATTGGAAGCAACAAAAGAAGTGGTTTTCAAAAGGACAAGATCAAAGAACTACTCAACTTTTGAAACTTGTAGATAGTGATGTATGTGGTCCTACCCAAACACAATTTAAAGAGAAAATGACATATTTTCTAACTTGAACCATTGATTTTTTGGAAAATATAAATTTGAAAAGAATTCCAAACATTTTTGAAATCATAAGACAATTAAAAATTCCATAGTCCTCCAAACAAAACATGTTTGTCAACAAAAAATTTAAGACATTAGTGGAAAGTGCATTTACATGTATGTTGAAATTTTTAAGGTTACCAAATTTCTTTAAAGTTGAAGCAATTTCATTCACGTCATTTATAAAACAAAAATACTCAAAAAATATTAAATTCTAAAACACCCTTGAAGAGTCGCTCCTTGTATAATTTTTAAAACACTTGAAATAAAAGGTTTTTTTTAATATGATGTGAAATAGTGGATATATTTATAAATATATTCTCATAATGGATTATGGGAACCTATTTATATTTAAACAATTTAAAAATTAATTTCTTCAATAAGTTGTACCATTTTATTTTTTGCAAACCGTTTAGAATAAAATGGAAATGACCTCCTCAAGAAAACACCAAAAAGGTGTGAATGGGAAGGAACCCACACTACTACCAAAGTGGGGTGTAATTTACTAGCTTAAATCACTATGGGACCTTAAAAGTGAAATAACTTCATTGCATTTTACTAATTTCACCTAATGAAAATTATTTCACTATAATATCATTATGTAGACATCATGTTTCATTACTAGTTAACATAATTCACTATTACAATTTATTATAGCAAATAGGTTTATTTCTATGTTTTTAAAAATATTTTATCTATGTTAGTTTATGATATACCCTATATTATTTTAAGTTACTTTAGTTATTATAACTTATATTTTATGTTATTATGGGCTATTATAAATTAATATACCCTAAATTATTATATTTTATTTTACCTTAAAAGTATTTTAACTAGTTTATTATAAGTTTTTAAAATATTTTAAATTAAATTATTAAACTAATTTTAAGCTATAATTTAGGTTATTTCATTTTAAATTAATATATGTTATTTCAAGTCATATTTTTAATTATTCAAGGTCATTTTACTTTATGTTATTATAAATTATTTTATCCTAAGCATAATAACTAAAAAATAATCTAAAACAAAACATAATGACATAAGTTAAAAATAACTTAGAATAAAAAATACTAATCTATGAAAAATAATTTTAAATACCCTATAATATAATAACTACCAATGATATTATAACATAGAATATTAAAGAATAATTTATAATACAATAATCACCAATAGTTGTAATATAACATATAATAACCAATAATAACTTATAATACAATAACCATTAATAAAATAGCCATCAATAACCACCAATAAAATAACCACCAATGGTGTATAACGGAATAATCATTAATAATTATTAATAGAATAGCCACCAATAACCATTAATAGAATAACCACCAACAACCATTAATAAAATAACCATTCATAGCCATTAATAAAATAGCCATCAATAGCCATTAATAAAATAGCCACCAGTAGCCATCAATATAATAGCCACCTATAACCATTAATAGAATAGTCATCAATAACCATTAATAGAATAATCACCAATAGCCATTAATAGAATAACCACCAATAACCATTCATAGATTAATCACGAATAACCATTAATAGAATAGCCACCAATAACCATTCATAGAATAGCCACCAGTAGCCATTAATAAAATAGCCACCAGTAGCCATTAATATAATAACCACCAATAGCCACTAATAGAATAACCACGAATAGCCACCAATAGAATAACTACTAATGACCATTAATAGAATAACCACTGATAACTATTAATAGAATAACCACTAAAAAACATTAATAACCACAAATAGAATAGGTACTAATAGCCATTAATAATCACTAATAACACTAATAAAAGAATAACCAATAGCCATATATTATAATTGCTTAGGATTGCCAAAAATAATCTAAGGTGAAATAATTTATAATAAACAAAAATAACTTAAGGTGAAAGAACTTTTAATAGCCAAAAATAACTTATAATAGCTACGAGTAGTCTAATTTGAAATAATTTACAATAGCCAAAAATAACATAGAATAGACAAAAAAACTTACAATAGTTGAAAATAATCTAAGGTGAAATAAGTTAAAATAGCCAAAAGTAATTTATAATAACTCCAAGTAGTATAAATTGAAATAATCTACAATAGCCAAAAATAACATAGAATAGCCAAAAAAATTACAATAGCTGAAAATAACCTAAGGTGAAATAAGTTAAAATAGCCAAAAATAACCAAAAATAACCAAAAGTAATTGAGAATAGCCATAAATAGCCGTAAATAATGTAGGGTGAAATAATTTAAATTAATGAAAAATAGTCATATAATAATTGAAAATAGCTTAACATAGGTAGTATTATTATATTAACAAAAAAAATCCATTTATTAAAAAAAAAAATTTAAAGAATGGTCATTAAAATGTTATTGAATAACAATATTCAACTTTTTTTTTTGTTCAAATGATTTTAAACTTTCAAAAGGAAATAAATAGCAAATTCGAATCATTTCATTTGAACAAAATCTCAATAAGATATGAACTTTCAAAGTTTACATTTTTGTAATGTTTAAAATGAAGTATTTGATAAATAGAATGTAATGTAACACATTATCACAACAAGTGGGGTGGCTTGATGGTAAGGGTGTTTGCCCCCATTCCAAAGGTCATGGGATCAAACCTCATGGGTGGTGTTATGTGTGGTCAACAATGGTGTGTTGATTGAATGTTCTCCTATTGAATTCCTAGGCTAGGTGCCTAGGTTGATTACATGGCCTACCTACCTACCTAGGCTAGGTTTTTAACCTAGTGTAAGTAATGACACGTGTCAATAAATAATTAGCTTTAAAAATCATGAAATTATTAATAATATTCTATATTAAATAATTAAAATTTAATTAATTTTCATATTGATTAGTTAATTAACTAGCAAGCGAATGGTTTGGTAAATTTGTATTTCACTTGAGAATAACCTTGTTTCACTAGGTACTAGTGAAACAAGTCATTGTCCGTAGCAACTAGTCCCCGTTCACTAAGGGGTTAAACAATTTCACTAGGTAAAAATGTCCAAATTCACTCAATAATCTAGTGAAACCCAGAGTGAACTAGGACGCATTTCCTAGTAGTGCCATTTTTAATTCATGTCAAACAATTTTGGTATAACATGTGTGCTCCTAATGTTCAATGAAATCTCCAAGGCATTTAGGCTTTGGAACTCCACAACAAAAGTCTATCATTATCTAATGAGATGTTTAATTTAATGAGAAAATTGAATCACCAAGACTATTCAAAGAGGACACAAATACAACATTTCACAAAAGAGATGGCTCAAATGTACATTCTAGGCAAGCTTTTTGATATCTAATGGATTTTCTATTGCCTTTAATTCTAGATCAAATCATTGGTCAATAGCTTTGATACCTAGAATGCAATATAAGGTTTTGTCATGGTTTTCAAAAATCATAAATCAAACTATTCCAACTAGGAAAATTCAATGATAAGATAAAATACTTTTGATATTTCAAAAAAGCTAAAAACTTGAAGTTGAGCAATCATGAGGTAGATAACAAGCCTAAATCTAGATGAGAAATATTACCAATGTTTAAAGCATGAATAAAATATTCATAGTAATATAACTTAATAATTTTACAAAAAATAAACGAGTACAAACATGTTAATAGTTACCGATTCAAGTGATGCTTAGAAAGCATCAAGTTTACTTGTTAGGATGATGTGGCAAAATGGGATTCATTACAAAGAATGATATATTAAAAATCTATGGTTTTTACATTGGAAAAATATATTCATGACAAAAAAATAATGTCTCATTATTCTATTATGTAAAGGCACATGTATAATTATTATTCATGATATGCCATTTTCAAGGCACTTCAAGTCATATAGAAAAGGATTAAATAGTAGATGCATGAGTTACAATGCTTTAAATTTAATGCTTTTGAATATTTTATATGTATTAGATTCATTTCAAATGTTCCTATTATAACAATATATTACAAACATTGTCATGGGATGCATAATCACACTAACATGACCCACCCAAGCTATAACCAATGTTTTTTTGGTACGTTTTTGTGGTTCAAAAATTATATCAATGTTGCAATAGCATTAACACACAATAAAGATGGATTCAAAAGATTTTAACATGCCAATGATAAGATTCAACGAAAATAACTTCAGCTCATGGAAATATGAAAATGGAAATGACACTTGAAGCAAAAAAGCTACTAATGGTAATAAATGGATCTTGGAAACTTGAAGATGTGGGAAGTTGTGAGGAAGAAGGTCATTGGAAATGTATAAATGCCACAGCACAAAGGTTTATTGGTAACAATATAAATGAGTAGCAATTGGAGATGTTAATCAATTGTAGGACCATAACACATATATGTGGAACATACTTGCAACTATGCATGAATAGCATTCAAAAGAGAATGTGCACATACTGCAAGGAAATTTTTTTAGTTATAAAATGAAATAAGGAGATGATATTGTTATTCATGTTTTGAAGGTAGAAAACATGGCGCACAAATTATCTGATCTAGGAGAAGCAATGTTTGATTCTATGTGGATTACAAAGGTGTTGTGCATTCTATCTTTAAGCTACAAATGTTGTCACATGTGCATGGGATAACTTACCAAAACATTGGAAAACAACGTCTGCACTAATTGAATGATTGTTGAAGCACAAAAGCACTATCAAGATGCAGAATGGAAATTGAATGTTAAAAGGAAACAAGGCATATTTTCATCAAGTAGTTCTAATGGAAGGAACACAAAATTGGAGGCAAAGTCTAGGAAGAAACAAGACAATGATCACATCAAAGAGCTAAAAAAGTGGACCAAGTGCAACAATAGCAAAAAACTTGGTCATTGGGTTGTAAAATGTCTAAACAAAGACAAAGTGATGGAAAAAAAACAAAAGGATAAAACAAAGGGCAAATGCAACAAAAAATATAAAAAACATTGAAACTAGAACATTATTTGTGAAGAGTCTTATAGGGATCACAATCACAAGAAAATGCATGTGAAAAACATTGAGATGGAAGTGCACTATGAGTTAGAAACCATGATGACGATGACTCAAGGATCAAAAACATTTCCAAAGAAAGACATGAAGGATTCTTGGTTTTTTAATTTGAAAACCACATAACATATGTCTAATCACCATGAATGGATGACAAATTTTGTGCCAATAACACCAAGAAGTTGGCAATTTGCAATAGTTGATGATAATCATCATTAAGTCCATGGAATTGGAGATGTACACATCTTGAAAGATGTAGATGCAGTTTGGAAGAAGGTGATGCTAAAAGGAGTTATTTACATTCCCCATCTCACGAGAAATTTATTCTTAGTGAGGCAAACAACAATTCAAGAGATTGTGACTTTCTTTGATGAAGATGTTTTCATAATGATTGAAAAGAATGTTAATGGTGCTACGATCATGGATGGATGGACACCTTGATGGCAAAATGCAAAAGTTAAATGCAAAGGTCATATCACCAGTAGAGTTCATGGAGTTAACAAAAACTCAAGTAACCTTTAGTGTAAATCACAAAAGAACCAAATCAAATTTGGTTATTTGTCATGAATGATGTGTTCATTTGAATTTCACAACCCTTAAAAGTATGCATCAAGATTCAACTATCAAAGGCCTAGATATCGTTAATCAAATATTAGAAAATGAAGAATTAAATGAGGGATTTAAGTTTGGAAAACAACATTGTCATTCATACCCAATAGACCTTGAGAAGCAAAGATGTAAAACACTTAGAGAATTAATCCATTATGGCTTATGTGGTCCGATGGATACACAATCCATAGGAAGATCCTTTTATTATGTTCTTTTCAAAGATAATTGTACATGATTTAGGTGTGTGTATTTCATAAAATACAAGTCAAAGACTTTTGCATGTTTTAGGAATTTGCTCAATTGAATCTAGAATAAGAGAAAATCCAAGGTGACAAGATTTCGTTCAAATAGAAGAAAAGAATATGTAAATAGATATTTCAACTTGTATTTGCAAGAACAGGGCATCAAGCATGAATATAGTATTGCCTATGCCCATGAACAAAATGCTTCATCGAATGAAACAACATAATTGTCATGGAGGCGACACACAACATATTACATGCAAGAGGCTTCTTAAAATTCCCTTGGGCAAAAACTATCAACACAATGGTTCATTTATTGAACTAGACAACAACTAGGACATTGAGCAAATCTTTGCCATACAAGCAATGGAGTGGTCAACAACCTAACATTTCATATTTTTGAGTCTTTGGCCGCTTTACATTCAAACATGTGCCGAAAAAGCTTCAAACAAAACTAAACCCAAAGGCACAATGCATGGTGTTCATGGCAACGACGTTAATGAATGAACGGTCGAGTAAGTGAACATGAACAAGCAAGCCTACTCAAGTGAGCAAGAAGGAATATTAGAACATATTCCATGCCATGTCATGGAATATTTTTTTACATATTTAATATATTTGTTTGTCACATGGATATTATTATGTGACGGGGCAAAATATTTTACTGCAAGTCATGGAATATTTTGCCACGCCACATCCATGGTTTGTTCTAAGTTAAACAATGGCTTTTTGACTTTGAACATGGGTTTGGCCAAGAAAGTCGTCAAAAGTAGCATCGTGTGAGCATTTGAAAGAATTTTTGTTAATTGAAATATGCATTTTATCATCCTTCGTGCAACCAATGCTCTAAATGTCTAAAATTCTTGGACAATAATTACAATATTTTCAAAAATGTTAAAATGGGTGGGAATTGCATACTTCAAAAATATTTGATGAAAATTCATTTTTCAAAGTATATTAAATATTTGATAAACATGTGTTGAAATGGCTGAATTATTATACATAAATATACATCACTCTACAATGATTGAAAAGTTACAAAGTGGAGGAAAAACGAATGGGTCGAAACTAGTATCTAAACTTACTACATAGTTTAGCCAACTACAAAGAGGTTTATGAATGAGATTTTGAAGTACTATCACAAGAGTTCAAACGCTTTAAAGCACTTCAAGAAACATTGAACTTCATCCCAACTCCATGTGCAGTGATGAATGAAATTTTCTGTGAGCCCACAAAACATGATTGTTTGCAAGATGCAATATACATGTTTACATTTCACATACACCCCACAACCACCCAAAGAACCTACCAACATTGTGACAAAGTAAACACATGAACATCCAAGGAAATTTCCAATAATCATATCATATCCATTGTCATTTAAAAGAATACTATAAATTTGTCCATTCCCAGGTGAGGGGACATCAATAGCAAGGAAAATAATGCATGGGTAAGTAAGATGTTAACCTCCCAATTGTTGGTGTGTTGCTGTGTTATTTTGAAGATGGAAGGTCATCTCACCTACTTGCCACCACAAGTTGTGGGCCAACAACTTGCATCAACCAACCACAGAATGTAGTGAACATTCATAGTAGGCACATGCAAAATGCTTAAATTAAACGATTGGGAACAAAATAAACTTCGAACATAACTACGGTCAAAGGAAAACCCTGCTTCTTCTAAAGTTGTTACCTCATTTTGAATTAAGTCAATACCTTCTTGGATGGGTGATATAGTTAGAACTAAAGGCCTAATAACTACATATTTTCATGTTGTCCCACCAACACAACAATTCAAATCATCAGGACAAAACCAATGCATATGGTGCGCTAGTGTCCAATATGAAATTGTAACCAGAACCTTGAGTAACATGGAATAGGAATTCCACTTACAAATTTATAAAAGTTAATATTTGCTTTACATTTGAGCCCTTGGTTTTTTGGAATGCAAAACATTAAACTTTAAAACTAGGTGGGCAATGTTCAATCCACCACTAGCCATCAACACAAATATTTTCCTTCAACTCCATGCCACCTCGAAATGCCAAAGGTAAACAAGCACTGGAACCATAGGGTGGTTACTGCATGCCTACATTCCTGACAATATTGGGTTGACCAGCAAGAATTGTTATTCATGGACAAAAGAAATTCACATGGTTATAATGATGAAAATCATTGTCTGCACCAAGAGGACAATTAGTGGGTCGCTTGGCAAACCCAAAAACCTCCTCCCCCTCGAGGCAATATACAAGATCTAGATGTGTAATTTGCCACAGCAGCCAATAATCTAGCATGATCATTATATTGTTGCGCTCTCCTCAACAACAATTCATTCCTATCAGGTCCATGACCACCTAGACCCCCTTGCAAGTATTGTTTATACAATGTAGACTGTTTGAAAGTCTGAACATAATCGTCAGACATTGTCGCATACATACAAGTGTCACAATTCCTCGATTGTTGCAACCAGATGTTATGCATAGTTTTGGCTAAATTGCAAGTGGGCATGTATACCCATTCCTCATTGTTAAACTTCTACAAATCAAAGGAAAGGAAACATGTTACAACAAAGAAGGAGATAGAATGCAAATGGAAGTTCAGTGCAAATTGACATCTTGCAATTTTGAATGTACAAAAGAGAAGGGAAGTCGTAGGAAGTTCATAGAAAATGTACTCACATGGACCATGAAACCTCCCCATTGTTTGACACAAAAATGCCAAAAGTTAAACTAATTGTTAAGTTCATGGACATGTGCCTCAAAAGTAGTCCTAGATGAAAACCACCAATAATGAGTTAGAGCATAAGGATTGTCAACATCCCCAAGGGATGTGACATTCTTGTACTAGTGGCAAAGAACCTTGTGTTCATCTTGCAATTCAAGTCTGATCAATTGCTTGGTGTGTTTATTGAGTGATTAAGTCCAATGGAATAAATGGGTGCACTTTTTATCAACCATCTTGACAAAGGGGTCCTTCAAACCATAAACAGATTTGACCATGTTCTAATTGGCTTGTGTGTTATCAGCCATAAATCCCTTGAAATTAGGTTTTGGAAACTTGTGTTTCAACATCGTTTCATTAAGTTTTGTCCACATAAGTTGTTGAGCTTCGATATCCTTACATTGCATATCACAAATTGTTATGGTCAACATTTTACAATACATAGGATTGTACACATGACAAGCCATAGTTGTCCAACCAGCAACACACTTCATATGATCAAACATGATCTAAATGTTTTGCAAATCCCCTATAGGTTGCATTCATGTGACAAGGCTAACTCCACTCCCGACACCATTTATTGACATTTTGAAAATAAACACCTTTTGTCCATGAACTTGTCCTAAGAAACATCACTCCTTGATGTAATCATACTGACTCTTGGACTTCAATTCAAGGATGTTATCAATATAATGAAACACAATTTGTTTATTTTTAGTAAAAAAACCCATTGATCATTTGTTTTAGATGCCTAGGAGAAACACAATTTGTTCTATGATGCACATTAAAAGTTCCTAGAACAAGTTGAATGGATTTGAGTTGTGTCCATTATGCCATGCAGCAAGTATGAGTGAAATGATGTTTCTTGAATGAAGAAAAGACAAAATTATGCTTGAAATTGTGCTTCCAAGCTCGATTTCTTGAAAAAGGTGCGTTGGAAACCCCTAATTAATTTCTTGCTTGAGATTTTCACATATATATTCATTGTGCTTTTGTTCTTGTAACAGGCGGGGGACACACAAACAACAAAACAACTTGAGATAAGCTCCCAAGGTCTTCCAATTTCATGTTTGAGTTATTTTGTTTTTGAATGGTTAAAATTTGACCATATTTTCATAAGTCCACATGAGTTGCAATTTTTGTTTGTTTTCAAAAACTTTTGTCCCAAAAGCATTTTTTTGAAAGTTTTAAATGGGGCATTATTTTTATGGACTTTGTGGGTTTTCTTTTTAGGGCTTCCAAATTTAAAAATGACATTAGCTACATTAAATACAAGTTTTCACATAAAGTTGAGAAGGTCCATGACCACCACTCCTCAAGAGCTCCTAAACATGTCAAACGCAAATTATTTTGCCTCGGCCTTTCTTGGAATTCCCAAGCATGGAACTCAAAAACTTCAAGAGGGGTCGAAGCAAATTTTCTTGCCTTAGCCAAACTCCTAAGAAACCTAAAAAGTTACAAGAAAAGAAATTTAAACACAAAAATTAAAATGAAGCAAATTTTCTTGCCTTAGTCGAGCTCCTAAGAAACCTAAAAAGTTACAAGAAAAGAAATTTAAACACAAAAATTAGGTTTTAAATTTGTGTTTAAATTTTTTTTCTTGTAACTTTTTAGGTTTCTTAAGAGTTCGACCAAGGCAAGAAAATTTGCTTCAACCTCTTTTGAAGCTTTCAAGCTCCATGCTCAAGAATTCCAAGAGGGCCGAGGCAAAATAATTTGCATTCAGCATGTTTAAAAGTTCTTAAGGAATGGCCAAGTGCAAAATGAATGCGCTTGACCTCGAACTTTCATCGCCGAAAGTTGGAGGCCAAACGCATTTTTTTACATTCGGCCTTTCATGGATCCCTCAAGCATCTTGCTCGGGAACACCATGAGAGGTTGGGTGCAAATTTTGTTGTTCGGCCCCCAACTTTTGGTGTGTTCAAGAACTCCATGAGAGGCCAAACATAAATTTTGTTACTCAGCCTCCCATAAAGCTTTCTGCTTAAAGGTTCCATGAAAGGCCAAATATAAGATATTTTTGATTGACCTCCAACTTTCGGCACCAAAAGTTGGAAGCTGAGCAAAAAATTTTAACTCAACCTTTCATGGAGCTCTCAAGCTTTGTGTTCGAAGGTTCCATTAAAGGCCGAACACAAAAAGTTTTTGCTCAACCTCAAACTTTTAGCCCCAAAAGTTGGAGGCTAAGTAAAAAAAAATTGTGTTTGGCCTTTCATGGAACTCCCGAGCTTCGTGCTTGAAGGCTCCATATGAGGCTGAGCACAAAAAGTTTTTGTTCGACCTCCAACTTTCTACATCAAAAGTTGGAGGTTGAGCAAATTTTTTTGCATTGAGCTCTCATGAAAACAAGAGCTCCCAAGCTTGGAGCTTTCAAAAGTGCAAAAATTTCCTCAAATTAGTTTCTTCAATGCAATTTTTGATTTTTATTTAACCTTATTTCCCTCATTCTTTAATTCTACAGAGCTCTATCAAAATAAGGAGTCCATCTATAGAGGTTTTGTTTTCAAATTATGCATCTTACAATCTCTTTCATTTAATTCCCTCTTGTAGGTTCCTCCATCTTTGGAAGGTGCTGAGTTGATTAAACAAAGGTTGTTGGAAAAGAATTCTGAGGAAGTATTCTCATTCTTCACAACTTTTCAATTTTTGAATAATACATGTTCATCACTCACAAATCTTCCCAAATTTATGTGAAAACTTGTATTCAATGCAGCTAATGTCATTTTTAAATTTGGAAGCCCTAAAAAAACACCCACAAAGTCCATAAAAATAATGCCCCATATAAAATTTTTAAAAAATATGCTTTTGGGACAAAGTTTTTTTTTTTTAAAAAAAAAAATTGCAACTCATATGTACTTATGAAAATATGGTCAAATTTTAACCATTCAAAAGTCCCTAGCTATTAAATGATTAAGGTTTTTAAAAAATAATTCTTCATATGAATTTATCATCTTGTATTACATTATATATTAAGTCTTGTGTGAAAGCACACTAAAGGTGAGCCACTTTTGTTCATAAAAGGTGATGTATAACAAGTATTATAATATGCACTAAACTAAAAGCTTAATGGCATCCTTTGGCTAACTTAAACACAAGGAAAAAAATTTAGAATTTGCACAATATTTTTGAACTCAAAATTCACTTTGAGTCAAAATTAATTTTGATCCAACGGTTAAATGAGGAGGATTGAATAAAATCAATGTATACACAATATATAACTTACAGTTTTTCAACAACCATAGGGTTTCATGTTTGTGATTCATGAAACATTACCAAACAAAAGGAAATTGAAAAAAAAATGCACTGCCCATTTATAAATTCTCCTTCTCTTTGATATGGTAGTGGTTTTTTCCTAAAAGGAAGATATTATTATGCATTTGTTACTTAAAAAATACAAAAAAACACCTTTTTTTAATCGAATTTCATCCAAAAGTTTTAAATTTCTATTTTTTTTTAGATTTAATTGATGTATATCAATATCGTAAACCATGATGGAATTCACCCAAGAATTCCATCAACAACCCTACTTTTTAAATACATATTCAAAATTTCAAACTTTGTGGTGAGTATTATTTGGTCACAATTATGCTCCATACATTAAAATTCTTTAATTTTTGTTGGAATTTTCAAAATAATTGATTAGATTAAGTTTAAAGCTAATCAAATATATTTAAAACAAGTAAAAATAATCCAAGATGTGATGTCCATATGTTACCAAAAATTTTAATTGTAAGAAAATTATACTTGTGACTACAATTTTTGGGGGGCTTAGTGTGCTTTCACCCTCCCAATAACAAATTTGGAATGTGAATCAATATAGAATTTTAATTTTTTTTATGTTCTAGTTAGACAACCAATCCATATTTTTCAACTTCAAGAGCTCATTACTATTAACAAATGCATTTTTTATCAATAAATAACACATGGTTCTCTTCATAATGAAATTATTAATTTAAATCCAAGTCCCAATTAGTAGATATAAGGATATATTAATCACCACAAGCATTTGAATAAAGGGTACCAAGGGAAAAAAAACACCATTTCGTCACAAAAGTGAGCCATTGTACCTTGCATCTACCCAAATATGGATGTCCATGAATCTCAATTTATGCCATACACCACTTCTACACATGTACTTGCTATCCAATTTTTCTTTTGAAATAATATTTACATCTTGTTCCTCTCTTGTTTATTCTTGTGAATTGTTTCCAATGTAACCTAACTCCATCATGACCTTGTTTACTCAAGAGTTTGGCTTGATTTCTGGGCCTTCTATGCAATTAAAGGTAGTCAAAACAATTGGAGACAAGGAAATCCTCCAGGTCCAGATGGAGCATAACGTCAAGATAGTTAAGGTGTTGGAGAAACAAAAGACTCATCCCAAAATTAAGGCTTGGATGAACATACCATTCTATTGCATGATATCCATGCCAATTGTGAGGCCAACCCTTAATATCAATGTGTTCAAGATGGAATAGGCATTCCAAATGGGCTATTGAGAAGGCAACAAAGTGTTTTATGTCCCTCCAACAAATTGGCAAGGGGAGGAAGCATTTGTTGTAGATCACATCCATGAGTGGGATGATCATTGGAAGGTTGTCAATGCATCATACAAAAAAGGGCCTCGTCCACCTCCTCATTGCAATGATAGACATGAACAAGATTCAAACTAAAAGTTATGGATTTTAAAGTTCCAATCCTTTCTTACTATTAATTTTGTTTCAACCCCCCAAGTTTGTCGAATTTGATCATGTGAAGCCTAGTTTGGTGCATGATTTCTTTCACATCCAGAGCATTGACATGATTCCATTGGTCCAATTCAAGGGTGTGATCAATCATGTTGTCTATAATAGATGTGAGAACAAATAAAGGAAGACTTGGTACTCTTTGAGGCAAAAGAGTTTTTTTGACTACATGCATAAGGTTTGATTCTTGCCCAATGTTTCCGCTTGAATTTTTTAGTTTTTTTTATTAAGACATGTGAGTTACAAAAATCATTTCTTTTTTGTGTAACGTGAACTTTCGGTTACAATAGTCATCACCGTAAAGTTTTATTATGAAGAAGTTTTAAATGAGAAATTCAAGTCACCATCCAGACTACAAACACTTATGGACAAGGTGATGGATCAAGTCTAGAGGGATCATACCTCCACCTTCATGAAACATGTGCCATTTTGTGACCTTGCTTTTGGTCCCGAATTCCTAAAACAAATTCAGGTCCACTATGATATGAACTTAGAGCCGAAAATGCTCACTGAAAAGTTACACATGTTAGCTTTTACATAGGTCACGAATGAGCTTAAGGTATCTTGGTTGAAACTTTGGAACCAATCCGATGTGTTGGAAGAAATAGCAAAATTTCCAAAACATGGATTTTTGAATGGAACTTTTAATAAACGGCTTCACAAGGCGACTTTTTGGTCTCAAATAAATGTTTAACCATCTGAGGCTTCGAATTTTTTGTCCTTGAAGCAATTGCAAACTTACATTTAATATATTATAGTTGGAGGTGGAGGTATAAAAACTATATTATGCCACTGTCATTGATTTTTCCATTCAGCTTCTAAAGTTTAAAGATCAATTTACATTATCAGACTACATTTAGGAATGGAGACTTTCTCTTTGGGAAACATGTTTTTTTAAGGAGTTCAAATCCAAATATGGGATTCGGAAAAAATAAGTTGTGGGAGCAACAGATCGATGGGACCAAAGCCTTTAAATGGGTGGTTTATAGGTGATTTTTGATCCAACCATTCAAATGCAATCACATTAACATGTATTGTAACAACTGTAACCAATGTTTTGTTTTTCATGTTTAGAAACGGTAATTTAATTTGGTCTTGAAAATATAAGATTTTTTTATATAATAAGGTTCATAATATATCATTGGAACATGTGAATTAATTTGAAAAATATCCAATGAATATAAAGCTTTCAAAAGCACTCATTAAACATTGTAACACATTTTTTTTAACACTAAAAAAACTTATAAATGGACTTCAATTTTTTTGAAAAGTACATATATTTTGAAATTCTTTACATAAACCTTGACACAATAACATTAAAAAAAATTTGAAGATTTTTGAAAAAATTTTGGAAGACTTTTTAAAGAATATTCTAAAAAAATTCCCCAAAAAGTAATCCCTTAAATAGGCAGGTGCAACTCATGTTATCCCATTTGCACCCATTCCAAATTTATATCATCTAATGTCAAGTGCAAATTAGTCTTCCAATGTCATTTTGATTTCATTATCACTAACTTCGTATTATTTTCTGACCAATGTAAGTATTTCCATTTGTGATTTTTCGAAGGGGTGCCATATCTGAGATTCTAAGAGTCCTTGAAATATGGAGAGATTTAAAAATAGATAGCACAATGTACATGAAGGACATGTTGAAAGATTGGACATTTGCACATTTTTCAAATTGTGTTTGGTATCTTAACTGCCCAAAGGAAAACATTCTTACATTATAGTTCGAAATTCAAGAAAAACATGAACTAGGATTTTTTCAAGGATTTGGAGCCTTGGAGAAGGAAACATCAAGCAAGAAGAGATTAGAGGGGGGCAAAAGGAGGGGAAAGAAACAAGTTCAGGAATCCAAATCAAAGATGCAAGACAAGGAAGATGTTCCCACTCAATCTTAGAGAGAAGTAGAACTTGGCTTGGCCATGCCATCTCTTTAGGAAGTTCTAGTGACTTCCACTTAGACCATCCCAACCAAGGTAGACTATGCAATTATAGACGTCTAGGAATTTCGTTCTCCTCAATAAGAATGTTGGAGAAGATGACAAGAGCAAACTACCCTTGGTGCAGGAGCATTGAGTATTGGGAAGATAATTCCATTGTTCACTCCTTTGCTTATTCCCAATTTTGCGCACTATCGTTCAATTGTAAGATTGATGAATGTTTCTTAGGGCTCAATTCTTACATCCTGGATCTAGAATTGAGTATGGCCACCTGAACGTTTAGGCATTACAGAATACATGAAGGAGGTATTTCCTTGCACAATTTGTTATTTTGATTTTGGATCAAGGTTTTATAAACAACTTTTGTCATGACCAAATTTTCTTTTCCAAGAATAGATGTATTGCAAAGAACTCCTAGGTTTCAATTTTCAGCATCGAAAGTTGAAGGCCAAAAGCACTTGGTTCTCGATTTCCAACTTTCAACATTGAAAGTTGAAGTCCAAAAGCACTCACGTTTTAGTCTCCAACTTTCAACATTGAAAGTTGAAGACCAAGGGCCTAATGCTTTGGGTCTTCAACTTTCAACATTGAAAGTTGAATGCTAAGAGTTTAGTTCAACTTTTTGTACAAATTTTTTTTTGTCTTTTTTATGTTAATTAGATTGATCTTGAATTTTTTTTTACTTCATTTAGTATAATCCTTTTAATAAATGCTTGTTTTTTTCAGGTGTCTTCTAAGAACAAGGTCAACCTTGTTTTAGCAAATGTACCATCTAATCTTTTGATTCCACACGTCTTTAGACCATTCTCCCTCGTTCCTCCTTGGAACAAGTGAGGGGATAATTTTAGCGAGTTCATTGTAGTTCTTACTAATAGGTTTTTGTTTAATAGAAGGGCCGTCATTATCATGCATGCAAATGACCCATGAGTGTTGAAGGAGATTTGTTCTTTCCTGGAAAGCTATTAGTTGAAGGTTTGCATGAAATGGATTGTTGTGAACTCAAGCCCCTAGATGAGTAGTGAGGATCCATCTTTTCATGTACCACAAATCTTAGTTTATCCATATGTCTTCACACTCTACATTCTCTGAAAGTTAGGTTTGAACTAAATTTTTCCTTTTTCTTGTATATTTTTGTAAGTCGTGTCACCCTTCTCATGAAGGATCTAGTTCCAAACATCGTGTTTTCCTTGAGGTTTCAATTATCCACCCCTTCTACCAAGTTGGTCGAAAGGGGTATTAATCATGAAGCTAAAGATGTCTTCTACAACTACACCAATGTGACTTCAATGACTAGATCCCAGACTGCATGGGCTTTAGGGCGACAAAGGAGTTCCATGTGATCACATTGTAGGCTTTCATCAATGTTTGCTCACCACCAAATTCTATAGTTGTGGACCTTAATTGTGGGACATGTACTTGCATTCATCCTTCTCTAATTGTTTTGGATTCCAAGTTAATTCTACAATCTAATCTGTCTCCAACTTCTATATTTGATTGTTCTTACATGGAGTAATATTCGTGCTTGCTAGGTGTTGGGGAGGCAAATCCTTGCACTAGAAGCTAATTTAGAGATCTTTGATGAAGTTCTGAAACCACTTTTAGATGCAGAATCAAGTGAAACTATTGGCTAACCTGTTTTCAACCTTGATGACGATTCTCCCATCTAGAAAATAACCAAAATTAATTTCGATTATGAGTAAGTCTAGCCACATCCCTTTACTTATGCAACTTAAAAATTTCAATGTTTTCACCTTTTTTTAATGTTTTGGTTTCTATTTACAAAGAGGCGACCAGATCAAAAAAACAAGATGTGCCATTATTTGCTCATCTTGATTTCCTTCAAAGTCCCCATTAAAGCTTTATCTTACATTCATATGCCAAGGCTTCTGCTCTTGCATTAGCGGACCTATGTTCCATCCCCCCATCTCTAAAGCCTAGGACCCATTACCATCTTAGTGTTGAAATATTCATTGATGATGAAGTGAAAGAAGTTAATATTTAGGATGTTTTTGGACTTTTTTTGCCTTTGATTGTATTGCTCTTATACTAAATGGAGTAACGACATTTCCATTCTCTTTTTTTTCTTAGAGCAATAGCTCTTCATTTTGCATGAATTCTTTGGAATCTCCTCTCTTTTGTGCATCTTATTCATCTAGCTTCTTTCTAAAATAAATATATTCTTGTAATTAATTTTTAGAGGTTTTCAATAGGTTTTGATGTTTTGATCAAACAATTGTTTTGCTAGTATACATTTGCAAGCTATTCAATTTGGAGACAAATCAACAAGGCATGAGGAAAAATATATTTCATGCAATTTGAAAAGTTTTGCTCACAACAATGAAAATTTTAAAAAGTCTCAAATATGGTTTTCTTATGTAACAAGTTCAAAGGTACTATGAAGTTATCTCTAATAATGGATGATAATTCCATTACTATTAATAAATGACCAAAATAGTCTAATATTTAATGCGTTTCATATTTATATTTCTATTCTACCACATTGTTTTAATACATTGTTTGTTTGTCCTTGAATTCTATAATATCATTCTCTATAACATGATTAACATTTCATCCTCAAGGAAAACACTATCAAGTAAAACATGTGATCCTTAGCCAACTTCAACGAGTTCATCAACTCTATTTTTAGTCCCATGTTGTAACAGTTTCTCTTTCAACGAGTTCATTAGCTCTATTTTTACTCCCATGTTGTAATAGTTTCTTTTATGCACTCTCTATTGGGGTTAGATAAATGTTTTCATTAAATTATTCCTCTAAGTCTTCTATGACATTCAATTTCCCATTTCACAACATCTTTCTATGTGAATACTAATCCTCCCTATTACTTTCTAATCTACCATCTTCATTGTAATCCGGGCTTTAAGGCAAAATGAAGTACTCCTATGATTCCTCTTCATGTGGTGTCACAACCCTAACCTTAGGCTCACGACCAAGGCAAGGGCTTGCAAAGGTGCGGGCCAAGAGTGAGTTCGAGAGTCACATTTCATGCTCCTAGGAGTGCAAAAGAATGTGAGAGAATGAACCCCCACATTCCCAAATGAGCTCCCACTTTGGAAGTTGGAGTCCCAATGGACTTTCGAATTTTCAAAGGGTAATTGTAGGTGTCAAAACTCATTGGATTGAGAAGTTATTTATATCATTGGAAAGATCTTGGAACATAGATGTTTAAAATGGGCTCGCATGACCCATTTGAATACTTAAAACACAAGTTATTACCAAAAGAAAGGTCGGGAATCAAATTGCCAATTTGATTCCTGACCATTAAAAGTCAAGAATCTCCCTAATTTCCTTGAGTTCAGGTGGTGTGCTACATACCATTGGAAATATGTCGACAAGGGCTACCACTTTGCTTTAGACCTCACCTCAATTGGAGGTTTACACACAAAGTTATGGGCTTCCAAAGTTGTGGGAGTCCCAATTTTGGGAATTTCGGGAATTTCGGGACTCCAACTTGGGAGTCCTAAGACAAAATGACATTTAGGTGTTGGCCTAAGGTTTAGAGTTTAGGCCCCATGGCCAGGCACTGAGAATATTATAAGGGGGAAGGTGGTGGCTTCTCCCAAGTCTAGGCTATGGTGAATCTTGTGAGTTTGTGTTTGCTTATGGTTCGTTCATGCACCAAAAGTGCTCCAACTATGCACTAACCAACTTGTTGTTTGGTTTGTGCAAGTCCATGTGAGTAATTGAATTACTTGTCATTTTTCCTAGTCCCCATCCTAGAGCTCCAGCATGCCCTTCTACCCCCAAAGTGCTGCGAGTCAATGAGCATGCCCCAACTCCTTATCCTTATGTTGTTTTCACATTTAGACTTGCAATTGGGTCTATCAAGGAGTTTGGGGGTGTCATGTGGTGCTTGAACAAATAGGGTCATTCTATTAGTAGGAAGCGTTATGATTCTCTAGATTCTTGAATTCTTTAACATGCTCCCTAACCTCATTTTCAATTTATGCACAAATATTTTAAGATGCATGTCAATTGTTTCATAATTAATATTGAAATATAGATCTTCTGTTTAGAAATTTTTAAAAAAATGCTTTTCAATGATGTTATTTATATGTAGTGGTTATTTCTTTTTATGTTTTAAATTCCAAATGTAAAGTCTTCAATAAATTGATGATTTCACCTAGACATTCAACCTTGTTTTCGCTAATAAAAATAAGTTTATCTCTCTCTATGCAATACCTCACTGTTTGATACACATTTTGAAAGTGTTTTTTAGGTTCTATTGTTTCATCGTTCTCATTTTAATTCTTCAAATCTATTGTTTCAAGGCTCCTATAATAGGACTACAACATCTCTGCTAATGGTCTCCACAATTCTCTTGATTAAGCTTATGGAATGTTTTTGACTCTCTAATAATGTTTTTCCAGCTTTTCAACAATCTAAGTTGTTACAAAATGCATATATGATTTCTTCCCATTATGAACCTTTCTCCAATGGAGTTTTATCTTGGTTTAAAATGCTTGTCCCATTCAATTTGACTGTATTCTATGATAATTGATTGTAAAGGGTAACTTGAGGTCAAATGTTCCAAATTTAATGCAAGAGCTTTTTTAGGGTTTCTTCATAATTCTTTCAACTTCTTTGTGATGTAATTTGGATGCATGTTTATCATTATATATTTTGTTTACATTTGTTGTCAGATTTCAAACTAGTTCATCCTCCCAATGCTTTATTGTTCCTTATACATGACATTTAATTATTTTAAATCTTTTTTTATTATAAAAGAAATGAAATGCAAAATTTGGGATATCACTTTTGTCAAATATCTAAAAATGTGAAACCCGTTTTGAAACCAATAATATCGTCTACTTTAATTAACCTATGCATTTTTTATAGTTATTTTCTCTTTAGTTGCTCCATTCAAAGATAATAAACATATTACTTTGTTAACTAAAAAATGCATATTAGTTCAAAAAACATTTTCTTCATACAAAAAATATATTTTTGTGCATCATAGCTTCAAAGAACCCCATCTACAAAGACTTATTAATTATTACACATAATTCTTCAAAACTCTTCTCCTGCCAAGCTTTGCAATTGTTGCCAATTTCAGAAGTGTCACCAAACTTTGTTCCGAACATATTGAGCTGAGCCAAGTGCCATTGGTGGGTAGTTCAATTCATTGGAACCCATTATGGACTGTGGTGTAGCCACTGGGGTGGTGTCTTTTGAATTCATTGTCTCTTCTAATAAGTTCATCACTACAAATTTTGGGTATGGTGGGGAGTTTTCCTCTTCCACATTGCTTCCAATAATAAAACTAGCCAATATTAGAAGATCCAACTTTTTGTTGTAAGCAAATATTGGTGTTTCGTATGCATTGTTTTCAGCGTCACAAATGTTCCTCGACTACTTTCGTAGCAAAATTGATTTGCTCATTCTCCTTTCAATTTGAAATTTGAGCAAGTAGTCACATTACTTATGAAACCACGTTCTATAATTTTGATTCATCAGGTGTGTTGGCCATGGATTGTCTCCAAGAGGTTATCACAAGTTGTTCAAAAACTCCGAACAAAACATTTTTATCATTGTTCTGTATATCTTATAATCCTATTAGTGGTTAAAAGATGCCCAATACCCAACCTTTGCTTGGAACTCTACATCTATACTCTTTAACTTTCTTTTATTTATTAATGGATAATACTCCAAATCTCTCAATGTTCGATAAAAGTGCTTAAGATATGGATATCGTGACATTGTGCAAATGAGTAATTTAATTTAAATTTAATTTTTTTATTGCTATTTGGAAGCTCAATGAAAGATACTAAACTCTACTTGAGCAATGTTACAAAGTTGTAAACAACTCCCAAAGTCCAAATTTTTATAGGGTTGCTTTTAAATTACTGCATTCAATGGCCTCTTCAAAGTTGTCTAACTTTCTTTGGACCATTTGGATGGGATTAAACATAACAACTATGTTTCCTATTCATGTCATGCGTGTTGTGTGTAACATGTAATTATGATCATTTCATTGGCTCTTGGGCTTGATGTGGCTTCATGCCACTTTTTGTTTACATGCCATGTGTCCAGCTCATTCCCTTTGGCAACTATTATTCCTATATTTCATTGCACTCCTACATAGACCCTCATATCAAGTGTGAAACACTCAAAACATTTTCCAAGCTTCAATTGATATTTGGATGTATAAGAGGTCTTTATAAATTAATGTGTAATGAAAGTAATTAAATAATCGTGTGAATAATCTAAACATGTACATATTTTAACTAATGTGTATTATAAATTTTGGAACTAGAGATTACACATATTGGAGGTATTTAATTTAATGCATTTTTCACCCTATGAAATCCACATGGCTAGGTTGATGGCCTAGTCAATTTCCATGTGAACATCATCCATACCTGTACATTGTTTTCATGGTTGGTTACTCAGAAACTTTGTAATAAACATTTTCATCACCATCCCATATATCTTGTAATCCTACAAGTGATTAAAATATCCCCATCATTCAATGACTATTTGCATCTCTACATTTATAGTCTTGAAATATTTTATTTCTACCATCGGGAACATATCCAAATCTAGTGGTGTTCGTGGGTGTTTTTAGTGGTTGTTTCTCATATTATTTATGATTTTTTTGTCTCAACATTAACATTTGATTTTTTCAATAATCAATTTTAATGTTCAACTTCAGCCACTATTCATTTTAACACTTGTATTCTTCCACAATTTATTACAAACAATGTTATTTGTGAGGATTTCTTGCACACTTCCACCACTAAGATATGCACTCACATATGTAGTTGAAGTCTAACGAGTAAGGTGGTTCGAGGTAAGTAATGAAATTTACTAAAAATTTAATGCGTTGTGTCCAAATCTCATGATTTTTTTTTTAATTTTATTTATGTCTTGACCAAAAGTTAAGCCCGAAACTAAAAACCACTTGCTTAGATTGAGGAAAAAACAACAACTCAACCTCCTCTACTTTCAACAAATGTAACTCCCTCACAGCAAAACCGA
>Ga0116231_10002679_pt1 | contig 37211 bp, 36 predicted proteins | sample S1TSphgellanicum_2_FD_89695 | JGI IMG/M metagenome (GOLD analysis project Ga0116231, IMG submission 89695) | Host-associated microbial communities from peat moss isolated from Minnesota, USA - S1T2_Fd - Sphagnum magellanicum MG | ecosystem: Host-associated > Plants > Peat moss > Unclassified...
CACCCAGCTGATCCATGCCGGGCGCATCCGCACCAATTTCGACGAAAACGCCGAGGCGCTCTTCCTCACCTCAGGCTTCGTCTATGAGAGCGCCGAGATGGCCGAGGCGGTGTTCGCCAACCAGCTCGAGCACTACCAGTACTCGCGGTTCGCCAACCCGACGGTGACGATGCTGGAGCAGAAGCTCGCCGCCATCGAGGGTGCGGAGGCCTGCCGCTGCACGGCGACCGGCATGGCCGCGGTCAACGCCTCCATGCTGTGCGGCCTGAAGGCCGGGGACCGCGTCGTCGCGGCGCGCGCCCTGTTCGGCTCCTGCCACTGGATCGTCAGCACCCTGCTGCCGCAATACGGCATCGAAACGGTGTTCGTGGACGGCGCGGACCTCGCCGCCTGGCGCAGCGCCCTCGCACGGCCGACCTCCCTCGTGCTGCTGGAAACCCCGTCCAACCCGATGCTCGACATCGTCGATCTGCGCGCCGTCGCCGACCTCGCGCACGCCGCCGGCGCCATCGTCGTGGTCGATAACGTGTTCGCCACCCCCCTGCTGCAGCGCCCGTTCGAGTTCGGCGCGGACGTGGTGGTGTATTCCGCGACCAAACATATGGACGGTCAGGGCCGGGTGCTCGGCGGCGCGGTCCTCGGGCGCAAGCCGTGGATCGAGGAGGTGTTCCAGCCGTTTTTCCGCAACACCGGCCCCGCGATGTCGCCCTTCAATGCCTGGGTCATTCTCAAGGGCCTGGAGACCATGGCGCTGCGCGTCACCGCGCAGTCCCGCACCGCGGAAGCCATCGCCCGCTTCCTCGAGGGCTCACCAAAAATCGCCCGCGCCCTCTACCCGACGCTCGCCTCCCACCCGCAGCAGGCGCTCGCGATGTCGCAGATGTCGGGCGGCGGCACGCTCGTCACGTTTGAGCTGTGCGGCGGCAAGGAGGCTGCCTTCGCGATGATGAACGCGTTCCGCATCATCAGCATCTCCAATAATCTCGGCGACACGAAATCGCTGGCGACCCACCCCGCGACGACCACGCATATGCGGATCGGCGCCGAGGAGCGGGCGCGCCTTGGGATTACCGATGGGACCGTCAGGTTGTCGGTCGGATTGGAGGATGAGGCGGATTTGATCGACGACCTGAGGCAGGCTTTGGAACAAATTAAGTAAGCGCTTCTTTTGTCAACAAAAGAAGCAAAAAACTTTATGACTTTGGGCCGTGGGCTGGGACGGCGCCGCCGCCCATGGCCCAGGTGACTAAAGTTTTTTTGCTACTTTTTGTTCACAAAAAGGAGGGCTTCCTTCCCCCTGAAAAAAATTGGCAGCCGCGCCGGGCACTGGTAATGGGGTCTGAAAATCTCCTGGGAGTCTACCATGCCTGCCAACGCGCTCTTCACCCGTCTGCCTCGTGCCGACCTCAGCGAGCTCGTGGCCTCCGCGGCCGATGACGACCCGCAGGCGTTCCAGGCCTTCCTTGCCGCCAACGGCACCTCGGTCGCGGATTACGACTATGACGGCGAGGTGTTTTCGACGCTGCTGCCGGTGCTCTCGGAGGATTACGACGTCGACCTCGAGACCAGCGAGAACGAGATCGTTGCTGATATCGCGGAGTCCATGGAGGCGCTGGTGTTCATCCTCACCTTCGAGGACCAGCAGAAATACCTGGCGAAGCTGAACCCGGACAACTTCTCGGAATCCGAGCTTGCCGACGCCTACGAGGATTTTACCGAAGAGGAAGATGAAGATGCCGGCGAAATGATGCTCGCCGCCATCGCGGCACTGCACCAGTCGCTCATGGAGGTTGACGCCGACCACGTCGTCGTCGTCACGGTCGGTTAGTTATAGAAAACATCCGCGAGGGCCGCCAGCAAGTCTGGACGGCGCAAGGCGGCATCGAGCGGCGGGGCGATGCGCAGGTGGGCGGCACCCGGCTGCTTCCCCTGGCCCTTCGGCCGCCAGAAGCGGCCCGTATCGGTCGCGGCCGGCACCACCGGCACCGCCAGGCCCTTGGCGAGCGCGACGACGCCTGGCTGCAGCGCCACGCGCTCGCCCGGCGGCACGCGCGTCCCCTCGGGGAAAATAACGATCTGCCGGCCGTCGGCCAGGGCGGCGCGGCACTCCGCCACCATCCGCCGCAGCGCCGGCGCAGCACCTTCCCGGTCCACGGGGATGTTCCCCGCCGGGCGCAGCAGCCGCCCGAACACGGGGATCGCGCACAGCTCCTGCTTGAGCACAAAGGCCGGCCGGTCGAGCACCGCCAGCCAGATGAAGATGTCGAGTGCGGATTGATGCTGGGCGGCGATCACCGCCGGGCCGGCCGGGACGTTCTCGATCCCCTCGATGCGCACCGAGATGCCGCAGATCGTGCTGAGCGCCCACAGGCAGACCCGCGCCCAGGCCCGCCCGAGCGGCAGCAGCGCCCCAGGTGCGATGCGCACCAGCGCCAGCCCGCACAGGCTGAACATCAGCCCGCTCGCGTACATCACGGCACTGAACACGGCGGACCGCATGTCAGGAGCGATCGGCCGCGACACTCGCCACGCCGCCAAGCCCCAGCCGCACGACCAGAAACTTGGTATATTCCGCGGCCAGCAGCCGCACCGTCGGCACGCTGAGGAGCTTGCGCATCGCCGGCGGGCGCACCGGTGCCGCGATCAGCCGCACACCCGGCAGCGCGCTGCGCATATCCAAGAGCGCGCGCGGCATGTGGTAGTCGGCGGTGACGATGATCAGCGAGTGCATGTTGTAGGCGTGCACCCAGTCGGCGGCCTCGGCCGCGTTGCCGAGCGTGCTGCCGGCCATGTGGCCGAGCGTGATGGCCCCGGCATAATGCGTCGCCGCCTGCGCGTCATCGACGGTGAAGTCGCCGAGATAGGTGCCGCGGCCCGCACCCGAGATCAGCAGCCGCGGCGCATCATGCGCTGCGAGCAAGGCGAGACCGGCGGCGACCCGATCATCACCCCCGGTCAGCGCCACGATGCCATCGGCGTGCGGCAGCGGCTGCGGCGGCGCTGCGGTCAGCACCACGCCGACGAACCAGGCAAAGCCGCAGACCCAGGCGGCGGCGAGCAGCACCAGGAGACGGCCGAGCAAGGCCCAGGGTTGGAACCGCCGGCGGCGGAAGCGGTGGCGGCGCGGCATCAGGCGAGGCGGCGCAGCCAGCCGCGCACGGTGATCTGCGCCGTGCCCCAGCCGATGATCGCGGCGGCGAGCGGCAGCGCCGGCAGGGCGACCCAGAGAGCGGCCGGCAGCCCCGGGCGGGCGGAGCGCGCGGCACCCGCGAACGGCGCGGCGAGGGCGGCGAGCCACAGCAGCACCGGCAGCGCCAGCAGCGCGCCGACGATTGCCCCGCTCACAGTCAGCACCATCGCGCGTGCGGCGAACCGGTCGGCGATATCGGCATCGAGCGCGCCGAGCCCGTGGATGATCTCGACCGCCTCGCGCCGCTGCGCAAGCCCCGAGCGCGTGGCAACGGCGACGACAGCGGCGGCGACCAGAGCGACGATCAGCAGCACGGCGGCGGCGCAGGCCTGCAGGCTGGTGGTCAGGGCGGCGACGCGCCCGGCCCAGTCAGCCCCGCTCGCGAGCAGCGTGCCCGGGCTGATCTTCTGCAATTCCGCCTGCAACCCCTGCGCCGTCCCGCTGCCGGTCCATTCGGCGGTGATGACCGCGGGCAGCGGCAGCGCGAGGCCGGCGACGTCCGTCCCGAGCCAGGGCGTGAGCAGCCGGTTGACCGCGGCGGCACTTATCAGCTCGGCATCCGCGACGCCGGGGGCGGCCTGCAGCATCGCCAGCACAGCGCCGACCCGGCTGCCGCCGCCGGCCGCCGCAGCGCCCTGCGGGTTTGGCACCTGGACCGTGAGCGCGGCCTGCGTATCGCCCTGCCAGGCATCCGCGAGCCCCGCCGCCGCCAGCGTCCCGGCGATTGCGAGGGCCGCCAGAAAACTCATCGCCGCCACCAGCACCGGCAACAGCCGGTCGGAGAGCGCGTTGCGCAGCCCGAGCTGGTCACCGCGGCGCCCGCTACGCATGGGCACGGTCCATCGTCATGATCCTGCCATCCGCCATGTCGAGCCGCGGCGCCGGATAGCGCGCCACCAGCCCGAGATTATGCGTCGCCACGACCACGGTCGTCCCCAGCCGGTTGAGGGCCGTGATCAGCATCATCAGCCGCTCCGCCTGCTCATCATCGAGATTGCCGGTCGGCTCGTCGGCCACCAGCAGTTTCGGCCGCCCGACGACGGCGCGCGCGATCGCGACGCGCTGCTGCTCGCCGCCGGACAGTTCCGCCGGCCGGGCCTCGAGCTTGCCGGCCAGCCCGACCCAGCGCAGGATTTCGGCGACATCCGCATGGATCTGCGCTTCGCTGCGGCGGGCGAGCCGCATCGGCAGGGCGACGTTGTCAAAGGCCGAGAGATGCCCGAGCAGCCGGAAATCCTGGTAGACCACGCCGATGCGCCGGCGCAGAAACGCCGCGTCCCGCCGGGAAATACGCGCCGCATCGGTGCCAAGAATGTCGATCCGCCCGCGGCTCGGATGGGCGGCGAGGTAAATCAGCTTGAGCAGGCTGGTCTTGCCCGCACCCGATGGGCCGGTGAGCCAGCGGAAACCGCCTTCGGGGATCGTGAAGCTGACCTCGCGCAGCACGTCCGGCGTAAAATCGTCCGCCGGCCCCTGCGGGTCGTAGTGCAGCCACACATCGTCGAAACGGACCATTCTGCCCCTTTGGAACCTCGCCACTCTCTGCCGCGTCCGTGCGCCCTCCGGCAAGCGCCTTCGCCGGCCAGAATGATTATTTTTCATCGACATCCGCGCCTTGTTGCGCGGCTTGCGCAAAAATGTCATGCGAAACATCATCATGCGCCTATCATGCCCGAATTGCTCGACCGAATATGATGTGCCGGATGCCGCACTCGCCGGCCGCAGCCGCAAGTTGCGCTGCGAGCAATGCGGCCATCTCTGGCGCACGGCCGAGCCCGCGGCGGGCGCCGCGGCACCGACAGTTTTAATAACAGCGCCACCGGCTGCGGTGACGCCGGCGGCCACAACGCCGATTATGCCGACGCCGCGTCCGGCACCGGTGCCACCACCCGCACCGGCGCCACGCCCGCTTGTGACCCCGCCGCCCGCCTCCATCCTCGCCGCACCGTCGGTCATGGCGGCGCCGTTGCCCACTCCGGTTTTCAACGAGCCGCCGGCTCCGCCGCCCGAGATCGCGCCGCCCGCTTCGGTGCCGCCGCCGGTATCGCCGCCGCCCGGGCCGCCGGTCTGGACCCCGCCCCCGCCGGCACCCAACGCCTGGGCCGCCCGGGTCGCCGCCCGCGCCGCGGCGACGGCGCCGCACCCGCTCGACCCGATGTGGCGCCCGCCCGCCGAGACCTTCACCGCCACCACAAGCGCGCTCACCCCGCCGGCCGAACCCCAGGAGCCGCCGGCCCGCTACGGCTGGCAGACCGGCGAGGAACCGGCGGCCGAACCGCTGCCGGCCCGCCCCTCGGCGCTCGACTGGAAGTCCCCCTACGAGGCGCGGCCACCGGCCGAGGCCGAGCGGCCGACACCGCCGGCCGACGCCAGCACCTGGACGCCTGCCACGCCGGAGCCCCCCGCCTGGTCGGAGCCGCTGCGCGCGGAGGCCGAGCGCACCCCCTGGTCCGAACCGGAATACACCGAACCGTCAGCCGGGCCGCAGGAGCCGGACAATATCGCCGCGTGGCAGCAAGCGGCACCCGAGCAGGACATGACGCCTGACGAACTGCCGCGTTTTCTTGTCACCAGCCGTGGCGGCTCCCAGCCGGTGGACGACAGCGCCGGCGCACCGGACCGCTTCGCCGAACTGGTCTACGCCGCCCGCAACAATGCCATCGAGTACGAGCCCGAGCCGTTGCCGCCGCCGCCAGTCCGCACCAGCAGCAAGCCGCTGTTCATTACGCTGCTCGTGCTGTTCATCATCGCTGTCATTCTGCTCGAACACCGGCTGATCGGCGATCTGGTTCCGCCGGCCAAGGCGTTTTTCAAGGCGTTGGGGTTGAAGTGAAGGAAGAAAAAACGCCTGCTCCGAAACTGTGCCGGGACACAGCCAATTCCCATGACCCAGGTTAATAAAGTTTTTTTGCTACTTTTTGTTCACAAAAAGTAGAACTTCCCTCCCTCTCCTCACTTCACCGTCCCGTCCACTTCGCCTCATAAACCTTCGCCCCCGGCGGCGGGACAAACGTCTTCTCCGCCTCGATATCCGCCAGCCGCAATGAGTTCAGCCCGATGATCAGCGCTGCCGTGTTCATCATCCCCGGCGGTATCCACTGGATCATCCCGCCCAGCATCTGGTCGTAACCAGGGCTGATCGAGGGAAACAGCCGGCCGCACAGCGTATAGAACGAGTACAGGTCCTGGCTCGTCAGCGCGATGTACGAGCTGATCGCGATCTGCGGGAACATCACGAGAAAGCCGCAGGCAGCACGGGTCAGGTAGGAAAACCGCGCCGCCGGCCGCGGCCGCGGGTCCAGCACCACCAGCCAGAACAGCATCCCCCCCAGCAGGCATGATATGTTCATGACCGCGTAGAGGTTGGGGTCGATCATCGCCGCGAAATGCACCGACGGGATCAGCCAGATGTCCGAGGTAACGAGAAAAATCGCCATCGCCGCCAGCGGGTGGAACAGCACGACCCCGAGGCGGCGCACCGTCTCGCTCCGGCAGGCCCGCAACAGCGGCGCCGGCAGCCCCAGAGCGAGCACTTCCGACATCCAGCCGATCGCGACGCAGAAGGGTGCCACCATGCCGATCGTCACCGCCTGCACGCGGTTGAGAAAGAACATGTGCTGCGAGAGGTACTCGAAATGCGTCTGCAGCACGAAATACACGAGCCCGATGCCGGTGACGAAGAACACCTGGCGCACCCGCCCGGGCCGCCGCGCGAGCGGGATTCGCGCCATCCCGCGCCGGTACCACAGCAGCATCAGCCAGCAGCCGAGGAACACCGGCGCGTTGAAAATGAAGGGAAAGACGTAGGGCAGGTGTGCCGGATACAGCCGGCAGGCGAGATCGACGATCAGGCCCGCCAGCAGGATCCAGATTTCACCCATGCAGCCGGTCCATCGGCACGCCGGCGAGCGCGCGGCTGGTGCGGATCGTCTGCAGCGTCTGCACCCTGGCAACGTGGACCGCGCCCGTGAGGCGCGCCGTCAGCTGGTTTTCATGCGCGGCGTCGCGCGCCACCAGTTTCAGCAGGAAGTCCCCGCCGCCGCGGATCATGTGGCACTCTCGCACCTCCGGCCAGCCGGCGACCATCTGCTCGAAGCCGTCGAGGATCGCCTGCTTCTGGCTCTCGAGCCCGACGATGACGAAAAACGCGATCTGCCAGCCGAGTTTCTGGCCGTCCGTCTGCGCGTGATAGCCCTGGATGTAGCCCGCATCCTCGAGCCTGCGGACCCGGCGCAGGCAGGGCGGCGGCGAAATCCCGGCGCGTTTGGCCAGCTCCACATTGGTCATGCGTCCGTCGCCCTGCAGCTCGGCGATGATCCGGCGGTCGATCTCGTCGAGGCTGATGGGCTCGGGGGTTGGCGGCATCATGTCGTTCAGAGTCCACTCTCCTGTTCGCGCAATATAATTAGCCTAAACCATTTGCCTATGGGGCGGAAATTGGCCCAACCACCGCTTGTATCGGCGACGAGTCACCGGATATGTAGAACTCTCCGGTACGCATGGCTTTGGCGACTCGCTTTTGGCCGCCGAGTTTGGCGTATCTCAACGCTTCCTGGCACGATGTTTTGATCATGAACCTCCCGGCACCTTATCTTTCTCTCCACGGCGCGTCGCATGGCTGAGCGCCGCCACACCAAGGTCCTGATCATCGGCGCCGGCCCCGCGGGCTATACGGCCGCGATCTACGCCGCGCGCGCCAACCTCGCGCCGCTGATGGTCGCCGGGCTGCAGCCGGGCGGCCAGCTCACCATCACGACCGATGTCGAGAACTATCCGGGCTTCGCCGAGACCATCCAGGGCCCCTGGCTGATGGAGCAGATGGCCAAACAGGCCGAACATGTCGGCACCGAGATCATCTACGACATCATCACGAAAGTGGATTTTGCGGCGCGGCCATTCCGCGCCTGGTCGGATGGCGGGCAGGAATTTGTCGCCGATACCGTCATCATCGCGACCGGCGCGCAGGCCCGCTGGCTCGGCCTGCCCTCGGAAGCCGCCTACCAGGGGGCCGGCGTGTCCGCCTGCGCCACCTGCGACGGGTTTTTCTACCGCGGCAAACGCGTCGCCGTCATCGGCGGCGGCAACACGGCGGTCGAGGAGGCGCTCTACCTCACGCATCACGCGAGCCACGTCACCCTGGTGCACCGGCGCGACAAATTGCGGGCCGAGCGGATCCTGCAGGACCGGCTGTTCGCCAACCCGAAAATTTCGGTCATCTGGGACCACGCGGTCGAGGAGATCACGGGCGGCGGCACGCCCGCTGTCGTCACTGGCGCCCGGCTGCGCCACACCAGAACCGGGGACGTGCAGACCATCGACGTCGACGGCGTCTTCATCGCGATCGGCCACAAGCCGACGACGGCGGTGTTCGAGGGCCAGGTGACGACCGATGCCGAGGGCTACATCATCACCCGCCCGGGCACGACCGAAACCTCCATCCCCGGCGTGTTCGCCGCCGGCGACGTGCAGGATAAAATCTTCCGCCAGGCCGTCACCGCCGCCGGCACCGGCTGCATGGCCGCCCTGGAGGCCGAAAAATTCCTCAGTAACCTGCCCCTGAGCGTCAGTGAGGCAGCCTAGTCATGACCGGACAGAAAATGGATTGGGATAAGTTGCGCGTGTTCCACGCGGTCGCCGAAGCCGGCAGTTTCACGCATGCCGGCGATACCCTGAACCTCAGCCAATCGGCCGTCTCCCGGCAGATCTCGGCGCTCGAGGAGGCGCTCTCGGTGCCGCTCTTCCACCGGCATGCGCGCGGGCTGATCCTGACCGAGCAGGGCGAGGCGCTCAACCGCACCGTGCGCGAGGTCTTCGCCAAACTCGCAATGACCGAGGCGCTGCTCGCCGAAAGCAAGGAAAAACCCGCCGGCCGCCTCAAGGTCACCACGACGCACAGCTTCGGCGTCACATGGCTGGCGCCGCGCCTTAAAAACTTCCTCGGCGCGCATCCGGATGTCACCATCTCGCTGCTGCTCGACGATACGGACCTCGACCTTGCAATGCGCGAGGCGGATGTCGCGATCCGCATGCACCCGCCGCGCCAGCCCGACCTCGTGCAGCGGCACCTGGGCGAAATCCGCAGCCAGATCTGGGCGGCACCCGAATACCTCAAGGCCAACGGCACGCCGGAAACGGCGGAGGATCTCGACAACCACAAGATCATCCTGTTCGGCGACCGCAAGCCGCCGGTCGTGGACGTCAACTGGCTGGCCGAACTCGGCCGCAAGGACGGCACGCCGCGCCGTGGCGTCATGGAGGTGAACTCCCTGCAGGCGATGCTGATCTGCATCCGCGCCGGCATCGGCATCGGCGCCGTGCCGGACTACCTGGTGCAGGACCCGGCCGGCCTCGTCCCGCTCCTGCCCGAAGCCAAGCGGCCGCACGCGGACATGTATTTCGTCTACCCCGAGGAGCTGCGGAACTCGAAGAGAGTGTCGGTGTTTCGTGACTTCCTCGTGAACAGTATTGCGGAACGCAACGGTCACAAACCCTGAAGGCGAGCGAATCGCTCGCTTTTTGGCGAGACCCTCATGCCGAGGGCGATAGGCGGTTACATTCGCCTGACCACATTACGATTTTAACACTTAAATAAATTTTTTTGTGGCTTATATACAACATGTCCGGTGTGAGCCGGACGTCATCCGGTCCTCGCGGATCGGATTGGGACCTTGGTCCCAACGTCTCCCAGACGTGAAGCCTCCCTGTTGACTTGACCCGTTGGCCAATGGCCAACGGGTTTTTTTTGAGCAGGAAGAAAGAGCTTCTTTTTGAAAAAAAGCAGCAAAAAACCTTCATGACCCTGGAGCTGTGCCGAGCAGCGACCACGGCCCTGCCCAAAAATTTCCAAAAGTTTTTTGGCTACTTTTTTTCAAAAAACTAGCTACTTGCTGCCCTTTTCACCTGTCTTCTCCCCATACGTGCAAAAACTTGCACCCTCGCAACGGTAACATTCCGGCAGGCGGGCCTTGCACACGTAGCGCCCGTGCAGGATCAGCCACAGATGCGCCGGTTTGAGCATGTCCTTCGGCACCCGCCTGAGCAGTGCGTCCTCGACCGCGCGGGGCGTGGCGCCGGGCGCGATCCCCGTGCGGTTGCCAAGGCGGAATATATGCGTGTCGACGGCCATGGTCGGCTGGCCGAATATTTCGTTCAGCACGACGTTCGCGGTTTTGCGGCCAACGCCGGGCAGCGCCTCCAGTGCCGCCCGGTCTCCCGGCACTTCGCCGCCGTGCCGCTCCAGCAGCAGTTGCGCGAGTGCCGCGACGTTTTTCGCCTTGGCCTGCCACAGCCCGATCGACTTGATCACGGCGCCGATCCCGGTTGCGCCCAGCGCCACCATCGCCGCCGGGTCCGGCGCCTGTGCGAACAGCACCTTGCCGACCCGGTTGACCGCGACATCCGTGGTCTGCGCCGACAGCACGACCGCGACCAGCAGCTGGAAGGGTGTGGCGTATTCCAGCTCGGTCTTCGGGTCGGGATTGCCGCCCGCGATCGCGCTCAGAAAGGCGCCGATATCGGCGCGCTTCATCAGCCTCGCCCTTTTGCCGATTTTTTCCTTGCTCGCCGCCATCAAGTCACGATCTATGCGATATGGACGCGCTCGCCGCCAGTGCCGCTTCTGGACCATCGCCCGCGCCGCCCTTGCTGTTCGAGGCGGTGGTGCAGCCGCATCGCAGCCTGTCGCGCCGCGGCGTGTTCATCGTCATCGCCGGCATGCTCTGCGGCTCGCTGTTCGTCACCAGCCTGATGTTCCTGCTCGGCGCCTGGCCGGTCATCGGTTTCAACGGCGCCGACCTCGCGCTCGCCGTGTTCCTGTTCTGGCTGAACATCCGCGCGGCGCGCGCCCGCGAGACCATCACCCTGACCGAAAGCGTGCTCGCCATCACCAGCATGGACGTGCACGGCCGCCGCCGCGCCGTCTCGCTGCCGCCCTATTGGCTGAACGTTGTGCTCGAAGAGCGCGCGGGCACCGTGCCGAAGCTGCTGCTGACGGCGCGCGGGATCCGCCATGAGGTCGCGCGCCAGCTCGGCGAGGCGCAGAAGCGCGACCTCGCCGCAGCCCTCACGCGGGCACTGCACCGCTGCCGCCACCCGAGCTTCGACAACCCGCAACTCTGATGCGCGCCGCCTTACCCGTTGCACGATCACGGCGGCATATTTCACACAAGTTTGATAATACCGCTGGGCAAACTGCGAGAGGATGACGAATGGATCAAATGACCTCGGACGAGCGCCCATACCGGCTTGAGCGGGGGACCGCCCGGCGCGCTGTCGTCGATCTTGGCTCGAACTCCGTCCGCCTCGTGATCTACGAGGGCGAGGCGCGCAATCCCGTGCAGATTTTCAACGAAAAGGCCGTACTGCGGCTGGCCAAGGGCATGACCCGCACCGGCCGGCTCGACAATGACGCGATGCTGCAGACCGAGACGGTGCTGCGCCGCTACGCCGCCATCGTGCGCGCGATGGGGGCGGCCCCCTTCGAGGTGCTGGCCACCTCGGCGGTGCGCGATGCCGAGAACGGCGCTGAATTCGTCGAGCTGATGACCGAGCGCCTGCCCGACATGCGGGTGCACATCCTGTCCGGCGAGCAGGAGGCGGCCCTGTCCGCAGAAGGCGTGCTGTGCGGTATACCGGGGGCTGACGGCGTGCTCGCGGATCTCGGGGGCGGCTCGCTCGAGCTCGTGCGCCTCAATGCCGGCCGCGTCGGCGAGGCCGCGACGCTGCCCGTCGGCGTCATTCGCCTCGCCGACCGCTCAGGCGGGGACCTGCTGAAGGCGCGCGCCATCGTCACCGCCGAACTCGAACACACGCCCTTCATCGCCGAGGCGGCGGGGCGCGACCTGTACCTCTCCGGCGGCGCCTTCCGCGCCCTCGCGCGGATCCACATCGCGCAGACCGGCTACCCGCTGAACATGGTCCACCATTACACGATCGGCCGGGAGGAGGCGCGCGACCTTGCCGGCGTGATCAGCGAGGCCGGGCGCAAGCTGATCGAGCGCATGCCCGGCGTGCCGCGCCGGCGCATCGAGGACCTGCCCTACGCCGCCCTCATCCTGCGCCGCCTGCTGCGCGCCTCCGGCGTCAACCGCGTCGTGTTTTCGGCGAACGGCCTGCGCGAAGGCTGGTTCTCGCGCATGATGCCGGCCGATGTGCGCGGCGAGGACCCGCTGCTGGCGGCCGGGCGGGACCTCACGCGCGGCATTCTGCGCGACGCCAACCTGCCGCCTGCCCTGGTGACCTGGACGAACCCGCTCTTCCCCGCGGAAACCGGGCCGCAGCGGCGCCTGCGCGAGGCCGCGTGCTGGCTCTCCGACCTCGGCAGCCATGAGCACCCCGAATACCGCGCGGAACAGGCGTTTCTGCGCGTGCTGCGCCAGCCCGGCATCGGGCTCGACCACCATGCCCGCGCCTTCCTGGCCCTGACCATGGCGCTGCGCTACGAGGCGGCGCCGGACTCGCCGTTCCTCAGCCCCGCGCGTTCGTTGCTCGACATGCACGCGACGCGGCGCGCGGAGACCCTCGGCATCGCCCTCCGCCTTGCCTACACGCTATCGGCGGGCACGCCGCAACTGCTCTCCGGCACCACGCTCACCATCGCCCCGGGCCGTCTGATCCTCGGCCTCGCGGAAGCCAACGGCGTGTTCGCGGGTGATTCCGTGCTGCGCCGGCTGGACCGCCTCGCGCAGATGCTGGGGCTGGAAGCCGAAACCGAGCGGCAGTAGCGGCCGGCTGCACGCCGGCGGCGAGGCGAGGGAGGCGACGAAAGCCCATACCAGAATTGGCCGACGCGTTTTGCGCATGGCGTAGTATGGGTTGTGCTCATTGAGGGGCGGTTAAGACCTACTTCTTGTGAACAAAAAGTAGCAAAAAAACTTTAGTTTGCGGCGCCACGGGCGTTTGCAGGGTCCTCGGCATCACTCCGCGGATAAGAGCTTGCGCCGCCCGCGGAGGGCCTTTTTCAAAACAGAAGCGCTCTCTTCGCCTTAAAACCGATAAACGACGGCAAGATTCACCACCGGATAAAACTGCGCGATCTGCGCATCATGATTGATCGTGCTCTGCTCGGCCGCCAGGTTCGATGAAAAACCCGGGATCGCGTAGGCCGCCGGATTGGAAGCGCGCAGCTGCACCCCCGGCGCGCCCTCGAACATCACGCCGGCACTGCCCGTGAACGTCAACGGCCCACCCGCGAAGGGCTGGCCGAACCCGATCCCCACATACGGCGCCACCGGATTGAAATGCGTTGCCCCGTTCACGTTGCCGAGCTGCGGCGTGGTGTAGGCAACACGGTTGATGGTGATGGTCCCGCCCGGCGGCCCGCTCGCCAGCGCCGAGACGCGGTTGTCGTCGAACACCACGCCCGCCTGGATGTTGAACCAGTTGGCGAACGGATAGAGCGTGACATACACGGGCACCGCGCCCAGCCGCAGCTTGGCCTGCAACGCCGCACCGTCCACCGTGGTGTTGAGCTTGTAGCCGAACGCGGTGACGCCGACGTTCAGGTTCAGCAGCCGCCCCACGAGCGGCACGGCGAGCTCACCGCCGAGCCCGGTCGTGCTGACCAACGGGCCAAGGGCCACGCTGGAAAACGCGGTGGCGGGCACCGGCGGGGCAGCGATCGCGGGACCGGCGCACGCCGCAAGCATGGCCCCAAGAACCAGATGACATTTTGCCATGAAAACAACCCTGACGAGAAATTACTGATCGTACAGGTAGCAGAACTTGTGGCGCGGGCCCAAGCGATTTTTCGATCGTCAGTGCATTTTCCAGATTAATCTTGAATTCTGTTACGCATTTAATACGAGCCGGGAATAGTACTGGCGGGGCCGCTGCCTTGTTTGCGGACACGGCGGCGCGATATCTGATTCCACAAAACAGGAGGAACCCATGTCGCAGCCGCAAAACCGCCAGTTCCGTCTCGCCGCCCGCCCGGTCGGCCTGCCCAAGGACTCCGATTGGGAATTCGTCACCGCACCCGCCACCGCCCCGCAGGACGGCGAGCTGCTCGTCGCGGTCGAATATCTATCGCTCGACCCCGCGATGCGCGGCTGGATGAACGAGGGCAAATCCTACGTACCCCCGGTGCAGATCGGCGCCGTCATGCGCGCACTCGGCGTCGGCCGCGTGCTCGAAAGTGCGGCCGAGGGTTTCGCGCCAGGCGACCAGGTGAGCGGCCCGCTCGGCATCCAGTCGCACGCCACGCTGAAGGCGAGCGAGTGCCGGAAGATCGACATCAGCCTCGCCCCCCTGCCGGTATACCTGAACATCCTCGGGATGACCGGGATGACGGCGTATTTCGGCCTGCTCGAGGTCGGCGAGCCGAAAGCCGGGGAAACGGTCGTGGTCTCGGGCGCGGCGGGCGCCGTCGGCGCCACCGTCGGCCAGATCGCCAAAATCAAGGGCTGCCACGTCGTCGGCATCGCCGGCGGCCCGGATAAGTGCCGCTACATCGTCGACGAGCTCGGCTTCGACGCCGCCATCGACTACAAGGCCGAAAACGTCGGCAAGGCGCTGAAAACCAGCTGCCCGAATGGCATCGACGTGTATTTCGACAATGTCGGCGGCGAGATCCTGGAAGCCTGCCTGGCGCAGATCAACCTGCGCGCCCGCATCGTCATCTGCGGCGCCATCTCGCAATACAACGCGACCACCGCCCCGAAAGGCCCCGCGAACTACCTCTCGCTCCTGGTCAACCGCGCCCGCATGCAGGGCATGATCGTGTTCGACTACGCCGACCGCTATCATGTGGCCGCGAAGGACATGGCGGGTTGGATGGCGGCGGGCAAGCTCAAAGGGCGCGAGGATATCGTGGAGGGGCTGGAGACGTTTCCGCACACGTTGCTCAAGCTGTTCTCGGGGGAGAATTTCGGGAAGCTGGTGCTTAAGGTTTAGGGGGAGGAAGCACTACTTTTTGTGAACAAAAAGTAGCAAAAAAACTTTAGAATATTGGGCCATGGGCGTTGGCACATCAAACGCCCATGGCCCACCGTAGCAGAAGTTTTTTGCTTCTTTTTTTCAAAAAAGAAGCGCTTGCTTCCTAAACCTTATGATACGCCCGCCCATGATAAATAAGTCCGGCACTCCTGGGCCCCAGATGGATCGCCCTGACGCCGCAGAACAGCACGCTGTGCGTCCCAACCTCCGTGACCTGGTCGATCGTGCAGTCAAGCGCCGCGGTCGCGGTCTCCAGCGCCGGCGCGCCGGTCGCCAAACGCAACCACGCGCCCATCGCAAAGCGCGCCTCCATCGGCACATCGCCCACCCCGGCAAACACCGGCGAGAGCTCCTCGTGCTCGTGCGCCAGCACATTCACACATAAAAAGCCGGCGGTCTTGAAAACCTCGGCATGCCGGTTGCTGCGGTTCATGCAGACCAGCAGGGTCGCCGGATCATCGGTGACGCTGCAAACGGCCGACGCGGTAAATCCGGTATCGCCCTCCGGACCAGCGGTGGTGATGATGTTCACCGCCGCACCCATGCGGGACATGGCCTCGCGGAATAACTGACGGTCAGTGTCCAGGGTTTGGCTCATGGAAATATATTACCGGCCGGGTGGGGTTTTCGGCAAGCCGCGCCCGCGCTGCACCGCCGCCTCGCCGAAACGCGCGCGCAAGGTATCGATCGCGCTCTGACGCGCGAGCCGGCGGCCGGTCTGCGTATCGGCAAGGTCGCCCTTGTCGGCAAGCGCCCCCGCCACCAGCGGCGCGGCGCCAACGCCGATCAACCGGAACGCCGTCCCATCCACTTCGCGCGCCAGCAGCCCGCGCGCGGCCTCGAACACCGTCTCCGGCAGCTGCGTCGGGTTGGCGAGACGCTGGCTGCGCGTGCGGCTGACGAATCCCGCGGTCTTCAGCTTCAACACCACGCCTGCCGCCGCCAGCTCCTCAGCCCGCAACCGCCGCCCGAGCTTCTCGCAAAGGCCCCACAGCTCGCCTTCCAGCGCGCCAGCCGTCGACAGATCGCCCGAAAACGTCATCTCGGCGCTGATCGACTTACTCTCCCGCTCGATCTCGACCAGCCGCGTATCCTCGCCCCGCGCCCGCGCCGCCAGCGCCGGCCCGTCATCGCCAAGCCACACCCGCGCCGCCCCCTCATCCAGCGCCGCCAGCTGGCCGATCCGCGTGATCCCCATCGCCTGCAACCGTGTCGCCAGCGCCGGCCCCACACCCGGCAACACACCCACCGGCTCCCCCGCCAGCACCGCCGCCGCCTCATCGCCAAACACGAAAAACCCCCGCGGCTTGCCGCGCTCAGCCGCCAGCTTCGCCAGCAGCCGGTTGCGCGCCAGCCCGATCGACACCGTCACCCCAATCTCCGCCTCCACTCGCCGCGCAAACCGGTTCAAAACCACTGCCGGCGGCGCCCCGTGCAACGCCTCCGTCCCCGACAAATCCAGCACCGCCTCGTCAATCGAAAGCGGCTGCACCAGCGGCGTCAACGCCGCCATCAAAGCCCGCACCTGCCGCGACACCGCCAGGTACTTGCCCATGTCCGGCCGGATCACCACCGCCTGCGGACACAACCCGCGCGCCTTGAACATCGGCATCGCACTCCGCACCCCATACAAACGCGCCACATAACAACACGTCGTCACCACACCACGCGCCCCACCACCCACAATCACCGGCAAATCCCGCAACTCCGGCCGGTCGCGCTTCTCAACGCTGGCATAAAACGCATCACAATCGACATGCCCCATCGCCAGCTCAAACAACGCCCCATGCCGCACCACCCGCGCACCGCCACACGCCGGACAGACCACACCCGGCACATCCGCATCGCAGTCGCGGCAAATGGCGGGCATCAGGTGGGGCCTGGTGAAGTAAGCAAGGCCAAGGGGCTCTGCCCCCTGGAACCCCGCGAAGGGCTCAGCCCTTCGAGACCCCTTAATGAAGTGTCTGGGGAGGAGGGCGCGCGCGATTGCCTATGCCGCGCCCCTGCCGAGAGCGCCCTCCTCCCCAGACACTTATTTCTGGATTCCAAAGGCGAGCCTTTGGCGGGTTTCCAATGGGCAAAGCCCCTTGGCCTTACTGGCTTCACCAAGCCCCCACCCTATACCGGCCATAGCCACGCGGCGCCGCGGACGCCGGAGGAGTCGCCGTGCTGGTTGCGGACGATGTGGGGGGTGAAGTTGTCGCTGAAGATGTAGGGCTGCATCAGGGCTGGCAGGTCGCGGGCGAGGTTGGGGAGGTTGGAGAGGCCGCCGCCGAGCACGATGGTGTCGGGGTCGAGGATATTGCTGATCATGGCGAGGCTGCGGGCGAGGCGGTCGGCGTGAGTGGCGAGGGCTGTGATGGCGCGGGGATCGCCGGCGGCGGCGCGGCTGGGGATGTGGGTGGCGTCGCGGGCACCTTCGCCGTCGCATTCGAAGGCGAGGGCGGGGCCGGCGAGGTAGGTTTCGAGACAGCCGACCTGGCCGCACCAGCAGGGGCGGAGCGGCATTTCGTCGGGGCGTGGCCAGGGCAGGGGGGTGTGGCCGAATTCGCCGGCGATGCGGTGGCGGCCTTCCAGGAGCTGTCCGTTGACGACGATGCCGGCACCGCAGCCGGTGCCGAGGATGACGCCGAAGACGATGCCGCCGCCGGCGGCGGCGCCATCGGCGGCCTCCGAGAGCGCAAAGCAGTTGGCATCGTTGGCGACGCGTACGGGGCGGCCCAAGGCGGCGCTGAGATCCTGGTCGAACTTATGGCCGTTCAGCGCGTTGGAGTTGGCGTTTTTGACGAGCCCGGTGGCGGGGCTGATGGTGCCGGGGATGCCGACGCCGACGGTCGCGGTGGCGCCGATATCGGCCTCGGCGGCGCGCACCATCTCCGTGATGGCGGCAAGGGCGGCGGCGTAGCCGGAGGGTGTGGGCCGCCGCCGGCGCAGGGTTTCGCTGCCATCCGGCGCCAGGACCAGAATCTCGGTTTTCGTGCCGCCGAGGTCGATGCCGATGCGATAGCCCATGGGGGAGACGTCCAGTGCAGTGACGGGCTTGCTCAACCTCGCCCTCCGGGTCATTCTAATCCTTATGGGAGAGCGTCTCATAGATGCCCAGTTTCAAAAGTCGCCGCTGCCGGTGTTGCGCGCCGCCCGCGTGATGCGCGGCATGGCGGCGGGCGAGAAGCTCCGCGTGCTGGCGACCGACCCTGCCGCCGTCGCGGATTTCCGCGATTTCTGCAGGGTTTCGGGCCATGCGTTGATCGCGGCGGGCGAGAGCCGCGGCGTGTTCAGTTTTTCGTTGAAGGTGAAGGCGGACGCGGCATGAGCGTCGCGCTCTTCACGCATCCCGCGGCGCTCGACCATGACACGGGCGAGGGCCATCCCGAATGCGCCGAGCGCGTGCGCTACGTGTTGCGCGCCCTGGAGGCGCAGATGTTCGCCCCCTTGCTGCGCGAGGTCGCACCGCCTGCGACCGTCGAGCAGCTGCGGGCCGCGCATAGCGCCGAACATGTCGACTTCATCATGTCGCTGCCGCGCGACCGCACCCGCTATATCGACGGCGACACGTTGTACGGGCCGGGCTCGCTGGATGCCGCGTTGCGCGGCGCGGGCGGGGCGTGCGCGGCGGTCGATGCGGTGATGGAGGGCTGGGCGAAGGCCGCGTTCGTTGCGATGCGCCCGCCCGGCCACCATGCCGAGGCCAACCGCGCCATGGGGTTCTGCCTGTTCAACAATGCCGCCGTCGCCGCCTACCATGCCCGCGCGCGGTGGGGGCTCGCCCGCGTCGCCGTCGTGGATTTCGACGTGCATCACGGCAACGGCACGCAGGATATATTCGGCCCGGAGCCTGACCTCTTTTATGCCTCCTCGCACCAGTACCCGTGCTACCCCGGCACCGGGGCGGCGCATGAGCGTGGCGCCCACGGCAACATCGTGAACGCGCCGCTGGCCCCGGGTTCGGGCACCCAGGCGTTTCAGGCGGCCTGGTCAGGCGTCATCATTCCCGCTTTGAATGCTTTTCGCCCGGAGCTGCTGATCATCTCCGCCGGGTTCGACGCGCATGCCGCCGACCCGCTCGCCCAGCTGCGCCTGCACGAGGCGGATTTCACCTGGATCACGCAGGCGCTGCTTGCGGTTGCCGACGCGCATTGCCCCGGCCGTGTCGTCTCCCTGCTGGAAGGCGGCTACGATCTCGATGCGCTGGCCGCCTCCGCCGCGGCGCATGTCACCGCACTGATGCGGTTGTGAATCTGCCGCGCTGCCTGTACTCCACGATCCATGACAGCATTGACGTCCGATATCGCCGCCATGTCATTCGAGGACGCGTTGGCGGCCCTTGAAGCCATTGTCCGGGGTCTCGAATCCGGCCAGCAGAAGCTCGAGGATGCGATCACCGCCTATGAGCGCGGCGCCGCCCTGAAAAAACACTGTGAAGAGAAACTGGCCCAGGCCGAAGCGCGTGTGCAGGCGATCGTCGCCCGCGCCGATGGCACGCTGGCGCTCAAATCCGAGGATGCATAGCTGATGGCGCTTGATCTCGTGCGGAAACCGGACGGCCTGAGCGAGGCGATGGCCGCGGCCGCAGCGCTTGTAGAAGCCCAGCTGGACGCGCTGCTGCCGGTGCCAGAAGCGGCCGAGGCGCGGCTGATCGAGGCGATGCGGTATGCCGTGCTGAACGGCGGCAAGCGCCTGCGCGCCTTCCTGGTCATGGAGACCGCCAGGCTTTTCACCGTGAACACCACCTGTGCCGCCCGCGTCGCCGCCGCCGTGGAAATGCTGCACGCCTATTCGCTGGTGCACGACGATCTACCCGCCATGGACGATGACGACCTGCGCCGCGGCCAGCCGAGCTGCCACAAGCAGTTCGACGAGGCGACCGCGATCCTCGCCGGTGATGCGCTGCAGACCCGCGCCTTCGAGGTGCTGGCCGAGGTCGACACCCATGCGGACCCGGAGGCGCGCTGCGAGCTCGTGACGGCGCTCGCCTACGCATCCGGCGCGCGCGGCATGGTGGGCGGGCAGATGATCGACATGCTGGCCGAGGGCCAGACGCTGTCGGGGCCCGAAATCACGCGCCTGCAGGCGCTGAAAACCGGCCGGCTGATCCAGTTCAGCGCCGAGGCCGGCGCCATTCTCGGCCGCGCCCCGCAGGCCCAGCGCCACTTCATCGCCGCCTACGGCCGTGAGCTCGGCGGCGCCTTCCAGATTTATGACGACGTGCTGGATTGCGCCGGCTCTCCTGAGGAAATCGGCAAAACCGTGGGCAAGGACGCTGCGCAGGGCAAGGCGACGATGGTCTCGATCCTGGGCCTGGAGCGCGCCCGCGCGCAGGCCGAGCACCTGGCGGAACAGGCGGCGGCGCATCTGGAAAGTTTTGGGGAGCGGGCGGAGTTGTTGCGCGCCTTGGCGAGATTCACGGTTACCAGGAAAAGTTAAGAACTACTTTTTGTCAACAAAAAGTAGCAAAAAAACTTTGGGAATCTGGGGCATGGGCGTTGGCGGCGGCACGGCGTAGTTCCCGAGTTATACGAGTTTTTTGCTGCTTTTTTTCAACAAAAAAGCGCTTGTGTCGCCTTGGCTAAAAGACGCGCCGACCTTCTCTTGGTCGAACTGGGCCTGGCCGAGTCCCGCGCCAGGGCACAGGCGCTGATCATGGCCGGCCTCGTCTATGCCGGCACCGCGCGCGTGCAAAAAGCGGGCGACCTGCTGCCGCCGGACGCGGCGCTGTCGGTCAAAGGCCAGGACCATCCATGGGTATCGCGCGGCGGGGTCAAACTCGCGCACGCGCTCAGCCATTTCGGGTTCGATCCGGCAGGCCGGGTCTGCACGGATATCGGCGCCTCGACCGGCGGGTTTACCGATGTGCTGCTCACGCACGGGGCCGCGCATGTGTATGCCGTCGATGTCGGGCATGGGCAGCTCGCTTGGAAACTGCGCTCGGATGCGCGGGTGAGCGTGCTCGAGAAAACCAACGCGCGGCATTTGACGGCGGAAATCATCCCGGCGCCGGTCGAGGCCTTGGTGTGCGACGCGAGTTTCATCGGCCTGCAGACCATTCTGCCCGCACCGCTCGCCCTCTGCGCGCCGGGCGCCTTCGCGGTGGCGCTGATAAAACCGCAATTCGAGGCGGGGCCGGAGCATGTCGGCAAAAACGGCGTGGTCCGCGATCCGTTGATCCACGAGGCCGTCTGCGCGCGCATCCGGACCTGGTGGTTGGGCTTGCCCGGCTGGACGGTGACGGGGATAGAGCGCAGCCCGATCACGGGGCCCGAGGGCAATGTGGAGTTTTTGATCGGGGCGCGTCTTACGGGATCAACCGGTCCGACCTGAGTTTTTCGAAAAGCGTGAAAAACGCGGCGTCGGTCGCCTGGTAATCGGTAAACCCCAGAAGCCGGCTTTTCGACATGTCGGTGACGCATTCGATCGGCCGGCCGAGATCGGCGTCTGTATGCCACGGCGAGGCGAGCCGGGATAGATCCGCCTCCGCGAGATTGTGCCGTGCGGCGATCTCGCGCCAGATACCGGCATCCCCCGCCATCTGCGTTTCCAGCGGCCGGAGCGTACCGTCAAACGGCGCGGGCTCGAGGCCGAACCAGCCCGCGAGCCGCGCCCACATCCATTGCCACCGGAAAATATCTCCGTTCACCACATTGAAAGCCTGATCATGCGCCGCCGGCGTCGTGGCCGCCCAGAGCAGATGCCGCGCCAGCTGCCTGGCATCGGTCATGTCCGTGAGGCTGTGCCATTGCACGGCGGACCCAGGGAAATGGAACGGCCGGCCGGTCTCGCGGCAGATCGTGGCGTAGACCGCGAGCGTGGTGCCCATGTTCATGGCGTTGCCGACCGCTTCACCGATGATGGTATGCGGCCGGTGGATGCTCCAGGTAAAACCGTCGCGCGCGGCGGCCGCGAAAACTTCGTCTTCCTGCGCGTAGTAGAAATTCTCGACATCGAGCCGGCCCTGTTCCTCGCGGAAGGGGGTGACCGGCAGCACGCCTTTGCCATACGCCTCGAAGGGTCCCAGATAATGTTTTAACCCGGTGACGAGTGCGACATGGCGCGGCGTTCCGGCCGGCTGCAATGCGGCGAGCAAGTTGCGGACCATGGCCCCGTTGACGCGAATATTCTCGGCTTCCGTCGCCTGGCGCGACCATGTGGCGATGAACACGGCATCGGGCCGGATGTCGGCCAGCGCGGTTTTGGTCTGTGCCCCGTCCTGCAAATCCGCGGCAACCGGTGTGACCCCCGGCTGACCGGCCGGCCGCCGCGCGAGGCCAAACACCGTCCAGTTCTTCTCACAGAGACGTGCGGCCGTAGCCCGCCCAACAATCCCGCTCGCGCCAACCACCAATGCTGTTTTGGTCATGTCTTTTGTCCGGATTTTCAATCCAGACTTATCTGGGTGAGCGAGACCGCGGGACAACGCTTAATATCTCGGAGCCACGCCGCGGGAATGCCTGATCCAACAGCCGTAGGGGGGATCCGGTCGAGCACCCCACTCTACGGTTTTAAACCCCGGCTTTTCATTCCTCCAACATTCGCAAAAGTCCCCGCGCCACGACCGCCGTCGCCCCGTACAAATCCGCAAGCGGCAACCTCTCGTCCGCGCGGTGCGCATTCGCCGCTTCGATGCTGCGTGGGCCGGCGCCGTACAGGACGATCGGCACGCCGGCGGCGGCGTAGTGGCGGGCGTCGGTGTAGAGCGGCACGCCGGTGGTGAGAATCGTCTCACCAAACACCGCACTCGCCTCCGCGCACAGAATATCCGCGAGCCGCCCGGCGCCCGGCAGCGGCGTGAGCGGGGCGGCGAGCAGCACGCGCCGGATGGTGATCACGGCCCCGGCCGCATCCGGCGCATCGATCAGCGCCCGCAAGCCCGCCTCCACCGCCCCCGCATCCTCATCCGGCGTAATCCGCCGGTCGAGCCGGAATACCACCTCGTCGGGCACCACATTCGTGTTGATGCCGCCCTTGATCAGCCCGACGGTGAGCCCCGGCGCGCCGATCCCGGGGATCGATGAGACCTCGCCGCGCAACCGGTCCCGCTCGGCATAGAGCCGCACCAGGATCGCGGTCGCGGCGGCCAGCGCGTCCACCCCGGTTTCGGGCTTGGCGGCATGCGCCGAACGGCCGGTGACGGTCACCTCCAAATGCAGGCACCCGTTATGCGCTGTCACGACGCTGTAGGAAAACCCGGCCGCAACCGCGTAGTCAGGCTTCGTGATCCCCTCCGCCAGCAGCCAGGCGGGGCCGATCTCGCCGCCGGTCTCCTCGTCATACGTGATGTGCAGCTCGACCGTGCCGGCGAGCGGCAGGCCGCTCTGCCTGAGCGCCAGCAGCGCGAAGGCATAGGTGCAGATGTCGGATTTCGAGACCGCCGCGCCACGGCCGTACATCCAGCCATCGATCACGTCGGCGCCGTACGGATCCACGCTCCACCCCGCGCCGGGCGGCACGACATCCCCATGCGCGTTCAGCGCGATCACGGGGCCGGGGCCGAACACCGCGCGCACCACAAGGTTCGTCGCACTCGCCATGCCCTGCGCCGCCACAAGTGCCGCCGGCACCGCGTGGCGCTCCACGGTAAAGCCCAAACCCTCCAGAAGCTGCGCCGTGAGCGCCGCATGCGCCGCCATGTCGCCTGGCGGATTGTCGGACGGCGCCCGCACCAGCGCTGCCAGAAACGCCGCCTGGGCCGCGCGCTGCGTGGCCAAAAATTCGCTCAGGCCCAAGCCCCATCTCCCATGTTGCAGCGCGTTCTTAACCGTTTCAGTATGACCACTCACGGGAGACAAGCCAATATGAGCGACACCGAGGACAACGCCTTCATGGAACGGGCCATCGCGCTGGCCATCCAGGGCATGGAGGGCGGCCATGGCGGGCCGTTCGGCGCCGTCATCGTGCGCGACGGCGCCATCATCGGCGAGGGCCATAACCGCGTGCTCTCCACCAATGACCCGACAGCGCATGCCGAGGTGACGGCCATCCGCGACGCGAGCGCGCGGGCGCAGAACTTCGACCTGTCGGGGACGACGATCTACGTCAACGGCCTGCCCTGCCCGATGTGCATGTCGGCGATTTTCTGGGCCCGGATCGACCGCGTTTACTATGCCTGCGGGCCGGAGGATGCCGAGGCGATCGGGTTCGACGACGCGGCGTTCTACCGCGAGCTCGCCAAGCCGCCCGCCGAGCGCGCCACGCCGGCGATCCAGCACACCGCGAGCCTGCCGGCCGCGCGCGCCTCCTACCAGCGCTGGCTGACGCTCGAGAGCCGGACACCGTATTGATCACGGCGGAGACAGTCCGGTCGCGCTGTGCTGCCCTGTTCGAGCACGCCCCGTGGGTTGCGGCGCGCGCCGCCGAGCACGCCCCCTTCGCCGATGCCCACGCCTTGCACGCGGCCTGCATGGCGGCGGTGCGGCAGGCAAGCGAGGATGAGCAGCTCGGCCTGATCCGCGCGCATCCCGAACTCGGCGTAAGTTCCGTCCCGCTGAGCGAGGCGTCGGACGCCGAACAGACGGGTGCGGGCCTCAAAACGCTGACCGATGACGAGTTCAAGCGGTTCGCCGCGCTGAACGCCGCCTACCGTGAAACATTCGGATTTCCGTTCATCATCTGCGTGCGCCTGCACAGCAAAGCCGAAATCTTCGCCGCCTTTGCCACGCGCCTGCAGAACGACGCGGCGGCCGAGCGCGCGCAGGCGCTGGCCGAAATCGGCGAGATCACCAGGCTGCGCGTGGCGGACCTGCTGGGGGACGAACGATGGCCGGGCTGAGCACGCATGTCCTGGACACGGTGAAGGGCGCCGGCGCGGCGGGCATGACGGTGGACGTGCGCAGCCCCGATGGCACGGTCCACTCGGTCACCCTCGATCCCGCGGGCCGCGCGATGCTCGCCACGCACGCGCAGGACGGCACGTACGAGCTCGGCTTTCATGCCGGCGCGTATATGGGCGGGCATGGATTTTACGATGTCATACCCATCAGGTTTCGCGCGGCCGCCGGGCAGGCGTATCATGTGCCGCTGATCCTGAGTGCGTTCGGGTATACGACGTATCGGGGTGGTTGAGGTTATGGGGGTGAAGGCAAGCGCTGCTTTTTTGAAAAAAAGAAGCAGAAAACTTCTGCCAGCTTGGACCGCGCGGGTGACACCGCCGATGGCCCAGGTCAGCAAGAGTTTTTTGGTTGTTTTTTTTCACCAAAGTAACCGTTTACTTCAACCGAAATGAATCGCGACCTCCTCGGCTACGGCGCCACCCCGCCCGCCGCCCCCTGGCCGAACGGCGCCAGGCTCGCGCTCAGTTTCGTCCTCAACTACGAGGAAGGTGCGGAGAATTCCGTGCTGTACGGCGATGCGGGTGCCGAGACGTTTCTCTCCGAGATCATCAACGCGCAGCCGGTGCTGGGCATGCGGCATCAGAGCATGGAGAGCCTGTATGAATACGGCGCGCGCGCCGGCTTCTGGCGCATCCGGCGGGCGTTCGACGAACGGGGGCTTGCACTCACCGTGTTCGGCGTGGCGATGGCGATGCAGCGCAACCCGGCGGCGGTTGAAGCCATGCTGGACTCTGGCTGGGAGATCGCGAGCCACGGCTATCGCTGGATAAACTACCAGTATGTGCCTGAAGACATCGAGCGTGAGCACATGGCGCGCGCGATCGAGATCCATCAAAGCCTGACCGGCAGCCGGCCACGCGGCTGGTATACCGGCCGCACCAGCCCGAACACGGCGCGCCTCGTCGTCGAGAATGGCGGGTTTCTCTACGATGCGGATTCCTACGCCGATGACCTGCCGTATTACGACACGAGCTGGGGCCGGCCGCAGTTGATCCTGCCCTATACGCTGGACACCAACGACATGCGGTTCTGCGCCGCCCAGGGTTTCAATACCGGCGATGATTTTTTCACCTACCTGCGCGATGCGGTGGACGTGCTGCGCGCGGACGGCGCTGTGGTACCCAGGATGCTGTCGGTCGGCCTGCATTGCCGCATCATCGGCCGCCCCGCGCGGCTCGCGGCACTCACAAAATTCCTTGATTATGTAAGCGGGTTTCAGGATATCTGGGTGGCGCGGCGGATCGACATCGCGAACGCGTGGATGGAAAAATACCCGCCGCCGGGGGCGCCATGACAAGCTTTGTCCTGAACGGCACGCAACACACGATCACGCCCGAACCCGGCCTCACCGTGCTCGACTACCTGCGGCTGGAGGCACGGCTGACCGCCACCAAGGAGGGTTGCGCCGAGGGCGATTGCGGGGCCTGCACGATCGTCATCGGCGAACGGCAAGGCGAGGGCCTCGCGTTCAGCGCCGTGAACGCCTGCATCATGCGCGCCGCCGACCTTGACGGCCGCGTGGTGCTGACCGCGGAGGGCCTCGCCGGGGAGGACGCGCCGCATCCGGCGCAGCAGGCGATCGTGGCGTTCCACGCGAGCCAGTGCGGCTTTTGCACGCCGGGGTTCGTCATGAGTTTCTATGCCCTCACGCAAAGCCCGGCGCCGGAAACGCCGGCAGCGCGGCGCGCGCTCATTCTCGACGCGCTCGCCGGCAATCTCTGCCGCTGCACCGGCTACCGCCCGCTCATCGACGCCGCCGAGGCGCTGCCGCACGCGGCCGACCCGCGGATCAGCGCCTGGCGCGCCGCCCTCGATGCTTTGCCGCCGCCGACGGGCCCGGCCACGCTCGACGAACTCGCATCCCGCCTCGCCCGGCAGCCGGCGGCGCGGCTGACCGCGGGCACGACGGATATCGGCGTCGGCATCGCGAAATACGGTAACATCCCGGCGGACATGCTGTCGGTCCGCCACATCCCCGAACTGCGCAACGTTGGTTGGGAGGGCGACGAACTCGTCATCGGCGCCGCCGCGACATATTCGCAAATCCTGCCGTTCCTCGACCAGGCGTTGCCAAATTTCGCGGCGCTGATCCGCAGGCTGGGCTCGGTGCAGATCAGAAACATCGGCACGATGGGCGGCAATATCTGCAACGCCTCGCCGATCGGGGATTCCGCCCCCTGCCTAATCGCCCTGGGCGCGACGCTTGTGCTCCGCTCGGCGGCCGGCGAGCGCGCCCTGCCGGTCGAGGATTTTTTCACCGGCTATCGTAAAACCGCACGCGCACCCGGCGAATTCCTGCGCGCCATCAGGATCCCCCGCCTTGCCGGCGGCGAGACATTCTTTGCCTACAAACTCGCAAAACGCTTCGATCAGGACATCTCGACCGTCGCCGCCGCCTTCAAGCTGCACATCGCCGGCGATACCATCATCCATGCCCGCGCCGGTTTTGGCGGGCTCGCCGCCACCCCGCTGCGCGGCCATGGCATCGAGGCCGCGTTCGCCGGCAAGCCCCTCGAGGCCGGCACCTTCGCGCGCGCCGCCGCCGAAGTGGAGACACACTTCGCACCGATCTCGGATGTCCGCGCGACCGCCGCCTACCGCCTCGCCGCCACCGCCGGCCTGCTGCACCGCCTCGGCGAGGACGCGCTGCAGGCCGGCGCGGTCACCGACATCTTCGCGCTATGAACGAAATATTTTCTCCCGCCCACAAGCCCGTCCCGCATGAGAGTGCGGCGCGCCACGCCGCCGGCAGCGCGCTCTATATCGACGACGCCCGCCAGCCCGAGGGCCTGCTGCACGCCTGGGTCATCACCTCCACCCGCGCCCACGCGCGCATCCTGACCCTCGATCTCGCCGCCGTCCGCGCCGCCCCCGGGGTCGTCGCGACCGCAACCGCCGAGGACATCCCCGGGACCAACGATGCCGGGCCGATCCTCGCGGGCGAACCGCTGCTGGCCGAACGCGTCGTCACCTATGCCGGCGAGCCGATCGCCGTCATTGCCGCCACCTCGCTCGCCGCCGCCAGGCATGCCGCCGGCCTCGCCGCGATCACCTACGAGGACCTGCCCGCGATCCTGACCATCGAGGCGGCGCGCGCGGCGGCGGCCTACGTCGTCCCGCCGATGCGCCTGGAGCGTGGCGATCCGGACGCCGCGATGGCCGCCGCACCGCACCGCCTCACCGGCCGCGCCGAGGCCGGCGGGCAGGACCATTTCTACCTCGAAACCCAGATCGCCCAGGCTGAGCCCGGCGAAGACGGCGCGCTGCACATCCTCTCCTCGACCCAGCACCCGACCGAGGTCCAGCACATCGTCGCCCGGCTGCTCGGCCGCCCCTATGCCGCCATCACGGTCGAGGTGCGGCGCATGGGCGGGGCGTTCGGCGGCAAGGAGAGCCAGGCCTCGCTGATCGCCGGCATGGCCGCTCTGCTCGCGCATAAAACCGGCCGCGCGGTCAAACTCCGCCTGGTGCGGGATGCCGACATGGTCATCACCGGCAAGCGGCACGACGTGCAGGCGCGGTTCGAGGTCGGCTACGACGATGCCGGCCATATCCTCGCCCTCGACATGGAAATAGCACTGCGCGCCGGCAATGTCGCCGACCTCTCGGGCCCCGTGCTCACCCGCGCGCTCTGCCACGCCGATAACGCCTACTGGCTGCCCGACATCCGCGTGCGCGGCTACGCCTGCAGGACCAACACGGTGAGCAACACCGCCTTCCGCGGCTTTGGCGGCCCGCAGGGGATTTTCGCCATCGAGGCCGCGATCACCCATGTCGCCGCCGCCCTCGGCAAACGCCCCGAGGACATCCGCGCACGCAATGCCTACGGCCCCGGCCGCGACATCACCCCCTACGGCCAGCCCATCGGCGCCGATAACCTGCCGCGCATCATGGCCGAGCTCGAAACGCTCGCCGGCATCCCCGCCCGCCGCGCCGCGATCACCGCCTTCAACGCAACGCATGCCACCATCAAAAAAGGTTTTGCGGTGATGCCGGTCAAGTTCGGCATCTCCTTCAACCTCCCCTCGCTCAACCAGGCCGGCGCCCTCGTTCACGTCTATACCGACGGCAGCGTCCATCTGAACCACGGCGGCACCGAGATGGGGCAGGGCCTGTACGTGAAAATTGCCCAGGTCGTGGCCCAAGGTTTTGCGGTGTCGCTCGACCAGGTGCACGTCTCCTCGACCCGTACGGACAAAGTGCCCAACACCTCCGCCACCGCCGCCTCCTCGGGCACCGACATCAATGGCATGGCGGCCCTCGCCGCCGTGGAGACGATCAAGACCCGCATGGCCGAGATCGCCGCGCGGAAGCTGGAAGGCGACCCGGCCGACGTGGTGTTCGCCGATGGCCGCGTGTTCGTCGGCAACCGCTCGCTGGCATTCAAGGAGCTCGCGCAGGCCTGCTGGGCCGAACGCGTTTCGCTCTCGGCCACCGGCTACTACAAAACCCCGGAAATCCACTTCGACCAGGCCAGCATGAGCGGCCACCCGTTCTACTATTTCGCGCACGGCGCCTGCGCCGTCGAAGCCGCAATCGACACGCTCACCGGTGCGGCCCGCATCCTCGCCGTCCACATCATCCAGGATTGCGGCGCCTCCCTGAACCCGGCGGTCGATATCGGCCAGATCGAAGGCGCCTTCATCCAGGGCCTCGGCTGGCTGCTGATGGAAGAACTCGTCTGGGACGCGGACGGCCGCCTGCAAACCCACGCGCCGTCGACCTACAAAATCCCCACCGCGCGCGACGTGCCGCCGGTGTTCGTCACCAAACTGCTGGACAACGCACCCAACGCGAAGCCGACGATCTTTCGCAGCAAAGCCGTGGGCGAGCCGCCATTCATGCTGGCGATCGGCGCATGGCTGGCGGTGCAGGACGCGGTGGCGAACGCAAGTTCGTGGGAATGCGCGTTGAAGCTCAACGCGCCGGCGACGCCGGAGGCGGTGCTCAGGGCGCTAGGTAAGTAGAAGGACTAATTTTTGTGCCCGAAAAGTAGCGAAAAAACTTTGATGATCCGGATCATGGGCGCTGGTGGCGTCCACACCCGTGGCCCGGCGGCGCAGACGTTTTTGCCTGCACCTATTCGGACTTGAGGTGGGCAATGAGGCGTTCCGTCGCGGTTGCCTTGTCGATCTGCTCCAGCGCGCCGTACTCCGCCGCCAGGCGGTCCAGGGCTGATTCATAAATCTGGCGCTCGGAAAAGCTCTGATCGGGCTGGCCGGCGTTGCGGTGCAGGTCGCGCACGACCTCGGCGATCGCGGACGGGTCACCCGAATTGATCTTCGCCTCGTATTCCTGTGCGCGGCGGGACCACATGGTGCGCTTGATGCGCGCGCGGCCTTTCAGCACGGCCAGCACCTCGTCGAACTGCTTGCGCGAGGCGAGCTTGCGCAGACCCGCGGTGCGCGCCTTGTTGGTCGGCACCCGCAGGGTCATGCGGTTTTCGTCGAAGGTGATGTGGATCAGCTCGAGCGTATGCCCGGCGATCTCCTCGGTCGCGATCCGCTCGACCTTGCCGACACCGTGTGTGGGGTACACGACATAGTCGCCATCCACGAACACCTCGGCCTTCGCCATGGCGCGCGGCGGCGTCATCGGCCGCATCGGGCCGGCGGGCACGCCCGCATGGCTCACCGGCGCCGCGGCCTCGGGCTTCGGCGGTTCGGCCTTTGGCGCCTCGGCCTCGACCGGCGCGGCGGCCTTCGGTGCGGCCTTCGCCGGCTTCGCGGCAGACTTTTCGGCGGTCTTGGGTTTTGCGGCAGCGGTCACGTCGTCATCCATTTCGTGGGTCGGTTTGGCAGGTTTTTTCGCCGCCATGGACTTAGGCTTCTCGCTCATGACAACTCCGCAGCAGGCATCATCCGGACGCCGGCACGCGGTCGTCCGAACGTTGTCTAGTAATATAGCAGAGTTTTACCAACCCGTCACGGGCAGGGCAGCTTTGCCCTCAGGGCGTCCCCGGATTGGGCGAAAGCAGGGCTTCCTTGCCCGGCTTGTCCTTCCATTCATCAGCATCTTCAGGCGGCACGCCTTTGCGCGTGATGTTCGGCCAGGATTTCGCAAAGTCCCGGTTACGCTCGACCCAGGCGGTCGCGCGGTCATCGCTGTCGGGCAGGATCGCTTCCGCCGGGCACTCCGGCTCGCACACGCCGCAATCGATGCATTCGTCGGGATGGATGACCAGCATGTTCTCGCCGACATAGAAGCAATCGACCGGGCAGACTTCGACGCAATCCATAAACTTGCACTTGATGCAATTCTCGGTGACCACGTAGGTCATCAGGCACTCCTCAAGGATGACAATTCGCCGGCCGATATGCGCGCCGGAACGGGTTAAGGCAAGCAAGGGGTTCTTCTTTGAACAAAAGAGCCAAAAGACGTCTGGCCAGGGACCTGTGCCGCGGACGCCGCCAACGCCCATGAACCAAGTTTTTTAGCCGGCCGCGATCTCCCGGTACAGCAACTGCGCCTGCGTGGCGCCCTCCCGCCGCTTGGCCAGCCCGAGCACCTGCACCACCATCACCCCGCGCGGCAGCGGCAGCGTCAGCACGTCGCCCGGGCGCAGCCGCGCGTGCGGTTTTTCCGTGGGCTGGCGATTGATGCGCAGGCCGCCTTTTTCGATCAGCGCGGCCGCCACCGCCCGGGTTTTGCAAAACCGCGCGTAGAAGAGAAACTTGTCCAGCCGCTGCGAGCCGGCATCCTCTTCATCCATGCCCGGAAGGGTCGCCTACCGGCCGCGGCCGGCCTGCCGCAAGGCGGCGAGAGCGGCGAAGGGGTTGTCCTCGGATACCGGGGGCGGCGGGGGCTCGGGTTCCGCCGCCTTGCGCGGCTCCATCTTCCGCCGGCCCAGCATCGGCGGCGCCGGCGGGCCGAACATCGCCGCCGGCAGCGTGGCGGCCGGGATGATGCGAAAGCCCAGAATGTGCAGAACCGGCGACAGCTGCTCGGGTTTCAGCCCCATCCGCGAGCCGAGGTTCGGCGGCAGGATGACGGGGTGCTTGCGCACCAGGTAGTGCATTTCGCGCACCAGTTTTTCGGCGACGTCGAGCCGCACCATCACGGGGCCGGCCGGCAGCCAGCCCATGCTGAGCGCGAAATCCGGTCCCCAGTTTCCGGGCATGGGGGCGGAGACGAGGCCCGGTGCCGGCAGTTCCGGCGGATTGCGGTCGTGCCACACGCCCCAGAGCAGCGCGCGCAGCTTGGCGCCGCCCGGCTTCAGCACGGCCGGCATGAAGAGGGCGAAGCGCCCGGCCTCGACCCCGAGTTTCTTCAAAACCGGGCGCAATTCGGCGGCGATCGGCTCGGCCTCCATCACGCCGGAGGCCTCGCCCAGGCGGTGCATGACGCCGCGCAGTTGCGCCGGCGGCTCGGCCAGCACTTTCAGCAGCGGCCCGAGACGGCGCTCGATCTCGCTGGCGAGGTAGGCGCTGATGCGGGCGCGCAGCCGCTCCCGCGCGAGGCCGTCGAGAAATTCCGAGTGCAGGATTTCAACCGCCGGCTTGAGCACGCCCGCGCCCTTTTTCAGCCGCGCGATCCTCGCGCCCTCCCACACCACCGTGCGGTCGCCCTCCAGGGTAAAAGCGTCATCGGCCGCGTTTTCGGCCCGCAGGATGCGCCGCGGCATCTCCTGGCCCAGCGCCCGGCGGGCGGCGCGCAGCACGAGCTTTTTCTCGGCCCCCTGCGTCGCCGGGTCCGGGTGGAAATTGAACCCCTCCACCCGGCCGACCTCGTGGCCCTCCACCAGCACGACACCGCGGGTGGAGACCACCGCCTGCAACTCTTCCGCCTCGGAATCTTCCAGCCGTCTCGTCAAATGTGCCGCCCTTTTATCCACAAACCGCGCCATCAGCTTTACATGCAGCGTATCGGAAATCCGATCCTCAACCTCGCGCGCCCGCCGCGCCCAGGGTTGCGCATCGCGCATCCAATCCGCCCTGGCCGTTATATACGCCCAAACCCGCACATCCGTCAGCCGCTGCATCAGCGTGTCGATGTCGCCCTCGATTTTGTCCAGCGCCTCGATCTCGCTGCGCACCCAGTCCTCCGGCAGCACGTTCGCATGCCGCAGATGGTTGAACACGCGGGCGCAGAGTTTCACATGCGCGTCGGTTGCGAGTTTGCGGAAATCCGGGATCTGGCACACCTCCCAGAGCCGTCTGGTCGCCGCGCGGCCCTCGGCCGCCTTGCGGATATCGGCATCATGGTTCAGCGCCGCCAGGGTGAGCAGGTCGGTCGCGTCCTGCCCGCGCACGAGGCCGGGGCGGCTCGGGGGCGCCATCAGGCTATCCAGCAGCAAGTCCACCGAGCCGAAATCGAGCGCCGCGTTGCGCCAGGCGAGCTGCTCGAGCGCCTCGAAACTATGCGCCTCGACGGCGGCGACCAGCTCCTCCTCGAGCGGCGGGCAATCCGCCGTCACCCCGAACGTGCCATCGCGCATCCCCCGCCCGGCCCGGCCCGCGATCTGCGCGACCTCCGGTGCGGTCAAAAACCTCGGGCGGTGACCATCGAATTTCGAGAGCCCGGCGAAGGCGACATGGTCCACATCCATGTTCAGCCCCATCCCGATGGCATCCGTCGCCACCAGGAAATCGACCTCCTTGTCCTGGTACAGTGCCACCTGCGCGTTGCGCGTGCGCGGCGAGAGCCGGCCCATCACGACGGCACAGCCGCCGCGCCGGCGCCGCACGGCTTCGGCGATGGCATACACTTCGGCGGCCGAGAACGCGACGATCGCCGAGCGCGGCGGCAGGCGCGACAGTTTCACCTGCCCCGCGTAACTGAGCTCCGAGAGCCGCGGCCGTGTCTCGATCTCGGCCTCCGGGATCAGCCTTTTGAGCAACCGCTTGATCGTCTCGGCGCCGAGAAACATCGTCTCGACCATGCCGCGGGCATGCAGCAGCCGGTCGGTGAACACGTGCCCGCGATCCGGGTCCGCGCAGAGCTGGATTTCATCGACGGCCAGAAACTCGACCGGCCGGTCGAGCGGCATCGCCTCGACGGTGCAGGAGAACCATTTGGCGCCGGGCGGGACGATCTTTTCCTCGCCCGTGATCAGCGCGACGTTGCGCACGCCTTTGCGCGCGACCATGCGGTCGTAATTCTCGCGCGCCAGCAGGCGCAGCGGAAAGCCGATGATGCCCGATGAGTGGCCCAGCAGACGCTCGATGGCGAGGTGCGTCTTGCCGGTATTGGTGGGGCCGAGCACGGCCTTCACCCGGGGCGAAAATCCGGACATGATGTGATGTTATGGTCTTTACGGCGGTTTGCAAGCGGCGGCAGCGGGACCGCGGCGCGGCAGATCAGGCCAGCGGTTCTGTCTATGGCCGAAATACCACACGGGCGTGTGAAGCGCGTCGATGACCGGCGTGTCATGCGTCTGCGACAAAACCGTCATTGCACTGTCATCGCCCTTGGTTATACGCCGTCGACTTATTGGGGGATCTCGCACAATGTTGAAAACCAGCCTTCTTCTCGGCACGGCCTGCGGCACGCTGATCGCATTCGGCACGCTCGCCTACGCGCAGGACAACACCTCCACGCAGATCCAGGGGATCAGCAAATCCGCTGGCGGCGCCGGCACCGGAACCGTTGCGCAGGCGATGGCGAAAAAAATTCCGCTGAAATCGCAATTCGCGGCGAGCCATATCTCCAAGACGGAAATCCAGCAGAAATCACCGGTGGCGACACTCGACACCATTCTGGACACCGAGCCTTCGGTCAACGCGACCGCCGCCGGCCCGCTCGGCGTGCAGCAGATCGTCACGTTTCGCGCCTTCGACTCGGCGCAGTTCACGCAGACTTTCGATGGCATTGCATTGAACGACGTGTTCAACGGCGGCGCCACCAACGAAGCCTCCGTCAAGAACAACGTTCTGATCACGCCGCAGGAAATCGATAGCGTCGAGCTCTATCGCGGTATCAACAACCCGGCCAATAACAGCTACGACAGCCTCGCCGGCACGATCAACTACAATCCGGTAACGCCGTCGGACACGGCCGGCGGCCAGATCACCGGCAGCTACGGCAGCTTCAACACGATCGGCTACAACGCGCTGTATAATACCGGCAAAATCAACGGTGCTGCCAACGTCATTGCTTTCAGCCACCAGAGCACGAACGGCTGGCTTGACGGCAACAAGGACAGCAATTCGAACTTCTACGATGCCTTCAAGCAGGCGACCGGCGAGACCGGCAGCATCTACGCCAACTTCACCTATAACGAAAACAATGGTGAAGAGGCGTACGACATCCCCTCGCAGCTCATCCAGAAGTTCAGCCCGTTCTTCCAGTATCCGAAGAATATTTATAACGAGCCGGTGCAGGATACCGATTACTTCGGTGTGTTCGGCACCACCCAGGCCATCAACAGCTACACCACGGTGGACCTGAAGGGCTTCTTCGGCGCCGACAACTTTCAGCGCAACGCCTTCTCGAACCCGAACTACCAAAAGACGGGTTTCTACATTCCGAACAAGGACGTCTCTAAAACCGACACCACGTTCTACGGTTATTATGGCCAGGAACTCGGGTTCCAGCCCAAAGTCACGATGGACCTGCCGTTCAACATCATCACGTTCGGTGGCAACTACACGCTCGGCCATCTGCACAGCAGCGAGTACTACAGCAACACCGACCCGGCGCCGCACATCATCGGCGTGAACGACATCTGGGACGAGCATGACGTCCGCACGGAGTATTCGATCTATATTCAGGATGAGATCGACCTTCTGCAGGACAAACTGAAAATCACGCCCGGCGTCAAATATCTTTACGCGAATACAAAAGATCACGACGACGAAGGCTATGACTATGACAATGCCGGTTCCGTGTCCGGTACAGCGCACTACCTGTCGCCCACCCTTGGCGTGTCCTACGAGTTCCTGCCCAACACGGTGGCTTATGGTGCCTATGGTCAGAACATCGAGTTTCCGACGATTGATGCGTTCTACGACAGCGTGAACCCGGAAGAGGCCAACGGCAACTACTTTGACGGCGTCGAGCCCGTGCATCTCGAGCCTGAGCACGTGAGCGACTACGAGGCGGGTCTGCGCTACAGCAACGTTCCCTACGGCTTCAACGGCTCGCTGGGTTTCTATATTGAGGACTTTACCAATACGTTCATCGACTCGGTTGACCCGTTAACGAACGTCGACATCGAGAGCAATGGTGGCTCTTCGACATATAAGGGCCTCGAGCTGCAGACGGCGCAGGATTTCGGCCACGGGCACTTCAACGGCTCCGATATCGGCGACTTCTCAGGCTACTTCAACTACTCCTACAACGTCGCCGTTTTCGACAGCAACTTCACAGTCTCGACCGTGGGCGAGAACAACTCGGCGTCCAGCACGACGGTGAACAAGGGCACCCAGGTCGCCGACGTGCCGCGCGATATCGTGAACTTTGGCGGCAACTGGACGATGGACGGCTGGAGTGCCGGCCCGGATGCCCGCTACGTCACCGCCCAGTTCATCAACGAGCTGAGCGGCACTGCCAGCACATTGAAACAGCCCGCCTATTTTGTGCTTGACTTTAACGTTTCGAAAACCATCCCGCTCCAGCATCTGGGTTTCGCGAAGTCGGTCAAGTTCCAGTTCAACATCGACAATGCGCTGAACCGCCGCTACGATGCATATGCCTATTCCGAGACGTACAGCACGCCCACCGGCAAGGCGAGCATCTATAACGCGCCCGCCGGCAAGAACGTCTCTTACGCTTCCATCGAGGAAGCCGCACCGCAGGCTTTCTACGGCAGCATCACGCTGAACTTCTAAAAACTGCGCTGAAACTGATGTGAAAAAAACCTTTGGCTCATCCTCCCGCCTCCCTCACGTCCGAACCTGACCGGTTCGGACGTGCCTTTTTGATCGCGCTGGCAATCGAGGCCATCCTCGTCATCGCCATCACGCGCCTGCCTAAACCACAGCCCCCGGTGCCCGCCGCCACCGTGCAGATCCGCGTGCTGCAGCCAGCCCCCACCCCCGTCGCGCCCAAACCGCCGCCGGTGCCGCCGCCGCCGCTCCCCAAACCACCGCCGGTGCCCGTGCCGCCAACCCCGATCGCACCGCCGCTCCCCACCCCGCCCCCGCCGCCACCCAACCACCCCACGACGCACCGGGTGATCCGCCACGTCCCCCACACCCCGCCGCCGCCGCTGCAACCGATACCGCCGGTGCCCCCCCCCCCCCCCCCCCCCCCCCGCCCCCCCCCCCCCCCCCCCCGCCCACCCCAACCCCCCCCCCCCCCCCCACCCCCGGGGGGGCACG